>JAAUYB010010801.1_pt1 | contig 10816 bp, 11 predicted proteins | sample 7278071 | NCBI WGS metagenome assembly JAAUYB01 (sample SAMN14350121, study PRJNA611818) | marine sediment metagenome | isolation source: surface marine sediment (1.8m) | place: French Polynesia: Moorea | collected 2018-08 | reverse complement strand
TGTAGTCCTATTCTTAACTTGAATCTACGTCCTAGATAGACCAACTTTTGTAAAACATCTAATCCAGGAAGCAACAAAGTTCATGGCCGGTACGGTAATGCGGGTATTGCTTTAGTACTATATTTAGCTTAACAAGGCCTCGGTCTCAGAATGGATACTTCATCTTGTAAGGGTTCTTGGCCGGGCCGATCTTGAGCCCTCGGTAGTTTGTCCAACGCTTCTGGTTCAGATTCTTCTCCACCCAGAGATAGTACCTGTTGAGCTGCTTGTTCATCATGTCCGTCTTCTTGGGGAAGGCCATGGCGTAGCCGCTATCCTGAAGGGAGTTCCTCTTGCGGATCAGGGCCTGGTAGTGGTTGGAGTGCCTGAATCCCCTCAGCCACTTAGGTACATGGTAGTGGACGTGCGAAGGGTGCATGTCGTCGTGACCCAGGATGTCGATGTAGTCGTTCTGGCCGTAGAGGGCCTGAAACAATGAACGAAATCAACATCACGTTGCTTCAAGAATGTGATCTTATCCAGCGAACCTCGCTGGGCGCAAATGGGTTGTCTGGCCTGAAGGTTTCCTTGGCCCTGATCGGCTCGGCGACGTTGGTGAGCCTGGGCAGCGGGCCGGTGAACATGACTCGGTCTTTGAAGCCGTAACGGTACTCGTGCTTGTTCTCCTGGAGGTCCTTGTGCCAGCGGCCGCAGGAGGAACTGAAATTTCGGCATGGAGACAGTTTCATCCTGATCTTTTAAAATCTTTTTTTAAAAACACATACGTAGTGCTCAGGCTCCTGGCTCCAATCCGAGTCAGGGGAAGCAGAAAGTAGGATTTGAGGGCTGCCGCCATAGTGACTCTTGGCGAGTTTCTAGGCTTTGTTACGGAAGAACTTATAGAGGTCCCTGGCGGGCGCCTTCCCGACCACTTGTGCGAGATCCTCCTCCTTGGCTTGCGATACCTGAACGTAATGGACAAGAAGGTTAAGGATGGTTTTACAAGCGCCTTATGAGAAAACCCACAGCGTGTATGCTGCCGAACTTCTTTAGCAGCGAGCAAGCGGTGATCTCGCCTACTTGCGGGATGGCGCACAAGGTTGCGACGATCTGCTTGTGAACCTCCTTCCCTTCGAAGTTGTCCGCAGCTTCCCGCGATCCAAACCTGAAGGGGTTCGTCCTGTCCTTGACCTTGCACAACTGGGCCAAGAACTGGGGCAGCTGATTCTGGAAACATTAGAGAAAGAAAACTTGCCGCAACAGCAATACATCGTGGTTTTGTGGCAAATACCTGATCGTTGACAGGGACGAGGAAGAGTCCGAGGTCGATGACGGCAAACTCCTGCACGGCCAAGAAGTCCTCCCCTCCGGGCGGTCTCCTCTGGCAGACGACCAGCGCCTGCTGTGCCCCCCTCCGTCCGGACACGAGTCTGGCCAGGCGCTGCTTCCAGGGCCGGCTGGCGGGGGCGCTCGCTTCGGTGCCGGCGTACTCGGCCTCCGACAGGAAGAGCACCAGGTGGCCAGAGGGGGTCAGGAAGTCGCAAGAGCGGAGGTCGCTGAACCTGACCTTCCAGCCTTGAGACTCGGCAAGTTCCTTAGCGACCTGTCCGCCTCGCCAGGATTCGGCCAGGCAGATGTGGCCGGGGGGAACCGAGAGGGAAGTGCCGCTGGAGGAGGAGTCGTTGGCCCTCTTTTGCCTCTTCCTTCTGTCGTCCACGAAGTCGTCCTCGTCCCGCTGCTGCTCCTTGCCTCGCGCCCTCTTGTCCTGGACGGACTTGGGCATGGACACGACGATCAGGGGGACGAGAACGAGACCTGCCTGGGCCTGGCGCCTGCCTGCCTGCCTGGCGCCTGCCTGCCCTCGCTTCGTCGCTACTCGCTCCAGTGTGTCCAGAATCCAGATTTTTTTCGTCAAAATGCGTAAGATATCGCTCAAAATGCGCGAAAAAATGCGCCAGCCTAAAATGTCAACTTTTTTATTGCATTTGGACGTTTCAGGGTGGGTTTACTTTTTGAAAATTTTCACCTTTTTATTTTTGTAAAAAATAAATTGAATTTTACTACAGAAAATGTTCAAAAACTCAAAATGCGCCACTTTTTGGGTTTTTGCGCATTGCGCGAGATTCAAAAATCGATGCGCGAGAGAGGGTCAAAATGCGCCACTTTCGCGCAAAATCACAACATCTGGACACACTGACTCGCTCGCACATAGCTGGCTGCGCCTGCGCACGCTGCCAGTCCTGGTTCTCTCTCTCTCTCTCTCTCTCTCTCTCTCTCTCTCTCTCTCTCTCTGTCTGTCTCTCTCTCTCTCTCTCTGGGAGTCGAGCGCTGAGCGCGTCTCGGGCTGGTCCTTATTCCATTCCTAGGGCGGGGAGGAGGCACAAGCTGAAAAAAAAGAGCCAGAAGGAGACAGAGTGCCCAGGTTACTTAAAAAAAACTTTTTTTCATAAGGTAAAAGAAAAAAAGGCTTGAAAACTTTTTTGACACCTGGTTAAGTCAGAGTGGGAAAGTACTATATATTCCTCCTTACTTATAAAGAAAACCCCTATTTTTCAGAAACACATGTAACTTCCTTCCGTTCCAATTAGGCCACTTTTAAACGTTTTGCAACAAAATGTATTGTAACTTTTGGGCTAGGCTAAAGGTTTTCAACAAAAAAAATTGTAAAATTATATTTTTGCCTGTTTTGTTATTTTTAATCGTAATATATTTACTTTTCCCGATGCAGTAGCAACATTTCTGGGAGAGAATCTATTTTTAAAGAATTAATTTTACACTACTTTTACACATTTTGCAAGCAGAGAAATAATTACTATTAAGGCGGACTTTTATCTTTATTATCGAGACCTTTAAACTCCCGCTCCCCCCTCCCACTTTTCTTTATGTTCCCAATCCCAGAACCCCAGTTTGGCAGCTCTGCTTCATTTGCAAAAAGCCAAAAGCCGGACGGGGACGAAAAGAAAGAAAGGCGAAAAAGCAAAAATCGGCGAAAACTCCCGCGAAGTGTTCCGTCCGCAGCATCCTCCCCCCCCTTCCCGTGGTGTGCCTGGACGGCTTCGTGAACGGGAACCTCTACAGGGGCGTCGGCTCATAGAATCGGGCCTGGAGGTGAGGCACCTTTTGCAAGAAATCGTGTTTGGGTTTGCAGCGACCGAAAGCGTGGTTGGGGAGGGGGTGCGGCATCATAAAGTACGAACGGACACAAGCTTCGAGTTCGTCATTTTGAGCACATTTTTTCATGCTCTTCGTTTTACTTATCGACGTTTGATGGGTAGGGTTCCCCATGTACGTTAGAAGCTCAATCCTGTGTAACTTCATCGCGCTCTTGGTTCTCGGTTCTTCTTTGTGTCTCAGTCTTTGTAATTTCAACATGATCTTGTGCTCTTCCAGGGATGTCCTCTGACCCGCCCGCTCCGCCCTTCGCCATGGAGTTCCTGTTCAAGGACCGCGGCAGGGGCAAGCGCCAGGTCAAGCCCAAGTCCAACCTGGACCTGCTGGAGGCCCAGATCATCGCCGGCGCGGACAGCGACGAGAGCGACGAGGACTTCAAGGTGGGCGACGAGAAAGACAAGGGCAGCGACGCAGACGAGGACAGCGACGCCTCCTCAGCCTCATCCAAAGACTCTGACGACGACGACGGGTCGGGAGAGGACGAGGAAGAGGAAGAGGAAGGGGATGACGCGGAGGACGAGGACGAGCTGTCCATGCTCAAGAAGGATCTGAGCACTGAGGAGCTCCTCCGACTGGCGCAGCAAAAGATCAAGGACGGCGAGAAGACAAAGAAGGAGGTGAAGGTGTGCGGTTGCTGCCTGGGCCACACGAGCAGCGACGCCAACGAGATCGTCGAGTGCGACGGCTGCGGGATCTCTGTGCACGAGGGCTGCTACGGGGTGCCCAACGAGGCCGCCGCGACCGCCGCCGAAAAGGAGAACGAGGACGCCGCCTCCGAGGTCTCGGCCGCCTCCACCGAGCCCTGGTTCTGCGAGCCGTGCCGCGCAGGCATCCCCGGCGGCGACCCGCCCCCCTGCGAGCTGTGCCCTCTCCTCGGCGGCATCTACAAGCAGACTGACGTCGGGCGGTGGGTCCACCTGGTGTGCGCCCTCTACGTGCCCGGGGTGGCCTTCGGTGACCCGGAGCGCCTCACCTCCGTCACCGTCTTCGAGATGAACTACTCCTCTTGGGGGCGGAGGGCCTGCTCGCTCTGCCAGGACTCCAGGATGGCCAAGACGGGCGTCTGCGTGCAGTGCGACGCAGGGCTGTGCAAGAGCTACTTCCACGCGCTGTGCGCACAGGCAAACGGGCTGCTTACGGAACCAAGCTTCTATGCCGATGCAGAGTCCGACCCGTACCTCGCCCACTGCAAAGTGAGAAGAAAACTTTAAGAAAGGTGATTTTTTCCCGGATTGTTACAATACCGATCCTTTTGCTTAGGTCCATACTGACAAGGCTGTGGTAAAGAAGCGCAAGCAGAGCTTTGCTTCCCACCTGGCCCAGGCCAAGAGAAGGCTCGAGGTGGCCAGGCTCAGGAGGAAGCTGTGCGAGGAGGGAGACCCGTCGTCGTCCGTGGCCGCCGGTGATAGGTGAGGGGAGGGCTTCTGGTTTTCTCTGAATTTTCGATCAGTAATTTCAGTTTGGGGAATCATATCTTGCTTCTTTCTTTTTCAGGGCGAACGGGGTGAAGGAAGAGCCGAAGGAGGAGGTGGCGGAGAGCGAGGCCCAGAGGATCCTGCGCAAGCTCCGAAAGTCCCAGTCCCTGTACGCCAAAGAGCGCTCCCGTCGCGGGGAATGCTGGGTGCCCACGCAGCGGATCCCGCGCGCGCTCACCACCTCTTCTTCCGCGATAAGGAAGCTGGAGCACATGGGGGAGATCAAGGGGGTGAGCGTGCGGAGGCAGCGGCTGGAGGAACGCCAGGCCATCTCAGTCATGGAGGCCAAGAGGCGGTGGCACGTCCCGCCGGCATTCTCTGTGGACTTTGTCTCGTACTACCACGACCGCTCTGCCAGGATCGAGGAGCTTAGGCGAAGGCTGTCGGAGCAGGTCCGGAGGGACGGGCAGCTCAAGGGGCAGGAGGTGAGGGCCAGGCCGGGATTCGACCTCGCTACCAGGAGGTGTGCGGATGCGAAGGACACCAACGCCGAGCTGAGGAAGAAGGTGGAGGCCTTCCGGGGCGCGATGGACAAGCTCAGGCCAGGGAAGCCGCTTCCACCTTGTCCGGCTATGAGGCCGATCTTCCGGCCCTTCGACATCGTCACCCCCAACGTCAAGGCCCGGGCCACGGTCTGGTCCTCCTCCACCGTCGTCGGGGGATCCTCCAAGGCGTCCTCTTCCTCAACCATCGCTGCTGCTGCTGGTAGCCGGTCCTCTCTGCTGGCCTCCTCTTCCCCCTTGGAGGACTCCCCGCTGGTCTCTTTGCGAAGCTGCGGCATCTGCAAGAAAACCCGCGAGCAGCACCTGATGGCCCGATGCGACACCTGCCGTCTCCACTACCACCTAGGGTGTCTCACGCCGCCCCTCACCAGGATGCCCAAGAAGTCCAAGCTGTACGGATGGCAGTGCTCAGAGTGCGACCGGAGCTCGGGAGACGAGGACGAAAAGTCCGCCGCTAGGGACCCGGAGGCGCCGAGGAAGAAGCGGCAGGCGGCCGCCAGGGCTCTCCTAGCGTCAAGGTAGGCTTCAGACACAATTTTATTCCGCTTAAATTGGAATTTGACCTCAATGACTTTCCTTTAAATTGCAATTGAACGTAATTTAAATCCTCATTTGCGAATTTTTCCCCAGGCACAACAGCGACGCTGAGGAGGAGGTCTGGGAGCCGGTGCCCACCTTCTTGTCCTCTGAAGAGAGCAAGAGCGGCGTGGTCCAGAGTCAGCCACTGCAGAATAACAAACAGAAGAAGAAGGGAACTTCCAAGACTAGCAAGAGCTCGACGTCGTCCTCTCCGGCCTCCTTCCATTCGGCGGTGTCATCTCAGTCTGGGGCCACCTCTTCCGCTGCAGTCAGAAACGGGCAAACGAATCACTCGGATAACAAGGAGGAGGCCACCCGCGAATCACTGATCGCGCTGGCTTCAGCCAAGGAGGAGAAGAAGAGGAGGAAGAAGGCGGAGAAGGAAGCGCGGAGGGCGGAGAAGAGGAGGAGGAAGGAGGAGCGGAGGAGGAGGAGGGAGGCCGAGGCAGCCGCCAGGAGGGAGGAGGAGGGGGAGGACGACTCGGAAGAGGACGAAGAAGAGGACGAGGAGTCTCCAAACGAGTGCGAGATCATAGAAACAGAGGACGGACAGGTAAAAAAAGGAATTCATCATGACATTTCAGATTATAATTTGTCTGGTTTTTTTACGATTTCCAGTGCATCGTCAACATCAAGCCCAAGAAGCCCATCAAGCTCAAGATCAAGACGCCCTCGGCAGCCAACGAGGAGGAAGAGGAGGAGGAGGATGCCCCGGCGTCGACCAACGGCGTCGGCAGCAACGGCCACGGGAACAGCGGTGGAGGCGGCGGCAAGAGGCAGCTGGAGGAGGCCGAAGGCGCTTCCTCTGAGACGGAGGATCCCCCCAGCGCCAAGAAGGCCCGTCGCAGCGACACCCGTACCTCCTGCGACGTCTGCGGCACCGCGGGCGACAACGGCAACCTGGTGAGGTGCGACGAGTGCAGGAAGTGCTTCCACTTCTGGTGCCTCAGCCCGCCCGTCAAGAAGAGCCCAAAGGTGGCCGGCTACGGATGGCAGTGCACCGAGTGCTCCCCCAGCGACGTCGACTCTGACTGGCATTTGGACTAAAGTCTCTCTCCACACACACACATGACATAACCACACGCTTATGACCTATTTTGTCAGATCAAAAGAACCATTGTAGCTGTTTCCCCACCCCCATTACTCGCAAATTCATCTCCCGAGGCTTTCTCTTGCTTCGGGACACAATCACATTTTGGATTTAGGGGACTGAGAAAGAGAAAATATTCGCGAGCGGACAAATACTGTGATGAAAAGAAAGAGAGTGCAGATTCATTTTGTGCATTCCTAGTGCCCCCCCCCAAAAAAAAAAAACACCCAAGAAGGAAAGTTGCTGTGGAAGTGGACGACTTGTCTACGAAATCTTTTTTATACTACACTCCAATCCCTTTCCCAAGCCAGCCCTCTTATAGTAAAGAAATTGTTGGATTATTCCGTACCTATTGTAGCCCAGTGCCACCACGGAAGATCATTGACATGGTGTTTTGTGGCGCCCGCCCAACAATTAAACCCGTTTTAAAACTATGCGTCCGCTCTTTAATTGTTGTTCGTTATCATATGATAGTTTATTTTTTCTTGTCGGGTCTGGTATTTCTCGTCCTATAATTTCAATAGTTCTTGTCTCATCACTGCTTTTTCAGTACAGTAGGCGGAGATCTTTTTGGTGCTGCAACACGCAATTTCTTCTTCTTCATATAATAATCTTCATTTTTTTTCGCAAGCTTACTTAAACCATATCATATCTTTATTCAATATGACAACGACGGACATTCATTGCACTAGAATAACGGGAAGCTGGGGTGAGGAGGGGGATGGAATGCTCAATTCATAATAGTAGAAAAGTGGGAATCTTTCCTTCTTTGCTCACTAGTGGAATTACATATGGCGTGAAGTGAGAGAGGAAAACCGGGACATGGAAACTTAGTCCTCTTGACAAAGTGATGCTTCCGATCAGACTGACCGGTATATTGCAGAAAAAAATTAGAGTGAACACTTCTTTGCTGTTTTGTTTTCAACGAGCAAAGGCCGGCGAGATGGGGAACTCCGGCCAGTAGTTGATGTGGTACCTGTAGGTGGATCCCTCGAAAAGCCTGTCGAGCCACATCTGTAGCCCGTCCAGCAGCTGGTCCTCGAAGATGGGCAGGTGGTCGGGCGAGTCCATCATGCCCGGGTTGAGACCGGGTTTGGCCTGTTCGATGTCCGTCTCGGAGTTGGAGCCGTCCTCCTCCATGTCAGAGTCGAAGCCCATGAAGGCGCCTTGGAGAAAAAAGAAAGTTTATGAACGCCCAATATTTCAAAACTGTGATGAACACTACCTGCTACAGATCCGTTGTTGGCCGTGTAGATCCTCTTCCTGCTTCCCTCTGGGTGCTTGGCGTGGTACATGCAGAAGTACCTTCGGTGGCCGTTAAGGGAGAGCACGGTGCCGATGCAGTTCTTCGGGTTGATGTTGATGTCCCTCGGCTCCGGCAGCGTCAGGTTCAAGATTTTCTTGTACCAGGCGAGGCCTAAGAAAAGTTTTGAGGTTTAAGAAACGCCAAAAGGATAGCTGGACTCTTAATAAACTCGCCCTTCTCAATGAATAGGAAGCCGAACATAAGCGTCTTGTTCCTCCTGTACGGCCAGGCCATCTTGTAGAACTTTGGCACGAGCTTGTCCTTGCTCTCCCGGTCGACGATGAGAACGATGGTCCTGCACCCGGGCTTCAAAAGACGGACCATCCCGTTGTAGGTCTCCGCCCTCAGCTCGTGGATCTTGAGCTCCGGGACAACCTTGCCCTTCTTGTCTACCTTCATCCCCTTGGCGCCGAGCTTCCTCTGGACGGACTCCTCCTCCCTCTGCACCAGGTAGTTCATCACGTAGCTAGAAAGAAGAATAAATGTATCAAAAAAATACATAAAAATACAATAACGTAATGACATTGTGAGTTTGTGACGTGTTATTTTCTCACCCTCCTGCCATGATGAGCCCTACGGTGACGACGAGGCTGACGGCGGGTAGTATCTCGTCCTTGGTGACGCTCTCCCTGATCATCTCCATGGTGTCCATCATCTTGATGGCGATGCGGGCGAAGACGGACTGGGCGTGCTCGTCGAACAGCTCCCGGATCTCGGCCTCGTACGGCAGCACCTCGTTGGCGGACATGAGCCGCTGCAGGGTGCGCCGGAGCTCCTCCTCAGAGGCGTTGCCGCTCTTCTCATCATCCTTTGGTTCCCACCTGTTGTGCAACCACTCCAGCTGGATCTTGTTCTCGCGCTGCCGCCACAGGATGGCGATCCTCAGCGCTGGGTCAGCCCCGGGCAGCTCGCCCCCTCCTCCGCTCTCCTCCACCTCCGCCCCTTCGTCTTCGGAAGTGGCCGCCACCAAACTGCCCACGAACTCGGCTTGCTTCTCTGCCAGCACATAGGTGAAGCGGACCCTCTCCGGGCTGAACTTGTACTCCCGCAGAAAGTCCCTGAGGGCCTGTCGGTGCGGGTCGTGCGCGGGCTCGTCCCGGGTGATGAGGGTGACGCAGAGGCGGCGGCGGGAGCGGGAGGCCTCGGGCGGGCAGAGAGCGTCCAGAACGGACTGGCTTGAGAGGCGGGGTAGCTGCAGGAACTGGTGGGCCTCCAGCACTTCAGCCATGGTGGACACGCTCAGGTCCTTCATGCTCACAGAGGCAACTGCAAAAGAGAGGAAAGTTGAGCTTGATACCAACCATTTCATTTGCGCGGGATAACAAAATATACCTGGAGAGGATGTGTCCTCTTGGAAGAGCAGCAGAGTGTCCGTTTGCCCCGCCGTAGGCACGGAAAACTCCTTAACCAATCTGCAAAGGGAAGAAAAATAAACAATGAGAAATCATAAAAGACATCAAAAGTCATCAGTCAAGGCACGCGTCTATTGACCTATGGTAAAGTAAATGTGATGTCTTCAACTCTTGAACATGCTGCCATACAAAACTAGACTGGGAAAAGAAACTTGTTTTCATTGAATTCTGGAGAATTTGTGTGTGTGTCTGGCTGAGGACGGAATGTAGACATTGTCAGGTTGGCCTGATCAGGTGGAAGAGCTTTGCTGGAGCCGTGATCGGCGCTGGCAAAGTTTGGAACTAGCAGAGTTGGGCTGATCATTCCGTAGGCATTAGTCTTGGTCCTCCCGGAGTTCGAATCCCCCCCGGAAGCGCTGGATGCCAAAGACAAGCGGGACAGGCTGGCATTGCAGAGAGGCTGCTCGTGCCAAAGGTGCCTATTTTCCAACCCACTTCGCCTTGGCGTCACCGGCGTTCCAGACAGCTCTAACTGTTTCAGGACTTTGGGCGATCGGGGTGAATCCAACTTCTTAGATATGTCTTTGGTTTTATCCTCATCTTTTCCTAGATTTTGTCCGCTACTTCTATTGTACAGAGAGCTCCTGGACTTGACGGTAGCAAATCTTTTTGGCGTGAGTTTCGTCTTAAGTCTACTAAGGGACTCGATGTGAATGTCGTCCAGATTCTTTGCCTTTCGGAGCCTCTTGGTGTAACTCTTTACAATAACGAGGAGAACGGCGTTGACCGCAAAGAGGGCGAGGTAGAGGACCAGGTGCTTGAACGGCCTCCCCGACAGCAGCATCCCTAGGGGAATTTCCTTGCTCGAGATCCACACGCCCAAGACCCACGTGAAGTAGATGGAGATGAGGACGAGGAGGAAGAGCAAGAGGACGGAGTGGTACCACAGCCAGGGCGTGATCAGCTGCACCTTGTGGGAGTGGGTCCCGATGAGCATGGGGATGGACACCAGCAGCTGAACGAGCGAGGTAACGAACCAGGCCACCTCCAGGCTTTTGCTCTGCTCCGGTAGGTCGTAGTCCAGGAAAAAACTGTTCCACCATTCCAATTTCTTCGATATAATGAAAAGAAAGTGCAGGACGAGAGACAGGTACGCCGCTAGAAGGACAAATCCGCGGTACACAGTTATGGAGACAGGAAAAGCTTCCATTTTGAGATTTACTGCTGTTTCCAAAAAACAAATCTGAAACAAGCTTAGTTTAGTTTAGTTTAGTTTATTACAGGTTCGAATCAGGGCGACAATAAACGATACAAATTGTACACATCTACTGCCGCAGACTTTGTCCGAAGACTTGGTCCTT
>JAAUYB010086416.1_pt1 | contig 10820 bp, 11 predicted proteins | sample 7278071 | NCBI WGS metagenome assembly JAAUYB01 (sample SAMN14350121, study PRJNA611818) | marine sediment metagenome | isolation source: surface marine sediment (1.8m) | place: French Polynesia: Moorea | collected 2018-08 | reverse complement strand
CCGCAGTTGGGGTAGTACAGTATGTTCGAGCCCCTCCCCTTAATTGTGCCCCCTTCCTAGAACTGGTTTTGTCCTGTGTTTGTGGGAGGAGTGAGCAGAGGGAGAGGGGAGCTGCCTGTGAGAAAGAGAGCAGAATAAAAAAGAATTTTGAACTGAGAAGACCTCCATGATTGTTGCTCCATTTTATTTCTCCATACTTTGTATCTTTTAGAGGTTTTATGGGCCTTGGTGGCCTTATCCTCACAGAGTCCTTTTGGACCTACTTCTTCTTGTTCTAGAAGACCTGCCAGAGAGCGGTCTCGAACATTTGGCGCCCAACTGCAGGCCAGGCAGTGTGGGATAAGGTCTGGGCTCTTGCGGGCGGGATGTCGGCGCCGGCCGACCCCGCGGCCGCTTCTGGCGCCGAAGGGACGCCTGCTACCGGTGCCAGCACGAGCACGGCCTCCGCCCCGGCGGCGGTGGCCACGTCCGCTGCACCGGTGCCCTCGAGCGGCTCTCCGGCGCGGAACACACGGTCGCGAGGCGCGGCGGCGGGTTCCTCGGCTGGAGGAGCCGCGATGGGAACATCTACAGGGTCCACTGCGTCGACGACACACACGCCGTCGGTTTCAGCGGCGGCCGGAAGCTCGGCCTCCACGCGCAAGACGGGGAAGACGGGAGGGGCGAAGGGGTCCCTCCACCCCAATGAAGTTCTTTTCAAACACAAACTGGAGGAAGCACACCAACTGGTACAAGCTGCCGGATGGAAGCTCGTAGAACCTGCCGTGACGGCGGACGAGCTGCAGCAGTTCCTCCAGGCCGCGGGGGTGAAGAGGAAGTTGTTGTCGACGCTGGACTCCGCTGGTATTCCTAACCCCCGTAAGCAGCGCTATCTCAATGAGGCGGCTGGTCAAGGGATTGCACTCCAGACGCTGGAGGACATTCTGAGACTGCAGGTGCAGAATCTGCGGTCGCAAGAGCAAGCAGGGGTCAGTGCGGCATCGCAGCCGCTTCCGGCCGCAATTGTCACCACCGTAGCGGGGCTGGTAGCGGCTTCATCTGCGGCTGTTAGTACTTCCGCCCCTCCTCCTTATGCGACGGCTACGGCGGCGGCCTTGGCGGCGGCGGCCACATCTTCAGGTCCGCTCAGCGGTACTCAGGGCCGTCTCCTTTCCCTAGCTGGGGGAGGAGGAGGAGCCATACCTGGGGGAGGGGGAGCATCTGCCACGACGGCGACTCCCACTCCAGCGCCAGCCGTTGTGGCTGGGGGAGTGAGTACGGCAGCTCCACGTATTACACCCACCACTGTTGTGGGCCCAGCTTTTGTGGGAGCAATGTCTACAGTTTCGTCTCTACCTTCAGCACTGCCTTCGCTGGGGACGGCGTCAGCCTTTGGGGGAAGCACGCCTTCACTTCCTCAAGTGGTACCGGGGGCGGTTTTACCTGCGGCAGCAGCAGGAATAGCTGGGGGACCGTTGGGAGGGGCTTCTGCTTCTGCGCCTGCTGGCGGCGGTGGCGGAATGCCCTTGCTGCCCTGGAGTCCAGTGCCGGGAGAGTTGCAGGAAGGGAATCAGTTTACAACTACGTGCTCCCAGGGGCCCGCTTATTACCTGTCGTTTCCTCCACCCTGGAACATGCTGCCGCCGTCGGAGGACAGCCATCTTAACACGATGCTCAAGATCACTCCCCAAGCACTCCCCAAGTTCTCCGGTGACAGGAGAGGCTACTTGAATTGGAGGAACACGTTCCTTCCTTGCGTTCATCTCACTAATATCGATGTTAGATTCAAGGCAATGCTGCTCCGCTCCTCGCTCGAGCCCACATCGGCACGGATGAGGGAGTTTATTGAATCTATTCCCAGCACCGGCCCCGGTTACCGTTATGCGGTCACCGAGTTGGAGAACCGCTACGGCAGACAGGAAGCAGTGCTCATGGCGCGGCAAGATGCCTTGTTGGCGCTGCCGCAGGAGAAGGAGGGTGACTTCCGCACGTTGGAGACGATGCAGTCACGGTTGGGTTCCTTTTTGGTGGAATGGACAAACGTGGCTGGTACTCCCATCACTGAGAGCGAGTCCTTGGCGTTCTACACCATGCTGATGGGAAAGGTGGACTCCCTCTACACGCTGAAGTACCTGGCATGGCTGCAGCAGTTCGGCCTTCGCAAGGGAGTGCAGTCACTTTACCAGTGGTTGGCGACGGAGTTGAAGAACCACCGTACGGCCGAAACTTTCGCCAGGCAGCGCCTCCGCGGGACTTTCGTACCCACCAACAAGCAATACGGAGCAGCGGCAGCGGCCGCCCGCCCTGCGCAACAATACCACCACGTCGGGTGGAAGGGTGGGGCGGAGAAAGAAGCTGAAGCCGCTGGGGAGGAGATGACTGAGGAGGGCAAAGAACTTGCCCTCCTCCTCCGTGGACGAGCAAGGGGAAGAGTGCCCCGGAGGCCGCCCTGCTCTCTGAGCAAGGAGGATCACTGCCTTGGACGCTGTAAGAAGTTCATCGCCATGACTCCCTCTGAAAGAAAGGCCACTCTCACCAAAGAGAGACGCTGCTACCTTTGTTTCCAAAAGGGGCACAGCGTGGGCCGCTGCATCTGTACATTTACCTGCGCCCACTGCAAGCAGAAGCATCACACGATGATACATGGGGCGGAAGAGGCCAAAGATACTCTCCTTTATTCTCAGGAGGATCATGAAGCAGATCTGGAAGACGCCACCGAGACTCTAGAGTTTGGTCTCAAGGCCGCAGTGAGGGACGAGCTCGTACGTGTCTCCCTCCGAACTCTACCCATTTTGCTCGTCAATCCGGCTAATGGAAAGCGGAAGAGAGTGAACGCGCATTTGGATGATGGATGCACCACCGCTGCTCTCGTTAGCGAAGGTGTGGCCGCCGAACTGGGACTCGCGGGTCCCTCCACCTGGACCTCCACAGAGGGGGTGGGGGGGAAAATCACTAAATATCAGACGATTCTGACAGTGGTGGAAGTTTGTAGTTTAGTCTCCCCATTTCGGCGTGCCTTGTCGGCCCAAGTCATGGGAAAACCCGCTGGGACCTATTGAGCGGTGGATTGGGGGCCGCTGAGCAAGAACTTTCCACACCTTCGGCAGGTGCGAGTTCTACCCCCAGAAGGAGATGGGGTGGTAGATATATTGCTCGGCAGCAAGTATGCCGAGTTGCTGGCCAGCCGCTCCGAGATTGTGGGAGAAGAGAATGCCCCAGTGGCAAGGGAGACCGCCCTGGGGTGGACGATCACGGGCCCCACGAGGGCCCTCCCGCCTTCTGTCCCTATGCCCCAGGTGTGAGGGAGGCGGTGCCGTTGGAAGCGGCGCTCTTTGGTGGGCCTCTCACAGAAGAAGGCACCTCCGTCCAGTTCGTTTCCGACACTAAGAAGAAGGGCTTCTGCTTGCTCCCGTCGGACAAGCAGTTGGCGCACCTTGTGCAGAGGATGTTGGACGTGGAGGATCCTGGAGAGGCGGAGGTGTTGTCACCGAAGGAAAAGTACATCATTAAGACCTTGAGAAACTCACTCCAACTAGTGAAAGGAAAATACCAAGTTTCTTGCACCTGGGCACCTGGTGCAGAGAGGCCTCCCCTCAACTTGACCCTCGCTCAGGCGCGTTTGAGGAACCTGCAGCGCAGCAAGGCCTTTAAGGATCCGAAGATACATCATGCGTACGGACAGGTGTTCGTCGATTGGGAGGAAAAAGGAATCGTCAAGAAAGTCCCACTCCACTCCCCTCAGGTGCAACACGTGCTGCCGCACTGTCCTATTTTCGAGGAGAGAGAGTCTACGCCAGTTCGCCCTGTTATGGGCTGTGACGTCTCCCTGAACAAGTTCCTGCTCCCAGGGCCGAACCTGTTGAACAAGGTGGTGGGGGTACTGCTGCGCTTCAGGTCCGGCAAGTTTACCATAGCAGGTGACATTCGCCAGATGTTCCTCAACATCCGTCTGACCCCCGCCGACAGACCCTTTCATTGCTTCCTTTCGGGCGACGGGAAGGAGGATGCTCCACCAACAGTTTACCAATTCCAGCGCCACGTCTTTGGCAATGCCGGCAGCCCTTGTGTGGCTGTTTTCGTCCTCAAAGAACACGCAAAGAAATCTCAGCAGGTCGCTCCTGCTGCTGTCGATACGCTGGTCAACTCCACCTTGATTGACGACGTTCTTGATTCGGTCAAGACGGAACAGGAGGCAGAAGAACTCCTGCTCCTGGTCCGCGAGATCATTGCCCAGGCTGTCATGAAGCTCGCCAAAGTCCACACCAACTCGGCGCGAGTGCGAGAAGTAGTGGATGCTGCACTACTTGCGCAGGGAGCTCTTGATCTCTCTGCTGCTGGTTTGTCCCCAGCTCTCCAGGGCTTGAAGACGCTGGGACTGGCATACCGTCCGCAGCAGGACGAGTTCTACTTCACCATGCTGCCGCCCGAATCAGTACCATATTGGACGAAGAGGAAAGTGCTCAAGTTGTTCCCCGATTGTTCGATCCACTGGGGTTGCTGCTGCCATTCTCCATCCGGGCCCGCATGTACTTCTCGTCTTTGGCGAGAGGGAAGTGCAGATGGGACGAGAGGCTCCCACCTGCGCCTGCCTGGCAGGAGTGGCTGCAGGATCTCTCACTGTTGGAGCACATCAGGGTCCGTAGAAATGTTGGAGCTACCTGCCCTGGTGAGGCGGAGCTTCATATCTTTGCCGACGCCTCGCAGGAGGCATACGCCGCCGTGGCGTATTTGGTCGTCCGAAGGGAGGGAAAAGTCGCCTCCAATATTGTGTTCGCAAAAGCCCACGTTGCTCCCTCCAAACCGCTTACCATCCCATGCATGGAACTACTTGCGGCTCAACTGGCGGTGAAGGTGAGGAAAACGGCTCTCACACATCTGAAGACCACCGTTACTAAGATCTATCATTGGACGGACTCCCTCACCGTCCTCTTCTGGCTCAACGACTACTCGCAGAGGTTTCAGGCATTCGTCTACAACAAGCTGCACAAGATCAGGGCCTCCACTTCCCTAACAGAGTGGAAGTAGGTTCCCACCGACCAGAACCCGGCCAATTGGGCCACGAGAGGCAAGAACCCACTCTATCTGCAGCAACATCCGCTTTGGAAGCGGGGGCCGTCCTTTCTGATCCAAGCACCCTCTGGATGGCCGGCTGCGCCGGCTCTCATACGAACCTCGGAGGTCCTTCACGAGATGAAAAAGACGGAGGAGCAGGTGTTTGTGGTTGGAGGGGAGGAGAAGAAGAAGCTGCCGTTGCCAGCGGCGCGGTATGGGACGTGGAAGCGAGCGCTCTCCCTCCTCACTAAAATTTTACGATGGCGTGACATCGCGCGCACCAGTCTCCGGCTTTCGCCCCTTCCTCTCCCTGCCCTGCGGGCGGAGAAAATCCTCATTCGACAAGCGCAAGAAGAAATGCGCCAGGGAGTCATTCGGGGGGGAGATTTGCGGCCCTGGAGGCGGAAGGCTGGTCTCACACAGCTCAAACCCTTCCTCGACGAGGAGGGCCTCTTGCGTGGCCGGGGCAGGCTCTCCCAGGCGGCTTGCCTCCCAAGGGACGCAAGGGAGCCCCTTATTCTGCTGCCCGAGCATCACACCACTAAGTTGATCATTCGTCACCTCCACTCAGAGGTACTCTGTCACGCTGGAGGAGTTTCGTACACTCTGAACCACCTGCTAGGCCGCTTTTGGCTACCACAAACCAGGCAGGTAGTTTTCCAGGAGATTGCTGCGTGTGTTGGATGCAAAAGGCGCCTCTGCCGTCCGCTAGTGCAACCAATCGGCAACCTGCCCGCGCTGCGCTTTCCGCAGCAGCCGGGAGATGAGCGCCCCTTTGCAGTCACAGCCGTGGATTGTGCTGGCCCTTTCAAGGTAAAGAGGGGCCACAGTTTCGAGAATCACTACTTGCTGCTCTTCACTTGTTGTCACATTTGAACGGTTCGTCTGGAAGTGCTTTCGAGCCTCACCACGGACGCCTTTCTCCTCGCCCTAGTTTGAGTCGGCAGCCGCGGCGTTGATCCGCACACGATCCTCAGCGACAATGGCGGCAACTTCGACGGAGCCAACAGGCTACTGCGTGCCCTGTGGGCGGCGATGCCGCAGGCAGAGTTGGAGAAGAAGCGTCCGCTCTTTCGTTGGAGATTCAATCCGCCTTATGCAAGTCATTATGGGGGAGTTTTCGAGCACCTGATTGGGGCGGCGAAAGCAGCTTTGTACCATGCGCTGCCACAGACGGCCTCGCTGTCTTTGGAGCAGCTACAGACGTCCTTCGCCATTGTGGAGAGCATCCTCAATAATACTAGACCATTGGCGTATGTCTCTTCCCACGCAGCAGACGCACAACCACTCACTCCTAACCACTTTCTAGGTGGAGGGGGCTCGCGCTGCTGGGTCTCCTTCGCGGAGGAGACGGCAGGCAGCACGCTGGCCAAACAATGGACGGCGACGCACAACATCACCTCCAGGTTCTGGGAAAGGTTCTACAAGGAAATTGTCCCCTTCATGCTCCATTCCACCTCCAAGCGGAGTACGCTGGGAGGAACGGCGCTTCCGTTTAAAGTAGGAGACGTTGTCTCCTTCCTTCTACCTACAGGGGAAAAGAGATGGCCGCTTGGCCGCAACACACGCACGTTCCCAGGCCACGACGGCAGGGTTCGTACAGTGGAAATAAAGGCCTCTTCCACCTTGAACAACAACATCTTCCGCAGGGACATCAGACAAATCTCGCTCCTTCTCCCGGAGGAGGAAACCAAAATTCCCCTCTTATGACTCCTTGCTGAGAACCGCCTCGGACGAGCATTTTGGCTCGCGGTTCTCTGGAGAAGAGAGAGAAATGATGATGCTATGGAACAGAAAGACAATATGTCCGCCCCCATGCGGCTCGGGGGCGGGGATGCGCGGGAGATTGGCGGGGAACAGCGGGGGAATGTGCTGCCGCCCCTAGCCGCCCTTGCGCCCGCCAGCATGAAGATGCTGTCTCCCATCACTCTCTTTCCATCCGTTTCGTTGTTCGCCGTGCTCTCTTTTGTGAGCAGGATGACTTTGGTGGTGGGGTGGGGTAATCGGAGTACTTTGGCGGATGCTTCTGCTACGAGGGCATCCAACCCACGTGGGGCGCCGCCCCCCTCCGCTCCATCTCAGTCGATCGGGATTCCCTTTGGCGACAGGATGGAGACGGCAAAAATGTTCCAACCCGACCCTTTCTCCTTGAAAGGGGGGAACTTCGACAGAGTGGTGAAGGCCCTGGCTGGCCACGCCCGCAGCACGTACAACGTCCTCTACCACTACCACCTCCTCACCAAGCCCAAGCGCTGGGTTGATAAGTTGGACAAGGCCCAGAAGCACTTCTCCTACTTCATTTCCAAGCCAGAGGAATGGTATGAGTCCGGCGCGGTAGGGGAGTTCGTCGCAGCCATGCAGACCGTGCCCGTGGTGGCCGTCTACTTGGTGCGGCGGCTCAACGTCATTAAGTACCTCGGCCTCTCCACCTACAACGGCCGAGTGGCTGTGTTCAGCCTCAGGGCCTTGGCCAAGATTTGCCCGTGGCGGGAGACGGTCGACCTCCTGCCGCCGGAGGTGCGCGGTTGGCTGCTCGATCCCGACGTCGTCGTTGTCACGTCGGGGGAGAAGAGGACCTTCCTGAAGAAGCTCCAGGGCATCGAGATCACCAACCAAATTGACACGGAGCGCATCTTCCAGATCAACCAGGAGAAGGGAGTGATCCGCCCCGCCGTCCCCGCCGAGCGGGGGGACCTCTCCTGGCAGTTGGCGTACGCCATCGGGTACCACCCGTCCACCTCCCGCAAGAATACTTGGTCGCATCTCGTCGGGGCCGACAAGTTCAGGGTCAAGGACCGAGACTGGCCGGAGTGGCGCATGCCCGGGTGGCAGCCAGACTCCTTCTGGAAGTTGGAGGACCATGAGGAGTTCTCCCTCTACTTCCAATCGTGCGGCCCCCACATTTTCATCAGCCGCCTCCTTAGGCACGGGCTGGTGTATGGAGGGATGGATGCCGTCGTCCCTACGGTCCCCCTGAAGGACTGCGTCCTGATCTTCCTCCAGGGGGCCATGGAGGAGCCGGAGGTGAAGATGGCGGATCCGCTCGCGCTCCACTCCGACATCGTCATCAACACGAGGCAGGACAAGACTTAGCCCGCCGTCCGCCTCTACAACCCCAAATTCGCCCATCTCCGCACTCCATTGGAGAAGGAGGAGGCCAAGAGGGCCAGGATGGCTGCTGTCAGTGGCCCCTCCCCCAAGGAGGAGCAGAAGGAGGCCTCGCTCTTCCCGGAACCGCCCACTTCCGTCACGGAAGCCCTGGCCACCTCTGCCCCGGCTGGCGAGGATGGCGGCTCAGAGGACGGAGAGGTGCGGGCAATGGAGGAGGACGCGGGCTCTGAAGTCGCGGGCGTGGTGGAGGTGGAGGACGCGGAGGAAAGCTCCGAGGAGGAGGAGCCCCTCAAGATTTGCGCCGACGAGGAAGATCTCCGCCTCGACGACAACAACAATGAAGCAGGCGCAGCGGTAAAAGCACCGCGCAAGGAGAAGAAGGACTCCCGCTTGCCGAAGAAGAGCAGCAGGAGGAACAGGAAGGTCGCCAGCAGCCGCAGCGAGGAGGACATCCGCGACGCCCTCCACCAACTTGCAGGGACCTCCACCGAGATCAAACCGACCCTGGAGGAGCAGGAGACGCTGCGCACGGTCAAGCTGCTGGCGCAGAAGATCAAGATCCCGGAGCAGCACAAGTGGCTGCCGGTGGCCCTCAGGCTCGGCCCCCCCGTCAGGGAGGAGGCGCCGGAGCCCCTCCCCTCCACCTCCGCACAGGACTCCAGCCACCCCGGCTATTTCACGGCGGAGGGCTGGAAAAAGCGAGGGGGAGCTGAGGAAAACGAAGGAGGAGCCGCACTCGCTTCCGGACCTGCCGCAGCAGTAGGGGACCTGCCACCACAACGAGAGGAGGCTCTGCGAGGAGAGGAAGGGAAGCCACAGGCCCGGGTGGCCTCCCAACAGGCTCTCCTGCCCTAACAGGCGCCAGGCGGACCTGAACGCCTCGGCTGCCTTCCACAGCGGTTCGCCCCCTTCGCTCCATTCGACGAAAGGTCCAGGCGACTGCCACAACACGCGAGTGCAGCGCTCTACAGGCAAGAGGCGAAAGAATTTCCACCTGCCCCGGTGGCGGTGATCGCCCCCGACCGCAACCTGGTCCTCGCAGCCCGGACGGCGCGCGGACCGAGACCGCAGAGGCCCCCCAGGGCCGGCAGCGGCGACAGGAGGAGGCACCGCAGACTGAGGAAGCAGCTCCTCGACCACCCCTCCATGACGAAGGAGCAGGTGCTGAGCAACCCCTATGTCGCGGCCCCAATCTTCGACAAAAGGTGCTCGTTTTGCGCGTCCTGGCACTGCAGCAGATACATGAGGGGCACTCGCACCATCAATTGCGCCTGCTACCAGGAGCAGCTAGAGCTGGCTCCAACAAGGAGAATTAGCGACTATCGTCGCTGCGGGGCCTCCGCCGTGGACCACCACATGGCAGTTTGCCCCATCCTCCATGCCAGGTGCAGCATCTGCCACTGCCGCGGCCACACTGCCGCCCATGGCTGCAATCTCGGCGATGAGCGCATCATGGAGCGGCTGAGATATGATTTTGAAGAATATGCCGACATCGGCATCTACACCAAAAGAGGTTCGACAATCTGGCCTGGGGATTTAACCCATACCTCTCCAGCGCCCCGAGAAATGTCGTCGTCGTCGCCTACCGCCGCCTGTCCGACATGCCCGTCCTCTCCGCGCTCGGGCTGTTGGACTCGGTGCTGCAGCTGCCGGAAAATAGGGCACTCCTTCAGGGAGGAGTCTTGGAGAGTGGCCACAGGCTCACGGTAGCCGGCGACGCCACCCACCAGCTCGCTGGCGAGGCAGACCGCGACTGGGGGGAGGAGGACGATGAAGACAGCGAGGATTGAGGCCGTGCCCGAGAGCCGGAGGAGGCGCACAAGCTGTCGGTGGTGAGCACCTATGTCATCGAGATGCCGCTCGCCATCCCTTTCCTTTCCCCTCCAGGCCACCGACGGACACGGCCGACCGGACGCACCACTTCCTCGGCGACCGGCAACAACAGTGTACAAGATAGAAAAGAGAAGAAACCGTTTTACGGATCGACCATATGTTCAAATATTAAGATTTTTTGTGTGTATGCCCCGCTCATTACGATTTCTTTATTGCTGTGACAATTCGTTCGTTTTTTCATCGCGCTCCGCTTTCTCCTAAGATATTTTTTACCCGGCTATGGGCTGGATCCATCCCCACGTTGGGCTTTGGTTGGCAATTTAGGTTCCCACCTGGCCGCCCACTGGGGGAGTATGTACAGTATGTTCGAGCCCCTCCCCTTAATTGTGCCCCCTTCCTAGAACTGGTTTTGTCCTGTGTTTGTGGGAGGAGTGAGCAGAGGGAAAGGGGAGCTGCCTGTGAGAAAGAGAGCAGAATAAAAAAGAATTTTGAACTGAGAAGACCTCCATGACTGTTGCTCCACTTTATTTCTCCATACTTTGTATCTTTTAAAGGTTTTTTGGGCCTTGGTGGCCTTATCCTCACAGAGTCCTGTTGGACCTACTTCTTCATGTTCTAGAAGACCTGCCAGAGAGCGGTCTCGAACAGGGGTTTTGGTCCTGAAGTTTCCCAGTAACATTAGAGCAAGCCTATTTACTCTCACCAGAGAGGAAGCTATGCTCTTATCCGTTATTGCCCTTGACCACACATGACAACCATATCTGAGCGCCGGCCGTATGATGGAGGAGAAGGACCACCGAGTCATTTGCGGAGCGGGTCCCCATAATTTACCAATGGCACGTTAT
>JAAUYB010113357.1_pt1 | contig 10824 bp, 10 predicted proteins | sample 7278071 | NCBI WGS metagenome assembly JAAUYB01 (sample SAMN14350121, study PRJNA611818) | marine sediment metagenome | isolation source: surface marine sediment (1.8m) | place: French Polynesia: Moorea | collected 2018-08 | reverse complement strand
GTGGTGATTTCGAAAGAAAGAGGACTAGCCTCCTTCTAGCCCGGATTGTGCACCCTTTGAGTACAGTATCTGGAACCACATTGACGGCGTTTTGTGCAAGGAGGGGTCCCCCAACAAGGCAGAGCTGAAGGAGCATGTCAACGCTGCCTGGACCGCCATGACCCCCAGCTTCATCAAGAGGGTCACCTGCAGGCTCCAGTCCAGGCTTGAGCGCGTTGGGGCAACAGGGGGGTGGCCACATCGAATAGTTTATGAAATATCATTTTTTCTACATAAATTTTACAACATTTTTTGTAAAATTAACTTTTTTGTAGGATTCACCTGTTTTAAGCAAACGCCAAATTTTGGTTTTTTATCTGAACTCATCGTTTGACCTTACAGTAGGCTACTCGATAAAATCCCAATATCGCCTCTTTTCTTCCTAGCTCGCATCCCCCGCTGCTTTTTTTACAGGGAAAGGGATGGAAGAAGAAAGGACCCCTTTCCCCCCCTCCCCTGCCCTGCCTTTCCCAATCAGAGCGAGAAAGACCCTCTTTTGTACGAAGACTGGCCAGCTGTACGAAACAGCGCCAAAAAAAGGTTCATTTCCGAAGCGGAATTGCTGTCGCCGCCAAAACAGAGCAAAAGTGGATCGTGCGCCGCCCCGAGGATTAAAAAAAGCTACAGGCCGCAAAAATAACTTTTTTCGTTCCACGCAGCCATCTCTGGAGTTTCGCGGTGTATGTACAGATGGGCTTTCCGTGACCCGACGCAAAACCTTTCGACTCTCTGGAGGCTACATCTGAACTTCTTCAGTTTGGTCTAATTTTAGACAAAAAAAGACCTTCTGCAGTAAGTACCTAAAATTATTTTACCTAATGCTCTGATCCGCTTTCATTCCGGCCAAAGTACGTACACAACACCCTCTCTTTCGTTTCTGTCTTTGACGGAGGCTAGCTTATTAGTTCCCCCCTAGAGGTGGGATGTGTAGCCAAGTATAAAGCCAGCTCCGTCTCTTCTCAGAAAAAGAAATCTCGCCCCTACTCCTCTTTTGCCAAGCGACGGAGAAAGCATTGAAGGTAGTAGATGGATGGGAGATGTGTTTGCCACACATCATTTTCTTACCGCGCCCAAAACAACATTCCTTCATTCTCCACTCTCCAAAGCATATCCAAGACGACGCAAAATCGCCGTTTATTTTTTTTGACATTGTAGAAAATCAAGTTGAAGTGCTAATGTTTTAACCATTTATTTCCATAGGTTTGGCGACAACTTGAAAGGTGCTTTAGTTGGGCGAATTTCCATCCCTTACGTACTCATTATACCGCCAACGTCGCGTCTTCTTTCCGAGTGACACTTTCGACCCGACCAAACATTGGCTGTTTTTTATTGATTGGCCTTCTTGGCCCCCTGGGACAGAAGTCGCCAAAAAGGGAAAAAAAACAACTTTCAAGAGAATTAAATTGCAAAAAATGCTAACTTGGAAACATGACAAACAAATAATTATCAACTCTGGTCGGGCCCATCTTTCCAGACGCTGTTTACGACAAGTCACTTGCAGCAGCGTAGCACAGCTTCGAAAAAAATAGTTCGGATCGCCCAATGCCCAACACGGTTGCACTTTCTCTTCTCTTCCAGGGTCCCCTTTTACCCCATCACACCTCTCTTTCTTTCCCTTTTACTTATGCTGCATGTGGAAGGAGGAGGCGGAGGAGGAAGGGCCCCTCTTGAAATATTCACGTCCTCCTCTCTTCTTTCTACCCCCGAGGCGCCTTTTTTCTTTTTCTTCCAAGAGGGAGGGGAAGGTGGAAAGGGAGCGGGAATAGGAAAACAACAACCATAAAAAACAGTAGTGCAATGCGGCAACTTTTCGCCCCTTCAGCATAGGACAAAGAGAAATAGATATAAGTGTAGGTATAACACCCCTGTACATGCACTAAGAGAAAATGCCCCGCAGGCGCAACTCAAGTTTTTGTTATACAGTATGAAGACAGTCCGAACCAAGAAAAAAAATGACGAGAATTAAGCCGTGAAGGAAGAGAGCGAAAAAGTGAACATCAGAATGGTCCACAAGCGAGGCAGCGACGCCGGTTTCTCCTCGGGTGCGGCCGCCCGGAGGGGCACCCTTTCCGCGACGCCCGGAGGAGACCTGCTCCTGACCACCCGGCGGTCCCGTTCGGGAAGTGTCATGGTCGCAGCGGGAGGAGGAGGAGGGAGGTGAGAGGAATACCTTTCATTCTGTAAATTTACTAAATTGACAAAAAAAATAGCAGAAAACAATGTTCAACCAATGGTTCCTTTTTCGTTCCTTAAAGCTGTAAGATGGCAAGGAAGCAACAAAAACATTTGCTGGGGTGGTATGGCGCTGGAACTTGCTCAGAAATTTCTTGAAGAATCCTATTGAGAATTATTTATCATGAATATGTGAAAGAAGGAAAATCATTCTGCTATGATATTTCAAGATCACGTTCGAGGTCAAAATCCCTTGGCGGATCCTCCTCTCGCCCGCCAAAGTTCGTCACCTACAGGGACAGCGAGGTCGACGAAAAGACTGTCAGGTGGGAAAGAAAGAAAACTTTAAAAAATAAAAATCATGAAATATATTATGCATGATTTCTATTTTTTGGCAGGTTCCTCCGGGTGAGCCCCAGCCGTTATTGGTGAAGTTTGGACGGACGGAAGCATAATATGTGATCCTCGTGTGATCCGATTGATTTAGAGTAAGCTTGGTGTGATCCCATAAATAGGAAGAAAGCCTCGGAAGTTCACGGAACCTCGAAAACTACTCCTGGTTCTGACCAGCTTTCTCTTGCAAGAAAGTAAAATAAGGCTTGCATCATTTTTCTCATGCACTTGCATATCATGAGGTCTGAAGTTATATTATTTGCCAAGTACTCAATGCACCCCACGGTGGTTAAATCCATGGGGACAAAACTGGCGCGCCTTAAAATGTGACCTTCTCCCCTTCTTCTTCCTGCTAAGGAACCAATCGAGCCATTAATTCCGCCCCACTGGCTTAACCCCCATTTCATCTATCCCCGCAAAAAAAGAGGAAGAAGAAGAAATTAATTCGATCCGATAGAAAAAGGGAAGGGGAACGAGGGCAAAATCCTTGGGAAGTAAGAGTGTGGGGGGCCTTTTAGTGGGCTCTTGGGAAAAAGGAAGGCGAGGAGAAGGAATTGGTGGTTGCGAGGAGGAGGAGGAGGAGGAGGAGGAGAGAACCAAATTCCCGGGACACTAATCTGAAGAGGGCGGGAAGAGGAGGAAGGAGGAGAAGGAGAGGGGGATTCTCTTCCACTCAGTCCTTGCCACACAACCCAACACGGAGGAGGAAGGAAGGAAGGAAAAAAATGGTGGGTCCTCTGGAAATCGCCCATGGAAGGTCTTGCTAAATATTGTGCCTGCAAAAAAAGGGGGGAAACAAAAAAAAAACTTTGGCGAATCCCCTACAGGACAGCACACCTCATTTCCAGAAGAGGAGGAGGGGGATGAGAGTGATGAGGTGGGCACAAAAGCAACTTCAAAGAAAGAAAAAGAGGCGTTGGAATGAGGAGGAGAACGAAAGTCTTTTTTTTCTCGCTCAGCTCCTTCTTTTACTTCCTCTCCTCCCTTATCAGCTACGAAGAAGGAGAGTTGGAGGAGGGGGGAGGGCTATCCCTTCTGACTTTGCTGTGTGGAGATATGTCAGGCCCTGACTGGCGGAACGTTGTGTGAGGCGGGAGGGAGAGAAAAAGCTTTTTTCTGTTTCCTTATTTCTTTTTGCGCCGCTTCCTTTGTTCCTTCTTTCGGACCTACTACTGTGTTTTTTTCGCAATCTCCAAAATTGCTTTCACGTGTCGAACTCACTTTTTTCCTTTTCCTATTTTTGGGAGTCGCTTGTGGGCGGACGGCGAACACAAAATCCCTTCCTGACAACCAGTGGGTCCACAGCACTACGTAGTAGGGGGACTGAAAGGACAATTTCCTTTTCCTTTTCCTCTTTTTCCTCTGGATAGGAGAAGGGAAAGAAATTTGAGGCAAAGGAAAAGAGTTGGAAGATGGAAAATTTTTCTCTCCTTCTAGTCCCAGACCCCTCTTGACTGTAGCAGTATGGTTCCAAGGAGCCCACCCAAGTCTGGCGCCGCCTTCCTTTTCAAGAGAGACAGGTCCTCTGAGGTAAATGGAATGCGACGTTTTCCCCGCGTATGCTAGGAAAATAAAATAAAAGTGCTGGCGGAGGCAGTTGAACTGAAGTCCATTTTTGGGAGGTGTGTGCGGCAAGAAATTCTCTGCCATACAAGGTTCTCTAGCCAACACTCTTTTCTTGGGGCACTATACTAAGTGCTACTATACTGTACATGTAGATGTCCTAATAACTGCGGCAACATACCCAACTTGGAGAACAAAGAAATGAAAATGTAAACCAGATGCTGAGGTAAATTTAGGCAAAATCGCACGCAAAAAAGGACGATGTGAGAAAAACTTTAATTGAGCTCCGTAATTTTCCCTGTGCTTTCAAATACGTGATACGTAAAGTGCTCAGAAACTCGATGGTACTTTTTCCCTTCCGCAAAGATTAAAAACATTCGTCCTTGAATTCTCTCCTCTTCTCGGCATTTGTTGCTTCGGCGTTTCCAAAACTTGAGAAAGATGGCTGGAGTCACGGTTGGCCTAAATTCCCTCCCCCTCCCCCCTCTGCCAATATGCCGCCTCCGCCTCTTCCTCGTTCCCAAGTCAGCAGGGCGTGAGGAATTTCGAAACACGGCTTCTCCTCCTCTTCCCCCTTTTCCTTCCCTCCTTTTCGCTTAAGGAAGTGCGGCAAACTGCAGTTAAAAGGAGAAGGGAGGAGGATTTGGTGGCGGATTTCAGGAAAGAGAGAGGAAGAGCCCTTCTCCGTCTCATTAGAGAAGCCTTACTTCTTCTTCTTCTTCTGGCAGTGTGTTTCCCTTTTCCTAATTGTGTCTCTTGATCTCCTTCCTCGGCACTTTCTGTGCAAATGTTGCAGCATCTTGAGCAAAACAGCACCAAAAGGAAAGAAACCTTGAAAAAGGCAGACGTGCGGGTTTTTTGCTTGCCTTTTTTGGGAAATAGCCTGGCACGCCCCTGCTGAAACATACGGAATTGTAGATCTCACATTTTGCGAACACCGTTTGGCAAATATTTTTTACTGGTAGTATTGGTTAATCCTCAAGTCCTTTTTCCGGCGCAGTAGCCTCCACGCTGGTGAGAGAACAGTCATCCTGACCTTATTTTTCCGTCGAAGTATTATTTTCCGTTCTCGACCTTCTAGTATCTGTCTGTCTTCTTCCCTAGCTGACCCTGGAGACTCCCTCCCCCGCCATTAGGAGAAAGAAGACCAAGTTGATTGGAGGGGAGGAGACGACGACGACAGTAAACAGAAGCCATGTACTGACAGGACAAGGCAAAGGGGGAGGGGAGGATTGACAGACAGACATTAAGTTCCCAACCAGATTTTTTTTTACAAATTATTGCTTATTCGCAAAAACCTACTTACAATATAGTACTATTTGGCTGGGTATATAGTGTCATGTTTGATGGATTAATCTTGGTAGGGTGGGAAAGCGCGGCATGGGTTGATTGAATTGGTGGGATGGACCGAGAAGCAGGCCTCCCCTCGTCCTACGATGCTTTCGCGGTGTATTACCAGGTACGCCCATTCATCCATCCCTCGTCCATCCCATCACGCCAATTACCAGGAGGCTCCCATCATTCTTGGGCGGCCAGAAAACAGGCGGCGGCGGCGGCCACACGCGGCGTTAGGTGAAGGTTTTTGGGGTCAATGCGAAGTAGAACACATAAAACAGAGGCGAGACGACATGAATGTTATGCATCATCTTTAAAAACGCATTTTCGTTTTCCAAAAACTTGAGACGCAAACAGCGGCAATACACAATGGCACTTTGGCTTCATCGTCAGTGCCAGTGTCTAAATACTTGCTACGTAAGTAATTACACTTGGACGAGTACCTATGTACATCTAGACTCTCAGGCCCCCTAGTTTTCCTTGCAGTAAGGATCGACGAGTAGTCATTGCAGTGAGTGAGAACAATTTCGAGAGTGAGGTGGGAGAAAGTGGACTTACTCAGCAGATTTATTTTCCTGAACTCGAGTTTCCTTATTCCGCTCTTTTCCCTAAATGTCTGTCGTCGCCTGTCCCCCCGTCCGTATACAACAACACGGCTTTCCCATGTTATCTGCAGTCCGCCGCTGCCATCTTGGAAATTTATTTGAGAGACAAAGCGGGGAAAATACCGGGCGGAAGTATGTTCAGGAAAATTGAGCATAAGAGACAACTTTCATTTGACGGCAAGATGTTGAAAAGAATATTTCGTCCATACCATAAACATGTTTAACTCCTTACTATACCTGACGCTTGCGTTGCATGAACTTTTTGAACGAGTATATTTACCCAAGGGGATATTCGAAGTCTCGCATAGAAACCCGATTGGAACAGAAGTTTTGTAAGGCCTCTCTTCCCCCCTTTGAAGCTTATTTTTCGAGAGTTCCCCTTTCACTCCCTAGAAGAGGGTTTCCCATAAAGGATGCAAAAAAGGGCTGTGAAGGTCAAGTCAGGGAGAGGCGGAAGGGGGAGAAGGGAAAAGAGGAGAAGAGGCGCCGTAAAACACACACTTCCTCTCTCCCTCCCTTCCTTTCTTCCGAGCTTACAGGCCTGCTGGGAAGAGTGGGATTTAATTAAGCGGACGTGGATGAAGGTGTGTGTAAGGCTACTAGACGTAGGCCAACATGCAGTACAGCTTTTATTAGAAAATACAATATTGTTACAGTTTCAAAAGGGAAAAGGGCATGATTTTATGTTTGCGAAGAAGTGAAGTGTAAAGGCTCTAGAACAAAAACCTGGGATTAAAGGCCTCAGTCTTAAAGCCAGGGAGATTACAGAGGAGAAATAACCATTCTGATCTTCTTTGCCCTCTCCTTTTTTCTGGGAAATCGATCTCGGTGGTCTGATTTCCTCAGCACGCACGCGAAGAAGCTCGTTCAAAAAATCCCCCTCATCAATTTCCCCCTCGCTCCAAAGCAGGTGCCGCCGCCGCCGCCGCCGCCAAAGTCCGATCAACCATCGACGGTCACTGCGTGATTGAGAGGGGAAAGCCGCCGCAGCCGCCACCCTATTATTTCCCAGGAAGAAAACAGGCGAAATCGGACTTTGAAAAAGGAGGGGGAGAAAAACCTCGTTTAAATTCAGCTCCAGCTGCTGCCAACCGACAAAAAAAACTTCTCCAACGCGTATTGTTACACGCATTGGGTTCTTGCTTTCGAATGGTCTCTCTCTCTCTCTCTCTCTCTCTCCACGTCAGTACATGTATACATGCAAAATATTCTTGCTTTTTGTTTGCTGCTGCAAAATACGTATTTTTCTCCCACCTTTTTTGCTGTCAATTTTCTGCATCGCCTCCTCCCCTTTCCTCGACGTCGTCGGCAGCGGCAGCCAGCAAAAGGAAAAAGGCTTGGCGGGCGACGGCCTCTCGGGAGGAGGAGGGAGAGGTCAGACACGGGGGAACTAAAAAGAGGGGGGAAGAGCTGCTTGGCGCCAAACGAAGCTTATTTTGCCACCTTCTCCTACCCCCGGGAGAACATACGTACAGTATTTGCAGCAATCCAAAATGGTTTTTTTTCTTGCCTTTCTGTTCTTCTCTTTGAAGATTTGGCCTAGTCTTATACGACTTTTTTGCAAAATTGTATCTTCCTTCAATATTTGCACATATTTAGAATGAGAAACGACTATACAGACACAGAGAGAAAGGGGGAAATAGATCTTGAAGAAAAGGCCTCTCTCCCTTTCCTTACCTTTCAGGGTCAAAGGGCCCAATGTGGCATATCAAACGAAAACGCTCTGGGGTTCGGGAAGAAGAGAGGTTCAACAAGGAGTCTTTCAAACCTCCTCTTTTGAGAGGAGGGCGAAAGGCGCCGCGAATCGAGTGGAGGAGGAAGAGAGAGAGAGAAGGAGAAGGAGAGAAATAGTCAGTCGAGCGTTCGCCGCCGCCGCGAAAGAAAGAGAGGGAGCGGAGAGAGCAAAAAGGGGTTTGGAAGTGTCTGTCCTCTCCTTGATTGTGCGCCAGTGTGAGTGTGTGAAGAGGAGGTGGTGGGAAATTGAGAGGTGGTGTCTGTCTGTCCCTTTTTGATCCCTTCCTCCCTCCCTCCGGTGCCTCCGACACAGGAAATGAAGGAGGAAGGAAGGAGGTGAAGGGAGGCTCTCTCTCAATCGAGGCTCGGAATCAGGTTTGAGAAGAGGACCTGCGGGAGGGGGGGGGACCAATGCCGAGAGTGTCGCATGGGGAACCAAGGGAAAAAAAATCCTCCTCCTCAAAAACTTTTTCCCGCCCTGCCACCACACCTTGCACCACCGCCGAACGGCCCAGGATAACTTTTTTCCCGCCCCGTCCGGAAGACGCCGCCAGAACCCAAGGGAAACTTCCCCCTTCCTCCCTTTTCCTCCTCCTCATCTCCGGAATAAGTGAGAAAAGGGTTCCTCCTCTTTCTTGCGGTGTGTACGGATAAGGGCCGGTGTTGTGAGTATATACCGCAACGAGGAGGCCGACCCAAAAGCGCCCTAATAACTCGGCTGGTACGGTGCCCGTCGTACCACGTACGGATGGTTGGTTAGGAGTGGGAGGAGGAGAGCGGAGGCGGTGGTCCCAGGGGAGGAGGAAGCGGGAGGATAGGTCTGTCGGTCGGTCGGTCGGTGGGTGGGTCTGCGCTTCTCAGCCCTCACGCCATGTGTCTACAGTACTGTAGTAGTAGTATGTGGGAATGGGACTTTTGGGCATCGTCCCCGTTTCTCGATCTCCCTCCCTCCCTCTCCCCTAATTGCGTTTTCGTCGGAGTCGGAAACTCGGGACTGGAACGAACGGCGGCGGAGTTGGTTGGGTCCTGTGTGAGCCCTTGCAAGGTTCCCTCGGGTGACACGCAACAGAAATAGAAGGGAAAAGGGAGAAAAAGGAGGAGATGTAGAGAGAGACGTCGTCGTCGTCGGACCTTTACGTCTCAAGGCCAGGAGGGGGAGATTTACCAACTGACTTCTGAGGAAAGACAGTCCTCCTGACCTCCAGCCAATTTAAGTCTTGCTTAACTTAAATTGGCAGAAAAGACAATTATTGTTGAATCCCGGTCCTTTTCTCCTCCCTGTCCCCCTTAATTAATATGGATATGCATCACTCCCCTTCTTTCTCCCCTCTACCCCTTCACCACACACACACGAGAGAGTAAGAGGAGGCCCTCCCCTCCCCCTCCTCTCGTCTCGCAGCGATGGTCGCTGGTCGCCATAACGACCGTCTCTCCATCCTCCTACATTCTCTTCTCTGTCCTGATCTCATCTAGATGGACGAGGAGGAGGAGGAGAAAAAAATGTAATGTAATAAATGTTTTTTGCCGCCGCTGGACAACGGTATCTGCTCCTGCTGTTGCTGAAAAGGTTGCGGGGCGGGACCCCCGCTCATTTATCAGTTTCTTTTTTCTCTGTGCTCAGTACACAATATTGCTACAATGAACAATGTCGCTACAGGATTGGCTGGCTACAGCGAAATGAACTGAAGGGGAACAAAAAACATTGGGCGACCTTTCCTTCCTTTCCTTTCAAATTGGGTTCGGCGTACAAGGACAGTAATGGGGCAGCATTTCGAAATTTTCTATGATTACAAGGGAGGTACGAGAAAGAAACTGATTCATGTGCACTTGGACATCAAATTCAACAAATATGAAATAAATTAATGCAAAGCGATAAGGACATGGCATTCAAACAGGAAGGCGAAACAAAAAATAATTACAGCAAAAGTATCATGAAACTGTTGCCCATTCCCTCGCTTCTCAGTACGCTACAGGTGGAGCAGGACAATTAACGCTTCATGCCCTTCCCCGTAAAATTGTATAGGAAAACTTTCTTTCAGTGATCCGATCAATCATTTCCCGCTGCCGAGAAGCGCTTCAGAAATGCGGACATGGAGGGAAGGAGGCGGGGCAAAAGGAGAAAATTTTATTTATGGCCTTTCGTGCGATGGGGGAGGATCGAGGAGGAGCAGGAGGAGGGTAGAGGAGAAGGAGGAGGAGGAGGAACGTTCGGGAATCCCCCCTCCTTTCCTCAGACGACCGTTAAATATATACGCTCCTCTTGCACGCCCCTTTTCCCTTATACATTTTCCCCCTTTCCCCCTCCTCAACGAAAAAGAAGAGAGACGAGGAAAATCGACAGGTTGGTCGGAGCTTTTTTTCTCCTCCGCCCCTCGTTTCCACCCGCCAAGGCTGGGAGGGGAAGGCTCGGCCTTGCGAGCGGGGTGTACGATGATACCCCCAAACCGCCTGAGGGTCACGGTCGAAGGGGGGAGGGGGGAAAGGATCAACAAGCACATTTTTATCCATATCCATGTCAAAAAAACCATTGAAAAAAGGGAGGGATACAAAAAAGATTCGGCCCAAATGATCCAAAAGTGACAATAGTGTCGACAAGAACTTGCCGTTTTCAAGACGACGACGCTGTGCACCGGCGAGCGGCAAGAAGGAGACGAGCTGTGTGTTTGCCCCCCGAGGCGGCAACAATCTGTCGAAACCACGCCGAAATAAAGGCTCCCTCCCAGTCACGCCCCTCTCCCAAAGAAAAGGAGACACGGCGGTCGCCTCCTTTCAATGCCCATCTATTGATTTTTCGATCCCCATATACGTAACGTCCTACCAAACCCCCCCAAAAGTATCCCCCCAACAAAAAAAGAAGGGTATAGATAGATAGATATCACGAGTCAGAGAGGCGGAAAAAGAGGAGCCCCTCTCCCCCTTCCCCCTCCTCTTGCCAGAAAGGAAGAGGGATTTATTGCGATTTAGATTCTTTCCTAACATCCCC
>JAAUYB010215348.1_pt1 | contig 10826 bp, 10 predicted proteins | sample 7278071 | NCBI WGS metagenome assembly JAAUYB01 (sample SAMN14350121, study PRJNA611818) | marine sediment metagenome | isolation source: surface marine sediment (1.8m) | place: French Polynesia: Moorea | collected 2018-08 | reverse complement strand
GTACTCACCCGGCGCCATTGCGTTATTGGCCCAGGAACATGGTCATTTGTCGTGGGACCGTGAAATGGGTTTTAAGGAACGTCGTCGGATTCGTCATACCTTGGCCAGGTTCGCGAAAAACCATGACTTCCCGACGGCGCACGGGCAGGTGAAGATCGGAGGGAATAGGAAAACAGATGGTTGGACCGGCCCGCATTGGAAACAAACCTACGGCCGAAGCGGGGAGGTGTCCTCATGACGGCACTGCTGATCCTGACACTTCTCCTGCAACCGTTTGCGGTGCTGCTGGTGTTGGCTTTGGCGGTCGATCGCCGAGGGAGGCGTCATGCATCGTCATGATCCTTTCGGACCCGCACACATGCATCTGTGCCCAAGCCTGGCATTTCTTGGCGACACCAGGGCACGTCTGGCGAGGATCTTATCGGTTGCGGCCGTTCCCGAGGCCGAGGCCCTGGCCGACCGGTTGGCGTCCCGGTTTGGTTCCGTCACGGAGGCGATATGGGCGAGCGCCAGCGCATTAGAAGCCGTGAACATCCCCGCACAGGTCATCGCTTACTTTGCCATATTGAAGGAAACGGCGGTTTGGATGGATGAAGAACGCTTACCGAAACGGCTGTGCTTGGATGCCCCGGACCCCATCGCCGCCTACTGCCGCAAAGCGCTTGCCGGGGAAGAGGCGATGCAATGCTGGGGTTTGTTTCTGAATCGCCACATGACATTACTTGGCAAGGAACGCCTGGCGATCGGCTCGGTGGACCGTATCAAGATCTACCGCCGGGAAGTGGCCAAGGTCGCCCTCTTGAAATACAACGCGTCTCGGATCATTCTGGTCCTCAACGACCCGTCAGGTGATTTGGTTTGGCCCGATGAGACCTTATCTTCCTTCAGGGAGATCGGTCAAACCATGGACCTCCTGAAAATCCCCGTGGTCGACATGCTTCTGGTGGCGCGAGACGGGTGGCGCCGTTTAAAGCAGGACGGCCCTTGGCCGCTTTGAGACCAGGGCGGGGAACAGGCCCATGGTGTCGCGATGCGCCACGGGCCTATCCCTCCGATCCGGTTCAATCGGGTTTCCCGGTCACCCCGAATTTGGCGTAGCGCGCTTCGTCCAAGACCACGTGGTGGGCCTGGAGCCAGGCTTCGACGTCGCCGATCTTGTAATAGATCGGGCTGTTCCGGGTTTCGCCGATTTTGTAATAGGACGGGCCGTTGCCACACGAACGGCGTCTACGCAAGCCCCGTGCGGAAAAGACCGGGTAGAGTGCTTCGAGTTCTTTTTCCGTCAGCAGTCGTTCGTTCCATTTCGCCAGGTCGATGACCGCCCGGATGGTTTCTTCCAGAAGGTCATCCAGTTCCTCATTGGAGCCGACCAGACCGGCGCATTGATGGAACGTCATCAGGTGGTTACGGATGCTGTGCTTGGGTCCTGGTTCCATGGCCACCCCTCAAGACTTCTTCCGGGGCGGGAAATGGAATTTCACCTTGTGTTCCCCATCCAGGATGAGATGCGCATCGAAGGTGCCCTTGCGGCCGAGGAACCCCTTGATCAGGCCGGTTTTCCCCTTCTCCAGCAGCTTGCGGGCGTTGGCTTCCGTGATCTTCTTGCCGGTGATCTCACGCCAGATGGTGAAGGTGCAGCCGTCGCGCCATCGAGAACACCCATAGGCTTTCCTGGTGGCGCGTACCGCGCCGCCGCATTGGGGGCACTCCCCGACAGCGTCGGTGGTCACCCGCGCCGTCTTCCAGACATTGGGAATCACATCCTGTACAAAGACGACAATGGCGTCGTAGACCTTGTCCGGTTCGGTGATACCGTGCTCCACTTCCTTCAGAAGAGTTTCCCAGGCCGCGGTAAGTTCCGGGGTCTTGAGTTCCGGGACCACTGAGGCCGGCAGGCCCAATCCTTTGTCGGTAACCACCAACGCCTTCTTCTGACGCGTCATCAAGTCGGTGCGCAGCAACTTCTCGATGATTTCGGCGCGGGTGGCCGCGGTCCCCAGCCCGCCGTGCATGTGCGCGGCCGGCTCCGCATCGTCGATGGTCCGCCCCACGTGCTTCATCGCCGAGATCAGGCTGCCGTCCGTGTAAGGTTTCGGCGGTTTGGTTTTGCCCTCCACCAGCTTCAGTTCCCCCAGTGCGTGGGTTTGGCCCTGGGCAAAAGCTTCGATGTCCACTGCCGGATTCTCCTCATCTTCCGTGTCTTTTCCGGCAACCGCGGACCAACCCGGCGCTTGGATCAGCTTGCCCTTGAAGGTCAGACTGTCGGGACCGGTTTGCACCGTGATGATCGTTTCCAGCTCGACCTTCGCTTCCGCGAACATCGCCAGGAACCGTTGCCAGATCAGCAGGAACAGGGCTTCCGCGTCCTCATCGTGACAGGGGAAGCCCGTGGGAATAATGGCATGGTGGTCGGTCAGCCGTTCGTCATCGACGAACCGGGTCCCCGGCGGCTTGACCTCATCGGGCACCCAGGCTTGCAAATCTTTCGGACAACCCGCCAGGATCTTGGGCAACTCGGGCACCATGTTTTGGGAGAGATGCCGCGTTTCGGTGCGCGGGTAACTGACGGCCTGCGCCTCATAGAGCCGTTGTGCCAGTTCCAAGGTTTCGGCCGCGGTCAGGTTCAACCGTTTGCCGGCTTCGACCTGAAGCGCGGCCAGATCGAAGAGTTGCGGCGGCAGGACTTCCTTGCGCGTCTGATCAAAAACGGTGACCGTGACCTCGCGTCCCGCCAAGGCCAACTTGTTTTCCGCCTCGGCCTTGTCGATGAAGTGGTTCTTCTCCGGGGTGACCACCTTGAAGGTGAGGCCGTGCAGGTCGGTGGTGACTTCCCAGAACGGGGCCGGCTTGAACGCGGCCGCGGCCTGTTGCCGTTCGGCGACCATGGCCGGCGTCGGTGTTTGCACCCGGCCCACGGTGCAAAGCACGCCGTGATGCAGCGTGAAGGCCCGCGTGCAGTTCAGGCCCAGCAGCCAGTCGGCCTGCGCCCGAATTTTGGCCGCCTGATGTAGGCCCCTCATCTCGGCATCGCTTCTCAGGTTGTCGAGGCCCCGGCGAATGCTCGCCGGGGTGAGATCGGAGACCCAAAACCGTTCTCGGGACCGTCGTCGAAGGGTTCGATGGCGCGGCGCACCTTCGCATAAAGGGCGCCATGATCGTCACCGGGCGGCGCAACATAGATGGCGGTGCCCATGCCGTCACTGGAGACCAGGGTTCCGGTATACAGTTGAATCGACGCCAGCTCGCGCCTGAAGACCGCAATCTCTTCCGGGGTGGTCCGTTCCCGCTCCAGCAGGGTCTGGAAATCCAGTGAGCTCTTGCGGTGATGGTAGTGGTACTCATTGGCCAGGCTGGTGACATCCTGAGGTCGCAAGCCTGGCAGGGCGATCAAGGTGTCGGTCAAGCGGCGCACCAACTCGAAGGTTTCGGGGCGAAAAATGCCCTCGGGCTCCGAGCCGCGAATCAGCACCACCAAAGGATCGGCATGATCGAAGGTGCGGCGAACCTAGCGGTCTTCCAGAATACGCGGGTCGCCTTCGGGAATCAGGGCCGGCCCATCGGTACGCAGGGTAAGGCGGGGAATTCCGGCGGCGGCAATCAGGATCAAGAGCAGGCAAAGGCCCAGGGCCGATTTGGGGTGTTTTATAGAAAGCCGGGGAAGAAACAGCATAGATCCAACCGGTTCAACAAGATGCCACATTATAGCAGCCCCACCTCACCGGCAACACGGCGATGTGAGACGAAATGAACCGGATCGGCCCCAACCTGGTACGCGTTTCCGTCCCGCACGCACGGAGAACATGTGGCAATCCCGCTTAGAACGATCTGGACGAACCACGCGGAACGGTGGTGAAACATGGGTTGCGGGACCTACGTCCATAAGATATTCCATTTTTTTGGGGCCACTTTCTGCCTTTGCCACGACTATCCATTGCGAAGACCGCGGTAGTTTTATCATCGAAGGCGGAGAAGGTTTTCGGCTTCTGGTTTATTCAGGCCAATCGTCACTCCGAAAGCCGGGCCGCCCTAATTGGACTTAAGGGTCGGTGTGTGATCGGCGCCCATCCTGTAGCTGAAAATACGAAAGAGGGATCACATGTTATTGAAAAACCTGTTCTTTTTGTTTTGTCTTCTGTTAAGTAACACTTTCTTATATGCCGGCGAAGTTTGCGGCGCCACCACCATCATAGGCGACGAGGAGGGCTTTACGGTTCATTTCGGGCCGGGTGAGGGAGGTAGTATTTTGGTGCTGACCTATGATGACCCAGAGGGTGGTTTGCTCTGGAAGCGGGTGTTTCGCGCCACCGGTAAACTGCATGCCGGTGCGGCTGTTTTGGATGGGGCCACCATCTTTATCACGGGTAGCTTTAGCGGTCAGGCGTTATTCGAAACCACCCGGCTACAGTCCGGTCATGGGTTCGATGCCTTTGTGGCCGCTTATACCGCCTATGGTGAATGCCTCTGGATTGGTCAATACGGCGGCGCTGCCAATACCCTGGGGCTCGCCCTGGTTTGGTCGCATCGCGGCCTGAACCTGGTGGGAGAGATGGACGGCGCCATTTTCCTGGCTCTGCCTTTCCCAAACGGAAAAATCCCCCTGGATCTCGACTTGAGTGAGGAATACAACGAACCCCAATACGTTGTGGAAACCGAGGGAACCACCGATCCTTCCGATGAAACCACCGGCGAGTCCTCCGGGGGCCCACCTGTCCAGACCGGCCTCTGTTAAAAACCCACGCTACTGGAAAGGCTGTAGCGCTTCATCTGGCAGCAGCCTCTCTACCTCCTGCTTTTGGATCATGTGCTAAAATGGTATCAATACTCGAACTGCTTTCGATCGGAACAAAAAGCGGTATAGCCAATGGACGTTCGGAAAGGGGATATAACCAGCCTGCTTTTACAGTGGAAGGAAGGCGATGATCAGGCAATGGAACGCTTGATGCCGCTAATCTATAACCAACTTCACGCCATCGCCGCCAACTGTTTGAAGAGGGGCCCCAACCATCATGATCTCTCTGTCACCGATCTTTTACACGAGGTCTGGTTCCAGGTTCGTGGCCGGCGCCATGTGGATTGGCAGGACCGAAATCACTTTTTTGCCGATGCCGCCAGGATCACCCGCTATTTCGTCATTCGTCATTATAAGGAACGCAATGCTCAAAAAAGAGGGGGAGGTCGGGTTGTTCTTACCCTCCCGGATCCAGAAGGTATCGTAGGGGCGATACATCCCGATTGGCCGCTTTTGGATGATGCACTCGTGGCATTGGAAGAGTCCTATCGGGAAAGCGCGCACATCGTCGATCTTTTTTATTTCGTGGGTTTGAAACAGGATGAAATGGCCGAGGTTTTGGGCACCTCCCGCGCCACCATTAAACGCGAACTGGAATTTTCGAGGGCATGGCTACGCACCTATATGAAAGGGCGTTCGCCATGAATTCGGCCGAGCGTGCTCTGGTCAAGGAATTGTATTGGCAAGGCCGGGACCTGGATGGGGAAGCCAGGCAAAAGCTTTTGGATCAGGCTTGCGGGGATTGCCCGGAGGTGCGGGCCGAATTGGCCTCTCTTTGGCAGAATGGCCACTCAGGTTTCCATTTCGATACCTTGAGAACGCTCACTGCCCGTATCTTCCACCATGAAAATGAACCGGACGCAACAAAAACCACCAATGAGTACACCCTTTTGGAAACCATCGGGCAGGGTGGTATGGGCATGGTTTTCAAGGCGCAACAAGAGGGCCCCATCAAGCGGTTGGTGGCCTTGAAAATATTGGGTCCGGAACTGGCAACTGAAGAGCATTTCCAAAGGTTTCGCGCCGAGCAGAAGGCCCTTGCCATGATGAAGCATCCCAATATTGCCATGGTTTTCGATGCGGGTATGAGTGATGGCGGTCGTCCCTTCTACACCATGGAATTCCTGGACCCCCTTTCCCTGACCACCTACTGCGACCAGCATCGGCTGACGGTTGGAAAGAGAGTACGCCTTATGATCCAAATCTGTGAGGCTGTACAGCACGCGCACCAGAAGGGGGTGATCCATCGAGATATCAAACCGTCCAATATCTTGATTGCCTCCGGCGGAAACAGGGTTGAGCCCAAGGTCATCGACTTCGGTCTTGCCAGACTCTTGGATAAGGCCCGACTGGAAGAACTCGCCGTGACCAGGACCGGTATGGTGATGGGAACACCGGCCTACATGAGCCCCGAACAGGCTGGCAGTCAGCCGGAAGCGGTAGACACGCGGTCCGATATCTATGCGCTCGGCGTGCTCTTGTACGAGCTATTGACCGGCGTCACCCCGTTAGGCGCCCACTTGGAGAAGGCCGGTTCGCAAAACGATCTGCGCCGTATCATCGAAGAGGTGGATCCCTTGCCCCCTGATGTCAGGTTGAATGGAGACATTCCCAATGTAGCCATGGTTGCGGCGCAAAGAGGCCGGAGTCTGCGGGCCTTGGGCCGGGAAATAACCGGAGATTTGGGGTGGATTACCATGAAGGCCTTGGACAAAGATCCCAACCGGCGCTACTCTACCTGCTCGGAGATGGCCGCGGACTTGCGCTGGCACCTGGAAGACCTTCCCGTCTCCGCGGGCCCTCCCGGCAGGGTCTATCATCTCCGGAAGTTGGCGCGCAGGTATAAGCGGGCTCTGGTTACGGCGGCGGTTATTATGGTTGCCCTTTCGGTTGGCTTCACGGCGGCGGCGATTGGTCTGGTGCAGGCGAACCGGGCCAAAAGCCAGGCGCTTGCATCAGCGCAGAAAATGCAGGCAGTCAATGACTTTTACCTGGATATGCTCAGCGCCGTGGATCCCGCCTTTGCCGGATCCGATGTCAAAATGATCCAGTTATTGGAAATCGCCTCCAGGAATATCGAAAGAGACCTGGCCGCCCATGAAGAAATAAAAGCCGAGGTGTACGCCGCAATGGGAAACGTGTATCGGGGTTTGGGTAATTATCAAGATGCTGAAAACCATTTGCAAAAAGCCCTCGCCCTACAACGTGAACATTTGGGCGACAAGCACAGGGATAGTTTGGCAACAACCTGGAATCTGGCTCGGGTCCACGTCCGCTCGGGCGCCTTTTCCCAGGCCGAAAATCTTTTGATCGAGACCATTTTGGCTCAAGAAGAAACCTTGGGACCAAAACACCCAGATACCATGAATTCCAAAAACACCATGGCGTTCCTGCGGTATAAGCAGGGCGCTTATGATCAGGCGGAGTGGTTGTATCGGGAAATCCTGGGCACAACGCCGCTCACCATGGGGCAGAGAGACCCGCAAGTGCTAGCTGCCATGGGGGGACTGGCCGATGTACTGGTACAGCAAGGGCGGCTGGAAGAATCCGGGCAAATTTACGCCGTTGCCTTGGAGGGCCTGCGAACGGTGCTCGGTGAAGGAAAGCCCCAGACCGCTGCCACCAGGAACAATTATACCAACCTCCTGATTAGGCAGGGCCGGTACGCGGAAGCCGAGCAATTGCACCGGCAGAACCTAACCCTGCGCATCCGGGTCCTGGGAGAGGCGCATCCACGTACCCTCAGTACCCAACACAACCTGGCTTGGGCTCTGTACAAACAAAAGCAATTCAAACAAGCCGAGCACATTCTGAGAGAGGTATACCGCGGCCGTCAATTGCAGCCCGGCGCCGGGCACCCCGACACCTTGACCACCGTCAACCTTCTGGCGGCAACCCTTGGCCAGCAGGGTCGGGTGGCCGAAGCCATTGTCTTATTGGAAAAAGTTCTCTCCAGGCAATACCGGGAAATCGAGACCACTCACCCGGCGCTCCTCAGAATTAAAAGCAATCTGGCCAATTACCTTATTACCACGGGCGATCTGGCGCGCTCCGAAGCCCTGCTGCAGGAAACGCTTGAACAGAAAAGAACCATCATGGGCAGGAAGCACCCGTCTACCATGGCCACCTTATGTACCCTGGCCGAGAACCTCCAGAAGCAGGGCCGGCTGAAAGAGGCGGCCGGCTTGTTCCAAAAGGTCGTGCGGGTGATGGAAGAGACGCACCCCAATCACCCCGGGTTACCGGTTTACCGCGGGCTGTACCGCAAGTGCTTGGACCAGATGGAGCCTTGAAGGCCAGGTGAATCCAAATGAGCTAAACGGCGACCGGGCGACACTGGTGTTAGTAACAGCTCAATGATTAGGAGGTCGTCATGACCCGCTTCGCCTTGTTCTGGTTATTTTTCGTTTTAAGCGCCTGTTCGGCAATAGCTACGGATCCTGAATTCGGTGTGGTGGTGGAGGCGGTAAGCCAATCATCGGCGCCTGGCAAGGCCGGTGTACAGGCCGGTGACCTGCTATATGCATGGGCGCGTTCGCCTGCCGCCGAGGGCCGTTTCGACAGCGTTTTTTTCTGGAGCACCTTTTTGTACCAGCAAAGCTCACGCGGCGACATCCGGCTTTCCGGCGAACGGGATGGGCTAAAACATCTCTTCGAGGTTCCTATCGGCGATTGGACCGGCGTGGAAGTTCGGCCCGCTATGTCGGCAGAGACCCTTGCCCAATACCTCGAAGGTATGAGATTGACGGAGGCCGGCAAGGTCAGTGAAGGTTGCGCCGTATGGCATGCTTTGTCGGAAGACATTCCGGAACTTGCCTGCTGGTTGCAGCTACAAATAAGCCGGGCTTGGGCTGAAACACAGAATTGGAAGATGGCCGATGAAGCTCTGGATTCGGCTTTGCAATCGGCTCACGGACCCAGGGCGCGTATCGCCGTTTGGGACGCCATTGGCAGGACTCGTGAAAAACAAAATCGATGGGATCAGGCCGGGAAGGCCTACCAAAAACAAGCCGCTCTGTGGGACCTGACTGGAGGGAAGGGTCTGGGTTTTGCCGCCGCCATCGGTAATCTTGGATGGATCGCGCTCCTAAAAGGAAACCTAACGTCTGCAGAGAAAAATCTACAAGACGCCCTGAAAATCAGGGAACATCTGGCTCCGGGTAGTTTGGATGTAGCCTCCAGCCTCCACGACCTGGGTAGCCTCGCCGATGAACGTAGTGATTGGACCCTAGCTATTACCTATTACAAGCGTGCCCTGGCTATCAATGAAAACCTTGCGCCCGGCAGCAACAGGGTCGCTGCCGGCTTAAACAATCTGGGCCGCGTCGCCCTGCTCCGAGGGGATCTGGCCACCGCCGTTACCTTTTTCAAGAAATCTCTGACCATCAAAGAAAAACTTTCCCCCCATAGTATCGATGTCGCAAAAACCCTTACCAATTTGGGGGTTGTGTCCTTTGAACGGGGCGACTTGAGTGTCGCGGCTGCTTTTTTCGAACGAGCACTGGTCATCCAGGAATCCCAAGCGCCCGGCAGCCTTGACCTGGCAACCTGTCTCAACAACTTGGGCACTCTGGCCTGGACCCGTGGAGACCTGATCACCGCTATGAATTATTACAAGCAGGCTTTGATGATCCGGGTGCGCGTAGCACCCGGTAGTCTAAATGTGGCAGCCAGCCTCAACAATCTGGGAAATGTGGCTGAGGATCGTGGGGATTTCGACGCCGCGACGGCTTACCAAAAGCGGGCCCTGGTCATCAGGGAAGATTTGGCGCCCGGTAGCCTTGACGTATTCGGCAGTCTCAACAACCTGGGTAATCTGGCCTGGAAGCGTGGTGAATTGGACACAGCTCTTGCTTTTCACAAGAGGGCTTTGGTCATTATCGAAAAAGTGGCTCCCGGCGGTCTGGGTATGGCTAAAGTGCTCAACAACCTGGGACTTGTCACCGAGGACCTTGGGGATTGGGACGCCGCTGCCGCCTATTATCGGCAGGCGCTGGCCATTAAGGAAAAGATGGCGCCCGGCAGCCTCACTCTGTCAGCTGCCTTGGGTAATCTGGGAGCCCTGGCCCAAAAGCGGGGGGATCTGAAGGCCGCCGTGGCTTATTTCTCCCAGGCCTTGTCCATCAGGGAAAAGCTGGCGCCCGGCACCACCCTGGAAGCTGAAACACACAACGGTCTTGCTACAGCATATCGGCAGATGGATCAGCCCGGCCGCGCCGAAAGGCATTTTGCGCGATCCATCCAAGCCTTGGAAAACCAACTGGGAAAGTTGGGCGGGTCCCAACATGTCAAGGCCGGGTTTCAAGGTCGGGTGGGAGGTTACTATCGAGAATACATCAGCTTCCTACACTCGCAAGGTAATTGGGAAGCCGCCTTCAACATCCTCGAACGTGCTCGGACTAGGGTACTTCACCAAATGATTGCCGAACGGGACCTTGTGCTTGCGGCCCACGCTCCCGCCAACTTGGAGCAAAACCGCAAACGCGCCGCATACCAGATCGAAAAGATTCAGCAACAATTGGCGGCCCTCGACCCCGTCAAAAGCCAACCGCGCGCCGAGGCGTTGAAAAACCGGCTCTTCGAGTTACGCCGGGAACACGACGACCTCATCGAGGACATTCGGGCCGCTTCGCCAGGGTTGGCCAACCTCCGTGCGCCAAGACCCATTACCCTGGCCGATACCAGGCAGGTGCTGGACCCCGGTACAGTTCTGCTTTCCTACTGTGTCAGCGGCGATAAAACACTTTTGTTTGTGGCTACCAAACAGGCCGGGCCGGTTGTTCATACCATCCATAAGTCCGAAACCGACTTGCGGGGCCTGATCGCGGACCTGCACCGGGATATTGTGGACCCCGGCAGTGCCGTGGCTGCCAGGAATTTGCAGGATCTAGGCAAACAACTGTTCAACCAGCTTATAGCACCCGCTAGACCCAGTCCGAAATGGATTGATAGGAACCATCGCCACTTTTACGTTCAGGCTACTGATTCACAATATGCTCGAATTAACTAGAAATCAAAGCAGCATGCTGGTTTGAAG
>JAAUYB010035702.1_pt1 | contig 10831 bp, 15 predicted proteins | sample 7278071 | NCBI WGS metagenome assembly JAAUYB01 (sample SAMN14350121, study PRJNA611818) | marine sediment metagenome | isolation source: surface marine sediment (1.8m) | place: French Polynesia: Moorea | collected 2018-08 | reverse complement strand
GGAGTGGGCGATTTTGCAGTTTGGGCGATTTTATATTTTGGGCGATTCTGGTGTTGGCGATTCTGGAGTTGGCGATTCTGGTGTGGGCGTTTCTGGAGTGGGCGATTCTGGAGTGGGCGATTTTGCACCGCCACCGTTACAAGACGTTCTGTATGGATAAAGGGTGAAAGCATAATAATTTGGAAATGGATTGGCTGTCCTTGGAAACAAGGCTCTCCAGAACAAACTACAAAAACTTAGTGTGATACGGTCAAAAAGTTTGTCTTATTTTCATCCCTTCAAGGTCTTTTTTATATTTCTCAACAATTTTGTGTGTAAGCGTTTCGAGACGCCACCGGCGATCTATGAGAAGACTTCTGTTAGACAAATCGGAATCAAGTCTTGCAAATCATGGCCGGACAAAAAAATACACCAATAAATAGTGGGGTAAAAAACAACGGTGGAAAATACTGACGTCATTATTGTAACATTTTCGTGGGTTCATATCAGATGTGAGAATTTTGATTTCTCAGCCGTGGAGGGGGAGAACAGGGCCGTGGGGATCTGAGGAGAGAAAAAATTGATAAAATTTAATTTTTCCATGCAGTCTCGAGAAGTCTTTCTCACCGGGGTACTGGTAGTAGTCCTCAGGGTAGAGGCAGGTGAGGGTCTGCTCGTCGAAGTAAGAGCCCTCGCCACAATACTGGAGAAAACATTTATGTTACGCTAGCAGTTGCAGTAGGAACAGCAGAAGCAGGAGCATGAGCAGCAGCAGGATCAGGAGCAGCAGCAACAGCAGCAGCAACAACAACTGCAGCAATCGGTAGCAACAACAACTGCAGCAGCTATAGCAGCAAGTAAAGCAACTACAGCAGCAGCAGCAGCAGCAGCAACAACAACAACAACAAACACAACAACAACAACAACAACAACAACAACACCTGCTGCAGCACAGCTGCAACAACAACGTTCACAACAATGGCAATATTGAGAGCAACATTATCATCACCTCAGAACTTGTCATGTAGTATATCTCATAATAGGCACGGCATTTGTCTCTTCACCTGGATCCTTGGCTGGTCGTAGACGCACACGATGTACAGGTTCTTGTCGTCGGGGACGGGGAAGCGGGGGTAGGGAAGGAACCTGCATAAACGAACAATTAAAAAACCATTCCAAGACCGCCGACCTCGATCACCTCCTGGCCACGGCGTTAGGGGGCAGCTCCTTGTCGGTAGGGCACTTGAAGCCGATCACCGACTCGGACTGGAAAATAAATTCAATCGAAAAAATTAGAGGGGACGAAGTCCAGCTGCACACATTACATTTGTGGATTTGAATTGAATAATAGAAATACCCATCTCACCTGTCCCTTGCAGTCATAGACGGAGTCGGGGTAATCGCACAGGTGATACTCGTTGCTGTAAGCCTGGATGAAAAGAGTCAAATTGGAGTTTTGCACTCATGAAGGAGCAAAAATGCTTTTTTGCCACTATCAAAGTAACATTTGTACCTGTCCTCTTTTGCAGGGGGTCTCGTATGCGACGCCGGCTGCGCACTGGAAAACGGGAAACGAAATTTGTGCTAAAATTTGCAATTGAAAACATCCTGGAGTACCTTGAAGAATGTGGTCTGGCATCCCTGCCCGACGGGGTAGATCCCGTACTGGTAGAGGCACCCTGGGGAGGAGATTGGAGTGTCGTCGTAGAGCCTCTCCCCGCAGTCGACGCCCCAGTTGTAGTTGCAGTAGTTGTGGACGTGGCCGTGGCCGTCGTAGGCAAGGCCGTTCTCGCACTTCTCCTCGGTCAGGGTGCCGTTCGTGCACTGGAAAGCAAAGAAAAATGTCGGGTGGTCGTGATGAGCGAAGCCAGCGACATTGTTTGGCTCGAATAAATAGGAGTCAAATATATTTTCTACAAAAAGTATTCCAGTTTGGATTCCAAGTATTTGGCCAAATGGTCATAATTCCGCTTTCACGCTTTACGACCGGGAGTTTTTTCCTTGTTTATGGAATATCCTGAAATTTTTTCCCTTTCCCCTTTGTGCGCATCGCTCGAGGAGGAGGCCTAGTAGCCCGAGTTTGGAAAAGGAAACCCCCAAGGCTACAAAAATAGGGAGGAGGAAGAAGAGAAAAAGATAGAGAGTGACCTACTGTTATATTGCCCCCAAGCCATTTCTCCTTCCTCTTTGCCTACTACGTACGAAGGTGTGCCTATTGTCTTTGTACCGCACCTCAGTATCTACCTGGGCAGCTGTGTCCTGCAGCCGCCGACAGAACCACCGCCGCCTTCTTGAACCATTTACCGACCTATCCTTCCCCTCCTTCCTACTTTTTTGATTGCCTCCTCCCACCACTATGCGCCCCACCCTTGTATGGGACGAGGGCACATATTTCTGAGCAGCCAAAAATGTCTCGTAAATAAAAGGAAATTGAGGGGAAGGCCAAAGCAAAAAGACAAATCTTCCCTGCTGTAATATTTTTCAGCAAGGAATACTTCTTCCCAGAAGTCCTGGCGTAGGCCACGTATGATGATGCCCCTCCCTTCTTCCCCCTCATTCTTTTTCGTCGGCGGTTTCCGGTTTTGTTGCTGCTGGCTGCTACTGCTACTGCTGCTGCTATTGCTACTGCTGCTGCTCCGATACATATCTGAGTGGCACTTTGACCTTCTTGAGGAGGAGGAGGAAGCAAAAAATTATTCCCTCCACGTAGGGACGCTAACGGCAAGAGACGATCTTGCAGTTTTTTATTTTGCTGTGCTGCAGCATCCTACTCCTAAACTTAAGCCGAGTTTTTGCGCTGGTTTGGCAAGAGGCTTTTCAAGATCAAGACGTGCACCTTGTTTCGAAGGAAGGTGCTGCAAATTGCGACAGTTATTTTTTTCCGCCAACTGATGTTCTCGTCGCCCGAAAAAGATTCCTCGGTCAGATATTTTGCTTGAACAAAAAGGGATATGGAAACAAAAATAGCACTTTTATTTGTCAAAAACTGACAAAAAGCCGTTTTCTTGAAGGTAAAAGCTGCGTGGTTCACTTTAGGTCTTTTAAACTAATAATTTACCTTGTAGAACTGGTCGCAGTACTGGTCGTGCGGGTAGGTCTGCACGCCGTACTGCTCTGGGCAGCCGTAGGATCCCCTGGCTGACTGGGCCAGGGCCGTGGAGGGCAGCAGGAGGGCGAGGGCGAAGAGAAGCATCTTGGGTTCTTTTGGTGGCTCCTGGGACGCGACTGAACGCGGCGGGCGGAAGAACGGAGGGAGGAACATCCAAGGAAAAGGAAGAGGGTGGGGCCCTCCTCGCCCCTGTCGCAGCCACCATGAGAACTGGAGGAGGGTGGAGGGAGGGGGAGCGCAAATGGAGGAGAGGGCTATGCTAGGGCGGGGGGATCGAGGGAGGCCTACAGTACAGAGTTCGTAAGTGCATAGGAGAAAGGTAAATCGAGTACGATAGTTTGCCTCCTTCCTTGGCGCGGAATTATTTTTAAGGAAACGAACGGTCTCTTGCTTGGAACTCCTCATAAACGCCGTTGTTTTTTTGTTTTCTGCTAATTGGTGTAATGTTCGCCGGAATATTTTTGATAGCCTGATTGTTCCATCCGAATCGTTCTTTCCATGTTTGCAACACCTGTAGTGTAGCTCAGTGCTCGATTTCGCCGACGTGCTTCGGCAAAACCTTCCCCAGAATCTCGTCCTGAGAACCGAGAATCTGCCGATAGTAAAGGACGACATTCTGCTTTAAAGCTTCCAATTCACCTTCCTCCTGAGGACCATCTGGACAAACTCCTCCCTGGGCAGGTTCCCGTCAAGCACCAGCACCGGGGTCTCGGACAGCGGAAGAGACTCCTCTTCCTCCTCCACCTTTTGTCCAGTCCAAGTGAGGTTCCTGTGCAGCAGCCAGTCGTCGTGGCACCTCTGCAGGCGGGAGATGAAGCCGGGATCCAGGCCTGAGGAAAATTAAAAAAACTCGGGGGCCCTCTTGAAATGATCGAAGAAGAGGAACAGGAGCAACAACAACATCAACAAGGAGCAGATGCCAACAGCAACCACATAACAAGAAGTCAAGAATTACGGTGGCGGCGGTAGCAACAACAACACATTAGCAACACCAAGAATAGAGAAGCACTCCTCTTTTCAACATACCCGCTTCCTCCGGCCTCCCGCGGCGGCGGATCCTTTCCCACAAAATTGACTCGTCACAACGGATGTAGACTGAACAAAGAAAAGCAATGTTTGCAATGAATTAGCTTGCAAAGGAATTCCTGCAACTGCCGAACCGACTAGGTCCGGCCCGATCCTCTCCTTCATGGGACTTTGAGTCATGGCCCTGAACCACTTCACCATTATGAGGTACTCCGCGTCGCTGATCTGCCCGGCCGCCCTCATCGCCTCCAGGAAGCAGACGCGCTCGCTGTACACGGAACGCTCCATTAGGCGGACGGAGGAGGAGGAAGAGGAGGTGTCAAGGTTGTTGCGGTAGCGAGTCAGGGAGGAATAGAGCTGGAAGGCGCCGGACCAGCGGCGACCGCCGGAAAGAACCTTTTTTCACAAGGTGATCAATGGCAAGAAAAAATATCTTCTACCTGCAGTATAAACTTATGAACTTGTCTTTTACCCTGTCTTTTTTATTTTTTTATGCACATAGAAAAGTTAAAAAGAAAGTTCATTTAACTTTCTCGCTCCCACCTTCCCGAGTAGGTCTGTCCCGTTTACGTCCTGCCACTTGTCCACAGGCTCCGGGACCAGGATGACGGAGCCGTCGTCCGAGAGGGAGGAGTTGGAGAAGGCGGAGAGCAGGGTGGACTTGCCGCTGCCCACATTCCCCTCCACCAGAACGGTGAAGGGCACACCTGCGGTCGTGTTGGAAGGACAAGATGCATGGCGGTAGAGGTCGCCCCCGCCGCCGAAGAGCGGGGAGAAGATGAGGGCCAGCTTGGCTAGGAACGACCCGAAATTCATGGCGGACGGACAGTCCTTCTCGTCGAATTGGACCGAGACAGACGTCTGAAAAGGGACTCGTTCTGATCCGTGATCCGCAATTGCCGCATAAAAGTAGGGGAGTGAAAACGACTTCGTTGGCAAATCGTGTACCGGTATAGGAAAGAGTCGGGGGGACGGGACACGGAAACACGGCATGCTTGGAGTAAAACTGCATAGGCGGGCATCATTGCCCGTGACTTTATTTCGCATCGTATGCGTCCTCTACGTACATCGTACGAGTACGTAAATACCTTGTAAAGAAAAATGCAATACTGGATCTGATTGGAGTTCATACATGGTACATAAGGTTCGATTTCAATACTTTTTTCACTCTGGAGGCAGCACAAAATTCAATGCCGGCTGCTGCGGGGGCGCAGGAGGTGGAGCCGCCGATGCCGTAGAAGAGACCGCCGCAGTCTCGGCCGGAGGAGGAGGAGGGAGGGTAACCTGAATGGGACGATAGGGAATTAACGAATTTGCTCCAATTACGAAAGGGAAAACAGGAAAAAGTATTCAAACCTGATGCGAGGAAGAAGACTGAGAGGATCCGTGGGGCAGAACCGGTGGCTGCGGTATTTGGGCTGGAAGCGGCGGCGGCGGCAAAGACTCCGTAGAGGACGAAGACGAAGTCGTTGCCCCTCCAGCGGAGGAAGACTTCATGCCGGCCTGTAGATGTTGTTGATGCTGCTGCTGCTGGGCACTAGGAGAGGGGACCATCAGTTGCTGCTGTTGCTTGCTGTTGATCTCTGGGAAGATTGTGCTCAGGTTAAAGTTGCTGACGGTGGAGCCTCCTCCGGGTGGAACAGTGACGGAGACGGCTGCAGCAGCCACGGCCATCTGCTGCTGAAGCTGCTGCTGACTCTGGTGCGGATGCTGCTGATGTCCCTGGAGCTGGTGGCCGCTATCCTGGCGACTGCTCTTGTAGGGGGAATGGCGAGTCTGGTGATAGCTCCCCGCGGATGAGCTCGCTGTTGGTCCCGCCGTCCCCGCGAATCCATGCTGGTGGTAATGATACCCGGCAGCCGCCGCCGCAGCGGGATCGTCTGTTGGTATCGGCGGCGTTATGGTTGGGAGCGGGAAGAACTGGCTGCCTTCGAAGAGGGCTGAGCTGAGATAGTCAGGCTGCGGAGGAGGTGGTGGTGGAGGCGGAGGAGCCACAGCCGCGGCACCACCTCTGTTACCGCCTGCCGCAGCGCTGATCACCTGTTGTTGTTGTTGTTGCTGCTGCTGATGGCCAACGTGCGAACGAGATTTGCTTCCGCTTGGTTGCTGTTGCTGCTGCGATGAGCCGTGATGTTGATAATGCCTTCCCGAAGAAGACGAAGACGCTGAGGACGTCGTAGGCAAAGCTGCAGCCACGGCGGCGGCAGTGGAGGGAGTGGCCGCCGCCACAGCCGCCGCCGCCGCGGCCGAATCGTGTCCAGTGCCGAAGAAGGCGGTGGAGAAGTCCAGTGCGCTAAAGTCTCCTCCCGCCGACGCCCCCGCTCCGAACAGGTTGGCGGCGGGAGAGGGGCTCATGGCCGGGAAGGGGAGAGGAGTCGAGGAAGAGGAAGGTGAGGGGGCGGACGCCGCTGCAGTCGCCGCCGCCGCGTCGCCCCAGCCCAAGTGGTGAGGGGGATGGTGGTGGTGGTGGTGGTGGTGGTGAGAAGGTGGAGGTGGAGGAGGCATCGGTGGAGGGGGAAGCTGATCATAACCGATTGCCGAGGCGGCTTCCATGGAAGGAGGAATTGAGGAGGAAGAGGAGGATACCACAAGAGTAGGAAAACCGCCCGGGTGAGAGATCAGAGACTCAGCCGAGTAAGAAGGTCTGGTAGAGCTGCCCCCACCGGAACTTTTGCTCCTTGACGAAGAGGAGTGGCTCCTTTGTTGGTGCTTTGACGCCTGTTGCTGCTGTAATTGTTGCTTCTGCTTAGAGTCTTCTTTGCCCTGCGACGCAACGGACGAGGACGATGAAGAACCTTTGGGGGCCTTGGAAGACCCGGTGTTGGATTGGGCTCTCTTGGAAACCTTTCGGCTCTGATGCTGATCACTCGGCGTCTGATGCTTCCCGCTTACCAGCTGTGTGACGGAGAACATCTTCCCCTGGTCGTTCTGCAGCATCTGACACTGAGCCTGTTGTTGCTGGAGAAGCATGTCGGGGGGTTGCTGTTGTGGCGCCAGCGCACTTCCCTTGGACGATCTGCCTTGAGGGTAACTTCCCTGAGAGTGGGACCGGGATTTCCTCTCCGCGCCTTTCGCCTGAGGTTCTGCAGATGGCAAGCTGCTCCGAGTCCTGCCAGGGGTGGTGGATGACGTCGTGGTGGCCGTCGTCTGTGGATACTGGTAGTGCCTCGTCGGGGAGTAGTAGCCGACTGGCACGGCCGAGGGTGCGGCAGACTGTCTGGAGACGTGGGACGGGGAGGAAGTCGGGTGGTACTCCTGCGAGGAGAGGTGGTGATGTGGGGGGTACGCAGACTGATGGTAGCGAACTGCTGGAGGAAGCTGCTGGTGTTGCTGCTGCTGCTGACCTTGGTAAGGAACCTCGGGGAAGGTTGGAGGGATGGCAGATGACGGGGGATGAGGGGGTACGCTTTGGTGGTGGAATTGAGAGGCGGAAACTGTTGGTGCTGCGGCCGAGAGAGCAGGGTAGTAGTGGTGGTATCCGCTGCGGTAGGTGGAGGAAGACGACGACGTTGGTGCCGAGGAAACCCCATGTGAGCCGGAGAAGGAGTCGTAGTGGTGGGGATGCGTAGGAGGCATCGGCACCGAGGGAAAAGTGGAGGAATACGAGGGTGTTGGTACACCATCAGAGGCAGTGGCTGAGGTCGAAGAAGACGAGGTGGTGAAGAGGTCCTTGTCTGCACTCGCAGCCGTTGCAGATCCAACCGAGAAGTTGGATTGCGCCGTCGGCGCCTTTTGAGAGATCGCCTTTGGCGTCGCCCTTGCGTGCGAGGAAGTCCTTGAGCCGTTGGATGAACTGGTCTTTGTAGCCAAGTTTTTGGACGAGCTTCTTCCAGAGGAGGACGTCGTGGTCTTGGATGTGGACGCGGCAACAGGAGCCGATTTCGGTAAATCTCTTTTCGAGTTTGAGGAAGGCGAAGGCTGTTGAGGAAATCCCTCGCTGAATTCAAAGACAGTCAAATCTTGCAGCGGAACGGCTTGAACTGAAGTGGATGGTGGTGCCGGTGTGGTCTTGGAAGCGGCGGCGGCGGCGGCAATCTTATTGATCTCAGCATCAAGCGTATCCAGGGCATCCACTTGCTGCGGCTTGGCCTCAGAGGTGAACATGGAAGCAGAAGACGAGACGACCGGAAAATTGTTCAAGAATGACTTGGACGGCGACAGTGCGCTGGCGGGGCCCATCTCCTGCTCTTCGGCCGAGGCAAGAGGCTGCGGCGCCAGCTCCTCTATGACTCTCGCCACCGTGGTAGCCGCAGGAGACTGCGACACCGAGGGAAGTGCCACCGAAGAGGAAGAGGAAGATTGAGACGTCGCCTTTGCGACGATGGGAGGCGTGGGCGTTGGCGCCGGCGTGCCCACCGGAGAACCCGTGCCTGCAGACTCCTCGGCCAAGGATGCCACCCCGGGCGAGCCCACGGACATTCCTGAGGAGGCCCCTGACGTTCCGCCGCCAGGTCCTGCACCAACGTCGGCGCCGATATTGACCGACATCTGACATAGAGCGGCGATGCTGTAGCTGCTCTTGGAGCGCTTCACTTTCGACAGCAAGTCTCTCCTTAGACTCCCTCCGCCGCCGCTCTTCTTGTCTTTGCCGGAAAAAGACGAGGTCCCAGCAGGGTTTCTCTTGTCAGGCAGTTGCTGTGAAGTTTGAGAAGGCTGTGAAACAACAGTTTTCTCAGGTTCTCCTTGCTCAGATCTGGGAACAGGATCAGAAGCAGGCAAAGAACCCAGCTCCTGCTCTGGCTCCGTAGGGATAACATCCTGTTCTTCCACTTCATCCTCGTCTTGGACGCCGTCATCCCTGGTAAGATCAATGGTCTCGACTTCCTCCTCCTCCTCGCCTTCCTCGGGATCCTCGCTCGCCAGAATCGCGTCAGGCGGCACGGTGTCAACCTTGGTCAGGTCAGAGAATGTGAAAGCCGCGTCCGCTCCTGCAGCGGTCGACGAAGAAGACGACGTCGAATTCCGAGCCTTCTTTTTCCTCATATCGGTCTGTTCTTCCGGGAGACCTTTTTCCCTAGCATTGCCGCTCTCGGCGGGCTCCCTCTCTACATTTTGCTTCCTCTTCTTTGACCGCCTGATCCTCGGCGGCAGGACGGTCGTCATGACTGGCGCGGCGCCCAACATGTTGACGGTGCGGAGCTGAGACGAAGATGCGGTGGAGGCAGGGTTGAGTCTGGGCAGCGGGAGCTTGGCGGTGGGCGGGAGGGCGCGGAGGAGGAACGGCGAGGGCCCCACGCTCGCCATGGCGGAGCCGGGGAGGAGGAACGGAGTCAAAAGCACAGGGGCTTGCTGAGGTTGAGCAGGGGAATGACTTTGGATAAAGATTGGCGTTGCTGCTGCTGCTGCTGCGGGTAAAACAGTAGCGGCTGCCACCGTGGGGACGGTTGTGGCTGGCGTACAGTTGGTAGATGCAGGCTTAGTGTTCACTTTTTTCGCCGTTGATACGGCCGCCTCCACCGTATGCTCTTCGTTCACTTCTTGTTCTACCACCACCTCCTCCCCCGCCACCACCTCGACTGCCACTTCTTCCGCCGGCCGCGCACGCAAGGAGTAGCAGTGGTCGTCGAAGGCCGCCAACGTCCTCCGCGGCTGGGGGTCAATGGGGGCCACGAACACCTCCGAGCCGAGGCCTACGCCTTCGCTGACAACAGCATCGCTGACCCGCCTCTCCCGCTTCTTGTCGGCGATCTTGACCTTGAGATCCTCAATGGAGATGTTCCTGAACTCCTCGTCGGTCAGCTTAAGCTCGAACTCATCGCGGAGAACATCGCGAAGCTTCCTGAAGACGGGGAAACATCATTTCCAAACTTGCACTATGAATAGAGTATGTTGACTGACTTGTTCTGCTTCCTGACCGCCCTGACCCTCCTGGCGACCTCGCCGGCCACCTTGAGCTCCTCGAGCGCCCTGATGTACCTCCTGGCCCTCTCCAGCACCTCTGCCTTGCTCCACTTAAGCGCCGTGTTGCCCCTCTCCCTCGGGGCGGCGTGGTCGTCGGCGAAGTCCGGCAGCGAGGAGGCCAGCTCCAGCAAGAGATGGTTGAAGCGCTCCCTCCTGCTCTTTTCCCACTGGCGGTAGCGACCAGCACTGGAAAATGGACACCTGGGTGAATCCCATACCATATCCTGGAAGAAAACCTGTACTAACTCTTGCTGATGCTTCATGTTTGGAAGGATGAATTCCGGACGTTGGTGAAGTGACTACATTTCGCTGCAGTAATACCGTTGGACTAAGTTGTCGAGAATCTACCTCCGATGGTCTCCTCGATAGTCCCAGGTCCTGGGAGGCCAGGAACAGGGGGAACAGGAGACAGATTCACAAAACGCAGAACAACAACTAGGAACAACAACGGCAACAGCAGGCAGCTGGCACTGTGGTGTGGCAGCCTGGCGGCAAAGCACAGCTGGCGGAAAGGACATAAAAGAAAAGACGGGTTCGTTCCTTCATGGAAAGGGAGGCGAGAAGCGAGAAAGCAAGTAAGTAGTAGGGATGTAAACGAGCTTGGCCCGAGCCCTCAAGCCCGCAAGCCCGCAGGGACTTTTCCCAGCCCGCCAGGCCCCCAGCCCGCATTGTTCAACCCGCATTTGCAAATTCACCAAGATTATTCTTAAAAAATCACCCAAATCTCAAATATTATTAAAAAAGGGTTTCAGGCATACGTGGGCACCGAAAAAATCGTAGGGAGGGGGGGGGACCAAAAATCGTGACAGGGTGGGG
>JAAUYB010177569.1_pt1 | contig 10835 bp, 7 predicted proteins | sample 7278071 | NCBI WGS metagenome assembly JAAUYB01 (sample SAMN14350121, study PRJNA611818) | marine sediment metagenome | isolation source: surface marine sediment (1.8m) | place: French Polynesia: Moorea | collected 2018-08 | reverse complement strand
TAATGTCCAGCACTTTTTTCAAGTTGCTGCGATTCCCCCTCATTTATACCGCTTGATCCCTCTTTATCGAGCATTCTCTCCCTGTCTTTGACCAACTATCTGAACAAGCCCCTAGGGGATCAATCAATAGTCTTCAACCATGGCGGCATGCGGCAACGCGCGGCCGTCCAACTTTTCAATCTTTTGTGAGGAATACATGAAAAAGCCTTTCTTCTTTGCCTTATGTTCCTTTTTCCTAATGACTTTAAGCGGTTTTACTCAAGACCCAAGGTACACAAATAAAGACAATCCCTCTGCCAATGATCAATACATCAGCGTCACCTCCGAGCAACTGGAGGACCTGGGTTATGAAGCGAACGCTAAAGGGCTCACCGAATACCTCGCCGACATCGGCATTTACGACGGCCTCACGGCTACCCCTGTTTCCGCCATCATGACGGTGAGAGGCTACAGTTCGGAGTTTGACTGCGATACCCCGGAGGATCAACTGGGCCAGTATAAAAATGAAGCGCTCAGGAATGCAAGAGATCTTGCGAAAGAGCTTTGCAATCCCCTCTGCCTCGTCATACTCGCGGACTTTACGGGCAATCCCATATCAGGGCCAAGTGGTAAGTGCACCATTACAGCTATTATCAGTTTCAAATGTGTCCTTTGCGACGAGGATGCAGAAGAGGTACGTAACCAGTAGACCTTGGGTTTCAACCCTGCTTGAACATGCGGTCCATCGCCGGGCAGCGGTCAATCAGGACTTACGCCCGGTTTCTTAAACAGGGTCCGGCTGTGCTTTAGCGCAACCGGTCCTTCTATCTCTAATACGCGTCAAAGAGTTGTTGAGCCGGATTGGAACGGGCCGGCTCGTGTGGCCATGTCGAGGCGCCTAAGTCCAATAATCTCCGATTCCCTCGAGGGACCTGATCAGAGATGCGTACAAACACCGGCCGGGCACTGCTTCGTCTTAATTCCTCGCCGGCACCGGCCCATGTCCCTCCTCTTTTGTATTCCGCGCTCACCACCAAAGTAAAATCTGCCAAAGCATAAATCAGCTTATTCCGGGCCATGGCAGGACTTTTTCGATTTGAGCTTGCCCCAGATTGAGCACCTTTAATATGTAGAGTACAGAAAGTTCATCTTCAGCGTTATCTAGGGCAGCTAAAATCTTGTCAACATGGAATTGAGGTGGGAAGGCGCTACGAATGAAGTAATCGGCAATACAATCGTCTTCTTCCCCGCAGAGCAGAATGCCGAACGCTTCGTCAACAGCCCGACCGGCACGACCGACCTGTTGATAGTAATGCACCACCGATGCCGGCCGTTGGTCTACGCTTTTCCCTTCGGTACCTGTCTCTTTCATGGCGTTGGATATTTGTTTGTCCGGCGCGAATAAACCCCCACCTTGTCTATAAGCACACTCTATTCAGGTGCTTTGGTCACGGTCCCGACTTCAGGTCTTTCTAAGTGGAGTTTTTTCACGCTACTTTTAAGCAGAGTCGCGCAAACAAGCACATCCGTATGCGCTACTCAGTGGTCCCCTCTCCTTTTGGGTAACAGTACTCAAGCTATTTTGAGTATTGGCCTCTATTGTCCCAAACCCTTGCTGGAACTTATATTAGAGGTGCGATGGCAAGCAACTCGAAGCACTCGCAAGAGCGTTTCGGCGTTGTCAGAAAAGCATAGAATCACTCTCTCCAGCCGGTTGCCTCCAGGTAGTTCATTCCCGAATCACCAGGAAGTCGTAACCGGCTGTTTTTTTGTTTGGAGTGATCAGTCCATGCCGTGTTTTTCTTTCAACTCTTCCAGTTCCAGGTTGACCGCTTCCCACTCTTCCATCTTCTTCTTCAGTTCGCCTTCCAGACTTTGCTTGCGGTCGTTTTGCTTGCGGATCTCGGCCGGATCGGTTTTGTTGAAGTAGGTGGGGTCGAAGAACAGGTCGTTGATCTCCTCGATGCTGCCCTCCAGTTTGGCGATGGCTTCTTCCAACTCGCCGTTGCGCGCTTCCAGCGGCCTGGCTTCCGCGTTGTACGCCTTGCGTCGTTGAGCATCGTCCTTGCGATTCCGCTTATCGCGCTTTTCCTTCTTCTTGTCCCGCTTCTCCGCGGCCAGGTCTACCTGGTAGCTGAGATGGTCGATGCCTACCCGGGCCAGGTACTCCTCGTAATTGTCGGTGTGCAGGTCGATGCCCTCCGGGGTGACTTCCAGGATCTTGGTGGCCACCCTTTCCACCACGTAGCGGTTGTGGCTGACCAGGATGATGGTGCCGTCGAAGGCGTTCAGCGCGTCTACTAGCGACTCGATACTTTCCATGTCCAGGTGGTTGGTAGGTTCGTCAAGCACCAGGATGTTGCCCTTCATCAGGATCATGCGGGCCAGCACCAGGCGCGCCGCCTCGCCGCCCGACAGGGCCTTGATGGACTTGTGGACATCGTCGTCGCCGGTGAACAACATATTGCCCAGAATGCCGCGAATGGCGCCTATCGGTTCCTTGGGCGCGTGGTTATGCAGCCAGTTATGCACCGTTTCACTGCCCGTCATGTTTTCGTGATGGTCCTGGCTGAAATACTGGGGATGCGTCTCGTGACCCCATTCAACGCTGCCGTTGTCGGACGCCAGTTCGCCCATGGCAATCTTCAACAGGGTGGACTTGCCCACGCCGTTGGGACCCAGCACGGCCAATTTGTCGCCGCGAAAGACGGTGAAGGACACGTTTTTCAAGACCTGCTTTTCACCGTAGGATTTGGCCACGTCTTCCACACGCAGGACTTCCTTGCCGGGAGGGCGGCAGGGCACGAACTTGATATGCGGGTAGCGGCGCGAGCTGTAGACCGGTTCGCTGATTTCCTTTTCCATGCGCTCGATTTGCTTGCTTTTGCTCTGGGCCTGGCGCGCCTTGCTGGCCTTGGCCTTGAAGCGGGTGACGAAGGTCTTCAACTCGCCGATCTTCTTTTCGGCCTTTTCTGCCTCGATGCGGCGCAGTTCGTTGTCGGCCTCTTTACCCACCACGAAGGCGTCGTAATTGCCCGTGTATTCCTTGATGGTGCCGTAATCCACGTCCAGGGTGTGGGTGCAGACATGGTTCAGGAACTCGCGATCGTGACTGATCACCACCACCACGCCGCGATAGGCGCACAGGTAATCTTCCAGCCACTTGATGGAGTAGATGTCCAGGTGGTTGGTGGGCTCGTCCAGCAGCAGCACGTCGGGATCGCCGAACAGGCATTGGGCCAGCAGCACCCGCAGCTTGTAACCGCCTGACAGCGTGCTCATGGGTTGGTAGTGTTTTTCCACGGGAATGCCCAGGCCCTCCAGCATTTCACCGATGCGCGACTCGGCCATGTAACCGTCGTGATCGGCGATGATCTCTTCCAGCTCGCTGAAGCGTTCGGGCGGCGCGTCGGGATCGTCCAGCAGGTGTTCCTTTTCCTCGAAAGCCTCGGCCAGGGCCTTTTTGCCCTTCATGGCCACGTCCACCAAAGAGTACTTCTCAAAGGCGAAGTGGTCCTGGTTCAAGGTGCCTATTCTCAGCCTGGAAGGAATATTGACCTCGCCCGAATCGGGATACTCCTCACTGGTCAAAATGCGCAGCAGGGTAGACTTCCCCGCGCCGTTGGCGCCTACGATGCCGTAGCGTTTTTGTGGGTCCAGCCGAAGGTTGACCTCCTCGAACAAGACCTGTGCGCCGTAGCGTTTGCTTAAGTTGGTAACGGTAATCATTGCGGAAATCCCCCGGAAGTTGCCGGAGCCCGCACCTAAGCGCGCTCCGAAGCGGACCATATATCTTAATGAATGATTTGTGTTCGAACAAGGAAGAGGAGGCCTGTCTTAATGAAATGTATAAAAACCCTGTCCGGCCTGACGGTTTTGTGGTGCTTGCTTGCGGCGCCCGTTTTCGGGCAGAAACTGGATATGGACAAATTGAAGGGCCTGAACGCCCGGAGCATCGGACCCGCCGGCATGAGCGGCCGGGTGACGGCGATCGATGTGGTATTGAAGGATACCGACATCATCTACATCGGCACGGCGTCGGGCGGCGTTTGGCGCAGTAAGAGCGGCGGCATCCACTGGGAGCCCATCTTCGACGACCAGCCCGATCACTCCATCGGCGCGCTGGCCGTGGACCAGAACAATCCCGATGTGATCTGGGTGGGCGCCGGGGAGGGCAATCCCCGCAACAGCCAGTCCGCGGGCAACGGCGTGTACAAGAGTATCGACGGCGGTCGAACCTGGAAGCACCTGGGTCTGGAGAAGACCCGCAACATCCACCGCCTGCTGCTGCACCCGACAGATTCCAATGTAGCCTATGTAGGCGCGCAAGGCGCCGCCTGGGCCGATACCCCCGATCGCGGCGTCTACAAAACCACCGACGGCGGCAAGACCTGGCAACAGATCCTATACGTCAACGAGCGTACCGGCGTGGGCGAGATGGTCATGGACCCGGTCAACCCCAACAAGCTGATCGTGAATATGTGGGAGTTCCGCCGTTGGCCCTGGTTCTTCAAATCAGGCGGTCCCGGTTCCGGCCTGCACGTGACCTTTGACGGCGGCGAGACCTGGGAAAAGCGCACCGCCGAGGACGGCCTGCCCAAGGGCGAGTTGGGTCGCATGGGCCTGGCTATTTCCCGGTCGCATCCCAACGTGATCTACGCGCTGATCGAGGCCAAGAAGAACGCGCTCTACCGCTCAGACGACGGCGGCTTCAAGTGGCGCAAGATTTCGGACAAGAACATCGGCAACCGGCCCTTCTACTATGCCGAGATCTATGTGGACCCCAAAAACGAGAACCGCATCTACAACCTCTACTCGCGCCTTTCGGTTTCCGAGGACGGCGGCAGGACCTTCCGCGTGATGTTCGAATACAACCGCGTCCACCCGGACCACCACGCCTTCTGGATACACCCCGATGATCCCAACTACATCATCGAGGGCAACGACGGCGGTCTGGCCGTCTCCAGGGATCGCGGCAAGACCTGGCGGTTCGTGGAAAACCTGCCGCTGGCCCAGTTCTACCACATTCGGGTGGATAACGAGCAGCCCTACAATATCTACGGCGGCATGCAGGACAACGGCTCCTGGCGCGGTCCCGGCTATGTCTACCGATCGGGCGGCATCCGCAACACCTATTGGGAAGAGGTGGCCTTCGGCGACGGCTTCGACACCGCGCCCGATATGTCCGACCCTCGCTACGGTTATGCCATGAGCCAGGGCGGGAACTTGCGCCGTTATGATTTGAACACGGGGAACAGCAAGTTTATTCGGCCCGTACATCCCGAGGGCGAAACCCTGCGCTTCAACTGGAGCGCGGGTCTCGGCCAGGACCCTTTCGACGCCAAAACCATCTATTACGGCAGTCAATATGTGCACAAGAGCACCAACCGGGGCGATGATTGGGAGATCATTTCCCCCGACCTGACCACCAACAACCCCGATAAGCAAAAGCAGATCGACAGCGGCGGCTTGAGCTACGACGTCACCCAGGCCGAGAACCACACCACGATCCTGGTGATCGAGCCCAGTCCGGTGCAAAAGGATGTCCTATGGGTGGGCACCGACGACGGCAACGTACAGGTAACCCAAGACGGCGGCGCCAATTGGGAAAACGTCACGGCCAATATCAAGGGCCTCCCCGAGAACAGTTGGATCGGCTATATCAAGGCGTCCACCTACGAGGCGGGCGGCGCCTTCGTGGTCTCGGACAACCATCGCACCAACGACTGGATTCCCTATGTCTACCACACCGCCGATTTCGGCAAAACCTGGAAACGCCTGGTGCAGCCCGCGCAAATCCAGGCGCCCGCCCTGTCGCTGATCCAAGACCCGGTTGCGCCGGAACTGATCTTCCTGGGCACCGAACTGGGCCTGTACATCACCATCGACGGCGGCGCCCATTGGACCAAGTTCACCAACGGCATGCCCACGGCGTCTGTCGCGGATCTGGCTTTCCAGGAACGCGAGCACGACCTGATCATCGGCACCTTCGGTCGCTCGGCCTTCGTGCTGGACGATATCCGGCCCCTGCGGGTGCTGGCGCAAAAAGGCGCGGCGACCCTGGACGCCGAATTGGAGCTTTTCCCCATCCCCGACGCCGTTCAAGCCACCTATCGTCAGGCCTCCGGCACGCGCTTCGCGGGCGATGCGGAATTCCTGGGCGAGAACCGGAGCCGGGGCGCCATGATCTCCTTCGTCTCCAATCCCAAGCCCAAGCCCAAGAAGAAAGAAGGCGAGGGCGAAGAGGCCAGGCCCGAGGACAAAGAGAAACCCAAGAAGAAAACCAAAAAGAAGAAAAAGAGGAAGAAGGCCAAGGACAAGGACGCTGTCGCCGAAAAGCAGCCCCCCGAACCCAAGGGCAAACCCAAACCCCACAAGGTGACGCTGGAGATCCTGGAGGACGGCGAGGTCATCCGCACCACTGAAGTGGACGCTGTCCCCGGCATGAACCGGGTGCAAGTGATCATGGTTCGCAAAGGTGTGCGCCCGCCCAACCGGCCCAAACCCAAGAAAAAGGACGCCCCGGAACCGTTCGGCGCACCCCTGCTGCCCGGTGAATACACCGTTCGCCTGAGCACGGGCGAGGACGTTACCTCCGAGGCGCCGATCGTGATTCATATGGACCCGGGTCTCGATGTCGACATGGCCGACATGAAGACCCGTTGGGCCATGAACCAGCGCGTGGAAGTCGTGATGGCGGACGCCACGGATCACTTCGACAAACTGCGCGACGCGGAAGCGGCCATGAAACGGGTCAAGGAACGCCTGGGCGACCGCGAGGGCGAGGATGTAGATGCCTACAAGGAAAAAGCCAAGGATGTAGGCAAGAAGCTGAAAGAACTGATGAAGCACGTACGCGCCGAACCGGTTCAGGGCATTCGCCGCGACCCGGGAATGTTCTCCTCCAGTTTCTTCCGCTCCCGCGCCTACCTGGGTTGGTGGGGACCGACCAGTTCGGTTGAAGAAATGGTCACCAAACAACTGGAAGAGCGTTGGGAGCCCATCAAAAAGGACATTCAAGCATTCCTGGCCGATGACTGGCCCGGCTACAGAGAGGCCGCGGAAAGCCTGAACCTGAGCATGTTCGACGACTAAACCCAAACGGGGCGCCGCAAGGCGCCCCGACACATTTTTCGGTTCTCCGGGTTAATCTTTGAGAAACTGGCGGCGCAGCTTGCGCATGCCGCCCAGCCAGCGGTCGTAGTCGCCGGTTTTGCGCTGCATGTAGCTCAGAACCTCGGGGTGCGGCAGGATGAGGAAGCGTTCCTCGGCCAGGGCCTCGATGACACTGTCGGTGAGGATGTCGGCCTCCATCATGCCGTCGACACCCGCGACGCCCGGGCCGCCCAGGCTTTCCGTCATGCCGGTGCGCACGGCCTGCGGACACAAGGCCGACACCCGAATCCCCTGGTCGCCGTGGGCAATGGCGATGGACTCGGCAAAACCCACGGCCGCGTGTTTGGTCACTGAATAAGGCGCGGAGCCGATCTGGCTGAGCAGGCCCGCCGCCGACGCGGTGATCAGGATATAACCGGAACCCCGCGCCAACATGTCCGGCAGGATCGCGCGGGTTGCATAGACATGGGCCATCAGGTTGACTTCCCAGATTTTTTGCCATTGTTCGTTGGGCACCGAGGCCGCGTGGTCCTTGTCCAGGTAGAAGATACCCGCGTTGGAGCAGAACAGGTCGATGCGACCGTGGCACTCCCGCGTTTGCGCGACCATGTCGATGATCTGCTGCTCTTCGGTGACATCGACCTTCAAGCCGAGACCGCCGATTTCAGCGGCCACCCGGCGGGCGCCGTCGCCGTCTATATCGGCGGCCACCACGGCCTCGGCACCCTCCTTGTGGAACCGCCGGCACAGGGCCGCGCCGATACCGTTTGCCGCGCCCGTGACCACGACTACCTTTCCCTTTACTTGCATAGCGTCACGCCCCTATTTGTATTTCTTCAGTTCCAGGCGGCCTACCAGCCGACGGTGGACCTCATCAGGCCCGTCGGCAAAGCGCAGGGTCCGCTGAGCGGTCCACATGGCGGCCAGGGGGAAGTCTTGCGAGATTCCGGCGCCGCCGTGAATCTGAACGGCGCGGTCGATGACGCGAAGCGCCACGTTGGGGGCCGCCACCTTGATCTGCGAGATATACCCGCGCGCTTCCTTGTTGCCCACCGTGTCCATCATATAGGCCGCTTTCAGGGTCAGCAGGCGCGCCTGCTCGATTTCAATCCGGGAATCGGCGATGATGTCGATATTGCCGCCCAAGTCGGCCAGGGGTTTGCCGAACGCGGTGCGGCTGAGGGAACGCTTACACAACATGGCCAGGGCTTTTTCAGCCGCGCCGATGGAGCGCATGCAGTGGTGGATGCGGCCGGGACCCAGACGGCCCTGCGAGATCTCGAATCCCCGGCCCCTTCCCAGGATACAGTTCTCCTCGGGCACCCGCACATCGGTGAAGCGCAGGTGCATATGGCCGTGCGGGGCATCGTCGGCGCCGTAGACGAACATGGGCCGCACGATCTCGACGCCCGGCGCATCCATGGGCACCAGGATTTGCGAGTGGCGCCGGTACTTGGGGTTTTCCGGGTCGGAGAGCACCATCACGATCATGATCTTGCAACGGGGATCGCCCGCGCCGGAGATATAGAACTTCTCGCCGTTGATCACCCACTCGCCGTTTTCCAGCACCGCCTTGCAGGCGATGTTGTTGGCGTCGGAGGAAGCCACATCCGGTTCGGTCATGGCGAAGGCCGAGCGCATCTTGCCTTCCAGCATGGGTTTCAACCAGCGTTCCTTTTGCTCCTGGTTGCCGTAGCGCTCGATGACTTCCATGTTGCCGGTATCGGGCGCGGAACAGTTGAAGCATTCCGGGGCCAGGTGCGACCAACCCATCTGCTCGGCCAGGTGGGCGTATTCCACGTTGGTGAAACCGGGGCCGTTGCGGCTTTTGGGCAGGAAGAAGTTCCACAGGCCCAGCTCGCGCGCCTTGGTCTTCAGGCTTTCCATGATCTCGGTCTGGCGAGGAGTGAACTGCCAGCGGTCGCCCACGGCTACCTCTGCGAAATATTCTTCCTCCAGGGGCATGACTTCTTCACGCACAAAACGAGTGACCTCATCGAGGACGGGTTGTAATCGATCGCTGACACCGAGGAACATGGTTGGGCCTCCTAGGAAATATGAATGGTGATTCGTTTTTTACACCAGGGTTACCATAGCACCACCGGGCATGGTTGTCCACGGGAGTAGCTTACGGGTCTTCTTCCGTTTATTCGCCGCTTTCCCATGGTCGAAGCCGGTATGGCGTAATTAAATTACGAAAGAGTCCGGCTATGCCAAAAATAAATCGCTTTATCCGCGTTCGATAAAACTTGATCCTTGAAACTTGTCCCGGTATGGTCGATGATAAGCAGTTGGTCGGGCCGAACACGGAACCTCGCCACGGCCAATCCATATCCAGAGAGGCGGTAAAATGAAACTAGCCACGCTGAAATCAAGTAGCCGCGACGGTGAACTGATTGTTGTCAGTCGCGACCTGAAAACCTCGGTACGGGCCGCGCACATCGCACCCAACCTGCGCACCGCGGTCGAAGAATGGGACGCCGCCGCGCCCGGACTCCAGGAACTCTATGACGCCCTGAACGCGGGGAACGCCGAGGGCAGTTTCGCTTTCGACGAGGAGGCCGTTGCCTCGCCCCTACCCCGCAGCTTCAGCTGGCTGGACGGCTCTGCCTATATCCAACACGTGATACTGGTGCGCAAGGCGCGCAACGCCCCCCTGCCCGAGGGCCTGATGACCGATCCCCTGATGTATCAGGGCGGTAGCGACACCTTCCTGGCTCCGCGTGAGGACATTCCCCTAATCGATCAAAGCCACGGCGTCGACTTCGAGGGTGAAATCGCCGTGGTCCTGGGCGACACCCCCATGGGCGTTTCCGCCGAGGACGCCCACCAACACATCCGGCTGTTAATGCTGGTGAACGACGTTTCCCTGCGCGGCCTGATTCCGCCCGAGTTGAAGAAGGGTTTCGGGTTCCTGGTCTCCAAACCTTCCTCCGCCTTCTCGCCGGTTGCCGTGACACCTGACGAACTGGGCGATGACTGGCGCGACGGCCGCGTGTTCCGCAACCTGGACGTCACCTACAACGGTGAATTCTACGGGAACGCCGATGCGGGCGCCATGCACTTCTCCTTCGGTGAACTGATCGCGCATATCGCCCAAACCCGCGCCTTGTCCGCCGGCACCATTCTGGGCAGCGGCACGGTTTCCAATGAGGACACCGCTCGCGGCAGCAGTTGCCTGGCCGAAAAGCGCATGCTGGAAAAGATCGAAACGGGCGAGTTCATCACGCCCTTCATGAAGCCCGGCGACACCATCCGCATCGAGATGAAGGATGAAAACGGCGCTTCGATCTTCGGAACTATTGATCAAAAAGTGAAAAAGGTCGATCTATAATCCAAAGCGGGGCCGGTCTTACGCGCCGGTCCCCATTCCAGGAGTTGCCCATGACCAAGGCCTATCCCAAGATGACCCTCACCGGCGACCTGGGCAGCGGCAAAAGCGCCGTGTCCCGTCTTCTGGAGGCGGATACCGGTTACCCCATCTATTCCACCGGAAAAATCCAGCGTGAGATTGCCGCCAAACACGGCATGACCACCCTGGAGTTGAACAAATACGCCGAAACGCACCGCGAGATCGACGACGAAATCGACGATTTCTCCCGCAACCTGGGCAAGCGGGACGAGTCGGTCATCGTGGACTCGCGGCTGGCCTGGTTCTTCATTCCCAACAGCTTCAAGATCTACCTGAAAGTAGACCCGGACGAGGCGGTCAACCGGATCATGGGGGATAACCGTCAAAG
>JAAUYB010109914.1_pt1 | contig 10836 bp, 8 predicted proteins | sample 7278071 | NCBI WGS metagenome assembly JAAUYB01 (sample SAMN14350121, study PRJNA611818) | marine sediment metagenome | isolation source: surface marine sediment (1.8m) | place: French Polynesia: Moorea | collected 2018-08 | reverse complement strand
ACCGCATGTTGTGCGAAATGGCCACCAATGGTTGTCGTTATGCCGCCATGGAGGTTTCTTCACACGGCCTCCAATTCGGTCGCGTGCTCGGCCTGCAATTGCGCTACGCACTGTTCAGCAATCTCAGCCAGGATCATTTGGACTTCCACGGCGATATGGAATCCTATTTCCTGGCCAAGCAAAAGCAATTCGATCACCTGGTGGAGGGTGGTGTTGCCGTCATCAATATCGACGACGCCTACGGTCGCCGTCTGCATGTACCGGAGCGGGCACGCTTGATTCGCTACGGCACCTCGCCGGAGGCCGACCTGCAATTCGTCGTCAACAAGTTGGATGTGTTGGGCGGTAATTTCACCCTGAGCTTCGAGGGAAAATCGGTAGAATTTCAGATCCCTCTGATCGGTAAGCACAATATCTACAATTACACGGCAGCCGCGGCGGTTGCGCTATGCGAAGGTCGCACCCTGGCCGACCTGGCCGCAACCGCCCACCAAATCGCGGGCGTGCCCGGCCGTACCGAGATGTTGAATCTGGGTCAGGACTTCGGAGTAGTGGTGGACTTCGCCCATACGCCGGATGCCCTGGTGAACGTGCTGACCGCCTGCGCCACGGTTGCTACCGGCCGGCTGATTACGGTATTCGGCGCCGGCGGCGACCGCGATCACACCAAACGCCCCGAGATGGGCGCGGCTGTTGAGCGGCTCTCCGATGTCATTTACCTGACCTCCGACAACCCCCGCACCGAGGACCCCGAACTGATCATGGACATGGTGCAAGCGGGTATGAAGCGCGCTCCCGGTAAGGATTTCATTCGTGACTGGGATCGTCGCCGCGCCATTGAATCCGCTCTCAATCGGGCAGAGTCCGGCGACCTGGTGGTCATCGCCGGACGCGGACACGAAACCTATCAGGATATCGACGGGAAGCTAACCCCTTTCGACGACCGGGTGGTGGCTTCCCGATTCATTCAGGCACGCCTGGAGCGCCTATCCAATGTATGATTTCCACAAGGCTCCCGCGCATCTTATCGAGAAACTCACCGATATGATTCGCGTCCTCGATCCTCTGGAACACCACATCACGCGGGACCTGCCCGTGGGCAATTTTTGCTGGGACAACCGTCAAGTCAAACCCGGCGATGTCTTTGTGGCCATTCCCGGGGCACGGGTAGACGGTCACCGCTTTGTGGGCGATGCCCTGGCGGCGGGCGCGGCGGCTTGCCTGGTCAGTCACTGGGACAATGTGGGCGACCGTCGCAAGGGTTGCATTCTGGTAGAGAACACGGAACGCGCCCTGGGTTATCTGGCCGCAAGTCATCGACGCGCCATGAATGTCAAAATCGTCGGCATCACCGGCAGCGTTGGAAAAACTACTACTAAAGAGATCCTGGCCACGCTGCTGAGCGGCGTCTTCCGTACCAAAAAAAGTGAAGGAAATTTAAACAGCACCATCGGCCTGCCCGTCCAATTGTTAAAGCTGCGGCAAGACGACCAATGGATGGTGGCGGAAATGGGTATGTCCTATCCCGGTGAGATCGCGGCTTTAACCAAAATGGTAAAGCCGGATATCGGCGTTTGGACCGCGGTTCAAGCGGTACACCTGGCCAATTTCAACAGTATCGAAGGCATCGCGCGGGCCAAGGCCGAACTGGTCGACAATATGGACCCGGACAGAACCCTGGTCTACAACCGCGACGATCCCCTGGTAACCCGGTTCAGCGAGAACTATCCGGGCAGGAAGATCGGTTACGCGGTTCACGACCCGCACGCCGAATTTCGCGCTCGCATCGAACCTTATCCCGACTGGAAGGGAACCCGTTTCGACTTGTGGGCTGACAACAATAAAATAGAACTCTTCCTACCCATCGTCGGGCGCTTCAATGCCTACAACGCGCTGGCAGCTTGCACCGCCGCTTCTGCCGCGGGGGTGCCGCCCGCGGAATTGAAGTTCAGCCTGAAAACCGTCGATGCCATGGACGGTCGTTCCAGCCTGCATGTCTTCGACGGGGATGTGCGCGTGGTAGACGATACCTACAACAGCAATCCCCATGCGGTGAATCAGGTGTTGCGCAGTTTTGCCGCGTTGTCCCCGCGCACCTGGCGGTGGATCATTTTGGGCGACATGTTGGAAATGGGTCCGCGGGAAATCGAATACCACCGGGCGCTGGGCCGGGATCTGGCCGTGCAGGGTTTCGACCGTATCACCCTGGTCGGCCCCTTGTGCGAGGCCGCCTATGCTGCTTTGAAGGAAGCGAACGATCCAAGCGTCCGTATCGAACACTTCGGCACGGTCGACGATGCGGTTGCCGAACTGGACCTCAGCATTCCTCCTCGCGCACGCATCTGGGCCAAAGCCAGCCGAGGCATTCGCCTGGAAAAAGTTTCACGCCTTATTTTGGACCGCCTTACCCCACCTAGAGGATCATAAATGCTTTTCGAGCTGTTAACCCCCCTGGATGAATACATTTCCTTTTTCAGGGTCTTTCGCTACATCACGGTGCGCGCCGCGCTGGGCGGGGTGACCGCCTTCCTGCTGTCCCTCTTGATCGGCCCGATACTCATCCGCAAACTACGCGACCTGAGCATCGGCCAGACCATTCGCGAGGAGGGACCGCAAAGCCACCACAAAAAGGCCGGCACGCCTACCATGGGCGGCGTGCTCATTGTCTGCACCGTGTTGGCAGGCACCTTGATCTGGGCGGACCTCTCCAACCCCTTCATCTGGGTTCAGATGTTCGCCACGCTTGGGTTTGCCTTCGTGGGTTTTGTCGACGACCGCGCCAAGGTATTGAAGAACCATAACCTGGGTCTGAGCGCTCGCGGCAAGATGCTTTGGCTGATCGGCGTGGCCGGCGTGACTTCCGTGTGGATGTTTCTGTTGTCCCGCCAGGGCGTGTTTATTACGGAAATCTATTTCCCCTTTTTTAAAGAGTTCCACCCCGATCTGGGGATCTTCTTCATTCTCTTTGCGTTGCTTGTCCTGCTCAGCACCACCAACGCGGTCAATCTCACCGACGGTCTGGACGGGTTGGCCATCGGCTCGTCCGGTATTGCTTTCGGCACCTTTACCTTGATTGCCTATGTCTCCAGCCATGCCGATATAGCCGGCTATTTCGTGATCCCGCATATCATTTCTTCCGGCGAACTGGCGGTGTTCGGCGCTTCCATGGCCGGCGCCTGCTTGGGCTTTCTCTGGTACAATGCGCATCCCGCCGATATCTTCATGGGCGATACCGGCGCGCTTGCCTTGGGCGGTGCGTTGGGGACCATGGCCCTGCTGACCGGGCATCCGCTGCTGTTGGTGATCGTGGGCGGCTTGTTCGTCATGGAAGCTCTCTCCGTGATCATCCAGGTCATTTCCTTCCGTACACGGGGCAAACGCGTGTTTCGCATGGCCCCCATCCACCACCACTTCGAACTGAAAGGTTGGCACGAATCCCAGGTTATCATCCGGTTCTGGATCATAGCGTTGCTATTTTCGATCCTTGCCCTAAGCACATTCAAGCTGAGGTAGATCCATGAGAACGCTGGTCATTGGTACAGGAATCACGGGGCGCGCGGTCGCGGCTTTCCTGACCGGCCGCGGCGAACCCTTCGACAGCTACGACGACAACCACAAAACCAAACCCGAGGGTTTTGAAGCGTCGCTGCAACATATCTTCATGCCCGAGCTTGTCGACCCCAAGCGCTACAGCCGAGCGGTGGTCTCGCCGGGTCTTCCCCGGCAACATCCCGTCACCATGAGATTGCTGAATGCGGGGGTTCCGGTCCTTGCCGAGATCGAACTGGCCTTTCGACACGCCGCCGGGCCCGTGGTGGCGATTACCGGTTCCAACGGAAAATCCACGACCGCCTGCATGGTCCACCACCTGCTCTCGGGCGCCGGCCGCCGCGCCAGTTTGTGCGGTAACATCGGCGTGCCCTTCATCTCCCGCGTGGACGACGATCCCGATCACTGCTACGTGGTGGAGGTCTCTTCCTTTCAGTTGGAGCGCGTGGAAACCTTTAAACCCAAGGTCGCCGTCCTGTTGAATATTTCGCCGGATCATTTGGATTGGCACGGTGGTTTCGAAAACTACGCTGCGGCCAAACTGCGCCTGTTCGCCGCCCAAACCGAGGAAGATCTGGCGCTCATTCCGCCCGACTTTTCCATGCAGATTCCGGGTGAGGGAACCCAGGTGGTCATTCCCGGTCCCGATGTGCAAATGCGCAAAAGCGATCTGGTTATTCTTCCCGACTTCAGCCTGCCGCTGGAGAAACTACCGCTGCCGGGACCGCACAACCGGCTCAATGCCATGTTTGCTTGTTGCGCCGCGCATTTGCTGGGGATCACCGATCACCAGGCGGAAGACCTTTTCCCGGATTTCAGGGGTTTGGAACACCGCATGGAACGGGTCGGCGTTCTCGACGGCCGGGTTTGGATCAACGACACCAAAGCCACCAACGTACAAGCCTGCCAGGCGGCCGTTGAAAGTATGCAACAGTCATATGTCATCATTTTGGGCGGTTGCGATAAGGGCGAAGACTTCAACGAATTGAAACTGGAAAAGAATCCACCGCGCGCCGTGGTAACCTACGGCGAAACCGCGGATAAACTATGTGCGGCTCTTGCCGATTTCAAACCTCACAAAACCCACCTTTTTCGAGATGCTTGCATGGCAGCTCAGCGCCTGGCCCGGACCGGCGATACGGTGCTGTTGTCGCCGGCATGCGCATCCTTCGATCAATTCGACAACTTCGGTAAACGCGGCAAGGAATTCAAGCGGATTTTTGAGGAACTGGCATCGACATGAAGGATCATAGAAAACCCGGACGCCCCGATTTCATTCTATTCATTCCCGTGGTCATTCTCGTCGGCCTGGGTTTGGTAATGGTGCACTCCGCATCGTCGGTGCAGTCCCGAGAGCTATATGACGACAGCGGCTTCATTTTCTTCAAGCAGGCCATGGCCATGATCGGCGGCCTGTTGGGATTATTGGTCACCCTCTTGCTTCCGCATCATTTCTACCGCCGCAAGGTGGTGATGTATCTTGCCGTCGCGGTGGTGACCGGTTTATTGGTGGGCGTGATCTTTCAATTCGAGGCCAACGGCGCGCGTCGCTGGTACAATATCGCGGGTTTCGGTTTCCAGCCGTCGGACCTGGCCAAGATCGTTCTGATCATGTTTATCGCCGCCTATGCCACGGCCTTCAAGGACGGACCCGGCGCCTGGTTCCGTCGCCTGCGTTACATCATTCCGGTGCTGGCGATCTTCTGCGGACTCATCCTCATGCAGCCTGATTTCGGTACCACTATGATCATTATCTTCATTGCCGGCATTATGCTCTTCCTTGCCGGATTACCCTCCCGCTTCCTCATTTTGGGCGCGATTTTGCTGCTACCGATGGTCGCGGGTCTGGTGGTCACCAAGGACTACCGCATGCAGCGCCTCAAGGCGTATTTCACGGAGGAGCACTACCAGAACCGCCAGGCCAAACTGGCGATCGGTTCCGGCGGCTTGACCGGATTGGGCATGGGCAACGGCGAGCAGAAACTCCACTACCTTCCTGAGCCCCACACCGACTTTATTTTCGCGACACTTTGCGAAGAGTTCGGTTTTATCGGTGCGTCGGCCCTGCTGATGTGCTATATGTTCTTGCTTCTGCGCGGCGTCTTCGTGTTACAGCGCGTGGACGACCGCTATTCGCGTCTGCTTGGTGCGGGCCTGTTGATGCTGTTGATCGTGCAAGCCTTTATCAATATCTCGATTGCCGTGGGGCTGTTCCCCAACAAGGGCCTTACCCTGCCGTTTATCAGCGCGGGGGGGACGTCCCTGGCCATGTCCTTGTGCATGTTCGGGATCTTGCTCAATATCAGCCGCTTCCAGGTGATCGAAAACAGGATGGTTGCATGAACTACATGATTGCCGGAGGCGGAACGGGCGGCCATATCTTCCCCGCGGCAGCCATTGCGGAAGCCTTGAAAGAGCGCCGTCCCGATGCAAACATCCTGTTCGTGGGTACGCGTTACGGCATGGAAAAGGACCTGATTCCCAAATTGGGTTATCCCTTGCTGACATTGCCCGTGCGAGGGTTGGTGGGTAAGGGATTGAAAGGCAAACTGGCCTCGATATGGCGCCTGCCCTTGAGTTTGGTCCTAAGCCTGATCATGTTGCTGCGTTATCGACCGAAGGTAGTGATCGGCGTCGGCGGTTATGCTTCCGCGCCGCTTTTGTTCATGGCCGGTTTGTTGCGTTTTCCCACCATGATCCAGGAACAAAACGCCTGGCCGGGACTCACCAATCGCCTCTGCTCGCGCATGGCCCGGCTGGCTTGCTGCGGTTTTGCCGAAGCGGCGCAACACCTGCACTGTCCCTCGGTGCATACGGGAAACCCCGTACGCGGTCAATTACGCGAGGGGCCGGCTTGGACTGGGGATCGAAAGACCCTGCTGGTTCTCGGCGGCAGCCAGGGCGCCCGATCACTGAACACCCACCTGCCGACTATTTTCAAAGAGAACCTCACGGCTGAGGATCGATTGGAAGTGGTGCACCAATGCGGTCGCAACCACGCCGAAGCGGTGGAGGCGGCCTACGGCGACGCCGCTTTTCCGGTAACGGTGACGCCCTTTATCGACGACATGAGCAACGCATTGGATAAGGCGCTGCTGGTGATTTGCCGGGCGGGCGCATCGACCATCGGCGAACTGAAGTTGAAACACGTGCCCGCCATGTTGGTGCCGTTTCCCGCTGCCGCCGGCGATCACCAGACCTTCAATGCCCGCAGCCTCAGCGACGAGGGCGCTGCCGTATTGGTGCCCGAACCCGAACTGCCCCAAGCCGGTCCCATATTGCGCGGCTTGTTGGACGATCGCGAGAAACTGGTGCGGATGGCCGTTGCCGCAAAGCCCCCGCAACGAGAGAGCGCCGGGCTGTGTGCCGATATTGCCCTTGCCCTGCAACAGAAAACGGAGGTATCCCAGCTTGTCCAAAAATATTCCCATGTTTCGTAAGATCAAAGCGATCCATTTCGTCGGCATCGGCGGCTCCGGCATGAACGGCATCGCCGAGATCCTGTTGACCTCCGGTTACAAGGTAAGCGGTTCCGACCTGCGCGAAAGCGACAACACCCGTCGTCTGGCCGATTTGGGCGCCGAGGTCTATATCGGCCACGATCCCGGCCATATCGAGGGCGCCGAGGTCATCGTGGTCTCCAGCGCCGTCAAGCCGGACAACCCGGAAGTCATCGCCGGCCAATACCGCAACATTCCCATCATTCCACGAGCGGAGATGCTGGCCGAGTTGATGCGCATGAAGTACGGTATCGCGGTGGCGGGCGCGCACGGCAAAACCTCTACCACCAGTATGCTGGCTCATATCCTCTCCGACACGGACCTGGACCCTACCGTGGTCATCGGCGGTCGCCTGAACAAATACAATTCCAACGCCAGGCTGGGACACGGCCAATTGATGGTGGCCGAGGCGGACGAATCGGACGGCAGCTTCATGCGGCTGTCGCCTACGATCAGCATCGTCACCAACCTGGACGAGGAGCACCTGGACCATTACAAGGGCGGCATGCCGGAAATCCAGGAAACCTTCCTGGCTTTTATGAACAAAGTGCCTTTCTACGGTCTGGTGGTGGCCTGCAAGGACGATCCCCGATTGTTGGAACTGCTGCACCGGGTGAAGCGCCGCTTGATTACCTACGGTTTGAAGGGCGATGCCGATTTGTGCGCGGCCGATATCAAACCGAAGGGTTTCGGCATGACCTACGAATTGATGGTACGCGGGCACGCGCTTTGCCGTATCGAGTTGAGCGTACCGGGTCGTCACAACGTACTCAACTCCCTTGCGGCCGTGGCCGTGGGCCTGGAATTCGACGTGCCCATCGATACCATCCGTTCCTCGCTCAAGAAATTCACCGGCGCCGATCGACGCTTCCACCAGATCGGCGTCGCATTGGGCCGCCAGGTGGTGGATGACTACGCGCATCACCCTACCGAAATCGCCGTCACCCTGGAAGCGGCCAGGGACGCCGGGTTCAAAGGCAATACCATTGCGGTCTTCCAGCCGCATCGGTATACGCGGCTTCGCGACAGTTGGGACCGCTTCCTGGAATGCTTCGATCGCGCTCATCACGTGGTGGTCAGCCCCGTCTTCGCGGCGGGCGAGGAACCGATCAAGGACATCGACGCCAAACGCTTTGCCGAGGAACTGGCTCAGCGGCATCCCTCGGTCAGCCGGGTGGACGCCATGGAAGATTTGCCCGATCACATCTTGGAAATCAGTGACGAGGGCGACCTGATTATGTGTTTGGGCGCCGGGAGCATCAGCGCCTGGGCCGGAAAGATTCACGCCGCCTGGTTGCAAGCTTGACAGGATTCGCCATGCGACGATCGAATTGTGATAGGATCGTAAAAAAGCACGAGGTCGGCATTTGGTTGGTAATCGGAGAAAAGCAGCCCGGAACACGCGGAAACAAACGCGTTTCCGCCGCCGTCCCCCCTCCAATCGCTTGATCGGATTCCTACTGTTCTACCTGGTGACGGCCGGTCTCTTTACCCTGGGGATTGCCTATGGATACCGAACCTTACGCACGCATGAGAACTTTGCGGTGGATAACTTGATTTTAGTCGGCGCTTCCAAGAAAACCGAAAGTGACCTGCGCAAGAAACTCAGTTGGGTGCACGGTTTGAACTTCTTCAGCGTGGACCTCTCCCGGGTTCGCATGGAAACTACCTCTCATCCCTGGGTCGAGGGGGCGGTGGTTCGCGGCCTGCTGCCCCGAACTCTGCGGGTTCAGGTGGTAGAACGGCAGCCGGCCGGTCTCGCCCGCGTGAAGGATAACGTGCTGGTGATTGCCGAGGACCACAAACCCCTTGCTCATTACAACCAATACGGCACGGCCCTGGATACACCCGTGATCACGGGCCTTGAAAACCATAAAAACCCTGAAGAATCAATAGCTCGCGGCCTGGCAACCCTGAAAATCATCCGCGAGACCAGCCTACTTTTTTGGGACCAGATTGAAACTTTGGATTTATCAGACGCCGAGAATATGATAGTTCATTTGAGAAGCGTCAACGCGCCCGTCCATCTCGGTAAAGAGGTAATTCCCGCCAATCTCAAAAACTATCTCGCGATTGCACATCGCATCGAGAGTGATTATCCCCAACTGCATTACATCGAACTGGGGTTTCCGGACCAGATCGCGATTCTGCCCAAGGAAGTGAAAGACTGATGGCCAAGCAAGAGAAATACATCGTAGGACTAGACGTGGGCACCAGCAAGATATGCGTGGTGGTCGGGGAGATCAAACAAGACAACAACCTGGATGTCATCGGCATCGGCACGGCGCCCAGCGCGGGTTTGAAAAAAGGCGTGGTTGTCTCGCTGGACAAGACGATCGAGGGTATCAAAAAGGCCATGGAAGAGGCTGAACTGATGGCCGGTATCGAGATCAGCAAGGTCTTCATCGGAATCTCGGGTAATCATATCAAGGGCTTCAACAGTCGCGGCGTGATCGGTATTTCGGCCAAGCAGCAGGAGATCTTCAAGGATGACATCGAACGCGTCATCGCCGCCGCCCATCCCGCCGGCATGCCCGCCGACAGCGAGATCATTCACGTGTTGCCCCAGGAGTTCAAGGTAGACGACCACGAGGGCATCATGGACCCCACCGGTATGACCGGCCGGCGTCTGGAAGTCAACGCGCATATTGTCACCGGTTCCTCTACCGCCATCCAGAACATCCTTACCTGCGTCCACAAGACAGGACTCAGTCTGGCCGGTAAGGTGCTGGTTCAAAAGGCGAACGCCGAAGCCTCACTGACCGATGACGAGAAGGAGATGGGCGTGGCCCTGGTGGATATCGGCGCGGGCACCACCAACATCGCCATCTTTGAACGCGGCAGCTTGTGGCACACCGCCGTCATTCCCGTGGGCGGCTATAACTTCACCAACGATATCGCCATCGGTCTGCGCACGCCCATTCCCGACGCTGAAAAAATCAAGAAGAAGTACGGCTGTGTGCTGGGCAGTTACCTGGACGAGGAAGCCATGTTCGAGGCGGGCGGCGTGGGTTCGCCCAAGAAGCGCCTGGTGCCCCAGACCATGCTGGTCGAAATTTTACAGCCTCGCGCCGAAGAACTGTTTTCCCTGGTGCACCAGGAGATCAAGAAAGCCGGTTATGAGGGCGTGATCAACGCGGGCCTGGTGATTACCGGCGGCGGCTCGCTGCTGACGGGCGTAACGGAAATTGCCGAGCTGGAATTCGATCGCCCGGCTCGCCTGGGCAAACCCATGGGCATCGGCGGTCTCATCGATGTGGTCAGTTCCCCCGCCTTCAGTACGGCCATCGGTCTCATCAAGTTCGGTATGTCCGCCGAGGTCATGCCGGGCCAGGACCAGGAAGCGGGCGTCAAGAAAGTCTTCCGCCGCATCAAAAACTTCTTCCTGGCCGATTACATCTAAATGCGCGGGCATGCTCCGATCTTTCGGTACGGCAATCTGCATAGGTACAAATATCGGTGGTTTTAGCCCCTATGCACGCTGCATAGGGTTAGAAATCGTTGGTTTCGGCCCCTATGCACGCTGCATAGGGTTAGAAATCGTTGGTTCCGCCCCCCTATGCACGCTGCATAGGGTTAGAAACCGTTGACTTTGGAGGACATTTTTTTCATGAGGGTCCTTTCACGCTGATTTTACCCCCTATGTAATCTACATAGGGTTAAAAATCGTTGATTTTGACGAGCATTTTTTTCATGAAGGTCTTCCCACGGTGATTTTACCCCCTATGTAGCTTACATAGGGGACCGAATCAACGATATCTAACCCTATGCAGCGTGCATAGGGGGT
>JAAUYB010125760.1_pt1 | contig 10837 bp, 10 predicted proteins | sample 7278071 | NCBI WGS metagenome assembly JAAUYB01 (sample SAMN14350121, study PRJNA611818) | marine sediment metagenome | isolation source: surface marine sediment (1.8m) | place: French Polynesia: Moorea | collected 2018-08 | reverse complement strand
GTGTTTTTAAAAGAGGGAATGGAAACGGTCCTGGTCACAAGCCAGGGCACTATTTCAGATTCTATTGTTTGCATATCTATGGATGGAAATATTGCCAAAACCTGGCCAGCCAAGCTGAATATGGCTGCAGGAAGAGACAAGCTTACTCTTTTTGTTGATGTACTGAACAGTTTTGGGGAGTTGGGTAGAATCTACAATGCAGTGGTGAATTTGCGAGCATTTGGAGAAATATACTGAATGAGAAAAAAATTAAAGTAGTTCATGTTTACCAAAAAAATACAAGTATTTTATTTACTGTTTTGCCTGAATTTTTTTAAAAACTTCACAATAGCTTCCCCAAAAGAAAGTAAAAACTGAATGTCCCTAACCTAACCTAACCTAACCTAACCTAACATAAAGTGAAAAAAAATTCCCCTGCCTTTATTTCCGCGTGGATTTTTCTGAAAATTTGGATTTAAGATACCCAAGTGGCGGTCTTGAGTGCCCCCCTGTCAAAATTTTGATGAAGTCATTTTGAAAATTTTGATTTTTTTGTATCGTTTTCTGTACCACTCCCCAGCTATGTACTACATAAAACGGAAAAAAATTCTCCTGCCTTTATTTCCGCGTGGATTTTTCTGCAAATTTGGATTTAAGATACCCAAGTGGCGGCCTTGAATTCCCCCCTGTCAAAATTTTGATAAAGTCATTTTGAAAAGTAAAAATTTTTTGTATTGTATTTTGTACTACTACTACTTTTGCTGCTGCTGTTGTTCATGTTTGCCAAAAAATATAAGTATTTTATTTACTGTTTTGCCTGAAATTTTGAAAAAAACTTCACAAAGGCTTCCCCAAGAGAAAGTAAAAACTGAATGTCCCTAACCTAACCTAACCTAACAAAAGACAAAAAAACTTTTCTGCCTTTATTTCCACGTTGATTTTTCTGCAAATTTGGATTTAATATACCCAAGCGGAGGCCTTAAGTTCTCCTCTGTCAAAATTTTGCATCGTCTTCAAGATTTCGTACGTACGCCGCCGCTTGACCTTCCTGTACAAATTTTGAGCTTAATTATCTTTTTCTTGGACAAAAAAAAATAAAAAAAAAACATTTTCTGGAAGCTAAGAGTCATATCTTTCGTGGGGAAAAGTTTGAGGGCTGGAGAAGGAGTTCTCTCATAATTCTCGTGAACAGTCAAAATTTCGGGTCTTTTTTTAGCTTTCGTATGTGCTATACTGTACTGCACTGTACTGTCGCCCTATTCCTCCCTAAGCCAGACCGTTTTCTCAAAAAAATGTATTTTGCATACATTTCCCCTACATAGTTTTGCGGAACCAGAGCCGGAGCAGTGCAGTTGCTGCAGGAGATGGCTTCTTGCTTCCTACAGAGGCAGAGGAGGCCCTCTTTGGCGCAGAGCTCCCTCCCAACAGTAGACAGCAACAAGTATGCACTGAAGCACTTGAAAATGTCCATCCTATTTATTCTGAGAAAATGGATGTGTCCGAATCTTTTTCTCACCTCAACTTGACTGCCGAGGTGGGAGAGGAGGAGGAGAGGCAGAAGAGCAGCAAAGGAGACCCTGCAAATGAGAATTGTGATTATTCAGCAATTAAAAGTATCGGTGGCGCGATCGCGAAGGGAGCGGAGAAAAAAAGAGGTTTCGCTAATTTTCCCAGCATTCTTCCCAGTCCAAGGTGAAATCCAACTTCTTATTAACGGAACCCCTGCATATTGCATATCAAATTAACCGGCATGAAAAAATACGTCTATTAAAAGCATGGTCAGGTTTCTAACAGGTGGCTCAGCCAATCTGCCCCAAACTTAACTGCGGAAATTTTTTTTAAAAAAAGAAGCTGTCAAATCTGTTTGATGACGGTGCGCACATAAGAGGAATAAGAGGAGAGAAAGAAAGAGAACGCAAAAATAAAAAAAAAAGAATGATGGAGCAAGTTTACCCCAAAAGAATTGTACTGTGGTCTGCAGCAGAAAGATCGCAATTAGTAGCAGCAACAACAGCAACTTTCTCAAGGGTGGGTGAATTGGCTAGGCCATTTGTTACAACATACAAAATTGTTGTTTGTTTGTTTGACACGAATTGACATAATTAAAAATAATAATAAAACTAGCAAAAATATGCTATACTCACATGTTCCTGATAGTCCCAGATGACGCACAGGCTCGACTTGCTGCTCTGGCGGCGGCTGGCGGCGGGGGAGGAGATGGCGCACAGGTTTGACTTGCTGCTCTGGCGGCGGGCGGCGGCGGGGGAGGAGATGACACACAGGTTCGACTTGCTGCTCTTGTCCGAGAGGCAGGGGGAGATGGCGCGCAAGTTCGACTTGCTGCTCTGCCTTGAGCGGCGGGGGAGATGGCGCGCAAGTTCGACTTGCTGCTCTGCCTTGAGCGGCGGGGGAGATGGCGCGCAGGTTCGACTTGCTGCTCTGTCCCGAGCGGTAGGGGGAGATGGCGCGCAGGTTCGACTTGCTGCTCTGTCCCGAGCGGTAGGGGGAGATGGACGGCAAACGGGGGCGGCGGGAGATGACGTGCAGGTTCGACTTACTACTCTGACCCCGGAGGGGTGGCTCTGGCCGTGAGGTAGTGCTGTATTTTTGAAAGACTCGCACTCGAGACCTTTTTGAGATTCGAGTACAAATCAAGTCCAGGTGGCTCGAGTACAAGTCCAGAAAATTTTGAATTTATGCTCGAGGAATTCGAAATTTTCTTAATAAAATTTGACTCGAATTAGGGTTATACTCGCAGACTTGTACTCGGACCGTACTCGACACCGCCAGACTCGTACTCGAAAAAGCTGGACTCGATACAGCACTACCGTGAGGTGACGCACAGGTTTGACTTGCTGCTCTGGACGGAGATGCGCGGGTTCGACTTGTCACTCTGGCCAGGAGATGTTTTGTTTTTCTCGTATTTTTTTTGCTTGCTCTTCAAATGTTTTTTCCTGCTCCGCGGTTCTTTCGAAATTAGGGAAAGGAGGAAGAGAAGGTTTTTTTGAAAATAGGGAAAGGAGTATTTGCGCTGAAAAAACAGTATGTGCTACTACACTAAAAAAAAGGTTTTTTTATAGAAGTGACATTATATCTGTGTAATCAGTTGATGTGGTGTGCTGAGGCGTCTGTAAAGTAGGCTGCTGGCCCAGATTACTTGAAGCTTGTTCATTCTCGGGAGTGGTTTCCCTTGTTGATGTCTGCGGCAAAAAAAGTAGTAGTCTTGTAACAAAGTACACATATGATGTGCAAAAACAAGTCAGTTTCATTAAATAAAAAATACCTGAGTGTGTGTGAGGTCTTGCAATTCGCCATATAAGATTTCAAATTCAACACCTTTTTCTGGTGTTTGTGTTTCTCTTGTCTGAGTCGGCTTCTGGAAATATACAAAAAAGTTTTACAGTACTCATAAAATAAATAAAAAAATAAAAGGTTTTTTCACATTTTGAGGAATCTTTGAGCAAATGTCACATCCCTGTGGGCATGCATCTTCCATAATGATAAAGCAGTTCCTATATTTGAATAAAAATGAACGTTCAAAAAATACTTTAGAAAAGTTTGTAATAAAACCGGCATCTGCCATCCTGTCCTTCCAATGTTTTCTGAAATGGTTCGTTGCAAACTTGGCAGAATAGCTGTGAGTCAAGGCAGTCAGAACATCTTTGTGTATGGAGTGTTTGTCTTGTAGCTCTGCCATTGTATGATGATTGGAAGCAGCCTGCAAAACCTGTAGTGTACTAAATATTTTCATTTTTAAAAAATACATCACCTGTACAGATACGCCTTTGACATCCACGGCAAAATTGTCTGCTTGGACCAGAAAACCTCTTAAAGAAAAAATATTAAAAAAAATTTTAAAAAGAAATTTTTATATACCTGTCTACATTCTGTACAAAACTTTTGGGAGGTAGCGCAAAAATGACAGTGTAAGTGCCATTTTTGACCGTGCCTCCATTGCAGAGTGCCTGCTGGTAATAGTTGTAGGCAGCAGCCACATTGCTAGAACATTGCAATTGGAGATGGGAAAGAATGTTAAGATAAAATAGACCACAAAAGTGTGCACCTTACCCCACTTTGCAGTATGCCAGTGTAAGGGGGACAGTCTTGGCTGTATGAACTTGAAGCAAACTCTGACATTGCTAGTGTGTTGTTTCAAGACTGCCAAGTGTTCATACAGTACACCTTGCTTTATATACATTTAGTTACATAACTTTTAGGAGGAGAAAAATCAAAACCGGAAATATTTTTCCATTCTACAGTAGTAAAAAAGGGTTTTTTTACCTTTTAGAGAAAAACACTTTTTTTGTTCATTATTTTACCCTTCTTATTGCCAATCTAAAAAAATCAAAAAAACTCTTTTTCGTCCACCAACTAACCCAACTCATCTCTTTCCCTCATCTAGTTTCCCAAAAAAATCTTTGTTCAAATACATCAACTTCTCTGATTAACTTATTCCAGCCTTGCGAAAAAAAGCATTTCTCCAGCCATCAAATACCAACTTCTCTTATTCCCTTATTCTGGCCTCCTCCAAAAAAAAGGTTTTTTTCGCCCGTCAAATACCCCAAGCCGTCTTTTTCCCACAGCAGGTTTTTTTAAAAAAAAAACCTCGTACGAAAAACAAGCATTTTTCTTGCTGTGAAAAAACAATTCTTCTCTGTTACTGTACGATCCTCCTGCCTCCGATGCCTCGTACGATCCTCCTGCATCCAATGCCTCGTACGATCCCTTCATCACAAAAAATTCCTCTCTCCTTCTTAAAAAAGTATTTTCCACGGTTAAAAGCCTTCTTTTCTTCTTTTCTTTCAACCACACCTTCCAGAAACAGTGATGCAACTTTGCTTTTTTTAAAGAAACGAGTATTGCAGACAAAGAAAACCTCTGATTCCTTGGCAACAACACACAGCCTTATCCATACATAAGAATAAGATGCATTTTTTCCCAATTACTACCCAATGGAATGAATAGCAGGGGTATTCGGTGTACTTGGAGGACCAAAAAATGTTTTTTTGGGAAACCAGATATGGGAAAGAGATTACCTGGGGTATTTGACAGGTGAAAAAAGAGCTTTTTTCGGGAGGCCAGAATAAAGGAATGAGAGAAATTGGTGTATTTGAAGGATTTTTTTCTATTATTTTCCACCACCACCGCAGCATCCGCATCCGCCGAAAAACAGCTTGACACAATTTTTGATTTACGCAATTTCCGATTGGACCCACTGGCGAAATTATTTCGGCTTGTTGTATGTGGGGGGGAGGTAGATTTTTTCCAAGACGTATATGGCTTTCATATGAGACCAAAAAAGAGCTAAATGACTAATTTAAATGGGAAATTAGGGTTTTTCATTGTTTTGCGTAGAAAGAGCTAGAAAGTGATAGGTTTCTTGACGACGTTGGGCAATGGCGCGCAATTAATTTCACAAAAAAATGCCAGCCAATTCTGGGGTATACAGGTTTTTTCTTAGCGCATACCGGCCAAAAAGGTGCGCCGCCGCCGCCGCCGATCGTGTTCCAGGCAAAGGAGAAGAAAGAGAAGGAATAGAAGTCGTCAGCATAGGTGGGCGAGGGATCGGCCATTTGGGGGAGGGGATCTGGACAATTTTAGCCGGGAGGGGAGTGGTTTTTTAGCCCCCCGGGTGGGTTAAAAGGTTTGACGTCCGGGGGGGTATTCCCCCCTTGCCCACGTATGGTCGTCAGGCAAAAACACGGGCTCTTATACGCCGGCGTACGCTGCGCCACCCGTACGTACACAACGCACCACAGAAAGGAGAAAAGCCTACATCTCCTTTTTTGCTAGAGTTTTGCAACAAACCAAAAAAGAAAAAATACAAAAACTGGTTGTATGTTACGAGGTGCAGGCAAAAAGAGACGAAAAAAGGAAAAGGCTTCTTGTTGCGGACCTTAGTCTTTTTCGAACTTTTGGATAGCATCGAGCTTCGAAAAATGACTTTTCACCATGGAAAAGGAGGGAAGAAAAAAGCATGAAAGTCGTCCAAAAAAAAGGAGGAAAAAGCCTGGTGAAGCCTCGTCTGCTTTTTCTCGGAGACATGGTTATACTGAGTGGAATGGAACGGAGAAATCAGATGCCCACATAAAGGAAGCATGCAAAGAAGCTCGTCTTGGGCGTGGATGGGGTCGAGCATTGTGGACTGGAGGGAGACAAGAAGGAGAGGTATGTGTTCAAGCAATTTTAATTAACTTTTTATACAATCTAAAATATAGAACATCATAACATACTTTACACTTTTTTTGCTTAAAAGCTTAAGCTGTACAAATATCATTGTTTTTTGCTTGCCAGTATCTATGTTTAAAATCTGTATTTTCTTTCTAGGAGAGAAGGCGCGAAGCAAGAACAACGCCATCTCCACCGCCGACACGAATACAACCCCCACAAACAGCAATACAACGACTAGAAGTTGCGGGATGGCGACAGCCCAAACTACCTAGAAGGCAGGCCACAAGATCAACATCTACGAGAGCAGTCAACCAGCAGCCTCTACCATCAACATCAGCACAAACTGAAAGTAGGCCTCCTCCAACTCCTACTACTCCACCACTACCACCACCACCACCACCACCTCCTCCTCCTCCTCCTCCTCCTCCTCCTCCTCCTCCTCCTCCTTGTCAATCTCCCCGTTCTCCTCCACCTCCACCTCAACCAGCACCACGTCCTCCTCCTCCTCCACCCTGTCTACGTCCTCCTCCTTCTCCCTCTCCGCCTCCTCTTCCTCCTCGCAATCGTCCACCTTCATCTCCAGCTCAACCAGCATCTCCTTCTCTTCCTCACCAACGTCCTCGTCCTCCTCCACCTCCTCCTCGCAATCGTCCACCTCAACCTCAACCTCAACCTCAACCAGCATCTCCTCCTTCTCTTCCTCACCAACGTCCTCCTCCTCCTCCTCCTCCTCCTCCTCCTCAACCACCACCTCCTCCTCGCACTCGTCCACCTCAACCTCAAACTCAACCAGCACCTCCTCCGCCACCACTTCCTCCACGTCAACGTCCTTCTCGTTCTCCTCCTCCTCCTCCTCAACCACCACATCCTCCTCGCACTCATCCACCTCAACCTCAAACTCAACCAGCACCTCCTCCGCCACCACTTCCTCCACGTCAACGTCCTTCTCGTTCTCCTCCTCCTCCTCCGCTTCCTCCACGTTTGAGTAGACTCCAGCCTCATATTCCTCAAGACCCTGAATATGAAAATGTCCCACCTCTTCTTCCTCACGGTCATCATCATCCATCTCTTTCTCCTCCTCCTTTCCCTCAACGCTGTCGTCATCCCATCGGCACTCCTCCACCGCCGCCACCTTCCAGTCCACCTCGTTCTCCCGCACCTCAATCACAGCCTGATCCAGACCCACGACCATCAACCTCTTGTCATGAGGAAACCGGACAGTTGATGCCACCCCCACCTCCTCGTCCACATCCTGGGAGAATCAGTCGTCGTCGCAGCCTTCAACTTCCACTGTGTGAGAAGGAGATGATGTCTTCCACATTCATGACCTACACAAGACGACTCTCGCTGGAAATGCAAGAAGGGAACAGCGTAGCGGAAATGAGAGCAACTGAAGCAACACAGACCAGGATATCTCTGCTCCTCCAAAAACAAAAAGGACTTTGCAAAATCCGGATACAGGTATGAATTGTTTATATATTAGCTTTGATTGTTTTCTTGATTTTTTTGCTGTTATCAGTGTCAAGAGAGAGGTCAACACGAACATGTACTGGCACTTACGAAGAGAATAAAAAAGATTGAGCAGCGATTGGAGCGATACCAGGTACCAACATACCCTCGCATAAAACACGAGCCAGATTTGGATGCAAGAATAAAGAGGGAAAACAGGTGAGATAATATTGACATTTCAACATGTATTATTTTTACAATATTTTTTTGCAGCTTCCTAGAAATAGGTGAGGAGGATGAGCCAGAGATCAAACTTGTGGCTGATACAAAGTAAGATACTATAAAAGATGAAAAATATTTTTTAAATGTTTTAATTTTTCTTTTCCTTAGTTGTATGTCGCCCGACGAACGCAGAAGATTTGATGAACGCCAGAGCAGTCGGCTTAACAAGAGGCTGAGAGAAGAAAGCCAGTGGCTCCATGATGTCCACCTTCTTGCTTGTACTGAGGATAGAAATGAGTCATTTCTGAACCCGTGCGCCACTGCCCCTGTAGCCCAATTCATTGCCAATGCAGCAAATACTGAACCATCATTTGAAGAGTAAATATTTATTAAAGAAGAAATCATTTGAAAATATGTTCATTCTTCATATTTTCTAGCCAACTTCGCGCAATTTCCGAGAGGTACGGCGGCAGCTTCCACTAAGAAAAACAGAGCCTACTGCAACAAAAGAAACATACGAATAATGCATTAGGCTGAGTCGAGAAATGCTTCTCTGATCATGATCACATGTAGAATAAAAAGGTCAAGAAGATATAACTTGATAATGTATTTTCCGAGTTTCACTCTTTTACTATTATTTTCTTTCTTTTTTTCGCACATCATTTTATTCTCTTTTTGCTTGGTTTGGAAAATGACGTATAATTATGAGATTATTGACTAAGCTTTTTTGTAGTTATATCACTTAATACTATAGTAGAGTTTAGGGATTAGACATAGTAGTTAGGTCTTTTATATGCTTTTAAAAGCATATAATAGACCTAACTACTTAGCCTAATCCCTAAACCCTACTACTGGGTGGACCTCAGCCAGCACGTGACCCTTGCCCCGCCCCAGGAGACTGAGCCGAGCATTGTCCTGCCAGATGGGTCCATTGTCCACCTGCCAAAGGGAGGCCAGCCGGACAGTGCCCCAAGGTAATCCGAACAGATTATTTACAAATTATGCTCACGATTTCTAATGTTTCGGTATACACGCAGGCAATCTCGAAGACTTGCGGGGAAGAAGCCAGAAGGCCAAGAGGAGCAATCCGGTGCCTCCCAGCAGGAGCCACCGCCTCCGCCGCCGCCATCAGGACAGGAAGGAGGGGCACAGGGCACCGGGCAGGGCGGCTCGGGGAGCGGGGGAGACGACGGCGAGGACAAGGTAACGTCCATAAACTGAACATATTATTTGTAAAATATGCTCACTGTATCCGCTCTATTACTTCCAGAGGAAGAAACCTCCTCCGACGAGCAGCAGGTCCCCCAGCCCAAGCCCCACCCGCAGCGGCACCAAGGACCTCACCGACTCTGAGGCAGACGAAGCCTCCGATCCTTCCTTCGACTTGGCCAAAGCCTCAGCTGAGAAGGAGAAGGTACTACATAAAATAAACATATTTTGTAGAAAATGTGCTCACATGTTACATTTGCAGTCTTCTTCCTCAAGCTCTGACGAGGTCATGGAGGTGGAGGAGCAAGGGAAGGGGAAGCCGGCGTTCAAGGTTCCACGGATGAAATTCAGAACCCTCAACGAGCACCTGAGGACGGGCAGGATGTCTGCACAGGGCAAGAGGAACATGAATCATCTCATGGTATGGCGTGGTCTAGAAAATATTATGACCATAATGTATTGAAAATATGTTCACGATACAGGCGTCCCGGGCCAAGGAGAGGGAAAAGAGGAGGGCTGAGCAGAAGGGGGTCTCCAAGGGTACAAACAAAGACAAGGAGTGTATTCCGGGATGCGACTGCGAGAACCAGTCCCTTGAGTCCATCAGGGCCATGTGTACCGAACCAATGGAGCACATGATGTTCGTTTACATTGGTAACATATTTTGCTCAAATTATGCTCACTTTTTCTGGGACTTAAATAATTTTTCCGTTCAGACAAGTGCACGAAGCGAGTGCGAGACCAGATCGACAACTACACGGACACGTTGAATTCCCTGCACCACAAGATGGACCAAATAATGGCGTACTGCATGGACAAGAAAGAGAGGGAGGAGGTAAATTACCCAAAAGCATATTGTAAGCACATTATTTAAAAAATGTGTTCACAGAGTCTGATCGAGGGCGAGCGCCGCGACGATCTTGAAACCGAGGACAGGAAGCAACTGGGGCTGGACGAGTAAGACATTTTCTATAAAATATTATGGGCCTATTATACTAAAAATGTGTTCATGAATAGCGACCGCAAGTGGCACTCCATGGACCCAAAGCATTTCACGGATGAGAACAAAAAGCCGCTCACAAGGGTCCTCTACAACGCCCTGAAGGCAGACGACAGCCCGCAGCACTGGGTGAGGACATGCCTCAGGACCCTCTTCGTCCCCAAGGTCTACAAGAGACTCTTTCTGAAGGAGCAGAAGAAGTAAGGCTTCCAAACATATTACGAACATATTATTAAGAAAATGTGTTCACAGGTCGTACGGTCGAATCATTCGCTGGGGACAGGAGTTCTTCCACATCCCGGAGTACCTCATCAAGGTGATGGCCGCCGCCGTCGTAAAGATCCACAACAAGATTGACTACACCAAGGCAAAGAAGAATGTGCAAACCCACACTTCCGCCCTGAGGGAGGAGACGCTGAAGGAGATGAAGGTTGGGTGGAAATTAAAACAACATATTATGCTTACATTTATATGATAATGTGCTCACGTTTAGGCCGTCGTACATGCGTACAGGAGTGAGAGCATGGTTGCCCACCTAGTGTACATCAACGAGATCCACGACCTCCGCGCCCTGGGCATGGAGGCACCCATCTGGCACACGAGGAAGACCGCGGAGGAGATGGGCAAGTGGGTGGGCGACAATTACAACAAGGTCAAGGAGGCGTACATGAGGGAGCACGGAGGAGACAGACTGGTAATATGGACACATTATTGGCAAAATGTGCTCATGATTAATAACATATTTTTTTTCCCCAGCCCGACCAGCCGAGCAACAAGCGCTGCAGGGAAAAACTCCAGGAGACCATC
>JAAUYB010086116.1_pt1 | contig 10845 bp, 6 predicted proteins | sample 7278071 | NCBI WGS metagenome assembly JAAUYB01 (sample SAMN14350121, study PRJNA611818) | marine sediment metagenome | isolation source: surface marine sediment (1.8m) | place: French Polynesia: Moorea | collected 2018-08 | reverse complement strand
GTTATTGGTCATCGCCAGCAAGCCGTCGGCAACGATTTCGGGAATTTGGTACTGCACCAGAAGCCGGCCAAAAGCACGGGCGGTGAACATGATTAAAAGGACCCGTCCGGTAAGCCATGTGCAGGCCTCCAACGATTTGGCGGTTCCGCCCCATTTCAGTTCTTTGTGAATGAAAACGCCAACAAAAAGGGTATAAAAGATCGCTACGACCGCCGCCTCCGTCGGGGTAAAAAAACCAGAGTAAATACCGCCTAAAATTACGACGGGGGCCATGATTGACCAGATCCCTTCTTTTAGAGCCCTAAAAATTTGTCCGACCGACCAACTCTCCTGGCTTCCGACATACCCCTTTTTCCTACACAGAAAATAATTAACCGTCGCCAGACCTCCGGCAATGAGGAGACCTGGAACAAAACCGGCAATGAACAGCTTGGAGATGGATTGGTTTCCCGACACACCGTAGATCACCATGGGGATACTGGGTGGAATGACCACTCCCAGCCCACCTGAAGATGCCGTGATGGCCGATGCATATCCTTTGTCATAGCCGCGATTCATCATGGCGGGTATCATCAACATGCCCACGGCTGCCGTTGTGGCCGGGCCGGACCCGGAAATGGCTCCAAAAAATAGGCACGCCAGAACGGTCGCACTGGCCAATCCGCCCGTGGCCGGGCCGGCGATCGCTTCGGCCACCTTGACAAGACGCCGCGAAATCCCGGAGTATTCCATCAAGGCACCGGCAAGAATAAAAGCGGGCAAGGCCATGATCGGAAACGAGTCTACCGATGTATAAGCCACCTGCACCAGATAAACCAGATCGTTTCCCAGGTAGGCTAATGATATCATAGAAGAAACGCCCAAAGCGATCGTAATGGGAGCTCCTATCAACAGCAGGATTGCAAAAGATCCAAATAGTATCGTTACAACTTCCATTTGTCAGTCCTCCCAGAGCATTATGATTATCGTTTAGGCGTCTTTGGGTCCCGATATCTTTTCGAACTCTTCTTCTATGTCAACTTTGTCCGGATCCCGAATATCGATTCCTTTCACCAGCTTCAAATAATTGACTTGAATGATGCGAATGGACATGAGGGTAAAAGCCATTGGAAAAATGAAGTAGACATAGGCCATATCCCAACCTAAGGTAGGAGATGTATAGGTAAATTCCATCATCGAGTTAATGAGGTAGACGCTTTTATAGATCATAACCCCATTAAAGATGAGCCATATCAAATCGGCAAATCCCTCGATATAGTTTTGTGTTTTCTTTGAAAACTTTTTAAATTGAAAGGTCACGCGGTTATGGGCCGCGAGCCGGGCGGCAACCACCGCGCCAAAAAAAACAAACCAGACAAATGAAAAGCGTGCCAGCTCTTCACCCCAGGAGATGTTCACATTGAACACTTCCCGGCTGATGATTTGGATAAACAGCAATATGATGAAAAAACTGAGCAGAAACTGACAGATATAACTTTCGATGTTGTCAAGCACGGCCATGGCTATTTTTTTCATTTTCATATGCACACCTCTAATGAAAAATTTGAAAATCGGAAAATGCCCCCGCGCTGACAGACTTTGTCTGGACAGCGCGGAGACGTTCCGTTAAATTCCCGTGGGTCGCCCCCCTTGATTAGCTTACCGCCGAAACGACAGTCCGGGGGGCTGACAACCCGGGAAAGGGTGTGGCTACATGCGACCAACGGCCTTCAGCGCCGCATCGACTTTTTCCTTGCCGCCAACACTCTTGTAGAATTTTGGCCAGACAGTTTTGGTGGCCTTGTCGATCCATTCCTTCTCGCCGTCAGCCGGATCCAAAATTTCCAGACCCTTGCCCTTCAGCTCTTTTTCAATGGAGTCCTCGAAAAGAATCAGAAACTGCCGGCAAAATTCTTGGGCTTCCTTGCCGGCACGCAAAAGGATCTTCTGGACCTCGGGGCTCTGTCTCTGAAAAAGCCGCTCACTCATTACCAGCGGCTCCAGCAGAAACACGTAGCGGATCTTGGTGATGTACTTCTGAACCTCATAGAATTTCATGACATACTGAGTAATCAGTGGTGTGTCTTGGCCATCAAGAACCTTCTGTTGAAGGGCCGTGAAAACCTCATCCCAGGCCATGGGTGTGGGGCTGACCCCCCAGGACTTGTATGAATCGATCATGATGGCGTTTTTGGGCACCCGGATGGTTAAACCCTTTAAGTCAGCCGGTTTGGTAATCGGCCGTTTGGAGTTGCTCAACCGCCTGAATCCACTGTAGGACCATCCTAAAATCCGCACACCGGCCGATTTGATCGTGTTTTGTACGAGCTCCTCGCCGATGGGGCCCTGGGTGAGGGTGACCGCCTCATCCACGCTCAAAATCAGGTACGGAAGGGTAAACAGACCGACGGTGGGGGAAAACGGGGTGATGTTGTTGATCGCAGCAACGCTAAAATCCAGCGTTCCCAACCGGCAGTTCTGCACTGTCTCCTGTTCCGAGCCAAGTTGACCGTTGGGAAATAGAGCCACCTTAATCTCACCGCCCGAATAGGCATCCACCAGTTTGGCAAATCGCTCACCCAAAGCCCACTGGGTACCTCCCGAAGCATCCCCCAGGGCCATCTTCCATTCCGTCTGCGCCTGAGCTGGGTATGTCAGCGACAACACCAACCCAAGCGCCAAAATACCTATCAAGCCAACCGACCACAATGATTTTTTCATAACCCACCTCCATTCTTTTTTTGGTAATGATGCATGGATAGAATGTTTCCTTTTCGCCTGACGACCTATTACGTCTATATCACCTCCCATCTAACTGGCATAAACGTCTGCTACATTAAGGGCCTGATCCATAATGGCCACGCCTTCATCGATTTCATCCTTGGTGACGATTAGAGGCGGGGCCATCGCAATGACATTGACCGGGTTGGCGGCCATGGCCATCATTCCCAACTCTCCGAGCTTTTGGGCCACTTCGAGCTTGGGATTCAAACCCGGTCGAATCTTGGCATCAAGCGGTGTCAGCGGTTCTTTGGTCTTTTGGTTTTTCACCAATTCCAGGCCAACGAACAGGCCCAGTCCTCGAACATCACCCACACAAGGATGCTTATCCTTAAGTTCCATGGCTTTATCCAAGAGGTAACGGCCCATCCGTTCTGAATTTTCGATCAGGTTGTCTTCTTCGTAAATGGGAATCAGCGCTAACGCCGTCGCACAACACAAGGCGTGGCCGGCGTAGGTGGCCCCATGGCTGAAAAACTGCTCCTTGAAGCGATCGCCGATGTGTTTGCGCACGATGGTTGCACCCAAAGGCAGGTAGCCACAGGTCATTCCTTTGGCCATGGTCATGATGTCAGGGACCACATCCCAGTGGTCCATGGCAAACCAGCGGCCGGTGCGACCAAAGCCGGTCATGATCTCGTCGGCGATCATCAAGGTGCCCCATCGATCGCAAATCTTGCGCAGCTCGGGAAAATATTCCGGCGGGGGTACAATAATACCGTTGGCACCGGTTACCGGTTCGAAAATAATGCCGGCAACTTTCTCATCACCGCCTTCCAATTCGATGACTTCATCGATATATTTGACGCACTGCAGGTCGCACGCCGGGTAAGTCAGGCCGAAACTGCAACGGTAGCAGTAGGGCTGGGGTACCCGAACCATATCGGTGCCGCCTAAAACCTGGGCCCAGCTGCGGGAATCGCCGACCGACAGGCTCATTGAGGTAGCCGTTCCGCCGTGGTAGGTCCTAAAGCGGGTAATCATTTTACGTCGCCCGGTGAACTGGTGACAGATCTTGATCGCCGCCTCGTTGGCTTCCGTACCACCCAGGGAAATAAAGGAGCGCGACAGGTCTCCCGGAGTTATCTCGGCCAGCATCTTAGTCAGCAAGGCCCGCGGCTTGGTGGACATGCTGGGGGCAAATGATGTCAGACTCTGGGCTTGCTGGCAGATAGCGTCAACGACACGCTGATCCTGGTGTCCGATGTTGTGGCTGATAAAACAGGAACTGAAATCGAGCCGTTCTCTGCCATCTTCGGTGGTAAATCGAACCCCCTTGGCAGATACCACCCGGGGCGGCGACTGGGCTGGCTGGTACGACCACGAATGAAAGTTGTGTTCGACTTCATAGCGGTCCAGCTCTTCCTTGGCTGAGGGAATATTTCTCAAATCAATCATTTTTCTATCTCCATCAATCTCAAATAAATCTTTAGACACCTTTTTGGGGACGCATGTCGGCCTTGTCAATTCCAGCGACGGGAACGGGTGTCGTCATGGCATCCCGACGGAACGGCTCGCCCAGTTCCTGGTTCGTCATCACCTCGATGAACGTAGTCTTGCCCTCTTCCATCTGGGCCTTGATGGCGGTGTTCAGTTTCTCGGTTAGATCATCCATCGTAGTTGCCTCAACACCGTCTAATCCGCATGCCTTGGCGATGCCGGCGTAGGAGACTTTTGGATCCAACTCGGTTGCGACGAAGTTATCATGGTACCAAAGGGTGGTGTTGCGTTTCTCGGCTCCCCACTGGTAGTTGCGGAAAATCACCATGGTGATGGCGGGCCATTCGTCACGACCACAGGCCGTCATTTCGTTCATCGAGATACCGAAGGCCCCGTCACCGGCAAAACCGACTACCGGCACATCGGGCTTTGCGATTTTTGCGCCCAGGATGGCCGGAAACCCATAACCGCAGGATCCGAACAGACCCGGCGCCAGATATTTGCGGCCTTCTTCAAAGGTCGGATAGGCGTTGCCAACGGCACAGTTGTTGCCGATATCAGAGGAGATAATCGCCTCTTTGGGCAAGGCGGCAATAATTGCACGCCAGGCCATGCGTGCCGTTATTTTATCGGGTTCACGCTCTTGGCAACGTTTGTTCCAGGTAGTACCAAGATCATCTTCTTCATGATCCATGGTGGCCAGCTCGTTTTCCCAGGCTGCCTGGGCTTCCGCTACGGCTGCCTTGCGTTTTTCACGGTCGATATCGCCGGCCGTATCGGACAGTCGTTCCAGGATAGAATTGGCTACTTTCCCGGCATCCCCGACGATACCCAGGGTAATCGGGTGGGTTAGGCCGATGCGATCCGGATTGATATCGACCTGAATAATTGCCGCATCTTTGGGCCAGTAGTTTATACCATAGCATGGCAGAGTTGAGAAAGGGTTCAAGCGGTTGCCCAGGGCCAAGACCACATCAGCTTTGGATATAATATTCATTCCGGCTTTGGAACCATTGTACCCCAAAGGGCCCACAAACAGCGGGTGGCTGCCGGGAAAGGCGTCATTGTGCTGATAGTTGCAGCAGACCGGGGCGTCCAGACGCTCGGCAAGCGCGATTGAGTCTTTGATCGCACCGCCGAGCACAACGCCGCCGCCGTTCAGGAATACGGGGAATTTGGCGTTGGACAAAAGCTCGGCCGCGCGGGCGATGGCTTCCTCGCCACCGGACGGACGCTCAAAATCGACAATGGGGGGCAGCTCGATCTCAATTACCTGGGTCCAGAAGTCACGCGGAATATTGATTTGGGCCGGGGCGGAGGCGCGCTTAGCCCGTGTGATTACCCGGTTAAGCACCTCGGCCATACGGGCTGGATGACGAACTTCTTCCTGGTAGGCAACCAAGTCTTCAAACATGGCCATCTGGGGAACTTCCTGGAATCCGCCCTGCCCTATGGTCATGTTGGCCGCCTGGGCGGTTATCACCAGGAGAGGGGTGTGGTTCCAATAGGCCACCTTTACCGGAGTCACGAAATTTGCAATGCCCGGGCCGTTCTGGCCGACCAGCATACTCATTTTGCCGGAGGCGCGGGTAAACCCATCCGCCATCAGACCCGCGTTGAATTCATGCCCACAATCCCAGTAAGTGATGCCCGCCTTGGGAAACAAGTCAGTGACCGGCATCATCGCCGAACCAACGATACCAAACGCGTTTTCGATTCCATGCATCTGAAGAACTTTAACAAAAGCCTCTTCGGTGGTCATTTTTACCTTACTCATAATCAACCTCCTAAAATTAATAGTTGTATACCTCAATTGGTGAAATCTGATGTATCAGATATCAGACGAGAGTGTCAAGAATTTTTAACAACCATGATATGCCTTTTCAAAGCGGATGAATCTAAAATGGTGGATAGTGTATCGGCTGCGGCTTCCGTCTTCGTTCTTCGAACTACGCCGAGACAGGTCCGTCTTCGCGGAAGCTACGCCGCGACAGGTCCGACTTCGCTCTACGAGCTTGGGGCTTCAGGCTACGCCTCCGGCTTCGACCCGACAGGTCACTTTCAGCTACAACCCCACAAGACGACGTGACAAGGCTGCCCCACATATTGAGGCATCAATATAAACGAAATCAATAATCTTCCAGATAACGAAAACGGGATTTATTGTCAACATTGTATTTTGGACGTAATATGGAACATTTAGGTAAATTCGGGTTTAGGGGGCCCGACCCCATGACCGTACATGAGCTTATATGAAACTTCAATTTAAAAGCGAACCGCAGAATATCGAATAACGAATATCGAATGTCGAAGGATGGAATCGCTGCGCTCAGTCTTTGTTAAATTGATAGAATACCTCACTTCGATATTCGACATTTCTTGTTCGATATTCGATATTCATTTTTTTAAAGTTTATTTTCTCGATCAGCCTGGAGGCTTGCAGCCAGAGGCGATGCTCGTACTTGTTATGGATCTTACTCTAAAGCCTTCAACACATAGGCCGGATTAACCGCACGCATGAAGATCGGCCAGGGGGCGGCAGTTTCAATCTGTTGGGCATCGGCTAAAAAGTCCGCCGTCTCCTTGAGTAGCGTATAGAGGCCGAAATGAAACTGCATATCGCCCATAAATTTACCTGAGATTTGTTCCGTACCGCTGAGAAAAATCAGGCCTTGCATCTGCCGCGCTGCTTCCTCCTGTGAAATCCCGAACTGCCGGGCAATGGCCGCGGCGGCTTCATCCGGCTTGCTCCGGCAATATTTAACGGCCTGATCCATATTTTGTAGATACTTTATAACCACCGACGGATATTGGGTGGCAAAGGCTTTGCGCACCACACAGAGATCGGCGGTGGGGAATCCTCTTTCAGCCAATTGTCGGCTTGACAGGATTACGTTGCCGTCGTGCTCGAGCAATACGGACAAGGTGGGCTGCCATACAAACGCTCCATCGATGTCACCCGTTTTCCAGGCCGCCGCCATTTGCCTGGGTTCCAAATTGGTGAGGGTGAGTTCTTCCGGCGGGACACCGGCCAGTTTCAGGGCCAGCATCAGGTGGTAGTGGGTTGTCGAACCGAAGGGCGCAGCAACGCGTTTACCCACCAGATCCTCAATCTTGGCGATATTGGCCTCTTTTTTAACGGCCAGAGCCTCACTGTCGCCGATCACGTCATGGATCCAGATGACTTCGACGGGCAGACCTTGGGAAATTGCCGCGGCACACGGGCTGGTTCCGACCAAGCCAATATCCACTTGACCTGCTGCCAGGGCTTCATTTACATGGCGGCCGGAATCGTATTTGACCCACTTGACCGGAATTCCCAGCCTCTTTTCGTGCCAGCCCAGATCCTTGACAACCGTCTCGGGGTTCGGAACGGCTTGGTAGCCGATTATCAGCGCTTTGGGCATCTCCTGTCCCCAAGATACGCCAACAATGACCATGGTGCCGAAGACCAGGGTAACGGCCGCTAACAAGTTGAAATAAACGTGATCTCTGAAAATTCTCATCGGTTGTTCTCCTTTCGGGCGATAACAGCAGCCCATGAGCTTAGGGAGCCAAAGCAATAGCGTGGGCACATAGGCGATGAACCATACCGCCGATAACGCCACAATGGAGAGTGGTATCGCTTTGAGTGAGATGTCTTCAATGCTCGTATCGCCGATTCCCGAGGCGATAAAGAGAAATCAACTTGAGATCATATAGAATTTCGGAACTAATGCATATTTTATTTTTTCCATTAAGGGTTACGATCACTACCCTGAATTTTCGCGAGCGAACCGTTGCATGAAATCAGCGAGGCTGGCGGCGTCCTCCTCTGTGATTCCATTATACAAGCTCGCCCTGAGATATTCTCCCACTCCAAAGGGCGTAAGGGTGCGCAACCCAACCATACCCTCGTTCCAGCTCTGAATGAGAAATTCGTCGGTTAATTCTTCGTCTCCCCCCTTGATGTTGAACGGGATATTCATCCGGCTTCTCAATGCTTTTTCTTGCACAGGGGTGCCGTAAAAACCATCGGAGTTATCAATGACGTCGTAAAGGATACGGCTTTTGGCGATGGAACGGCGCTCGTTCTCTGCTACGCCACCTTCGCGCTCGAGCCAGTCCATGAGGTAACCAACAACTTCGATGTTGAAGGTCGCGGGGGTATTCCAGAGGTTGCCAGCCTCCACAGTGATTGTGTAATTGAAAACCCCAGGGCAGAGGGGGGATGCCTTGTCCTTTCCAAGAAGATCCCGACGCACGACCGTCAGGGTGACACCCGGGTGACCAATATTCTTCGACGCACAAGCAAAGAGCACCCCAACGCCGTCGCTGTGCCAATCGATCGGCTTAGTTGTGAAGTCGGAACTCGCATCGATGACCAGGGGAATGTTTCGACGCGACTCCGGAAGTTTGGGAAGCCTGTGATTCTCGATACCATTTACGGTCTCATTGGAGCAAAGATAGACGAATTTGCTCTTGGGATCGATCTCCTCTTCGGTCAACTCGGGGAAGGTCGTATAGCCCCCGGTATGAGGGTCCCTTCCATCAATGGTGTGGACGGTACAGTACTTCTGAGCTTCGTCGCGGGCCCTCTCCGTCCACGTGCCGTTAACAATATATGTCGCAATGTCCGACTTGTCGTGGCAGAGGTTCAACGGCACAGCGGCGAACTGTCCGTGGCCACCGCCATGGGTGAAAAGCACCTCATAGTCGTCCGGTATATCCATGATCCGTTTAACAGACGCGGTAACATGGTCGAGTATATTCAGGAACTCCGGCGACCGGTGCGATAATGCCAGAGACGTGAGCCCGGGCTTTTTGAAGCTGGCAGCAATCTCGTCCTCGACGGCCTTTGGCAATGATGTCGGCCCGGGACTGAAGTTGATGAGCTTTACGGATGGGTTGGGAGTACTGAGCGACCCAACAAGGGCCGGGTGGGTATTCGCATTCATTTTCTGGTTCCGAGAAATAAGAATTTGCTTTTTCAAAGCTGATGGTCTCGTAAAAAGTCCCAATACTTGAATTTCGATCTCATAACCCGTTGAAATTATTTGCTGTGAAATCTACCTTTTGCGTATTTTGTGCATTTTTGCGGCTATATCAAAGCTGATTAATCAAAAATGGTGAATTGTTTACCGGTTTTAGCTTCCGTCTTCGTTCTTCGAACTACGCCGCGACAGGTCCGTCTTCGCTGAAGTTACGCCGCGACTGATCCGATTTCGTACTTCGAGCTTGGGGCTTCGTTTTGGAGCTACGACCCCACAAGACGACGGGACAAGGCAGCCCGACATATTGAGACGCCAATTAAACGATCACCATACCATCCTGATAACCAAAGCGGGATTTATTGTCAAATACTAACTTTTCCGGTGAATTGAAATTTTTCGGATCGCCCCAAAAAATGCTCTGCTTGGAAACGCATGGTTCGATCACATAGCCTTGCGGGCAGGTATAAATCCCGCCACTACATGCAATGGTCTGGACATCACCGACCATGCCCAATTTTATAATGAAACCGGCGGGGATTATTTTGACTATTTCAGTGTTGAGGGATTGCAGGACTCAACAATGGATGTTCGGTTTTTTTGTTCAAACCGGTCGCTCCGCGATAAGTGGTCCTCCATGCCGATATATCTGAAATTCGTGACTACTAATCCGGTCTCAAACCACCGGCCGGCATCCTGTCACTTGCCGGACCCGATGAGGTTAAAACGGAAATTCTCGACAAACAGGGCCATCAGGGCCGGCAGCACGAACAGCGTGATGGTGCTGCCCACAATCAGCCCCACGGCGAAAACCGTCGCCAGCCCCTTGAACAGCGGTCCGCCGCCGAACATCAGGGAAGTGAGCCCGGCCACCGTGGTGGCGGTGGTCATAAAGATCGGCAGCAGGCGCACCTGGGAGGCTTCTACCAGGGCAGCGCGAAAAGCATCGCGCGTTAGGCCGCAGTAACTGCGCTCACCTTCGGCGGCAAGGCCTTCGCGGGCCTTCAATTTTTCACCGATCAACTGCTGGGTGTAGTCGATCAGCAAGATGGCCGCATTCAGCACCGTTCCGAAGAGAGCCAGAAATCCGAGGGTTTCCATGAACCCAAAAGGAATACCGCGCAGCCACAGTCCCAGCAGGCCGCCGATTATCGACAGGGGTACCGTCAGCAGGATCAGCAGCGGTTTGGCAGCCGAATTGTACTGCAACACCAGGCAGAGGATGACCAGAGCCATGCCGATGCCCAGGGCGACGCTGTTGGCCCGCTCGCCGCGCACGGCCTCTTCATCGATGCCGCCGTTCTGGATATGGTAGCCGGGAGGCATCTCTTTTTCCAGTTCCCGCACCCGGGGTTCCAGGGCGGCGATAATTTCGCGGGCCTGGATGCCGGGTTCGGGGCGGCCCTGAATCCAGATGGACCGTTCACGCTGGTAGCGCGTCAGCAGGGTCGGTTCGTACCGGACTTCGAAATCGGAAATGGCATCCAGCGGAACCTTGCGGTCGTAGCCCTCGACAAAGGCCGCGTTGACGGTTTGCAGGGACTGGCGCTGGTCCCGGGGCAGACGCAGGATGACCGGTATCTCGCGGTCGCCCTCACGGTAACGGGTCAGATGCTGGCCGCTGAAATAGGTGTTGAGGGTGCGCGCAATGGTGGTGTTGGTGACCCCGGCCAGG
>JAAUYB010033296.1_pt1 | contig 10846 bp, 15 predicted proteins | sample 7278071 | NCBI WGS metagenome assembly JAAUYB01 (sample SAMN14350121, study PRJNA611818) | marine sediment metagenome | isolation source: surface marine sediment (1.8m) | place: French Polynesia: Moorea | collected 2018-08 | reverse complement strand
GGAAAGAGTAAAAGAAACATTTAGCCGAAAGCAGAAATGAGACTTTTTTCCTCCGCTTTTTCTATCCGGAACAAAAAATCCTAACTTTTTTGCCTCCATATCCGACGTCAAGGAGGAAGGAAGAGCAGGATAAGAGGCCCCTCCCTTCTTCCTCTCCTGCTTTCCTCCCTGTATCCTACTGCAGAAGCTTTCCCGAAAAGGAGAAAAGAGATAAAAACATCGCCTCCTCCAACCAAAGGAGAAAGGAGGGGGAGATGGAATCGACCAAACAGAGACGAGGAAGAGAGAGAGAGAAGGAGACTCCTAAAACCTCTCCTCTTCCTCGGACGAGGAGGAAGCGAGGCTGCAGACGAGAAAGCTCCTCCTCCTCCTCCTGCGTCGGAAGCGGAGGTTTTTTGGTCACGGAGGTTGGGAAAGAGGAAAGAGGGAGAGGGAGAGGAGGTTGGTCTCGTTGATGGATGTGTCATGCTGCTGGAAATTGGGAAAGGAGGAGGAGGAAGAAAAAGAAGGAGGAAGAAGGAGGAAGAAGGGGGAAAAGCCATTTTCTCTCCCGGGAAAAAGGTCCTCACGTACGTTTTGTGGAGGAGTTTGTAGACGTAGTACACGCATGATGGAACAAAGTCGGATATGGGTGAAGTTCCGGATTTATATATCCGTTTCCACTTCGCGACAATACTACGAGTAGGGGTTGAGGAAAAAGAAACTGCTCCGTTCCGTTATGACCGACTTCCTCTTTCGGCCATTTTCACATCGCCCTGGCCCTCCTTCCCTCGATTTTCCCCGCTCCTTGAATGGGAGGGAAAGAAACAATCAAGGGAGAAATTTCGCTTTGATCGTCGTCTGGGAGGCAAAATATTCCTCCTTTTTGTGCTCTTCGCTTGGCCTGGCGTCGTCGTCGTCGGCCATTAGAGCCAGGGCTGGCGGGAAAAGGTATCGCACACTCGTTCCTCCCACATTTCTAGAAGAAAGAAAGGAAAGGGAGGCAATTGCGAACGGAAGAGGGGAAGAGAGGGAGGAGGGGAGGGAGGGAGCAGCGGCGATAATGGCGGAGTTAATTTGCGTACAGCGCCCCCTTCTCCTACTCCTTTAATTCTCGGAACTAGAGATTGACCAACTTTGTTTTACTACACAATTTATTTTCGATCAATGTTTTTATTGTTTTTAAGGCTATGATGCTCTACCATTGGTCATGCAAATATATTGGCCGTGGCAAATCCGCGTCGTAGTGAAAAGGGGGAGGAAAATAAAAGAAGGAAACTTTACGTGTGTACCTACGTATGAGGCACATGAGAACAGAAGGAGGAGGAGGGTTAAAATTACCCCGAAGGAAGAAGGAAGGAAGGAAAGACGGGAATTATTTTCCATAAATCCTTGGAACAGTTTTTTTGTCTCTTTCGAGGTCACCCTGTGCCAGCAAGGAGGGGAGGAGAAGGGAGGACTCTCACTAACTCCCCTTTCCCGTTTTTTTCTGCGATTCCAAGCTGGGGAAAAACAGAGGAAGTTCGAAGGGAGAGAGGCTGTAAAGTCATTTCTCATCACAGATCACTGACCACGCTGCCGCCGACTCCGCTGAGAAGAGGAGGAAGAGGAGGTAATTAAGATCAGCCAACGGAGGAGCTGCTTCAGCCTTGGAGGGAGGGAGGGAGGAAGAGGAGGCTTTGTGCTCTACCGTCAAGTCGCAGGGGGAGGAAAGTGTTTACGAGATGCCGGAGTATAGGATTTTCGCTTCTTTCCCTTCTCCCATTTCTCTCCTTTCGGTTTTCTCTCCCTTTTGCATTTCATTTTGAAAAGCATTTTAGACATACGGGAAATGGATGGACTTCTCTCCTCCTCCTTCGCTTTTTGCGGCTGTGGCATCGTCACGTGCGAATGCATCCTCGGGCGGAGATTCAACGCGACGGGACCGGAAACACTTGCTGCTTCATTTATTAACGGGACAATATCATATTAACAATGTTGAATCCCATTCTTCGGAGAGGAGAAAATGAATGAATCGCTCAGTTGGAAGCCGGGATAGAAAGAGATGATGTGCCGTCGACGATCCGGTCTGATAGTTGGCAAGTTGTTTGCAGTCCCCGAGGAGGGGGGGAGAAAAGAAAAGAAGGAAGTTTATGGCATATTTGTCTTTTGTCTCCCTCCCTCTTTCGCTCTTGGCAATAAAAACGGGAAATTAAAGTCGGAAGAACAAGGAGAGAGAGAGAGGAGAAGGGGTTTCTTTCTTTCTTTCTTTCTCTTTCTGAAAATGACTCGGGGGAAATACTGGACGGGGGTTATTATTTCTTGTCCTCCGCCTTCATACAGTGTCCACCCCCTCCTTTTATGACCGAAATGATGCAATGATTTCCCTCCGCCGCCGCTCCCCTTTTCCTCTTCCCCCTACGTCCTTCCTCCGGTCGCACACAAAGAAGGCGGTATCATTCCCCTCTTTTCCTGAGAAAATTGACCAAATTCAGGCGACTGCGGCGGAGGCGGAGGCGAGGGATTGGAGAAGGAAGAAACTGACACTCCAAGGCCAAGGAGAAGGAAGAGGAGGCGGATGAGTAAGAGGAAACTCCAAAGATTGCCTTTGCTCGAGCGTTTGTTCGTTGGCCCGTTCGGTCGGTCGATGGAACCGCCTCCGGGGTGTGCATGACTAGGTATGAAATTCAACAACAGTTCAAAAGGGGTTGCAAAGGACAAAATCGCCAAATAATCGGCACTTTTTCAAGCATCGAAAGCAGGCAATGTTTGGTGAATCTGACTCTCACCCGCCTGTCCGAATGTCCAAACAAAGACATCCTCGATCCTTCCTTCCTTCCAGAGATTCTCATTTCCGAAAAAGAAAGAGCAGGGAGGGGGATCCTTTTTTTCTCATGCCGACTCTACGCACGATTGTACGCGTACATACGTATCACATCCATCCACTACTACTGCGTTCGAAGGCGACCATTACCTCATTTGGGAACAAGGGGGAGGAGAAGGACGCTGTGATACATTCGCCATAGGTGCGCACCGTCGATTATTATAACATGTGTAAAAAAATGACAATTTTATTCTGAAGAGTGTACAGTAGGGGGCAGTTTGCTATAGATCGTAAAAAACACGCGTTCGAGTCAAATTGATTTGTAAATGCTCGCCTATGTGCAAAAGCTTCACGTCAAGGGGATGTTTAATCGTCTAGTCCGAGAGAATAAAAGAAACTGATTGTCTTTCCGTCTTTCAGCGTAATTTAAGCTGGGACAGCCAGCAGCTCTTAACGTTAAAAAAATCACCCGGGAGACAGACCTCAATCTGTCAGAAAAGAATGGTTTCTTTTGCCTCCCGGACATAATTCCTCCGATTTCCGATTTCGTTTACGATGAGAAAAAGGAAGGAAGGAAAAGAAATGAAAAGAGTCCCCTTCGTAATTAGTCTCTTTCCGTCCATAAAATCCCCCCCTTTTCCGCTTCTATTCTCTATTTCGATACATTTGATGAGAGGATCATTTTTGCTGTGATTTTTCAAGGTTGGCTCTGTGATTCTTCCCCCTGGCTTGTTGAAGTTTTTTCTTCGTTCTTTAAGAGTTTGTCTAGTTGCAGAAATTCGGTATGTTACACGAACTAGTCCTCCATCCATCCCTTTTTTGAGAGAAAGAGCGCGCAGTCATCTTTAGCGCAAATTTTCCGCGCAGCGAGAAGAAGAAGAGGCAATATAATTTTATGCCTGGATGATGCTGCCATCGACGAAGAAAGGGGGAGCGAAAAGGGCGCCTCCTTCCCCGGTGATATATTTGGTGATGTGATGTTCTGAACGCTTCGAGCCCCTCCACCTAAAAGCGAATTCGAGAGTGTGAACCGAAATGGAGCTCTTGGAAAAGACATGGAGTATTGGTACAAGAGAAAGATTCCTTGCCGTTTTTCCTCGACTCGCATTGTCCTGGAGTTGCCAATATGGTAGGGCGCGTGCAATACAGGCCATCGAAAGGCGGTCCATATATCGCCATTTTGGGGCATGAGGTGTGCATATTTCCAAAACGGCGCGCCTCAATACCCAGAAGGTTAGATGGACGAGGCTTGGGTGCTTGATCTTTTCTTCCAAATTGCAGCAGAGGCGGCGGCGACCGTGACAGCAAGCAGCAAGCGGCCCTGCCCAAAAACTGCCCAAAAATCTCCCATTTCGCCCGAGAATCGGCGCCATCATCCTTCTACTTCGCTCAAAAGGCCTCCTCTTTTTGGCACAGATCGAAGGAAGGTGGATTTGGAATCATTGAATCACGCGACCGTACTAAATGGGGGGGATGATAAAAAAGTTTTTTGTTCAAAATTTCCGCAAGAAAAATGCCAAATCTACAATCACTGCGCGAAAGGTCTTTTTGGCGCCACGTTTTTCAGTGTGAGAAAAAAGGACAAAGCCTGAGAAAAGAGAGGAAAAGAAAGGAAAACCCAAGCCATGCGTGCGTGCGGGCAGAAAAGAAAAGAAAAGAAGTAGCATTTCCTGTTTTCTTTTCTCCGTTTTTATTTAAACTGCTTTTCAATCGCAACACGCATACGAGAGCGAACAGGCAACAAAAGCTTGGGGGAAACCAAATGTCCTCACGTCCCTTTCTTTCCTTCTCCTTTCTTTCTTCTCTTTCTCCCTCGCCGGTAATTGAAATTGGAGAGGAAGAGAGGGAAAGCCCCCTTTGCGCTCCTCCTCCTCCTCTCATCCCTCTACCGGGCATCCGCTGAGCAGAGCGCCGGAGGCGGCGGAGCATCCTCCTCTCCCTTTCTCATCTCTTCTCATCTGATGCCGCCATCGCCGCTCTTCCCGCGCAAGAGAGAAAGAGAGAGGAGAACGATGGAGAGGAAAAAACAAAGGATGTTTTTCTCCCCCCGCCTTGTTACTTTTCGTCGCGACCGTGTGAAAACCTTCCTCCCCCCAATTGTTTTGCCCCTGACTGCCCATCCATTCTGTCTTTCGTACCCACCCACCTCGAATTTGCTATCGCAGCGAATTAGCCGTGGGAGATACGAGCCATGGCACTCTGCTATCAAGGATGGGTGCACTTCCTGTCTCTTTGGGTGGCGTTTTTGCTCGCAGTCGAATTGTCTTCTTGCCTTGGGCGGAGTGGGAGTAGGATGGGCGTCTTCTTCTCTTTCTTTGAATGGACCGTGGTCGGTCGGTGGGCAGCCCGAGTAAACAAGGGGTATTGGGTTCCACTTGGTCCATCCGCCGCCGCCGCCGCATGAGAAAGAGCCTTCCGGGAAGGACGGTGGTGCGGGTGGACAAGAGACGATTCCATCGAATTTGCAATTCGGACCCGCCGCCGGCACAGAACACACACACTGCGAGCAAGAAAGAAGAAGTGGGGATGGGCGATGCAAGAAAAGAAAGAAGAAAGAGATGTCCCAAAGTCCACACAAGAGAGAGAGAGAAGGCAAATATTGTGACTGTTCGACCAAGCTCTTGAGTACTCTTCGAAGAGACACGAAACGTTCAAAAAAGCCAGAACGAATTTTAGGGTTGAGCGTAGTCTTTTCCACACCGACCCATTCATTGGCACCCCTCCCCCGGTTTTTGAGGTCGTGCGGAATCTGGGCTGTCGACGGAAGACGAGGCAAATTGGGGCTTTTTTTCACTTGGGTTCCGTTTCTTCGGAGGACAGCAGCAGGCGACTCTCAGGAATGTTGATCCCGCCCCCTGGTTTTTCGTAAAAGGAGGGGGAAGGGGGGAACCCTTCAGGCATGCAGATTGCAGCCGCCAACCCCCTCCCCCCTCTGGAAGCAAGAGAAGAAAGAATCCTTTTTACAGATACAGCACAAACGAAGGAGGAGTCCTGAAAAGGGGTTCCTTCCTCCATTTCTTCCTCCTCTCTTTCTTCTGCACCTTCGTTATGCGAAGGATGGAGTGAAATTCACCGACTTCGTGACAGTTGCATTAATTATCCTTCTCGAAGACAAATTATTGGCAAGTGTAGTCCTAATTATTTCCTAATTGAACCAATATTGGCGATTCACTCCCTTGAGAACGTATTCCCAAATCCGTTACGAAAACGAAGACGACGACGATGCCCGCCCATGATAGAATTCATGAGCAAGCTTGGTTCCTCTTCTTCCTCAGCGACAATGGAGGCGACGCTTCCGTCCTCTCTTGATGTATGTAACTCCGTCGTCTTATAACGTCTCCTCTCTTTTTTTTGCCGTTATTTGACAGGATAGAATGTCGTTGGGGCAAAGAAGAAGGAGATCTGATGAAAGGACACACGACGACCGAGGAGAGAGGAGAGGAGGAGACGCCGTCCTTTCTCCCTTCTCCTTCGGGTTCCCATGAATTGAAATGTCCCTTTCTTCTCCGCCAAGCATATGAGAATACGGTTGGTGCGTCTAGGAATGAAGGAAAACCCATCTCGAAGCCCAACAACGTCCGGAAAAGCCAAAAAGTTTGGTCAACAGGAAGCGCCTTGTTTTTCTTCGCCTCCAAACCCAAAGGGCATCCCTCCCTCCCTCCCACCGCCAATATCATCCTCCCTTGTTTTGCCATCCGGCTCCAAACCAAATGATTGAGCAACTGTGAAATTGGGATCTCTTCCTCCTCCTCCTTTTCCTTCTTCTTCCTCCTCCTCCGTGTGTCATCAAAAAGGGAAAAACCGTTGGTGGGATCGAGGAAGGGGGCTCTCACGGGTTCTCAGGACACCGGCGGGTCCTTTTCTTCTCCCCCTTCCTTTTGGAGATCTTTCTCCGCTTCTTTTTATCCTCCTTCCTTTTCCCCCCTTCGGTCTGAGGAGGAGGCTCGTGTCCTTACAGTCAACCAAATGGTGGAAACGTGATTTAAATTGGGAGTGGGACCATTTCATCAAAAAAGCAAAGCACTTAATGCATTAAGTCTTCCTCTTTCCTAGGAACCTACCGTACATATCTTGTTTAAGAAGCTTTTCAAAGCTCCCCTTTGCGCTTATGCACGATCCTCAATCCTGGCGCCCCATTCCTTTCTTCGTCCTCACCCCGGATTTCCATCACGCATCACCGGATGCCGCCGCCGCCGCCGCCGCGACCAACGTCTCCCCGCTGATGAAAGAGAGCGGCCGACTGACGGCGGCGACGACACACGTGCCATCTACACATCCTCAAGACGAAGAAAGAAGACCAACCGTCGTCTTCCCATATTACATGCGACAATGCTCACCTGGGATGTTTGCACAGCAAGAATGCCGCTCTCCTTTCTCCTTTTTAGAGCTACCGTCCAATTAGTGGCCCCAGCTCACCTGAAGAACGAAAAGGACGTTTTGTTGCACAGGCCATTGTCAGCTTCTCCCGTCGGTGGGGTAATTTTCCCTCTCTACTTTCTTCCCTCTCCTTTTCTTTTCCTCTCCTAGAGGACATTTTCTCTTTCTGTTCGAGGAGGAGAATGGGGGCTTGGGAAAAGAAAGCCAAAGACGTCCTTTTCCTCCTCCTCCCATTTTTGGTCAGCCTCCTTTTGAAAGAGAAGGACTTAGTTAAACATCGGGGGATCCCCTTTATTTCGCACCACTCAAAGAGGAGCCGCGGCGTTGCTCCGAGCGAAAAAAGAATTCTGGCGAAAATGGGAGAAAAAGTGCATTATATTGTGTACACGCTGATTTATATTATTTTTTAATTCTTTTTGTACAATTATGTCCGAGCCCTGCAACCCTGAAAGTTGCCTGCCCAACAACCGAGAAGAGCAACTTCTACATCCTTGAGACTTTTTGGCCGCCGCCGAGACAAGACAAAGAGTCTCTCCTCTTCCACGTAAACTCATCACCCATGTCAGCGGGAGGGAGGAGGGACGCCAAACGGACGGGAAAACCATTCACCTGAACTAATGTTTGGGAAAATTTGCATCCTCTCTTTTTCCTGGCTGGCAGGAAGAGCTATGGCCGAAAATTACCACTCCTGCCCTCCTCTTCTTCTCTTTTTCCTGAGTCGTCGTCTGAGCCAGGAGTTATTGGGCAGAAATGCCGGTGGAGGAGGAGGGACTCTCCTTTCGGCTTCGCTTGCGGGGTCGTTCGTTACCGGCGAGGGGAAGGGGGGACATTGGTCCGACAAAAAAGAGAGCGGAGAAAGAGGACCGGGAGGAGGAGGATTCTTCTTGTTCATGCACACATGGAGAAAAGAGAGAGAAGGGGGAAGAAGAGAAAGAAAGAGCTGGAGAGTTTGTGTCCCTGTAAGGAGGAGGAGGAGGCAACCGTTAAAAGGAATTCGTTTGTCGTCCGTCCGTTCTCCGTTCGGCGGAGGCGGCAGCTGATGTCCCCTCCTCCTCCAAGGAAAATTTCCTTAAAGGATCCCTTTTTGCCTCCCGGTTGCTCTCTTTATAACCGTTTTTCATCGTCTGGGAATTCCGGTGTCGCCGTCGCTTCTTTGAGGAGGGGAAATTGAATTGGAAATGCTCGATGGTCTCCTTCTGCTCCTAGGGGAAGGGAGGGAGACGGAGATAATGATAACCCTTGTCACAAAGAGACCATGGAGGAGATTCGCCAAGTATTTCTAACAGAATGAATTGATCAATTGCCCGTCAGCACTTTCCAGGAAAACCTTGGTGAAATTCTGGCGCGTGAGAGAAGATTGAGAAGAGGCCGCCTGTTTCCGCCAAAGATTCTCTCTTCCCCGGCGGTGCCAGTGCAGAAGAAGAAGGGATCCTTTCTCAGAAGAAGCAACGGGCGAACAAGGCGGAGGCGATAGGATGGGGCAATTTGGATCGTCATCATCATCATCGTCTCCAATGGCTTTTTGGGCATTTTCCTCTTCTTCATCTCTGGATTTTGCTACTGCCGAGAGGAGGCGAGAGGCGAGAGGGGAAGTGATCTATCTGGCACTTGGATGGAAGGAGGAGGAGAAAGGAAGCGAGATTGGAGGAGGAGGAGGAAAAGGCGAAGACAAAGGAAAATGATGATTGCCTGGCCGGAAAATTGGAACGAGAGGAAGAAGAGGCGCTTTTCCTTTCTCCCTCCTCCTCCTCCACCACCGGCGGATGGCAGATATCGAAAAAAGGCGGCAGAAAGACAGGAGAGGAGGGGATCGAGGGTATGTCAATAACAAACATCCTCCTCCTCCGCTGCTGCCTTCCACAATCGGACTTGGTCTTTGCGGACGAAGCCGCCGCCGCCGCCAGTGTCAGGCAGGGCAGGAGGAGGAGGAGGAAGCCGATTTCCCTCATCGCAGAGAAAAGAGATAAGAGGGGAGGCCAGAAGTTTGAACGAATTTCCTATTTTCCCTGGCAGTCTATTTGATCGTCGCGGCCAGAGGAGGGGGATTTTACACGGTTTTTTCTCATCTAAGACGTGAAACCATCGGAAAGAAAGATCGGGGATTATAGCTAGTAGCTCTGGTCGTCTTCTTGGTCTTCTGTCGGGGCCTCTTGGGGATCATCTTCTGTTCCTGGCCATCGAGGGATACCATAGCATTCATTACTGTTGTCTCTTTGGCCGTGGCCGCCGATACATCAATAAAACTCCCAAGAAAACTGTACCAGAAAGAGGGGTAGAAGAAAAGGTGATGGAAAAAACCGTTAGATTTAATGACGGTGGAAAAGAGGGGATCGAAAGGGGACAAAGATGCTTTAACATTCGACAATATTTAAGTTTTACTTTGCCTCTGATCTCCTAAAGTCCTTGCAATTTTAGTGCTGAAAATAGCAAAAAAATATGTACAAAAATTGGCGAATTCCTCCCTCGACCTGTTGCAGGCGACAAGGTGGACGGCGCGTGACAAGACTTTTGAAGTTTGAAGGGGTTTTTGCTCCTAGAGTCCTTTTCCGCCCCCGCCCACCTCATCCCTCTCTCTCCGTCCAATCCGCTCGTCTATTTCGAAGGAGGAAGTGGAGGAGGAGGAGGAGGAAGGATGATGCGAGGTGGGTGGCCGCCGAGAAAGCAGAGGCGGTGGCGTCGTTTTCGAATCCCCCCGCGGAGAAAAGTGGAGCTCCCTTTTCTCTTAAAGCAGAGTTGCCCTGAAAAGAAACTCGCGGAGCAAAAGTGCGAGGTTATTGAAACTTGAACATCGACCTAGCCAGACGGCAAAGGAGGGAGATCCTTAGTAGAAAGAGAGGGGATTTTCTCCCTCCCTTCCCTTTTGGATAGCCGAGCAACAGTTAATTATCATTCCTGAGCGGCGGAGAAGAGAAGAGGAGGAGGAGGAGGGGCAAAAATGGCCATCACAGTCACCGTCGTCGTCGCCGTCTCCCAGGCGATATCGGCTCAATGGTCATTTTCCCTCGCCTTGCCTCCTCCCTTCCCCCAGCTACGCCGCCGCCGCCGCGGGATAGTCTGACTGAGGGAGGGAGGGAGGAGGGGGAGCATCAGTAGGTGGAAAACAGGACTTGACAGTACGTGGAAATAAGAAAATCTTCTGTATATGGAAAAAGGCTGATCTCTGCACAACGTGGAAATTGATTTTCTGTCATTACGTGGAAAAATCTCCATGTCTTCACAACATGGAAAATGAGTAGCAAGAGTTGTGAGTAAGACATACAGTATATGAGACAAGCTATTTATATTTTTTGCTACATTGCCCAAATATGGGTGGCAAGTTGCAAGGGGATAAATAATTTTGCAAAAAAAAGATGCAAAAGTTTTTTGGAATGTGTTATCATAATTTCCCCCTGTTTTCCTGGAAAAAGATGAGCATGCTTAGTTGGGTTCATGCCAGAGGGATAGAAAAAAGGTCAGCAGGAGGAATGACAGTTTTTTACCCAGAAAGAAGTGGGAGGGGGGGCAAAAATAGAAAGTATCTAAACATGACAAAAAAATTAGTAATCCTTCAAAGCCAAAAAATCTATGTTTTTATGACCTTTAAAAATTAAAATCCCCCTTTCTTGATTGATTGATTTTTCCATGTACTGCAGAGATATCATTTCCACGTTGTGAAGGGTCTGCAGAAATTCCACATTGTGCAGACTT
>JAAUYB010053698.1_pt1 | contig 10847 bp, 8 predicted proteins | sample 7278071 | NCBI WGS metagenome assembly JAAUYB01 (sample SAMN14350121, study PRJNA611818) | marine sediment metagenome | isolation source: surface marine sediment (1.8m) | place: French Polynesia: Moorea | collected 2018-08 | reverse complement strand
TGTACCTTTACATGTTCAATTGGGAAAAAATCGCTACCTATCTACCTTATTAATTGCAACAGTAGACCTACCCTGTTACTGGTAGGATATGATAGAGGAAGAGCGATGAGACATGGAAGGCTTTAAGCGCCGTAAAGGGCTCTATGGGTGAGATCCCCAGGTGAATTTCTCTATGGTCGTTGGAAAGTGGAAAAGTTGCCAGGTGGTTGTAGAATACACAGCGTTTTTAAAAATTGTTTCACATGCTTTGGCAGAAATTACTTTTTAAAGAATCAGTCAATGTGATTCAGGGTTGAAATCAGTCAACAGGATACAACAATAATTTCTATTAAGTTTTTGTCAATATTTAGCTGTAAGGTTTTGCCTATCTGGCCACCCTGGAAAAAATAATTGAAAAAAAGTGAAACTGTGAGAAAAGAAGTCGAAGAAAAAGTGTCGCAGGGGCAGGAAATGCGCGATCCTGACCCTGTGTCCTCGCAGGCACCTCAGGCGGCCCGACACTGGTGACCCTGTTCTCCGCCGCCCCCGCCATGGAGGCCCTGGCCTCCGACTTCAACCGACGCGTGGGACTTTTAGACTTCCAGAACGCGCGATGCCGCATCTCGGCCGGGGACGAGAGGGAGGGCGGCGGCGCAGGTGGTGGGGCATCTGGCGGCGCGATCGGCGCAGCAGCGCCGGCGTTCGGGCGCAAGGCCGTGGAGAGGATGGCGGAGGAGGCAGGGGTGCTCTACTTCAGCGGGGGGATCCGGGCGGACGCGGGAACGTCCTCTTCGTACCGCCCTTGCGCGAAGTCCTGCTGCGGGGGCAGGGAGATACGGTGCGTGGAGGTCGTCGTACAGGAGCCTCCTCCTCCTTCGCCGCCGCCTCCCGCCCCAATGCCGCTCTTCCCGTCCTCCTCGCTGGCGTCTTGTTGGAGCGACCCCCCCGCAGCGGCCAGACTCGCCAGGGCCAGGGCGGCGTGGTCGGCCAAAGACTCCGCGCCATCTTCTTCCCCTTCTGCTCCGACCCCGCTCTTCTCCGTCCCGGCGTCCCTGCCGCCGCTTCTGCCGCCGCCTCCTCCTCCGCCACCTCCTCCTCCCCCGGCGCCATTCCTCAAGGCTGCCGCGAAATACGAGACGGTCATCATTCCCTCCGCCATGACTACGGTGGCCAACCGCGACGACGCCCCGTCGTCCTCGTCCAGCTCCCACCCCGCTCCCGCCCTTTGCCGACTGGCCAAGACCTCCTCCCCGGCAGCGCTGCCGTCGACGCTGGTGCCGTGCTACAACTGGAACGAGGGGCGGTGCAGCCACACCCGTCCGGGGGTGGCCTGCCCGCAGGTGCGGATGATCAAGATGAAAGTTTAGGTCCGAACGTTCAACAGATGCTTTTTCAGGTTCCCGACGGTCGTCCCACCAAGCACCACGTTTGCAGACAATGCCTTGGCAAGCACCGATCCGGCCAGAAGGGGAGCAAGTGCCCTAACTCGTCTTCTCTACCTGTTGCAACCTCAGGGGCGAGGAAAAGGGACACCAGTATCAGCTCGCAGGCTCCTCCAGCCCCCAAGAGCTTCTCCCTTCCAGCCCAGTCCAAAATGTGCCTCGTCAATCAATCCGCGGCTCCTCATGTGGCGGCAGCAGCTTCGGAAGAAACGTCCTCCTCTTCCTCCACCTCCTCTCTGCTCAAGGCCTGCTGCTCCCCGAGAGACTACGCCGCGGCGGTGACATCCTCGTCCGCCGCCAATACCGCCGCCAATCAGACAAAGAAGGACGCACAGTCCGCTGCCGCCGCAAGCGCTGGCATCATGAAGCCGCCACCGATGCCGCAGCTCCCCGTCAAGATGTCCGCAGGGAAGAAGAGGCTGAACGGCGGAGGGAGCTCCAACAGCGACAAGGCTGGGGTCTCCTTCAGGCTGAAGAAGAAGAGCGGTGGTGGCGGTGGAAAGCGAGGAAAGAAGAGATGATGCGCAAATTTGGCCTTGACAGCAAGTCTGCTTAATTTTCGACAGGCTTTTGAGTGACGAGGACAAATTATTAAAGTGGATGGTTTTGCCGCAGAATTACATGTCCTTTACTCATCCGCAATCTAGTAGAGGACGAGAGCTCTTTGACTTTCGATTATTTATTTCAATCATAACAGTCGAATCCGGTATGAAAGGGCAAGTGACAAACGGACAAACAAAACGATCGTGTAACGCTTACTGGTGAGGGTAGTTATGACTCTGTTGGTAGTACGGATGCTGCTGCTGCTGCATATAGTGTTGTTGCTGTTGTTGCTGCTGCTGCTCGCCCCCAAGTCCGATCCCGTACCCGGCAGCGGCCCCCATTTGCTGGCCGACCCCGCCGTCGTAGCCTGCATACTGCTGCCCCGCCGAGGAAGGAGAGTAGTATTGGTCGTACCCTCCTCCTCCAGTTGGCGGCGGCGGGGCGGCGGCGAGGAAGTCCGTCGTGGAGTTGTGAGTCCCCGAGGTGCCGGGTCCGACCGACCAGGAGTCGATAATGCAGGGCACCCCGTCGTTGCCATCATTTCCCTGCTGACCGTCCGGGGGCGCCACCAGAGATGGTCCGTGCGGATGGTGCTGATGTTGCTGGGGCGGAGGAGGCTGTGGCTGCCCGTGGTGAATTCCGCTCTGGAAGGGGATCTCCGCAGCCGAGGTGGCCTCTGCGGGGATCTGGAAGTCGTCCAACATGGAGAGGCTGGACTCGAGGCCCTCAAGGTCGTCGTCATCGTCGTCGTCGTTCCCGATGGCAGGAACGTCCACGTCGTCGACCCCCACGTGAATGTCGCCGTCCACAACCCCACTGGCTCCGCCTGCCCCGCCCGTCGCAGCGGCCGCCGCCGCCGCTTCTCTCCCGGCGGCCGTCAGCTCCTCAAACTCGTCGTCAAACTGCCGCTCGAAGCTGCCACGGATGTCGTCGAGGAGGTCCTGGATGGCAGAGTCGTCCACTGCCGAGGCGGGAGACTCCTCGCTCGAGTTCTTGCCTCCTCCAACTTGGAACTCTGGTTTCAGCTTCAGGTGGGGCCCAGGCTTAGACACGCCTGTCGGGGGAAGGATCTCGACTTCAGAGTCTGACGAAACTGCCGTGGAGGCGGCCCCCCTTCCCGTCGGGTCCTCTGTGAGAGTTTCTATCTTTCGAAGAGTCACCTTTGGTGGTTCCGGCTTGACAAGCTCTCCCGAAAGAAGCTTTGCCAGCTCATTCACCCCAATCTTTTCCAGGACCTTGTCAGAGCACGGCTGGCGCGATTCCAGCGAGAGGAACTTGATCTCACGCAAGATCTCTTCCTTGTCGAACTCCTGCACCTCTGACGAGAAATCGCCACTTGCCTTTTCGTTCCAGATCTTGAGGTAGTCCACCCCCTGCGAATCGAAGCTGTGAATTTCCCCGTCGCCGAAACCCTCGTCGACCGACACCCTCGGCTTGGAAGCTTGAGCTGCCCTCTTCTTCTGGCCGCCACCTCCACCGACGTTCTTTTTGTTCTTTTTCTTAGCCAGGGCCGCCTCCGTCGCCGTCGACAGCAGGGCGGAGAACGACGAGGAGGAGCCCGCGCCTCCGCCGCCGAGGGGCCCCCCTCCTCCCGCCGTCCGGTGAGAGGCCTTGGCGAACCTGGCCACCGCCTCTGGCGTCACCTCGTAGTGGTGTGGGTTGATGCAGATGAGCGCCGCGTCGTCCACCATTCCCTCGGCCGGCTTGACGGCCGCCGGACAAGAGCAGTTGGCCGTGGACCTGATGTCGTTGTGGAAGACGATCTGCGGCCACCTGAACACCTGGCAGACCACGATCTGCGGGAAGACCTTCTTGGTGCTGGCCGAGCCGGACTTGGCCACCGTCATCCGCCCGTCCCTAGGCCGCGGCAGGCAAACGCAAGACGAGGACGCCCCGGTGATGGCCGACTCCCACCTCTCCAGGCCCCCCTCCTGTGTCTGGCACACCTTCCTGGCCAGGTTGAGTAGCGCCCTCTCCGCAAAGTCCCTGTCCTGGAACCTGTCGTGCTGCAGCTGGAGGACGCGGGAGACAAAGTCCCTGACGAGGGCCTCCGTCTGCTTCCTGTTTCCCTGCTGTCCTTCGCCGCCGGGAGCGGACTTTCTCTTCCTAGAAGCCTTTCCACCTTTGGCAGCAGAGGACAGCGAAGAGGCGGAGGAGGAGGCCGAAGTCAGGTTGCCGCCCAGGGGCGTTGCAGAGGAAAAGTCCATGCCGCCCGGTTGGGAGACATCTGGACCGTGTCCTCCCGGAGGAACGGGCTGGAAGCTCAGCATGTTGACTCCCGACGCTTGGGCCTGGTTGGCCCCGGGATCACCATAGTACTCACTCATGGTCTCTAAGATCACGCGCACTTCACTATGACTACTCCGTTCTCCTCTTTGTTCACTCCTTGTCTTTAGGCTTGTCCCCGGCGGGGGACTCCATCTCCTTCTCCTTTGCCTCGGCGAACCTCTCCCCGATCTCCTTGGTGGAGGTGAGCCTGTGCCCGGCGCAGCGGTCCACGCACCGCACCTCCTTGGCGCGGAGGGGGCGCACGCCAAAGTCCCACACGCAGGCGTTGAAGCACTCCTCGCTCAGGCTGTTGTAGGTGCCGAAAAAGGAGCGGAAGGTGGCGGCCTGGTCCACAGAGGGCGAGGAGAAGACCCCGGGGGCGGAACCCGGACTGGGGAGGGGGGAGGAAGACATCCTGCGCCAAGGACACCACTACCAAGTCTGGGTACTTTAGAAGGTACTCCACTTATCCTATGAACCCCCTGATTGAGCCGTCCGCTGAGTACACTAGCAGAGATCCCTCGGTTCGCCCCCGGTTCGCCGGTTCGGTCTCCGGTTCGGGCAGCGGGGCAGATACAGTAAGACACTTTCTTAGTCTTTGTTGATTTTCTAACCAGTTTTAGACATATTTGTTTTGCTTTCGCGACCATCCTATTTGGATCTCTCAACCTCCTTTGAAGTCCCCTCCCTTCCCATAATAAAATTTCCCCAAGAAATCCCTGTGGTGAATGCCAGACAAAAACAGCAAGTTTTTTTGTTTCTTGCTCTCTTGGCTACGTGACTTTAATTTCACATACGTATACTAATACAGAACATGTATTTGCTTGCTAGCTCCCTGCTTCAGAGCCTTCCCTTGTCGGGGATGCTGCTGTGATGGTGGGTGCTGCCGTAGTCCGGGATGTTGCTGTTGCTGCTGTTTTGGGTCTTCTTGTGTTCCCATCCCCACTTGAAGTTCTCAATAGGGCTCTGCGAATTGTAAAAAGGGGAACGTACAAAACAACCTGCATTAAAAAGCAAAATTACCCCCATTCTCCCACTCTCACCTGGAAGATTGTCCTGACTCCGGGCACCCCGTCGCCGGGCTTGGAACTGGTGTGCGTCTGCCCCTCCTGCCCGAGCCTGCACACGAATACAGGGACGCTTTTGAAAACAACGAATCTTTTTGTAAAAACATCTTTCACGGTGTTTTCCCACGTACCTCGGAGCCCCGGCAAGACCGACGTTGGCGGCGGCGAAGGCGGCGGTTCCAGCAAAGGCGCGGGAGAACATGGCGATGCCTCTTTTCGAGAAAGGTGCTTTTTTCAACGACAAAGCAGGATCAGAGCTCGACTCGGTGTGGAGTCGCCTATCAAGATGCTTCTCTGCTTCCTTGTCGAGTCGGTACTGGGTACCTTACGCATTGACGCACCCTGCTTTATACCCAAAGATCTTACTTTCTGTCGTACGGTCAATCTTTTTGACGCACTCACTTCTCTTGAAAGAAAAGAAAGGCTTGCTGCCTGGAGGAGCGACAGTCTGTGTCGAATGTACCTTCCCCGAACACAAAGGGATCCCCGATTCCCCGGCGGCCGAAATGCATTTTAAGTCGCCTTCCCTCCTGTGGAGGTGCATGCAAAGATTCCCAAGGGGAAATAAATAGAGATTCTTTTAATGGTGGGTCAATTAAACATGTGCATGAAATACGCAGCGTTTTTTAACTCATCCTCGGCGTGCGTTGAAGTCACCTTTGTGTCTGGATTTGCCTTTTGAGTCGATTCCGTCGGCAACATAGTGCGTTTTTCAAAAATTTAATGCTGGTTAGATCATCATTAAGCAAGCCCGGCATTTGTTAGCTTTACACTTTTATATATACACTACAGCGAAAATGCGAAATAATTGTAGCTAAAAAAAGACTTTTGGAGCGTTACGCAAGTCGAAAAGCGATCCGGGAATCTGATTAACCTTTTCTGAGAGATTTTCTTCAGCCTGAGGAGCCACACACTCGCGCCCTGCTTGTCTCTCCTTTTCCACAAGACCGGCGGGCAGGGTAGCCCCACCCCTAACGTACATAGATGAGGGGGCCGGCAACAACCCCACCCCCGTCCCTCCCTCCCTCCCTCTGCCTGCCTGGTAAGACTCCTCCCTCCCCTTCTTAAACCTGAGTTCAGTCGGGGTCTCATGCATCTATCTGAATCTTTTGTTCGTCCGTCCGTTTCTTTGGAAGAGGAGACATGGTAAAGGCATCCCCTCTTTGTAGTGGGAGATAAAGGAAAGAAAATGTTGCATCAAGGGTACGACGAGCAGAGGACACAAAATTTTTACCCTCCCAGATTATAAATTTGACACGGTTTAAAATTAGAGGAGATACAATGAAAATGCGGTTCGATTGTCAGGTGTGAATTTGTTGGTAAAAGCACAGATTTATTTTTCAAGAGATATAAATAGCTCCCTACGAGATCAAACTTAAACGAGATGATGAGATGGTTTTTTGGCGTAAAGAATGCGTCTTTTTGATGAGGTTTGATGGAGGGTTTTGAGCGTCCGAAGCGACTTTGTGATGGAGTCGCTCCCTCGGCTCGGTTTGAGATGAGTGGCGAAGGTATGAAATTGTGGGGGAGAAACTAAAAGACTTTTGAGTTGGAACAAAGTCTGAGCTTCCCCCGAATTTCGCTGTCATTTCCTCATTTCTTCGTTTGATGTCGAACTGGAGCCTTTTTCTTGAGTGAGAAATGTGACATTGCTTGGTGAGATCGGCGTCCTTGGGATCAATCATTGCACACAGTTTGTAGGTGGTTTCCTTCGTCTTCTTCGTCTTTTCGTGTGAAAAAGGCTCTCTCCTTTTCTAGCTTTTTTCAATTAAATCGCCGCCTCCCCCTCCCCCGAGGGGGACTGGGGATTGCGGTGTTTAATTACGTTGCTGCTGGTGTTGTTGCTTCATGTTTGAAAGATGCTCGGGTGTTGTTGCTTTTTTCATGGAAGCACTTCCATCTTAGGCCTTGATGGCAGCGACGGCGGGGACGTCGGCGGCGATGGCGGGGAGGCCGTAGGCGCCGGCGGCGTAGGCACCAGCGTAGGGGAGGCCGTAGGCACCGGCGTAGCCGGCGGCGTAGGGAAGGCCGGCGGCGTAGGCGGCGGGGGCGGCGGCGTAGGCGGCGGCGGGGGCGGCGGCGTACTCGACGGCGGCAACGGCGGGGGCGACGGCGACGGCGGGCTGGGTGACGACGGTGGCCTGGGGCTGGGTGACGGTGACGTGCTGCTGCTTGTAGACGGGCTGGTGGACGGTGACGTGCTCGGCGACGGGCCCGATGACGGGCTCGGCGGCGTAGACGGGCTGCTGGCCGAAGACGGGGCGGGCGGCGTGGGTGGTCTTGACGATGGCGGCGGGCTGCACGGTCTTGATGGGGGCGGGCACGTGGGTGTAGGTGGTCTCGGCGACGGGGTGGGTGGCCACGGAGATCTCGGGGGTCACCTCGGCGTAGGCGTGGGCCTCGGCGGTGGAGTAGGCGAAGTTGCCGCCCAGGCGGTGGTACTCGATGGAGGCGGAGTCGTGGGCGGGGGCGCGCTGGAAGGTGGAGGGGCCGTAGCCGGCCTTGGCGATGGTCACCTGGGGCGCGGGGGCGCCGAGGGCCACGGCCAGGAGGGCGGAGAGAGCGACGAAGGTCTGCAATAAAAGAAAAGAGCAAGGTTCAATTAGCGTTACGTAACGAAATTGAATTTCAAGGACGGAGGAGGAGGAGAGATCGTTCCTTTCTTCTAACGGGAGGTGGTATCGTAAGGGAGGGGGAGGCAACGCAGGTGGGATAGGTGTGGCACCAAAAGGGGAAAGGGGAAAGAAGAAGGATCTTCCATTTTCAAGGTCGTTCAGAAAAGGTATGCTACTTTTTTTGCTGTTGTTGTTGAGCTTTCAGTTGCTGGGGGTAAAAAAATCCTTAGGAACAAAAATCCTCCTTGGACCTTTCGAATTTGCAGAATATTTCGTGTCGAAACTCAAGGATACCAATTTAGGTTTTCTCGAAATGTTTTGAAATAAAAGGTTTCTTCCTTACCTTCATGGTGTGACTGTGGTTGTGGACGGATTCACAAGCAAATGTACCGAATCCCGGGCCCGCCCGCCGCTTTTATACCCGGGGTGACGTCACCAATCCATCTCTCCCTCGCCCACACCCACTACCTACACCAAACGAAAGGTGGTTGGTTCTTTCTCCTCCGGCGAGATGGTTCTCCGCCCGCCGCGCCCTCTTTCTCGCGCCTCCCTCCCCATCTCCATCTAACGTTGTCGTTGCCGTTGGTGGTGAACGGAGGCAGGAGAGGGCGCCCTACAGCTTCAAAATCCGGCTTTCAGGCCGCTCCGCTTCACGCCATGCATTATTGGAGCAAATTAAATATTGGAACTCCGTGGATCATCGAAAGTGGACAATTATTGCACGTTCCTCAATTGCAAAACCCTGACTGCAATACGTAATAATTGCAATTTTTTAAATAAATTCGATAAACCAATTGTGTGACAGCTTTATGGAGAGAGAGACATGAGAGGAGCTTTCGTCTACGGCAGACCCCAGCTAGTCCAAGCCGTGAGAGGCACTCCTTTTTCTCATGCATAATATCTTCGCTTGCTTTCAACTACTAGAGTTCCAAGCAAAGGACATGTCCACCTGTAACGGAACCGGTCCCGATGGCAAACCGAACGTAATAAAAAGATCGGCGCTCCGTCGTTTCTGCGTTTCCGCGCGGACAAGATGCCCGATAATTTAATAAATATGAATGCTCTAAAAAAACATAAAACATTCCATCCCAGAGACGTCACCATTCACTGGCTGTTAGCTGCCCCGTTCTTCGTCCCGGCCGCCGTCCTCGCCTGCCTCTCCTCCCTGAGGGCGGCCGCCATCCGCTTCACCCGCTCCGTCTTGAAGACGCTCTCGGTCGAGTCGAAGAACTCCTGCAGGAACCTGCCCTCCGAGCGCTCGGGCTCGTTGGCCTCGTACTCGTCCGCCTGGAGAATCATGTCGAACTTGTCCAGGTCCTTGACGAGGGGAGCGGCGGCGTCGCCCTCCCTCTGCATCTCGTACCTGCATGAAAAAATAATTTCTTTCTGTTGAAGCAAAAGAATCCGGAAGGCTTTTTTCCACCTTTCAAATGCTGTGAACAGTTCCTTTGCCAGCGGCCCGGGCAGGTCCTTGACGAGCGCCCTCATTGCCTCCATCTCCCGCTCGTGCTTCTCCTTCTCCGGCACCTTGTCCTTGGGCGTGATGTCCCCCACGATGCACTCGGCCACGTCGTGGAGGACGCTCAGGACGACGGCGTCGCCCAGCGTCCCGTCCTCGCCCTTGTCCGCCCTCCCCTCGTCGACGCCCTCCGTCGCCATGGCCATCACCCCCATCCGGAACATGTGGGACGCGACCGTCTCGGGATCCGGCACCTCGCTGCGCACCCAACCCGTCCGCCGCAGCCCGACCAGGACCGAGGCTTGCAGGAGGAACTTGAGCAGCCGCTCCACTTCGGAGACGTCGCCGAAGAGCGTCACCTTCTCCGTCCCGGGGAACCCCACTTCGCACATCTTCTTGACCAGGACGTTGGGAGACGGGTTCTCGCCCTCCTTCCTCATCTCCTCCCACAGCAGCAGCGTCTCCTCAAACTCCATCAGCTTTCGGTAGGCTCTCGCCTCGCGGCTATTCAGCTCCAGGCCCCGCCTGAAAAATATGACATTAGTAGGATCGGGACATACGTCAAAAAAATAACCTACCTTGCGTCCGCGTGTGACGCGTAGGTCGAGTAAAGCCTCATGGCCAGCCTGCGAGGGAGCAGCCGCGCGAGGTGGGCCCGCACCTCCGCCAGCTTCTGCTTCCACTCCGAGTTGTGGTCCGAGCTCGTCCCCATGGAGGTGAAGGCGGAGGAGAGCGCCTGCCGCACCAGCCTGCCCCTGTCCAGGTCCCTGGGCAGGCACAGGGCCATGAGCGCCATCCGCCATGCGGACTCTCCGTAGGTGACGGCCCAGTGCTCGCCGCACGGCTCGTGCTTGGCCCGGCCCATGTCGCGGAAGAAGGACAAGAAGCCTCCCAAGGACTCCTGGGAAAAAGGGAATATGGCGTGAGGTGGAATTTATTTTTCACGCCAACGTTGTACGTGCGCACATGTTCACACAAACTTTTTTTGGGGAGCATCTTTCTGCCGAAAAACTTTTACCCTTCATTCTGCCAAAAATAGTTTGTGAGAGGAAAACACCTTCCACCCGTCTGTTTGGCAAAAATGATTACCCAAGAAAAGATCAGGAGTTACCACATGCCATATAACCTTAAACCTTAATGGCATTTTTTGCTCATTTATCTATGTTGAGGGACCAAATATTACTATTGCTTGTTTAGGTGTAAATCTACAGGACGTCATTCGCCTTCATGTCTGCTCAGAATGGGATGGAAGAAAAAAAATCTCGGTATTTGTAAAGAGTTGACGTCCTTTTTCCTGCCCTGAGTCTTCAGTTCAATTGCTTAAATAGCAAGAATAGCTAGTGGCATGAAAAGTAACTTAATTACCTGCTACGGTCAGGTCAAGTAAATATAAGAGTGTCCCTGTCCATAATCACAAAGAGTGCCAACTGCTAACTCTAGTTTTTCGACAGAAAGATGGGTTAGGAAAAAAATC
>JAAUYB010072287.1_pt1 | contig 10848 bp, 17 predicted proteins | sample 7278071 | NCBI WGS metagenome assembly JAAUYB01 (sample SAMN14350121, study PRJNA611818) | marine sediment metagenome | isolation source: surface marine sediment (1.8m) | place: French Polynesia: Moorea | collected 2018-08 | reverse complement strand
GGCCTGCCGATACCTGTGCCGTTGTACCGCGTGTTGCTGGCCGTGTTGGTAACCCCGTCGTCACCTGTCACGGTGAGGTTATCGAACCACAAGTAATCAGCGGCCACGATACAACGCCGCACCACTGGTGAGTGGCCCGTGTCGGGTTCGTAGACAACGTAGCCATCGACCGAGTTGCCGCCGTTGTTGAATGTCGCATCAGCGAATCGCCCGCCAGTATCGCGAAGTCGAACAATGTCGCCGGGGCTGACTGCGGCATTCGCTGCGGTCAGAGAGTTAAACGGATCAGAGGATGAGCCGTTATTGGCACCGCTGGCACCCTGCTCTGCGTAGTATGTGGTTCCGCCAGTGGGCTTGACCGGTAGCGCCCGGGTGGACGCCTGCGTCTGGTAGATAGCACCATCCCTCGAATCAGTGCCATCCGGGTCTGAGTATGTAAGCCTGACGTCATAGAGGGTGGAGGGCGTCAGGAACATTATGCTCCCGGCAAAGTGGTTGGATACATTGCCGCTAAACCCGCCGCCCAGCAGAGCGTAGTCATACTCGTACACACGGATTAGGTCCAGAGCCTGTTTCCATGTGCTGTCGCTGGCTTTCTTGTACTCAACGCTGACTGTTGCATTGGGAGCGACGTCCTGACCTGAGTCAATATCCCAGCGCACGCCGAGAGAATGGTACGTCGGCTCACCAAAGGTGATCTCCTGCGGGAGCGGCACAGACCTAGATGACTCCTTGTCCCAGTATTCCGTGCGCTGGTCCAGCTCCAGATTGATCTCTCGCGGCCCGAAGTGCAGGGTCTCGCCGCGCTGCTGTGCTCCCAAGTCGGGAACACTACCATGGAAATCGGCGAGGTTGGCAATGAGCACGCCGCCATTGACCGCTGGATTGGCGCCTGCCGCTAACTCAAGCGTCACAAATGGGTCGATGGTGTAGCTGTCAAAGATTGACGTCGTGATATTGAAGTTGTTGGCGCCGATGCCGATGTCGGCCACCCACGCAGCAAGAGAGCCGAATACCTGCGTATCAGGCAGGCCGACCGACTCGTCATACCAAGACACTGAGGTCTGGGTGAACCCGTTGTAGTCGATGTCCGTGCGCCAGTCGGCCGTCCACTGGGCCGGGCTGGTGCTGGTGGTCTGCGCGGGCTCGTTATGAACAGAGCGGCCAGACCAGCCACCGAGGAACAGGTTGTTCTTCGATACGGTCTTCATGAAGTATTGCGCTCGGCTGCTGCCTTCCTCGAAGGTGTTGCCGACCTGCACGAACCGATCCTGAACCCGGAACTTCCAGATGCTGTTGCGGCAGTTGGCTATCTGGTTGTACAGGAAGTAGTACGGCCCTCGTCTCATGGGCTGGAACGAGACACCAGAGCCGGCTGAGTTATGCATCCGGTTTCCGTAGACGCGGACATTGGAATACTTACCATCTTCTGACGACAGATCGTCATCGACATCCCAGACCTGATTGCCGTAGAAGTCAGAGTCAGCCTGCACGTTCGCGCCGTCAGCGAATCGGGTGATGCTGTTGTACGCAACGACGTGACCGTCATCCTCAGTGAGCACGCCAGCGAGCAGGATTCCACGCTGGTCTGAGTTGCCCGGCGATCCTGTGACCCAGTTGTTAATGGGCTTGTTGCCGACGAGTGTGTTGTCCATGACCGTCCAGCGCTTGCCAGCGTAGAGGTTGATCACGCCGAAGTTGAAGTTGTTGCCCACACCGTTGTCGACCGTGACGCAGCTCTCAACAACGATGTCATTGCAGTCGTTGCCGCCCGATACGAACGGGCAGGTAAAGGCGGCCGTGGTCTGGAAATCGCTGCCGGCGCCATCCCAGTCCAGAGTCAGGCCGCTGAACCACAGCCAGTCTGCTCTGGATATTCGGACCTTGCTGAAGACCGGTGTCTCGCCAGTGTCGGCCTCGATGACGATGTGGTTGTCCTGCGATCCAGACTTGCTGATATTGAGGACGCCGTAGTTGCCTGACCGGCACCTGAGCCTGTCACCCGGGCTGGCTGCTGCGATAGCAGTCGAGATGCCTTGGAACGGGTTACCACTGGAGCCATCACCACCACTCGAACCGGGGACCACGTAGTAGGTATTCCCGCCGACAGGCTTGGTCGGTATTGAGCGCAGTGTTGCGGTCGTGGTGTACACCGCGTTGTGCTCTGGATCAGCGCCCCCGGGGTCGTTGTACGACAGCTCGATGTCGTATGTCTCGCCCGGGGTAAGGAACATGATGCTGCCAGCAAAAGCATTGAATCGGTCTCCTGTGTCAGACAGGTAGTACCATGTGTAATCGTTTCGCAGCAGGTCTGAGGCATTGCGCCATGAGGCCTCCCCAACTTTCCTGTATCGCACCGACACCGTAGCATCGTAGTCAGTGTCCTCTGATGCACTCAGCTCCCACACGATGCTGATCGAGTGGAAGGTGTTGGACCGCACCGTAATGTCGCTGGGCAGGAGGTTCGTGGTGGTGGTTGCCTGCACAGCAGCGCTCTGGGCTGACTCATTGCCGGCGCTGTCAACGGTTGACACCGTGTAGCTGAACGTCGTATCGGAGGCCAGCCCCGTATCCGTGAAGCTCGTACCCGCCTGCTCAACGATCAGGCTTGAATCTCGATAGAGCCTGTAGGTTGCTGTGCCGGATACGAACTCATCAACCCCACCCTCGTCATCCACAGCCACGTTCCACGACAGGTCAACAGTCGATTGAGTCTCCCCATCGGCAGCCAATCCAGTCGGGGTGTTCGGTGCCGTTACGTCTGGACTGAAGCTACTGTAGCTGACGGTGGCGTCAGTGGTGTCGTTGCCATCATCCGCTCGGACAGTCAGGGTGTCTGACTCGCCCGCTACGGAGGGCGTGCCGCTTAGCACTGAGCCACTCAGGGTGACGCCAGTGGGTAGAGCGCCAGAGACAACAGAGTAGCTCAGCGTGTCACCTACGTCGGCGTCAGATGCGAACGAGCTGAGATCGAGGTTGAATGCCTCGCCAGTGATGAGGGTCTGGCTCGGTATGGAGGACCAAACCGGTGCCGCATTGGCAGGCGTGGTTGCTGTGTCAGGGTCGGACTCGGCCGAGGTGTTCCCGGTTGCATCGAAGGCCGAGACGGTATAGCTGTACAGGGTGGACGGAGAGACGCTCTGGTCGCTGTAGCTGGTCAGCGGGTGTGCAACGGTATCCAGCGGAACGCCGTCACGGAATATCTGGTAGCCGGCAACAGACTCGTTGTCGGTCGACTCAGTCCAGCTGAGGTCTATCTGGTTCTTGTTGATTGCGGTAGCGGTGACGCCTGTCGGTACGGACGGGGCCTGAGCGTCGCCTAGCGGCTGGTCGGCAACCGACCCTATGACCCGCACGTCGACCTCGTAGTCATGCCGATAGAAGACAGCTGCTTGAGGGCTCGCGAGCACCAGACCGACGCACTTCTCGCACGCCTCTCGCTCAGTCGTGTGCTTGGATACCTCGATACCGTCTCGATAGACACGGTAGTACCTCCCTGTCGCCGTGAACTCGACGGCCATGCCGCTCTCCTTGCGGGCTACGGCGTATTATCGGGGTGTCAGGTCATAGGGTCAAACTGTCAACGGTTGACAGAGGCGAGTCCGAGGGTCGTCGGTTGACCCGGAACGGGTGGGCCTTTCACAGCCCCTCAGACTCGCGCAGCTCTATCCAAAGGTCGCGTGCCTCACGCGCTACGTGCGACGGGATGGCATGCGGCTGCCATGGGGTCTCATCATACAGGTGGACGAGGTGGTCAGTCACCTTGACCAGAACCTCCTCGGAGCCGAAGTGTTGCTCAAACGGGGTGCGGCCGTAGGCAAGACTGGGGCCGAGTATTCTGAGTGGGTCCAGCAAGTGGGTATTCGCCCTGAAGTGATGCCAATTGCACATCCCGATGGTATGCTGGTGCTGTTCCGCCCCACCTACCCGGCGCCCCCGATCCGTGATGTGCTCGATAGTCGTGTGTCGGTCGGGCACACCCATGAGCAAGCAGGGCAGACATCCAATGTGGTATCGGATGACCTCCAATCGGTGTCTATCCCATGGCCGGATCGGTGCGGTCTTGCCTACCAATGTCCACCCTCCCCCAGTTCGACAGCAGTTGATTGACTAGATGCCGATTGATGCGCACCTGCCGCGCTGTCTTGTGCTGCATCGTGTGCCCCTCAGCGCGTGCCTGCTCCTCGTGGCGATGGCTGCCTTCTCCGTACGTGCCGTACCAGCTCTCTCTCGTAATCACATCCACCACTCCTTTGCGTCGCCCAGCCGCACACAGAATAGGTAGTCTTCTACCTTCGCACCCTTGGGTGCCAGTATGACTACGGGGAGCTGTCGCGGATGGGCGCTGGCGACAGCCTGTTGCATGCCTTCCTTCAGGTACGTCGGGATCGCGCTGCGGTGCTTGACCTCAACGGAGAGCCAGTTGTGCTCGATGTCGGGCGCGTCACCGCGCTGCCTCCCGGTAACTGGCACCCGCCTGCCACCGATAAACTCGGCGACCTTGCTCTCGACCTTTTTCCACTGTCTGCGGATACTCGCTCTCTTCGTCATTCCACCCTCCTCACCAGTTGCCGCACGAGCCCCAAGCACTCGTCGTAGACGGGCTCCTCGCGGACGTTTAGTTCTCGTTGATGCCGGGCCGCCTGAATGACCAGCGATGTCTCGCTGTCAATCATTGACACTCCGATCTCCTTCTTGGCCTTCGCGCACAGCGTCGCTATGTCCCAGCCCTCATCCTCCAGCGTCTGGCTGAAGGGGTCGACTGCGTCATCGATAGCCGCGATGTAGCACAGCGCGACCGCCAGATGATCAGCGAGTAGCGTTAGCCGCCGATCGCTTCTTGTTTTTCCTGCTGCCATATGACCTCCTGATTGCGTAGGCTCTCGCCTCTTTGTTGATCCAGTTCTGCACCCGCTCGTTGGGAGTGAGTGCAGCAAGGTTGTTCCACGTCGTCGGTGCGACCACATCGGTCAGCTTCTTGAACTTGACGATGGCCCAGCCGGGCACGGCGTATCCCTTCGCCTTGGCATGACCGAGCAGCATGCGCCAGACGGTCTCGTGGTCCGGCCAGCCATCGGGAAGCTCCTTGGCGATCTTGCCGCTGATGCGCACGAGGTCTGCGTCCTTGGTCGATACGTCCGCCTTGCGCACCGGCACCTCCCAGCCGCACTCCGGGCAGACCCGGGCGCCAGAGAACAGGTAGCTGCACTTCTCGCACTCGTAGGTGTGGCTTTCCTTCTTCTCACCAGACTGCTTGTCCCGGGACCAGTTGGCCGTGGCCTTGCCGCCTGTCAGTCGCCAGCGGAACAGGTCCGTGGCCTGTCCCAGCTCGCGCGTGCAGTTGCCGTGGTCGAGCACAAGGCACTCAGACTTGCCGTCCATGGGCCGCATGCCCCGGCCCAGCATCTGGAGCCACAGGACGATAGAGCGCGTCCTGCGCGCGTTCACCACGCAGTCAATCGATGGTACGTCGAACCCGTAGCTGGCGATCATGACGTTACACAGCACCTGATAGCGGCGCTCTCGGAACTTCTCGATCTCCTCGTTGCGCTTGGCCGGGGTCATCTTGTTGTGGACCACGCCGGCACTCACGCCCAGCTTCAGGAACCTGTCGCAGAGCGCCTCGGCGTGAGGGATGTCCACAGCGAAGACCAGTGTGTGACGATCACGGGCCAGCCTGATCCAGTTGTCGATCACGTCACCAACCAGCTCGACGCTGCGCTCGGACAGCTTCTTAACCTCCCAGTCCCCGGTCGTGTGGTTCTTCTTCAGGCCAGTGACGTCCGCGTAGGAGCCGCCCCAGTACTCCATCGGGCACAGGTAACCCTCTTTGACGAGCTGACGGACGGAAACGACATGCCTGATGTCAGAGTAGAAGGCGCCCAGCCCCTTACCACTAGCGCGCGCTGGCGTTGCGGTGAAGGCGTGTATCTTGGCGCGAGGCAGGAAGTAGTACAGCGCCTCCAGTATCTTCGGCGCCACTGACAGGTGAGCCTCATCGACCAGCACGTAGTCGACGTCAGGCATCCACGCGGTTGACCTTGCCATGCGCCGGGTGAGCGTCGGCCAGCTGATGACGTGCACCGGCTTGTGCCTGTGCCACTGCTCGCCGGCCCGGAGCAGGCCCACGTTACCCGGACCGATCAGCTCGGGCAGCTCCAGCACCTTCTGGGTCTGCTCAAATATCTCAAAGCGAGGCGTCAGGATCGCACCACGGCGCCCGCGCTGCGTCTCCTTGTGAGCGATCAGGGCTTGGATGATCGTTTTGCCTGAGCCCGTAGGCGCACACTGGATAGGCGTGCGGCCCCGGTCGGGGCACTCGAAATAGAAGTCGACCGACTCCTGCTGATACCAGCGTGGCTCGATCATGCCAGCACAGCCGGCTTCCATGGGCACTCATCCCACGTTGTCTTGGTCAGGCCGTCGTAGTATTCCCTGATGGGCTTCAGCTCGTATGGCCTGAATACCGCATAGGTCTGACCCGGGGCGGTCCTGACGTGCCGTGAGGGACGCAGGTCTACCTCGATGCCCAAGTATATGGGGCCATCCATGTTGTTCTGTGCCGGCACGCCCACAGCCATGATGGTGCATTCCGAGCCGTGATTATCTGAGCGCGGGCAGTCCACGACCGCCCGCTCTCCGACCTTCCAGTTATATGCCATTGATCACACTCCTCGCTACTCTGAAAACGTGCCTTGCTTGCTTGATCGTGTTCACCTGAGCCGTGTGGTACTCGTACCCCAGCTTCTCCGAGATCGCCGCGTACAGCTTACCTCGTGCGATCCTGCCCTCCTTCCATGGTTTGTCGATCAGGTTGTGTAGGGCCATCCTCGCCTTGGCCAGCTCTGGTGACGGAATCGAGCCCATCGGACTCAGCCTGTCCTTGGTCTTGTGGTGACAGCCAACCGAGTTCTCGCACTTCGGGCACTGCCAGCGAGGGATATGCGCGAGGTCCTTCCGGTGCGGGTAGACATCAGCCCCGGTCACCAGATTCGCCCGAACATGCTCCCCGCACTGACAGCACCAGATTCGCTTGCGTAGTTGCTTCGCCACTGTCAACCGTTGACAGCGTCAGAGAGCCACTCGATGACGTGCTTGATGCCAGCCCAGTCATCCTCTGTGTACGGCAGGCGGTCGAGTGACTCCTCGCCGCTGAAGGGAAACGCCTTGACCAGCGCAATGAACTCGCGGAGATCGTTGAGGTCGACCTCTTCCTGCGTGACCTTGCGGCTCTCCTTCGGTGGCTTATCCAGTGGCTGCTCAGCGTCACCCATGTCCTCGGCCTTCTCGTTGATCTCCTGCTTGATGGTGCGAACCATCTCGTGGGAGACCTGACAGAGATCAGCCAGCTCGCGCAGACTGAGGTCCTCGTAGACAGCCTCATTCATCGCCATGAGCACAACCTTGCGCTTGTCCGCATTCGAGCGCCTGAGCCCGTGTGTGGCGTTCGCGCGCAGCGCCAGCTCAATCGCCTTCTCGCGGCCTCCGTGGTGAACCGTGGTCGCGATGACCACCCTGCCGATCTTCATCGCCGCATGAACGCGATGGTGACCGTCGATCAGGATGAAGCGCTCCGAGCCCTTCTCTGCGACCACCTCCACGGGCTCGAACTTCGCCCCGGCCTCCATGGCGTCGGCGTACTCGTTGATGATCGACTGGTCCATGCGGTAGCGCGGCTGGATCGAGGTCTCGATCTTGTCGATAGGAAGCATAATCATTCGCCATTCTCCTCAAACGCATCGACCTGATCGTTGTAGATCGCCACAAGCCTCGCCTCGGCGTTGTCCGCCAGCCGGCGCTTCAGGTCCATGCGGATGTTCGCCGTACGCTTGGTTGCGAACAGCTTGGCCAGATCGGCCTCCCGGCCGGTCAGCCCGTTGGCATCTGCGATGATCGAGATGGCCTTGTGGACGGCATCCTCGATTGCGTCGAGCTGACTCTCTGCGTCAGCGAGCAGTTTCTGTCGTAATCCCATGGTGGTCTCCTCTGGTTGGGTGGATGTGTCTCTCATGGTGCCCGCAGTTCTCGCATTGCATGTCGACAATGCCATCACTACTGAACTCGGTATTGGGCCACAGCTCGATCTCGCCGCAACGTGGGCAGGTAGTGGCGCTCATACGCCCTTCTCCGCGCACGTCGGGCAGATATGAAAGCCCAGTATGCTGGTCGTCCAGCCGCGCTTGCCGGCGTTCTGCTGGAAGTGGTCGTACATCGGGTGGCACAGCGTGATCTTGCGCGCGCGGTACTGTGCCTCATGGCAGGCGTCACACCGCATGACCAGAAAGTCGAGGCCGCGTGACTGCTTGCTGTGGTCGGTGTAGATCATGGTCGGGTCTCCTCACTGCGCACATACCTAGCGGCCTTTGGCCTGATCGGAGAGATGCAGGTTACTCGGCTCGCCTTTGTCCTGACCGGAAGATGCCTTGTGGCCACCCGGATCATTGGTCGGCCGCGTGGACCTCCCCGGGATTTTTGCCTGCTACGAGTTACGGTCGAGTGTGGGATCAGCACCGCTGGTGGGAGTTCGCGGGCTGGAGACGGGGTCATCTTGTGGTAAGATTCTTTCCGTCTGGTGAGCGCCGGCAAGCTCATCACCAGATTCGAGGCCCCGGGTAGCGCAATGCTGTTCGGGGCCTCAATGTTTGTGGAGCCTACTACCACGCCTGCCACCCGGTCAACCAGACGATCGCCCAGTACAGCGCGGCCGCTGGCGCGACTATCAGAGCTGTGCCGATCAAGCGACCCACGATCTCCTCAGTGCGCCTCGACCAGCGAAACCTCCTGCGCGGCTTCTCGTCGTAAATGCGCGCGGAGAGTGTAGGCATTACGTGCGACTGAATGGGGGCATCCCAAACAGCATCTGCTATCTGTGATGCAGTTGGCGAGTCCTGACTCTCACCAGCATTTGGGGTAGCGCTATCAGTCATAGACAATCTCCCAGCCGTCACCGGTCTGGCGGATGTGTATGAGGGCAGATCGCTCTTTTTCCTCAGCAGCTCTATCGGCACTGGACTTGCTCGACCACACTGCTCCTGCTTTACGATTCGGGTAAACGTTGATCCAGAACTCGATCGGCTCCGGCGCGGCGCAGTACTCATAATCGCCGTTCATCACAATAGAGTCACGGGTTGGGCGGCGCCATTCACCGCCGCACAATAACCTTTCACGAATCTCGTTGTTCTGCCGCGCTTCGTCAATCAGCGCCAACGCTGCATTGATGTCATCTTGTCTGCTCATCGTCTCCAAAGCTCCTCTCCAGTCTCCCTCCAGTGCTTCTGCACCGCGTCAGCCATGCGCCGGTTGTAGCCGTAGTGACGCACCAGCCAGTCATGGAACGTGATCGTCCCGGGGTGGCGCTCAGGGCGGCCCAGCCTCGGGCGACCTTGGTGGCTGCGCTTCGGCTTCTTCTCGTACGGGTTTGCGATCTGCGGAAACGGTACGTCCACGACCTTAGTTCGGCGCTTGCGCAGCCAGCTCTGCACGCCCTCGCGCGCCCATTTCATTATCTCCATCAAAGCTCCTCCTCTGTGCGTCGATCACCTCTCATGAGGCCCATTATCTTGTCCATGCCGACACCGAACATCAGGTATACCTTGTGCCACGGCGCGGTGTTCCAGTACACGTTGAACTCACCCTCTTCGTCATCCTTGTCCGGTTTCATCTCCACGATCACTGCGATGGTGCGGATGTTATCCACCTCTTCGAGAGCCTGTAGTAGTAGCTGTCGAGGGGAGTAGTCGCCGTCCGCGTTCAGGACCTTGACGTTATCCACTCGCCATCTCCTTGTGCAGTTCAATCAGGCGAGCGCCGATGACGTAGCCGGGGTTGCCCTTGGTCTTACCGTCGCGCAGCGAGCGTATGTAAGTCTCGGTGCAGCCGCACTCGTGGGCGAGCAGGGCTGTCGTGTAGTCGCCCTCTATGATCAGGTCCTGCACGACCTCTTGGAAGTCTGGCGTCGTCATTGGTCCTCCTCTCAGGTGTCAAGCGTTGACAGCTGGAACTGTACCGGACGCGAACGATTGTTGCAATGATCCTTCTGCCACCCTATACTCGTCACCTGACCAAAGGAGGACCCAGATGACTGAGCGCATGCCCTGCCACATAACCGATGGCCCCCAAACACCCGAGGATGCCGTCGAGACCTACGCCCCCGCCGATGACATGACAGAAGACGAGCTGCGTGATGAGCTGCTCGACATCGCGGGTACCAGCCTGCAAGCACTATGGGAGAACGAACGATGACGACACAGAAAAAGCAGACCACATCCAGCCCAAAGATGTCGCTCTGGCAGCGCATCAATGCGGTGCGCGCGGAGATCGGCTCTGTCGCGCACGACAAGCAGATCGGTGAGGGCAGCTACGCCTACACCGTCACCACTCATCAGGCCATCCTGAAGAAGCTGCGCCCGCTCATGGCTCAGCACGGTCTGGTCGACTATGTCGCGCTCGGCTCCATGGAGCTGGTCGATACCGGCATGCGGCAGGGCAAGCAGCAGCGTGTGGTCAACCAGCATCGCGGCTGGTACGACTACGTGATCCGCAACGTCGATGACCCAGAGGACTTGCACACTTTCCCAGTGCTCGCCTACGCGGACGATGCCGGCGACAAGGGTCCGGGCAAGGTCAACACGTACGCGCTCAAGGCGGGGCAGAAGATACTGTTCCAGATCGGCACCTCGGATGATGAGGAAGAGGCGCGCGAGGCCAACTACACCCGCGCCGAGGACGTGACTATCACGCCCGAGCAGCTCGATGAATTGCTGTCAACGGCTGACACCTACTTCGGTGATGAGGCCTACGACAAGATCGAGAGCCTGTGCAAGAAAGTGCTCAACATTGACTCGATCG
>JAAUYB010105630.1_pt1 | contig 10853 bp, 12 predicted proteins | sample 7278071 | NCBI WGS metagenome assembly JAAUYB01 (sample SAMN14350121, study PRJNA611818) | marine sediment metagenome | isolation source: surface marine sediment (1.8m) | place: French Polynesia: Moorea | collected 2018-08 | reverse complement strand
GAGGAGGATGCACAAGTTAATGTATTTCGCAAATTCCGTGCAAAAAGGAGATAAGGATAGAAACCGCGCAAAAAATCTTCTCAGTGTATAATAGTAGGCAAATTCCGTAGCAATGCGTGTCAAAGTGTCGTAGTACGATGCTATATACAAGCTGTATGCATATATTCGTCCTCCTCCTCCTCCTCCTCCTCCTCCGCCGCCGCCGCCGCCGCCGCCTTCCAGGCGCCTCCGTGGCCTGGATATGCCGAGACACTCGTACAGTGGCAACAGAAAGGACAAAAAGGGAGGAGGAGACGAGAGAGAGAAAAAAAGGTTTTTTTGCGAACAGACAGATGCAAAAGAGGAGGAAAAGAAGTAATTCGCTTCCCTTTTCCCCATTCGCAAAAAAACCCAGAACAACCCCGCCGACATTGCCGCAGGCCCGGAAGATTGAGAGTCGAATCAAAGCGAAATTAACCGTTTCCCTGCTATTCGGGGGGGAAAAGGGTATCCCAACCGCCGCCGCAGGAGGAAAGAAACCCCTCTCTACTACTTCTTCTTCTCCTCTACAACCACCGCAATAAAGACAATTTTATGGTCAAGCCATAAAAGATGCCTCCTTCCTGCCGCCTCCTGCCTTTTGCCATTGCCATTTATGCGCTAAGGAGGATCACGATTTCCTCCGCCGACGAAAAAAACGCAAAGTAAATCGCTGTTCTCCTCGTTCTTTTTATTGCCGTATTTACTTATCCGGATTCTGGCTGGCTGCCCCACTTTTCCCCTAGCCCTCAAGGATGCGGCAGAGAAAAAAAAGGGGGGGGGATCGACGTTGCACATTTCCAAAAATAAAATATGGATCGCGAAATGGCCGCAAGGAGAAAAGTACAAATGCCCGTTTTCTTGAGGGTCCTTGAATGCTTCTGCTGCTGCTTCAGCGGCGGTTCCTTGATAAGGGAGAAATGTTTACAAAAACTGCTGTGGAACAAAGAAAAGGAAGGTCCGGGGTCGTTCCTTATCTTTCTCTCTCCTCCGACCTGGCTATGGCCGGGTTTCATAAATTGAGATGTACAGAGGGTGTCACTCACGCCACTTCACGTTGCTAGGTACTGCATTTGTTGGAGAAAGAGAAAAGACAGCTTATCATCTTAGCTGCACCTTGCACAGGTCGGTTTGCTCAGTACAGTACGTATGTACAGTCCGAAAATAGGCGAATGCTCGACGTCTTGTTCTTATTTTCGATATCAGCGTGAACGAGACCATAACGCGATTCTTTTGTGGAAGGGAACATGATCCGAAAATAAACATCCCGTCGCCCATTTGCCCAAACGATTGCATAAAAAACTGCGACGGCGCCAACCCGCTATGCCAGATAGCAGTTTTTTTCTTCCTGGCAAGATAAGTGTGGCAAAAAAGTCTCTTTTTTTGCGAGTGCGTGGAAACGTGACCCAAATTTTTCTTCCCCCCTCCTCCCTATTTTTGAGATAGCGCTGGCGGGCGAGCGAGCCGATTGCGCCTTGTGCAAACACAGTTGCTGCTTTTGCGAATACGTACTAGGAGAAGGGTTGTTGTTGTAGCGTCACTGCCGGCCCGCATGCAATGCAATTTCTGCTTTCTGCTCAATGTGCGAAAACGTGTTTTAGGTCGCTTGATATTCGGAGACATTAGACATCTGTCTGTCCAGCAAGATTTTTTGCACAAGCAGTGTGTATTTCCCGTATCGTCTCGGTCGAGGTAGTCCGGTCCGATGAGACGACATTTCCAGAATATTCTCTTCGACTAGAAAGCACTTGATGATGCAAGGAGAAGAAAACTAGAACGTTTGTTATTTGGAGCAAAGTGTTCTCTCTAGTCTCCCCCAAACTCCCTTTTGGCGAGAGAAAATCCGATTCCGCGGCGGAAAGAAACGGGAATTTCGAGAAATCGTGCAAAAAATGTGAGAGAGCTATGGTGCAGAAAGAAAGGGTCAAACCGGAATAGCAAAAAATTGCAAAAAAGAAGTTTCTTGCACAAAAAGAGTTTTCTTTGTCTTGAGTGTAAATTGTCCTCACATATTTCACCACGTGAATTCAACAACGTTTTTCCCTTCCAGATGCTTGATCGTCTGTCTGCTGCTCCTCCCTCCTCCGATGTCTCCCCCTCCGCCCCCTTCGACCGCCTCCCCCGCCTCTGGCTTTAGCCTCTTCCTCTCGCGGCTGCAGGAGGCCTTCAGGATAGGAAAGGCAAACAACAACGAGAGCAACAACAACAACAACAACAGGAGCATCAAGATGAGCTCTGCGACTGCGGCAGCGGCGGCAGGAGGGGAGATCAGGTGAGGATCGCTTATCTTAGAGAAAAAAACAGTGTTAGCTTATGCAAATTATCGTTCCAGGCTCCCTTCCAGCAAGGTTTGCCTTGACATGACCTCCTCGTCCTCTTCCGCCTCCTCCAACGGCGGCCTCACCGCCGCCGCCTCCCATAAGCGGAGGGAGAAGGCTCCCTCGGGGGACTCCAAGTCATCCTCAGCCTCGTCCTCCTCGGGAAACACAAATTCGGCCTCAGCAACAGGAGGGGAGCAAACCAGCGCAGCGGCCAGCAAACTCTCAAAGGTGCGAAGGAAAATATTTGTTGGAATTTCTCAACTATTAACTTTTTCGTCGCTTTTCCAGTTTGGGAAGCGTTTGCGCGAGAGCTGCCGCAGCCTGAAGCCCAACTCCGCCTCCAAGGCCAACAAGCAGACCCCGGAGGACTTTGCCACGGAGCAGGCGCCAAACGTACGGGAGACCTTAAAAGAGCTTATTTAATGGCGCAAAAGCGCAAAAAAGATAGATGTCATTATTTATGGCGAGCGCACCTATAAACACAGGTGGCGCAAAGGGAAATTCCTTTTTTGTGCTTGCCTGTCACCGAAAGAGAAAAGAAAATGAGCCAAAAGACAACTCGGCCACGACACCTGTTTTCCCCAGAGATGGATATTCGGACGATAAGGGGAAAGCGAATAGTGTCTCTTTACATTTTTTTTGCTCTTGTCCCACATATCTGAAAAAGCAACACCTGTTCCTTTCCCACTTAGACACTTACGCAAATCTTCACAGCAACGCATGATTCCCTAACTTTTGCTAATATTAGTTCTTTTCCTTCTTTTCCAGGACAGCAACCGTTCGAAGCACTATGTTGCGATGGACTTCACTGGGAGCGAGGGGGAGATCATCCAGAGCCACCAGCCGCCAACTTCTGGCCGGTGCTACGCGTCAAAGGACGGATACGCGTACTTCAGGAGAAAAGTGAGCCCCAAGGAGGTGGAGCCCCTGCTGACAGAGACCCAGTCGACCGTCCACACCCGCATGCCCTGGTTCCACAGAGGGATCTCAAGGGAGCTCGCGCAGAGGATACTAGCAGCGCACAACGTGGACGGGTAGGTGACAAACATGTGACGGATGGCCTTACTTATATAGAGAGAGCACTTGTGCACTTTCACGGAGGGGGGTTTCTCTTGCAAACTTGTGCGAATATCTATGGGGAAATTCCCCGCATATAGCAAATGCACATTTCTATTTTTTAATTCCAGCACGTTCCTTGTCCGCGAGAGCAGCGTGAGCGGCGGCTTCGTCATCTCTTACGTCCACTCCGGGCGAACCTTCCACGCCCAGGTGCTCCCGGACCGGCTGGAGCGCGATCCGGGACCGGACCCGGCGGACCCGGACGAGCCCGGGTTCACGGCCTTCTACTCCCTGGACGAGGGGCGGACGCGCTTCTTCGACCTGCTACAGATGGTCGAGTTCTACCAGCTCAACCGGGGGTCGCTGCAGACCAGGCTCAGGCACTACATCGTCAGGGCCAAGATACAGCAGCAGGCAGAGTCGACCCCTGCAGCGGGAGAGAAGCAGAAGCCGGCAGCAGTAGCCCCACTGTTAAACGGGGGAGGGGCGGAGGAACAGCAGCAGCAACAGCAGCAGCAGGAGAGGGCAGAGTCGCCAAAGTCAAGGTGAGGAAAATTGTACAATTGAGTTGTTACTTGAAAATTATTTTTTTATCGTGCAGATCTGGCTCCACCGCCTCCGAAGCCTCCATGGAATCCCAGACCTCCCAGCACCTTCAGCAGCAGCAGCAGCAACAGACCCCTACCCGGCAGCAGCAACCGCAGACCACCACTTTGTTGGGCGCCTCCGCCTCCGCCTCCGCCTCGGACGCCCCAATGCCATCGGACTCGGACGACTCAGAGTCAATGGAGAGGGAGTTCCACCAGCAGGGATAAAAAAAGAGGAAAGAACAAGAAAAAATACGTACAGAAGAAAGAAGAGCTATGTGTAAAAAACAAGAAATCAATCGTTGCTACTACACACACTATATACTACAACTATGTATACTACTACTACACGGCTATACAAACCTCTTGTGAAAAAAAAAGAATGCCCCCACTTCCCCTCTTTCGGACGTTTTTGAAACCCCAGTTTTACATACGTACAGATTCCGCAAAATATCAAAAATGCAGGAAGCCCCCCACCCCCCATCTGTTTTCGGTCCAATCCCAATACCCCCACCCCACCCCACCCCCAGAGAGACCAAAAAATATCACACGCCCCAACCCGAAACACACAGGCAAAGCAATTTTTGACTCTCGAAAAAAGCAATCAAAGCACTCTTTTTAGGTACTGTATCTCATCGGTGTATAGAAAAATTCAATCGCCCAGTTTTCCCCAAAAAAAACCTTTTGAACAGTCTTTTTCTCTTTCTCCTCTTCTTCTCTTGATGTCGTAGAAGTTGAACAGTTTCTCCCAAAAAAGAGAAAAAAGAAAGAATACCCCTCCCCGGAAAAAAGAGGATGGGAGTCAGTTTTTTTGAAGCAAATAATAATTGCGATCCCCCTCCCCTATAAATACGAGGAAAAGGGAAAAAAGGCCCAGGAAAGAATTGTCTGAAGGTGGACCTACTTTAAAAGGGAGAAAGAGGAAAGGAAGAATTATGATCAATTTCGTTATTTGGGAAATCGAACGGCGCCGTCGGACATACATACACACAAAAAAAGCCAAAACCCTTGTTCTTCAAAAATTTCCCCCGACTAGTGATCAGTTTGTGTTGAGGAGGGAAGACTGGGAAAGAAGAGGAGAGGGAAGAAGAAAAGGGAAAAGAAAAACCGGAAAACAAAATTGTATAAGACCTTTTTTTCTCCCCCGATCGAGGGAGGGGAGAAAAAGTCAAAGTGATATACGAAAAAAAAGTAGCGAGGAGGGGAAGAAAAAACAGCCTGGACCATATTCGCAAAAAAAGGAGAGCCAAAAAACGGTGTTTTTGCGAGCAAGAAAGAAAGGGGGGTCAGGGGATAGGGGTGCCTCTCATCGAAAAGGGAAGTCGAGTTTGTATGTACGTAAATGTGCATCCAAAGGGGATTTCAGACTCGACAGACAGACTTCGGCAGGTGGAAATAAGGCGGCAGTGGCAAAAGGAAGTGTGTCAGAAAAATAATTCCTTTGGCCTGCTCCGCCTCTACCCCAAGAACCACCACCAACAGCAAGGCTCCCCATTCCCCCTCCCCTCTATTGTCATATGTACACTACACGTCTTTCGAAGATTTTAAAGAAGAAGAAGAACAGAAGAAAAATTAAAGGGAGGAAGAGAGGATTTAGCGGCGAAAGCAAAGACAGTTTCCAAATTGTGGAAGAAACGCTGCCCGCCGCAAAAAAGGATGTGGAGAAAGGACAGAAAAGATGATGATGATGGAAAAAACGCAGATTCTTTTTCTTTGTGAATAAATAATAACGCGACAGAGAAAAAAAGATCAACGCCACGCTCGTTAATTCTAATGTCCGTTCTTTAGTCAGATGATTTTTGCAGTGTGAGCGTGCTTGCGATTATTTTCTACATGCTAGGTGCCGGCGTTTTCCTTGTAGCTGCATGCGACAAAAAGCCTTCTGCTGCTATTTTTTTGGGGGAAAGCGTTTGCTGTACTCCGCACAATCTTTTATTGCATCCTTCCCTCTTGTTTGCCTAATCGTACGAATTCCCTTTCTACGCATGTAGCCCATCTGCAAGATGAAGCTCCCTCCGTTCCTTTTTTAGACCTCCGCCGTATTTGCGAAACTCCCTAGCCAAAAAAGGAGAAGAAGAAGGGGCATCGGCCGAAAAATAGGATCTAGGAAATCACAGTGTTTGCACGTGCGATTCACCAGCTTTTTTTAGGGGAACGCACTCTCTTTTGGGACTGTAGGTAGAGTGCAAAAGAAAACACACTTGATGTTGGTATATTTGTGTGTGTGGAGTACAAGAGGAGTTTTCGCGCGCACTCGCGAGAGGAGATCAAAAGGCTGCAAATGCTACTTTTGCTGCGACAGATTTTTTACTATGCTTACCTCGATTTCCCAAGAGAAGCAAAAAATCCCACAAACTTTTGTGACTTTTTGGCGGGTCGCGGTTTTGACGACAAATATTTTCGACGACAAGTGTGGCAGAGAAAGTTCAACAGTTTTGAGTTTGTTGATCAATCTCACGCGGATCAAAGCTGGGGAGAAAAGGAGGGCGGAGCATTTGGGTGGGGAAGGAGCTGTATAGATACAGGGGTGGACACCGCATGCATGCAAACTTACCTGAGGAAATTTTTTTTACAGTAACAGGCGCTGGATCTTGCGATGGGTTCCCTTGGAGAGGTTTTGAGAAAAAATCTTTTTGATTTTCCAGCAAGGAGTAACAATTTTGTTACTAACAAACCAAAACATTGGAAGTAGCAGATTGAAGTCCTGCACTTGGCCTTTGCTTTCAGTAATTGCTACTTTCACTTATCACTTATCAGTTGCTCCCCTCTTTCCTGAACTGACTGCATGGCCCTGAGGCAGAGACACCTGCTGCGCCTGCTCCCCACATTGAGACAGCAGAGGCAGCAGCAGCAACAAAAGAAGCAGCAGCAACAGCTCCTGAGCAGCATGTCGGAAGAGGGAGAAGGAGGGGGACCTGTGGAGGCTACCATCAAGTACATTTTTCAATTACAGTTGAAAAAGTCTACTCTACTTATTTTTCCATTTCTTTTCCTCAAGACAAAAGCTTGACCGTGCGTTCAAGCCATCTCACCTCCAGGTTTTGAACGAGTCCTTCATGCACAACGTCCCCCGCGGATCAGAGACGCACTTCAAGGTACTCGTCGTCAGCGAGGGATTCCAGGGGAAGAAGCTCATAGAGAGGCACAGGTGGGGAAGGGAGAGAAGGATGGAAGGTTCAAAGTAATGCTGTAAAGTAAAAGTAAAGCTGATTCCTCCATTCCAGACTTGTGAACGATTGCCTGTCGTCCGAGCTGTCCTCGGGCGTGCACGCGCTGTCGGTGGTGGCCAAGACGCCCCAGCAGTGGGAGGAGCAGGGAAAGAAGCCGCTAGAGCAGAGCCCGAAATGTAGGGGAGGATTCGGGAAGTAAAAATCGTCGCAGGAGGGAGGAATCGTGTCAGAATTCATGCTGGTGGAATTGTAAATAGATATTGTCGGGAAAATGGTGGCCGTGCGTACCGGTACTTTCTTGAGGTCTCCTGCCACTCCCCTATGGTAATTGTGCAACACTTTTTATTGTCTTTTTTTTTTTGGTGTCAGCGAGTATTCTCCAAACTTGTTCTTTCATTCGCTTTCCCCTCCCTTCCCCCTCTTCTTCCTCCTTGCATGCACCAATTATCCAATCTAGCCCGGATTCGAGCCCTACCGTCCATGCCCTCCCAGACACCGTCCTCAGCTACAGCAGACATCAAAATATTTCTTTGAAAATGTTGAAGCTTCTTCTCCTGTGTTTGTTGGCGTCTCTCGCCGTTGCCGTTGAATATGAACCTGGTGGTCACCTTGTGCCAACTGAGGAATTGGGCGGAGAGGCGTTGGAGGCGATGGCGCCGGGGAAAGTAGAGTGTCCGTCCGAAAGCGTCATAGTGCACAGGTACGACAAAGTGTTGACAAACTAAAAAAACAGCTCCACATACGTCTTTCGTTTTTATTCGCCAAGGGAGCGACTACTATTAATACACAAGCGAGTTTTGATGACAGTTATTTTTTCCTCCCCCTTATTTCTGCAGGTACAGATGCAAGGTACGTACGCGATGCTCTAATCTACAAGACAGATTAGGAGCATTAGCAGCCAAGTGGTTGCAGGACTTTTGTTTTAAAAAAGCTTAAACCAATTCTTAGGTCTCCGGCCGATGGACCGATTGCAACCGCCGTAGCTGCTGCCCAGGATACACCATGCTCATTGGAAGGTGAAATCTTTTGCAAAAAGCAATTAAGAGCAGGGGGAAAAACTTTTTTTTCACTTAGGTGCATCTCTGACAGCATCGACCCTTGTAGCCTCGGTCTATGCGAGCAGCGCTGTTCTTCTTTACTGGGCAGGGTAGTCTGCACTTGCTTCTCCGGATACAGGTCTCCAACTACAGACTTGGAAAAGGTGTATCGAATTCATCTATCTTTTGAATAGGTTTGACAAGGAGAGGCACCGCCTGGGTCTTTCCGCTTGCGTTGATGTGGACGAGTGCCAGCAGCAGCAGGAACAAAAGGGCGATGACGGAGAGGAGGCTCCATGTGAACAAGTGGATTCGCTCTACTTACCCCCATATTTACAAAAGAAACTCATTTCGATCTCTTCTCCAATCAGGAGTGCATAAACAGCCCGGGGTCTTACTCCTGCTCTTGCCGCGAAGGCTTCTTCCTCGACCCTTCGGACAACAGCACCTGCCAGCAGGACCCGCAGCCGGGACACCTGCTATCCACCGGCAGGACGCAGCAGCAGGGGCAGTGCTATGCTAACTGTCAAACAACCAGGAGGATGAAAAAGAGGGCGAGTTCGCATATTTTTTGGTGCTTAAAATATTGAAGTCTTTTTTCTTTGCAGATTGCGGAGCTGGAGGAGAGAGTGAGGTCTCTTGGGACCGCACTGAAGCTCTACACAATTTCGGCAGGAGCTCCAGGCAGGAACAAATTATAGTTTATATCTATCACAGGTTGAACGTACCGTAGAAGCTGTTTATTCTGCCTATCAGGTCCTGCTGGTCCCCCCGGTCCTCCCGGTCCTCAAGTAAAAAGATTTCCAAGACTCTTTTCAGTTTTTGCTACTATCGTGTTTTCTCTCTTTCAGGGCCCTCGCGGCTTCCCCGGTCCTGCTGGACTGGGCAGGAAGGGGAAGGGGAAGCACTGGCAGCAGGGCATGATCGACAAGAGGGACCTCGAGCTCATGAACGACGAGGGGGAGCAGGAGGAGGAAGAAGGGGAGGAGGAGGGAGAGGAGGACGAAGACGAGGAGGGAACGGAGGATTCGTACAAGATGGCAAGAAGAAAATACGAAAAAAATCATTTGCCCAGAATTAATTATCCCCTTTTCGCCTGAAGGTGGGTCGAGGGCGCAAACGGCAGTTCTGCCGTTGCCGTCGCGGCCCCGTGGGTCCCCCTGGCTCCTCCGGGTCGTCCGGCCCCCGCGGCCCGCCGGGTCGACCCGGGGAGAAGGGCGGACAGGGCGAGCCGGGATCGTTCGAGTTCCTCATGATGATGATGGCCGACGTCAGGCACGACATTGAGGCGCTCAAGGATAGGTCATATGCAAAGCAGAATAATTGACTCGACAAAATTGTTTGACCTAATAGTATTTTCCAGGGCCTATCCTGCAAGAGGAGCGTCGTCGTCGTCGTCCTCCTCCGCTCCGAGGTACGACCTCCGTCGCCACCTAGAGTGGGAGCAGAGGATCAGGAACCTCAGGCAGGGTGACAGCGCAAGAGGTGGTGGAGGAGGAGGCGGGAGCGCAAGGTGGTTGTCATTGTTTTCAAATCAGACATTTAATTGTTGAATCTTTACAAACGAAAAATATTGTCCTATCAGGCCTGGACCTGGCGCCGCCATCACTACCAGGGGAGGGGGAGGGGGAGGAGGGGTGAGAGGGAGGGAGGCGCTGGAGGAAGTCATCTTGGAAGAATAACTCTGCATCTGAGGATTCCAATGGGAAAAGAAAATATAGTTGCACGTTAGTTTTTTGTCATGGCTTAGCTAGCTGTCATTGGCCTCCTCCACTATTTTCCCCGCTTCTCTGGCGAAGGAGGAGACTCCCTCCACCCCTAAACGGAGGCGTCGGACGCCATCCTCGGAACCGTACCTTTTTAGAGAAAAACACTTCTAGATCGAAGACGTTACACACAAGAGTTTCTTAAAGCTCACCTCGCCACCAAGTACCTTCCCAGCAACTCCTCAAACTTGCCGGAGCCGCTTGATTGCTTATCATCATCATCTTCCTCCTCCTCCTCCGTCTTAGCCTCCCTGAGTGCCATCACCAGGTAGAGGAGGTAGAGCTGCACCGGGTCCACAGGGGAGGAGGGTCGGTCACGCGGCCAGGCGCTGATGCGGCGGGTCAGCTGCAGGTGGCGAACCTGTCATAAAAGTCATATTAAAACAGGTGGCTCTGCAACTCACACGAAAAAAATAGAATTACCTCTTTGTCTACGTCTCCGCCGGCCCAACCTGGCGGGAAGATCTACGAGAGAGATTTTTAATGTCAACACATATTTCAGTTCATTATGTCTTTTTGTCTTCTCACCTGGTGGTAGTCCCATGACGGCGTCCTGTCTGGCATCCCGCATTGCTCAAGCTTCCCCAGCACCTCCGCCGCTGCCGCAGTGCAGTCCTTGCTCCAGAGATTGCCCGCGCCGCCGCGTCGTAACTCACGGTCAAACACCTAAAGAAGATAATTCAATTATGTTTATTTGTTTACGAAATTGCTGTGTGTCCATACATGGGCACGGGGGGGGGGAAGGGGGGGGTTACCCCCCGCCTGAAGGCCAAAGTCCGAGTCCCCCTGCCTGCCGGGCTCTGAAGTCGTTCCCCGCCGTGTCCGGGCGAACGAGGGTGTGCGGGGGGGGGTCCGAGACGGGGGCGCTGGGGGCGGCGGGGGGTGTGAGGGGCGG
>JAAUYB010012611.1_pt1 | contig 10854 bp, 13 predicted proteins | sample 7278071 | NCBI WGS metagenome assembly JAAUYB01 (sample SAMN14350121, study PRJNA611818) | marine sediment metagenome | isolation source: surface marine sediment (1.8m) | place: French Polynesia: Moorea | collected 2018-08 | reverse complement strand
CACGTACTCACAATTTTTTTCCGCAAGGAAATAAACTAGCGTCTCCCGCGAAAGAGGCGGGGAACTAGGGTAAATCAAGCTTTAGGTAAGGCAAACGCAAAGGTACCGTAGCAGTAAGAAGTAGAAAAAGCAGAAGTGACGGGTCAATAGTTGAATCTGCTGCTTCTGCAGGAATCGCCCTAAAAATTACACCTACTCTCACCTCACGAATTAAGTCCAACCCTCAGAATAGGATTCAAAGCGAGGGGGAATACTTTGAGGGTGAGCAGGGATTTAAGATTTAAAGCTTAGCTCAGCCATCTCTAACCGAAGTTCTCTCATGCTAAAAGACGGGTGGTGTTGGCTTGCCTTACACCTACTACGGTACCTAGAAGGACAAACTGAACGGTTAGGGGTGAATGCATGGGAGGAGGCGAAGAAGAAGAGGGAAAATGGACCGAAAAGGCGTCGGTGGTGTCATGTGCCTTAATTAGTGGATGGAGAGGAGGTGGAAAGGGAAGGTGAAAAGAAAGAGGAGAGAGAGGAAAAGCTGCCTAAATTACCATGGGACCGACGACGACGGTCGATTGTGCAGGAGGAAGGAGAGGAGGAACAGGCTGCTGCATCGTTGACACGAGTGGCTGCACCGGTGGCACCATCACGACATTGTTCGCCGCCGCCGCCGACAGTCCCTGCATGGGCGGCGGGAGCAAGGATGCAGAAATAGGTAGGAGTAGGTACGTGCGCGTTCGAAATCGGTCCAAAGCGAGTCAGCGAGAAAAAAACTCGATTGAAAAAGAGAAGTGTGCGCTGGAGCGAAGAAGGATGCCGGCGGGGATGTGACTCCCGTACCTGCTGCTGTTGCATGGGCATGTCCCCGCAGACCGGGACCATTGGCAGCGCGGACATTGACTCGTTGTCCGGGAAGAAGACCCCCTGCGGCGCCAGCGAGGGGTGGATGCCCGCGCCGGCGGTCTCCATCGGAGCCATGGGCGGGGAAGGCTCGGGGGGACCGAACTGATCGTTGGTGGGGGGACACAGGCAGAAGGAGGAAGTGGATTGAAAGTAGAGTGGTGGATTGAGACCCATAGGAGAAATTCCCCCCAACTGAGGATGTAGAAAGAGTTTGGAGGAGATTGAAAGTCAATTGTCCACAATGCGTGAGTAGGAGAGGTCTGAATGAGAGAGCTAAAGGGGCTCCATGATGATGTGATCTCGACTTTGAGACCCCAAGCAGTGTCATAATTGGTGTGTGATATGTACACTTTGCATTCATATAGCTGGCTCGCATGAGGTGGGAAAAGAGCCGTCTTCAAAAAATTTGTAATAGCTGTAATTGTGTGAATGTGTTTTCGGAGGTTTTCAGAGAAACTTAATTTTTGCAGCAAAAGGTGTACAATTCTGCAATTTACCCCCAGCAAAGGAGCGTGTTTTTTGCATCCCCCTCTCGTTTCCCTACTGAGAAGTGAAGAGTTTCCTGGCTCAATTGAATCACAGTGTTTCACCGCAAAAAAAGAAGCAAACTTCTGCTGAAACTTTACTCTTCTACTGTACCGATCGCATGTCTTAGAGCTTGCGTTTTTGCTTTCACTTACGTCATTGATATGATGAAGATTGTTAGCACCAGAGTTTCCGACAAAAGAAGTATCACCGACGTCCATGAAAGGCCTGGAAAAGGAGGATAAACGAAGGGAATATTAGTGGCTTGGTTTGCTAAAACTTTTCTTTTGAAACTAAGAATTAAGGGTACGGAGAGGCTATCGCCATATGTCCTTACTGGTCCATGGGTCCTCCTGGGTGCGTCGTGTGTGGTGGCAGCATGCCTCCGGGACCGAATCCGGGACCCAGGTGTGGGTCCAGGGGCTCGCCTGAAAAAGGGAACAGAATACAATTGCATGGTCGTATAAACTTTCAATTTAAACTTCCCCTGACATGGATAAAAGAAAGTTGCTTTTTAGCTGAACAAGCCCTTCCGTACTAACACACATTAGTCACATGCAGTGAGGCCCCCGCCTCTTCTTTCCCCGCCTCTTCCTCCGCAGCGTCGCTTCTAATCCCTCATCTCCTTTCTCATCGTTACCCTGAACCCCCCTTTTTTTCCTGTCGCGAAGCCGCTGGTCCTAGAAAAGCCAGGGTTGTTGCTGCTGTTGTTGCGGAGACCAATTCGAGATGTTTTACTTGGACTTCTTTTGGGAGTCCTGATTCAAAAATACAGTATAAGCATTGCAAAGCCCCTTCGCCGCAGGACTTTGAATGATCAATGTTCTTGTTCTCCCCCCCCCAACGCCCGCGCTTATTATTATTCTTGCCTGATGTCCCTATCCCTCCTCCCTTTTCCCCTGTCCTTCTCCGTTCCCAAAGGGTGCTTCCATCTTGCCTCTCCTTCCCTCGGCCTCAACTTGCTATAACGCCTGGAAAAGCGGAGGAGGAGGGGAAGAAGAGAAAAGGGGGGAAACCGTCTGCGAAAATTTCCTCCTCCTCGCTTTCGGCAGAACTTGATGGAGCAGGGGCGGAGGGAGATACTGTGCAGGAAATGCCTTCTACAGTACTAGGCAGTTTGCGGCCTGGCAAAGATATGAGGTACGTAGATCCTTCCTTTTATATGGGAAGGGAAATTTTCGCTATACTTGTACGCACAGTACGTACAACGACGTACCCGCAAACACCCGCCACTCTTTCTTTCATACGTAAATTCAGAATGACAAGCAGAAACATAGAAAGCCGTCAGAGCCCCTTTCCACCACCGCTACTCAAACAGAGTCTCTCTCCCTCTCTCTCCTCACACATACGCACACTCACACTTCTTCAGATGGAGCTAGGCCACCGCAGGCTAGGCAGCAATGCCGCAAAGCTGTAAAATATGATTCATGGCTCCTTCCCACTTTACTCCTTCCTGGGTTTCCTGCTGCTAGAGCCAGCACACAAGGAAGGAGAGGTTCAAGAAGAGGGGGGGAACCATATATCTTGTTCTGTCTCGGGATTTTCTCCCCTCTCCCATCCTTGAATTTTGCCCTGTGTATATGCGAAACTGGCGTCTGGCTCGCACTGCTGAAGGAGCAGGGTAAATTCTAGCTTTTTCTCCACGTCTCAAAAATCAATCTCCATCCCTTTGGACGGGCGGACGGTTCTGCTGCCCCCTTCGATCCCCCCCCCTCCTTTCCGTGAGGAGAATGAGGTGGAGTTTGCACCACCGCCTCCACCTCGGTTGGTGGGTGGTCCGGTCGGCCTTGGAGGCTCCTCCTCCTCCTCCTAATGTAATCAGTGCCGCATGGGAAAAGGAGGAGGAAAAGGAGGAGGAGGAAAGTGAAGGCGGCGGCCGCCAACAGAAAAGTGAACTGCACCATCCTCCTCCTCCTCCAACAGCTCCCCATCCCTGGATATGAGGAAGAGAGAGCGGCATCACCAGCACCTTCCTTGCCACTTTGGTGCTGTGCTGCATGAAGAGAGGAGGAGGGCACACGCCACAGGAATCCTCGCTAAGAGGGAGGGAAAAGGGCCCTCGGCTCTCATGCGCCCGAGAGAAATTAGTTTGCCAATTAAGAAAAGCGGGCCCCCTCCTTAGGAAGCCTGGAGGGGAGGCATCTGCAGGAAAACATCTAGCATGCTGTTGGCCTCTTTTCCAGTTTCTGCCCACCTTTAAAGCTATCCTCCCCCTGGCTTGGGAAAAGCCCCTTCCTCCTCCTCTTCTTTTTCTCTGCTCCCCTCCGCCACCGCAACCCCGCTTAACTTTGGCCTCCGACTACGAACGATCGCTTTCGCCTCTGCTTCTCCTTCCTCCTCCTCCCTTCTCTAGATCCCATTCTGAGGCCGCCTCCGCCGCAGCCGACGACGAAGCCCAAGCCCATCTCTTCCTTCTCCTCCTCTTTCCCACTATGGCTCTAACCCCCCCCCCCCCCCCCCTCGATCGCAGCCATTCTTCAAAAACCTTTTGGCCTCCTCGCCTATAACGAAAGGGAATCGATGGACGGAAGAGCAGAACTGCTGAAAAACTTTTGGCAGCCCCCCTTTCTCCTCCCTCCCATGATTGCTTGCTTGCCAGCAAAAGCCAGAAAAGAGGGGGAAAGATGGGGAAAACTGCTTTTCGGCGTCGGAGGCGTCGTCTGCCACCTCACAAACTCTTTCCTAGGCTGGCATTAGACGGCGGCGTGTCTCGCTAAGCATAGTCAAAGAAGTTTATTCAACTCCCTCCAGGCTAGTTAGTGCAATTGCAGTATCATCAGCCAACTTTCCTCTTCCTCTAAAAAAACCTGCTTGTGAAAAACGCGCAAGGCGATGGCTTTGCAAACCCCTCTCCAGCCGAAAAGTGACTTTTCTGTAAACAGATTTCCAGAGTATAATAGTAGGAAGAGGGGTCTCCGAAGGGACACAAAGTGCCGTATTTGCTTTTCTCTTTATCGCTTTGCTTAGGGCGAGGAGAGGAGGAAGAGGAGGAGGGGCCAGCCAGACTGCAGAGGGCGGATCGAGCGAGGGCGACTCTGTGTTGGGGCTGTATATATAGTGAGCGGAGGCGGCACAGAAGGAGAAACGACGTCGACGACGAAAGAGAAAAGGCCTCCTCCTCCTCCTCCTCCACTCCATTCTCTGTCTCTCTCCTTCCTTGCATGCACAAAGGCGAAGGGAGGGAGGAGGGAAGACCAAGGCGGAGGGAGGGAAAAGCGTGAGAGTCTCTTCCCTCCCCTCGATTCCTCCTCCTCCTCCAAGCGAACGACCGGAGCCTTCTGCTTCGGTGTTTGGAGGAGGAGGAGGGGAGTGATTTGTGACGATTTTCCGATCGGCTGACCTTGCTTTTTCCTCTCCTCCTCTTGTTGTTCCCCTCCCATTCCAGAGAAGACAAGGGGAAATCTTGGACTGTGGAAGGCTGTGGAAATCCTCTGGTTGAAAGGGGCCAAAATGAAATACTTTTACCCACTAAAATTCTCCATTGAAAAAATCAAACCTTCATATCTCCATATCTCATGGAGAAAGCATTTTTCTTCCGCCCCTCCCCTCCGCCGCCAAGGCACAGCTTTTTCTATCTGAGCTTTGAGGCCCCTCCCATCAGATCAGCGAGCGAGCGCAGGCCTCCCTCCTCCTCCTCCTCCTCCTCCTTTTCCTCCGTTTGGCCATCGATCACCGGCAGATAGAAAAGGAGGAGGGGAGACATCAATGCAGATAAGGGGAGGGGAAGAAAGCGTCGATCGTCTCGCTCAATCGTCATCGACAAAGCAGCGTCCGTTCCTCGCCTTCCCCTAGATCGACAATGACACTTGGCTCCCTCCTTCCCTCCCTCCCTCATTTTATGCCTTTTACTTCTTCCTATGGAAAGGAGGAGGAGGAGGAGGGACGCTTTGTGTAGACCGGTCCTCCTCCTTCAAGATCAACGTAGCAGAAAAAAGAGCGCGGCGGCGGTGGCCGAAATATACGAAAAAAGTCTCCTAAATTTGTTCAGCTCCGAACGGGGAAAAAGGGAAATAGACTGGGCTCTTTTTCCCTCCAGCCTGCAGCTTTAATGAGGCAAGTCGTCGTCTCCCGTTTGAGGCTGGCAGTACTAAGAGAAAGGCGGGGGAAGAGAGGGGGAGGGAAACAAACGCTCCAGAAAAAAGCCCTTTCCCGGTTCCGCCTTCTATTTTGTTTGGCTCTCTCCTCAAGGTCCTCCTCCTCTTTCCTCCTCCCTTCTCTCCATTCTTATTCCGCCGTCTAATGAAAGCTCATGGCGCCTTTTCTCTTCTCCTTTCCTTTGCCCCAGTCATGCCTCTATCCTACTATAGATCAGCCTGGGAGACTTTTTTCTTTTATCCGACTTTTTCCCCAACTGCCTTCTGCTTCATTATAGAATCAAGGACCTTTTGCATCACCGATGGTTGGAGAAAAGAGTTGGAGGGATGAAATTGGCAAAAGTTGTTGCCCTGGACTGTAAGGCTCTGTATTTCCGACATGGAGTTTTCGTTCTCTTCGGAATTTGAACGGCAGAAGAGGAGAGAACTTTCACTGCAAAACGGAAGCATTCTCTGGGGCAGTTGCTTCAAGTCCTACAAGAACACAATGAGTTTCTCCTTCCTCTCTCTCCTTTCGAAATACGACTAATGCCCCCTCCTCCTCCTTTCGTGACCCCGAAAACCCTTCGTGGAAAATCCCCTCCGCTGACAGCAGGAAAGGGGCCTTGGGTGAGAGGGAGACTGAGAGAGGGGGGAGGAAAAGGGAGACAGAGCGAAAGAGAAAGCGGAGAAGAGGAGGAGGAGGAGGTCGACGAACCAAGAAGGAGGGGGGGAGGCCCCCTTCTCCTCTTTCTTTTCCCGTCGCTTCTCGCATTTGTTTCCATTAATGGCGCCCCCTCAACCGACCAACTCACTCCCCCAATTTCCCCGCTGCTTTCTATTACTGTTACAACAGCCGTGCTGTGGGACAGGTGGAAAGTTTATATGATTGCGCCAATTGTTGCCAATTCACTTGGGTTTTCCCTCGTGTCGTTGATTTACTTGCCCCAGCTCCGTCTTTTACCTTGTCTCAGCACCTTCCTTCAAGCCATAACGTGGTGAGGATGGATAGAAAGAGGCTCAAACAAGTCTGGGAAAAAGGCAGAACCATCCACAAGTTTTAACCGCTATCCGATGCTCTTTCTGCAGGTCGAAATATGAAATGTCGGCTGCCCCGAACAATATTGTCTCGAGTCCCACAGAAAACCCATTCATTCCTCGTTCTCCCCCGCGCGGCAAAAGGGGAGACAGGAGAGAAAGGTTGGAAGGGGCCACCTGGGATCGAGCATGCAAGAGGAGTTCCATCCACTTCAAGGAGGAAGGTCCCTCAGGTGGGGAGGAGGAGGAGGCCTCACAATATTCCCGTACTCTTCACAAGAAGAAAAATGCTGCTTCGCACAAAAAGGGATATAGGGGAAAATTAAAACATGAGTGTGAGGCTCCGAAGTCTTGAAATTTGGGGAGGGGAGAGGGAAGCGTCGGAAGCTGCCAAGACAATGGGAGAAAGAGATTTTCGCTTTGGCACGGGATCCAGGATAAAGTTTGCAGACACCCAAAACGTGCAAAATATTTTAGAGGCCTGAAAACAGCGGCATTTCTGAAATTGTTTTTCCTTTGCGTGGTTTTCGCTCCCATGTCTACGAGTAACAGCAAAACCTTCATTCCAGAGAGAAACCAAAAGCAATAAAACGCCCAAAAAGCTGTGAATTTTTTAGACAACCTCCAAACAATATCACGGGAATATGTATAGGCTCGAGACCGTATTCCAAGGAAATGTCAAAATGTGAGTGCAGGCAGAATGTTTGTAGAAAGAGACAAAATCCCTCTGCATAGTGATACCCCATATCCTTGCTGTAGAATATCATCTTCTTCCTCCAAATTCCATCGCTTTCCCCCTCGGAGAAACGGCAAACGCTTTGGGGATCGAGGAAGAGGAGCTGCGATAAGTTTTCTTCTCCCCTCCGATGCATCCTTGGGAAATTGCATTGAAAGCCTCTTTCTTTCTCTCTCTCCATCTGCTTTTCCAACACCAACATCTGCAGTCGGAGAACCTTGAGTGGCGGCATACCAACACAGAGGGGAAAACACAGCACAATTCGTTCCGTTTCTGCGGCAACTGAATTGCCATAGGAGACAAAGCTACAATAGCGTGTTTGGAGGGACTGAAAACTCGAGATTCCCTCTATGAAATGATTTTTTTGGGGGGGCAAAATTTGGAGCAGTCCGTAGGGATTGCCCCCCCCCCTCCGCTTTTGAATAGCATAAAGCGCGAGAAGAGAGGCGCGCGCATGGAAAATCTAATCTGGCAGGCAATTTGTCCCTCTTTTCGTTGGTTTGGCCGCCACCGGTCGAGGCACAGACTGAAGAACGGCGAAAGGGGGGAAAGGGCCTTTTTACGAGTTTCCCCCCCACCGCCGCAAACTCGATCAGCAGGTCTTCTTCTCCCCCGTTCGTCCGTTCGTCCATCGTTGGGGTCTTCACGGGGCAATGAAAACGGGGAGGAGAGGGGGGAACAATTCTTCCGGAGGGGGAAAAGAGAGCAAATAAGTTCTTGGGAGAGATCGAAGGAGGAGAGTAAGATTCTCGGACTCTTCTTCTCTCTCTCTCTCTGTGTGTGCGTGTGCTATCTCGCTCATTCCCCACGGCAGAAGAAGAGCTCCCTCCTCTCGTCTCCCCTTCAAGGCCAAACACCCCAGAGAAGAGCCGGGGGAAGAGGAGGAAAAGGAACAAAAACCAAGCCGCCGCCGCCGGCAGAAGAAGAAGAGGGTCTTGAAAGTCTAGTGCGAGAATCTCACCACTTCCTTCTCGCTCCGTACGTATACCCAGTCCTCTTCGGGGAATGCGTTGGAATAAGGGAGGCAGTGGAGGAGGAGGTCCTTTTTCGGCGTCTGCGCTGACTCCACCCGATCCTCGTCCTCCGAGAAAGAGGAAACTCTGCCGACTTCACTGTTTGGGCCTACGTAGGAGGCGCCTGGAAAAGTAGCTTCACTTGCAAGATAAGGAGCCTGGATGGCGTCGGTCCGAAGAAGACTTCTTCGCTCCTTCGACTGAGGCCTCCTCGCTCCTCCCCAGCAAGAGCGGGAGCGAGGGGGTAAAGATGTAAAATTCAGACACCTCCTCCTCCTCCTCCTCCTCGTCTCTACGTCTTTCACTCCTGAAACTTCTCTGCGTATGATTTTGAGGGGCAAGAGAAAAGGGAAGGAAAGAAGACATCCCCTTATAGGAGAGGCTTGATACCTAAACTCCATCTGCATTCATGAGCTAGGAAAAGTTCCACCATTTGTTCGACAGAGTTTTGTCAGTGTAGCCAATTAACCGAACAAACAATTTCTCCAAAGTTTTTGCTCCCACTGGTTAAGGAAAAGTCACGGTTCTCTGTATCGTAATGGTCAAAAACTTTTGTTCCTCCGTCGCTCGGTCCCTGGCCAATGCAGTCTTGGCTTTTCCCCCTTTTACACAGTAGTGTAAGCTCTGAAAGAGTAGAGAACCACCACTAGTAACCGGGCGGGGATTTTCGATTTAAGAGGATTTCGAGACGGTTTTGACACGGCGAGGTAAGGGGGAGAAGGAGAAGGGAAGAAGTGACTGCGGGAGAAAAGGAGGAAAAGGGGGAGAAAAAACGACAGCTCCAGGGAGAGTCAGACAGGCCGCCCTATCCGCCGCCGCCGCCGCAGAGGAAAGGAGTCCCTACCCCAACTTGAGAAAGTTTTTTCCCTCCGCCGCAGGAGGGGAATACCGTGAGGGTGGAAGAGGAGGAGGGAGGATCCAGCTAGACAGACTAGTAGAGGTAATTTCAAATTTATGCGCCTCGGGGAAGAGAAGAGAAGGAAGGAGGAAGACGTACGCGAGAAAAAAAGGAGGAGGGGGAACAAAGAGAGGAGGAGCCGCTTTTAAAAAGGAGGAGGAGGAGAATGGAGATTGCTCACACAAAAGAGGGGGAGGGGAGCGGAGGGGGGGCGACCGACCGCGAAAGAAGAGAGGGATTTTTCCTCCTCTTTATTTTCCTCCTCTTCCTTCTCTCTCGTGTGTGGCTTCTCTTATACGTACGGTGTACGTCCACAACTGGCCTCTGCAGAGGCGGGCTTTGGAAAACCGAGGGAGGAGGCTCTTTCATCGATTTCCGAAGTCCGCCGCCTCCTCCGGCGATCGAGCCACACTCCTCCTCCTGCCTTTAACACAACCATGGCTGGCTGTTGTTGTTGTCCGGCCGAAGGATCTTTCTCTCCGCAAAAGGCTGCAGCTTCGGGGGAGGGAAAAGTTGTGGGAGGTGTTTTGTGCCGCTTGAAACCATCTCTTTTTTGTCCAGCCCCTTCGGCCCCTCCTCGCAATAAAGACAGACAACACCTGCTCCAAATTGCACGCTGGACAGGATTCAGCTCACGCAAAGGCTAGCTGGGTGGATACACGAGTCTTTTTCAGATCAAATCCGGCGTATTTTTTTCTGCCAAAGCTCTCTGCAATGGCTGGGTGCATGCGACGATTCCATTTCAGAGATCGAGAAGGATCATTCTGCATGGCCAAATATCTTGGGAGGGAAAGGAGGAGGGGGAAATTCTGGATAGACGTTTGCTGACGCCTCCGCCATCGCAGAGGCTTTCTTGCTTGCATGCAAGGAAGGCGAGCTGGCCAATTATCCCAATGCCGACGAAAATTGGCTTAGTTTGCACGCAAGTGGAAGGAGTAGCTATGCAGTACTGCAATACGGAAAGGGAGAGAAAGGAGGGGAAACGAAAGCACTTGGGCGTTTGAGGAGCATCCTCTGTTTTCCCAAACCCACTACGTACGCGACCTTTTCAAGAACGAACGCCCTCACCCCTTTTTTCCCTCACTCAATTTCGAGGGAGGAGAGGGGAGAGGGAGGAAAAAACCGCAATTTTCTCTCTCCCTCCCTCCTTCCCTCGTAACCGTCAACAGCAGAAACAACTGAAAGTGGAAGAAGATGTGGAGGAGAAAGAGGAGGAGGAGGAGGAGGAGGAGGTCCCGGGGAGAGATAGGGTGGAGCAGAAGGGGGAAGGGAAAGAGGAGGCGGGGAAAAACTTTTTCCCTCGGGTGGGAAATAAGAAGAGGGATGCCTCCATGAGAGGGGAGGGGAGAGAGAGAGAGAACGAAATTAGAACTGGCACGAAAGTTGCGAGTAGCAAAAGAGAAGAAGAAGAAGAAGAGCAGGCGAAAAATGGAGGAATTCGGATACATGCTTACTGTAGGCGGGGCAGAACATGGAGTCTGAGTAGTCGGCCACGGAAGGCTTACTAAATTCTTCCAAATCCAGACCCCTCCACTTTTACCATGCCTGCTTCGAAATGCACTGCAGTGCACTGAGTAAGTGCAATACTAGATAGAGCAAAAAAAGGTCTTTGCAATGGATCTCGCGCCAAAGTAGCCTCGATTTTTCTTCTCCCTCCGTCCTCGCCTGCCTTCGCCT
>JAAUYB010107637.1_pt1 | contig 10857 bp, 9 predicted proteins | sample 7278071 | NCBI WGS metagenome assembly JAAUYB01 (sample SAMN14350121, study PRJNA611818) | marine sediment metagenome | isolation source: surface marine sediment (1.8m) | place: French Polynesia: Moorea | collected 2018-08 | reverse complement strand
TAATCGCCAGGTTTGTGAAACAGATAATGGTTAAATTATTTTTGGAAAATTTTTTATCATTTTTAAATGATGCGTAAAAAAAATTAAAACATTTATAGAAAAAACATAAAACCTAGCTATAATTGTTTGCGTGTATGTTTGTTGTGATGTATATAGATATTTCTGTTTAACTATTAATTAGTAACAAGGGGAGTCTCTGACATGGCAAAGAAGAAGACTGCAAGAAAGAAGACCGCAGCTAAGAAAAAAACTGCGAAGAAGAAGGTAGCCAAGAAAAAGGCTAAAAAGAAGGTAGCCAAGAAAAAGGCTAAAAAGAAGGTAGCCAAGAAAAAGGCTAAAAAGAAGGCCAAGAAAAAGGCCAAAAAGAAGGTAGCCAAGAAAAAGGCTAAAAAGAAGGCCACAAAGAAAAAGGCCAAAAAGAAGGCCAAGAAAAAGGCCAAAAAGAAAGTAGCCAAGAAAAAGGCTAAAAAGAAAGCAAAAAAAAAGGCTAAGAAAAAGGCCAGAAGAAAGACAAGAAGAAGATAGTTGGCAGAAAATGACCCCCGGCGAGCGTGATGAACAGCGCAGAAAACAAGCCAGGGAAGTCATAGAAGCAAGAAAAAAGCGTAGAAAAGCGCTTTACGAGCACTTGCTGAAGTCTGATTAAACGGACACTTGTGAGTCTCTCTGAATATTACAGGCCCCTTAACCGGGGCCTTTTTTATTGCCTGTTTTAAATCGATTCAAGATCAACTGATTTCAAGTGATGACATTGTCGCAGTTATTCTCGTCGTTATATCAAGATTGTTTTTTTGCCAGATAATCTGAAAACAATAGATTCCGGATAATGATGTAGAATTCTTCAGGAATTACCATGTATCTCCCGCGCTGTTGAATGGCAAAAAAGAAAAAGTCCTCTAAAAAACGTAAAAAGGCACGAGCCAAACCTGCCACTGGATTGTTCAAACGCACAGCCATTCAAATACTGCTGATCCTGGTGTGTGTATTTCTTTCCTACTGCGTCTGGTTAAATTTCCAGATAAAAAATGAGTTTGAGGGTAAACGCTGGTCAGTGCCTGCCCGTGTTTATGCACAGCCTACCGAGCTCTATATTGGCCGCGAGTACAGTAGAGAAAAACTTCAACAACAGCTTTCCGCTTTGGGGTATAAGCCTGTTCGTCGTTTATCCGGTCCGGGCCAGTTTGCAGTATCAGGAAATCAATTATTCCTGTATCAGCGTAAATTTAATTTCTCGGACAAGGCAGAACCGGCAAAAAAGCTGGCACTTGCCTTTGAACAAAGCCGCATCAGTACCATTAGCAATATGGTCAGTGGAAATGCCGTCCCTATCTTTAGGCTGGAACCGTTTTTGATCGGAAAAGTATTTCCGTTGCATGATGAGGACCGCGTCCTGGTTAAGCTGGAAGATGTACCGCCGGCGCTGGTGAATGCGCTTGTCGCTATCGAGGATAGGAATTTTTTTCAACATCATGGCGTCGATCCGAAAGCCATCCTGCGTTCAATTTATGTCAACCTGATATCCGGTCAGATCAGTCAGGGTGGCAGTACCTTAACGCAGCAACTGGTCAAGAACCTGTTTCTTACCCGTGAACGCACGTTTAGCAGAAAGCTTAATGAGATGATCATGGCAATTCTGCTCGACTACCACTATTCAAAAGACAATATCCTTGCCGCTTATGTGAATGAGGTTTATCTAGGGCAAAATGGAGCACGAGGCATCCACGGTTTCGGTACCGCAGCGGAATTTTATTTTTCAAAACCACTTGCAGAACTTAATCTTGAGGAATTGGCTTTGCTGGTAGGGATAGTCAAGGGCGCTTCCTACTACAATCCCAGAAAGCATCCCGAACGCGCCCAAAAGCGTCGCAATCTTGTACTGGATGCCATGCTTGAGATGCAATTTATTACTTCAGCACAGCATCAAACATCCCGGAACCGTTCATTGCGAGTCACTGACAAACCGACCTGGAGCAGTGCCAAATATCCGGCCTTTCTGGATTTGGTTCGGCGCCATCTAAGGCGAGATTATCAGTCAGAGCAGTTAAGAAATGCAGGACTGCAGATTCATACGACACTGGATATGGAACTACAGGATGTGATTGAAAAAAGTGTCAGCAGCAGTCTGCGACAGTTGGACCGACAGTCAGGCTTTAAAGCGGGCTCTTTGGAAACCGCGCTGCTGGCGATTAACCAGCATGATGGTGAAGTTGTCGCCTTATTGGGTGACAGAGACCGCGAACAGAATGCCTTTAACAGAGCGCTCGATGCAAGGCGGCCAATCGGGTCATTGATTAAACCGGCTATTTACCTGACCGCTTTAGACAAGCCTGCCAATTATCATGTGCTTTCCATACTGGATGATTCGCCTTTAACGCTAAATCTGGGCGGCGGTAAATCCTGGAGCCCTGGGAATTATGATAATCGTTCACATGGTTCCGTGCCGTTATTACGCGCCATCAGTAAGTCCTACAATCAGTCCACAGTGCGTCTTGGTATGCAGTTAGGGCTTGATAACGTTATCCGTACATTACGGAATTTGGGCATAGAAGCAGATATCCCCCGATTGCCATCTTTGTTGCTTGGCGCGCTGGACTTATCGCCTTATCAAGTGACCCAGATGTATCAGACAATTGCCAGTGGCGGTCTGCAGGTGCCCTTGAAAACAGTTCGGGCAGTGCTTGATATACAAGGTCAGTCTGTTAAGCGCTACGATCTCAATGTGCGTGAATATATCAAACCTGAATCGGCTTTTTTGACACAGTACCTGTTACAACAAGTGGTCGAGTCCGGTACGGCAAAACGCCTGCAGGCTGAGTTACCTTCATTACAGCCGCTGGCAGGAAAAACAGGCACCACAAATGATTTGCGAGATACCTGGTTTGCCGGTTTCGGCGACCGGCTGTTGACTGTCGTCTGGGTTGGTCGAGACGATAACAGGCCAACCCGGCTGACCGGTTCTACTGGCGCTATGCAGGTCTGGCTTTCGATAATGAAAAAGATTAAACCGATGCCACTGCAGCTGATTGCACCGGGTAACATCGACTGGCGCTCGTTCCCGGATATCTCCGCGCCGATGGCCAGTTGTAACAATATGAAAGCGTATCCATTTATTACGGGCTATGCGCCTGCTTCAGTAGATTGCTTCTAGTTTTTTATTGATGAAAACAAGATTGATAGTTTGTTATTGCTTTTTTCTTTGCGCCGGTTGCGCTGAACAGGCTACCAGGCCGGCAGTTACCGTACCTGTGGAAGAAAGACATGTCCCTTTGTCAGCAAAGGGCATTGAAGATGATAGTTATTCACGATCTGACAAACCCTCAGCGGCGAATGAAACAGTCATACTGGCTTTAGTTAATGAAGCACGGTCACATGCTGCGACAGGTCGTACTGACAGGGCCGCCGCAGCGATAGAAAGGGCGTTAAAGATCGAGCCGGCTAATGCCTCACTCTGGCACGAACTGGCGCGGGTTCGCTTGCAACAGCAGCGATGGCAACAGGCCATCGTGTTGGCAAGGAAATCAAATTCATTGGCAGGGAATGATCCTGCTTTACAGTCTGCTAACTGGGGTATCATAGCTCAATCCTATGAGGCCCTTGGAGAGATTCAGAAAGCGCTTGAAGCAAGAGAGCAACAAAGGCGCACTAGTTAGTCTTTTTCGGCACTTTGCCCTTTAACAGATAGGCAAAAGCAATGATCTCGGCCACCGCCACATATAGCTCTTCAGGTATCTGTGCGCCAAGGTCCAGTGTTGATAATACATTGACCAGTTCAGGCTCTTCCCTGATCGGAATCCCATTTTCTTTTGCAAGAGCAATGATCTGCTCGGCGATATCATTATTGCCTTTCGCGGTCAGTGCTGGTGCCGTTTTACCATCATAAAACAGTGCCACAGCTTTTTTTTGCGGTTCAGCATTTCGTTTCATAGCGATATGTTGATTAGATTGTTCGGCATAACGGATTCCGCGCTCGCCGGTTCGTGATTTTGTAATTCAATAACGGCATTATTGATGCCATGCATGCACAATTGTTTACGTAACTGATCGAGGTGCTTATCAATCATTCCAGATAACGCTGCATGCTCGGTCCAGAGCAAGACACGCATGTCATCCTGTTGACATGACAGGCGTGCGCAAAACCGCCCGATATCCTGAAAATCAACTTCAATATTGATTGACCAGTTTTTGTCAGAAGCGACTTCGCGGTCAGAATGTTCTTTATGTAAATCAAGCGTTAACAAATCAACATCATTGTTATCAGTCACCGGTATTTCAAATCGCCAATGTGGCAGCGGGTTGGATTCTGTTGCGATCGATCGGGCCTGATTGTTCTCCACCCTGGCCAGGGATGCTTCCAGCTGTTTTAGTAGTTGGCTCGAGTCCAGTTTTGTCACATGTTCTATATTGTTCCTGGAGATGGTCATGGGCTTATCTGATAGATTTGCGCGTTCAGTGGCTGCCTGTTTGTTTATCATTCCCGCTGCTGACTGAGTCATCCCTGAAGAGGCTGCTGAGTTCGTTTTAGCGTCCTGAAATTGATGTGTCGACATCGGTTTTTGCGGCAGCTCAGATAAAGATTTTTTGAGTTTTAACAGGTTTGCCTTGAAGTCTTGCGCAACTGCAAAGGGGCTAGTGTTAGCAAGCGGGATTTGACTCCTTTGATTGGTGTGTTGCATTAATCGTGCTTCCAGAAATAAGCCTGATTCTTTTACTGCAGTCTGAATACCCTGACTGGTCATAATTTGCTGCGCTGTCGGAAAACTTTTGAGGATCTGTTGCAGCTGTTTAACTAAAGGCAGTGGCAATGACTGAGTAACACTGCCGGCGCTCCTCTTGAACTGATTAAACAGCGTTGTTAATAAGCGCAAGTCTTGCTGTTTTGGCAGACTTTCCCTTAACAGCGTTTGCTGCAGTTCCTGTTTTATGGTTTGACGGTTGTTGACTATCTTCAACAGCACAGGTTGACCTGTTTTCTCTACCTGTAGTGATATCGCGTCCCCTGGCTTTAGAGAATTGGCACCTCGTGATGTTGCCTCAAACAGACGTTCCCCACTCTTGAATAACAACGTTTGCGCAGACAAGCGTTCAACTACTGTCGCTTTTAACAACTGACCCTGGACTAACGGGCTCAGATTGCCAGCTGGCGATGTTGAATTAGAAATGCTGGGTTGAATGATGTTTCTGATTTCCATACCAGCTTAAGCGACGATTGACAGGCAAACTTGAGTGTTTCCTGAACAAATCGTTTGCAGCAGTTGGCAGGCAGCTTATTTTTGCCTTTGGTCTTTTCGTATAAGATGGCTGGAAGCCGGAGGCAGCGTCAATCCTGAGTATAGTACTCTGCAGTATATCGCCATGCTTTCTCTGGTGTTTCATCCTGGCGTATCCCGGCTTTTTGTTTCAGGTGACTGATGAACTGTGTCGGTTGCGGCAGGCTTTCCCACACAACGGGTAGGAACGTAGCACGATGTCGGCCTTTTTCGATAATCAGGCCGTCAATGCCCGGTCTCAGTTGCGCTATAAGATGCGTTTCATCATCGAACTCCAGCACAGTCGGCGAAGTAAGAATCGACAGGCTGATGCTTGTTTTTTGATACTCATCTGTGGTCAGTGCCGGGAAGCGTGGGTCTGAAAATGCGGCCGCATGGGCAAAGTGTGCCACTGCTTCGATCAGTGGCATCTGTGCTTCAGTAGTGCCAATACAGCCTCGCAGCTGATTATCCAGTTCAAGTGTTACAAAGACAGCGTAACGTTGCGTTAAGGATTGATCGTACTCCGATATGTCCGGTTTATAGGGTGAGCCATTGCTTAATCCCTGCTCGATGCTGCGTTTCATGACGGTAAACACACATTCCTTACCTTTATCATCGAGTATGCCATCTTCATATAAGGCGTAGGCGCCGTAACCGACGACCCTGTCACGAGGTCCGGCCGTATCACCGGAGTTACGTAGGTCCAGCGTATGTAACTGCATGTTTTTCTGCTTAGCGAGCTTTAACAATCCACGCATAGGCATACAGCCGCAGGCCTGTTCCGGGCCAATATGCTGATAATCCATGGCCTCAATCAGGCGCGTTGTATCGGCATCGATATCCTTTGCGTCCTGATACTGATGATAATGACTAAGGTCTGAACTGACGACGATCAGAGTTTCTGCGTCACCCCATAGACTTTCCAGCACCGCAGCGACCTCCTCAGCAGAAGCGTTGCCGACCAGCAGAGGAATCAAGACAAAGTCATCTAGTACCTTTTGCAGAAAAGGGATGTGTACTTCCAGACTGTGTTCCTGACTATGCGCTATATCCATATATTCAATGAAGGATAAATTAGAAAGTTTGTTCAGAGTAGCGCTGTCTAGTTCCACGTTGCCCAGCGGTGTCGCAAAATGCGTTGCAGTAGGGATAGCAATGCCGTCGACATAGACCCGGTGTGCTGGCCCGAGTAATACGACTCGTTTGATTACGTCACGCAGTTGCGCAACATTGCTATAAACGCTGCCGGCCACGGGTCCGGAATAGATGTAACCGGCGTGGGGCGCAATTATCGCTTTTGGCGATGATGTGGCAGTCGTTTCATTTGATAAATAATCGTCCAGATTCGAGTTGAGCTCAGCTGCATTCGCCGGATAAAACATGCCTGCAACCGCTGCAGGGCGAACTGACATCGGACCGCGTTGTGAAGTTGTAACACCCATCTATCAAACTCATATTGTCTATACTTTAATTATAGAGGTCAGGCCCATATATATGAACTATATGCATTTGACAGAGATCAATGAAAACAACTGTTGCTACTAAATACTGGCATAAACTAGAGGACGGTCGTATTCAATGCGACCTGTGTCCGCGTGCATGTAAATTGAAGAATGGCCAGCGCGGCCTTTGTTTCGTCAGGGCCTGTGAAGACGATGCAATCGTATTGACCACCTATGGGCGTTCGAGCGGTTTTTGTGTCGATCCGATAGAAAAAAAACCGTTAAACCATTTTTATCCAGGTTCGGCTGTGCTTTCTTTTGGTACCGCCGGTTGTAACCTCGCCTGTAAATTCTGCCAGAACTGGGATATCAGTAAATCACGTGAAATGGATACACTGGCAGACAGCGCCGGTCCGGAATTACTAGCCAAAACAGCGCGTGAGCTGGAATGCGAGAGCATTGCGTTTACCTACAACGACCCGGTTATTTTTCATGAATACGCGATAGATGTTGCCAAGGCCTGTCATGAGCAAGGCGTAAAGACGGTAGCCGTTTCTGCAGGCTATGTCTGTCCTGAGCCGCGCGCAGAATTTTACCGGCATATAGATGCAGCAAATATCGATCTGAAGGCATTCACTGAATCGTTTTATCACAAAGTCACGGGCAGCCATCTGCAAGCGGTTTTGGATACGTTGAAATATATTAAACACGAAACCGATGTCTGGCTGGAGATAACAACATTACTGATACCGGGAGAGAATGATTCTGACAGTGAAATCAATGCAATGACTGCCTGGATAGCAGATGAACTCGGTACGGATGTGCCGCTACATTTTTCCGCATTCCATCCGGACTGGAAAATGCTGGATAAAGACCATACGCCGCTATCGACACTGCAAAGAGCGCGTTCCATCGCCATGCAGAATGGTTTGCATTATGTGTATACAGGAAATGTTCACGATCTTGAGGGTGATACCACATTTTGTGCTAACTGCAGCGAACCCTTGATTGTCAGGGACTGGTACCAGATTAAGGAATGGCATCTGGCCGAAGCAGGTCAATGCCCGGCCTGTGGCGTTGTATGCCAGGGCCGTTTCCATGACAAACCCGGTACCTGGGGGGCGAAAAGAATGCCCGTCAAGCTACACAAGGTTGCCTGATGTAAACATGCGCTAATGCAATGATTCGTCTTGATATTCTGCAGACGGCACTGTAGTATTCGCCACCTCTGATGCGGGGTGGAGCAGTCTGGCAGTATGTTGGGCTCCCAGCTTCGTAAAGCTCCGAAGGTCGCATTTACGGCCTGAAGTGAATACAGATTTTAGAGAGAACAGTTGCGGGGTGGAGCAGTCTGGCAGCTCGTCGGGCTCATAACCCGAAGGTCGCAGGTTCAAATCCTGCCCCCGCTACCAAATAGCCTAGTTAATTAATGTTCAGTCTTTACTAGAAATCAGGTTGTTAGGCTATTTGTAATGCTCCAGTGGCAGAATTTTACAGGCCCCTCTTTAGGGGCTTTGTTATATGTGGACGTAACAGATGCGAGACCGACTAACTGGCACTTTTTCGTTATCTGGCTATAATTACGTCACTATTTTGCAGTAACACGAAGTGGGCCTTGAGCCCACTTTTTATTTTCGGCTTATGCATAGACAAAATCAGGCTTTTATCGATTTATTTGAGCCGGAAGTATCGGCGCTGGGCTACGAACTGCTAGGCGTGGAATTGAGCAGAAGCGGCAATGGCTCCTTGCTCAGGATTTACATTGATAAGGACGACGGCATCACAATTGATGACTGCGTGCTTGTTAGCCAGCAGCTGACCGGTATTCTGGATGTTGAGGACCCGATTTCAGGTAATTACGAACTTGAAGTGTCTTCACCCGGAGTAGACCGACCACTGTTTACGCTGGCACAAATTGAGCGTTTTGTAGGCAGTCCTATTAAGTTACGTCTGCATACGAAACTGGATGGCAGAAGAAACATTTCTGCTGTTCTAATCTCAGTTGAGAATGAAAATCTCATTCTTGATAGTGATAATGAAGAACTGGTCGTGCCATTTAATATGATAGAACGCGCAAGACTGATTCCGGAGTACTAATTAAAACGGTAGTGTAGATGAACAAAGAAATTTTAATGGTTGTTGATGTTGTTTGTAACGAGAAAGGCGTTGCCAAGGACATTATATTTGAAGCGATTGAGGCTGCTCTTGCCAGCGCAACGAAAAAACGAAATCGTGAAGATATCGAGGCTCGCGTAGCAATCGACCGAGAAACAGGCGATTACGATACCTTCCGTTGTTGGGAAGTCGTCGACGATGAGCCTGAATCTCTCGAAGTGCCCAGTCGTCAGGTTAAGTTATCTGACGCACGCGAAAAACAATCTGACATTGAAATAGGACAGTTCATAGAGGAGCCGATGGCTTCTGTCGAGTTTGGACGTATTGCTGCACAGGCGGCGAAACAGGTTATCGTTCAGAAGGTACGCGAAGCAGAGCGCGCCCAGGTCGTTGACGCTTATGCAGATCGGGTTGGCGAAATGGTCAGTGGCGTGGTCAAACGTTCAGAGCGCAGTGGTGCCATTATTGATCTGGGTAACAATGCCGAGGCATTTATTCCACGAGAAGAATTAATTCCACGCGAAGCAATTCGACCCGGTGATCGGGTCAGGGCCTACCTCCGGGAAGTAAAAGAAGAAGTGACCCGTGGCCCACAATTGTTCCTTAGCAGAACAGCCCCGGAATTCCTGATCGAGCTGTTCAAGATCGAAGTACCGGAAATTAATGAAGGCATGATCGATATTATCAACGGTGCTCGTGATCCTGGTCAAAGGGCCAAGATCGCTGTCAAGGCTAACGATCCACGGATTGACCCAATTGGTGCCTGTGTCGGTATGCGAGGTTCAAGAGTGCAGGCGGTATCCAATGAACTGGGTGGCGAGCGTGTTGACATCATCCTCTGGGATGACAACCCTGCGCAGTTTGTCATCAATGCCATGGCGCCTGCAGAAGTAGCATCAATCATGGTTGATGAAGACGAACACGTGATGGATGTCGCAGTGGCTGAAGAAAATCTGTCCCAGGCCATTGGTCGCGGTGGGCAGAATGTTAAGCTCGCCAGTGAATTGACCGGCTGGGAACTGAATGTGATGTCTATCCAGCAGGCCGAGGAAAAGAACGAAGCAGAATCTGAAACGCTGCAAGCGATGTTCATGGAGCAGCTGGACGTTGATGAAGAAATTGCCATGATCCTGGCGCAGGAGGGTTTTTCCAGTATAGAGGAAGTGGCGTATGTGCCGGAGAAGGAAATGCTGGCAATTGAAGAATTTGATGAAGAACTTGTCACGGCCTTACGCGACCGAGCGCGTGATGTGATGCTGACCCGTGCAATAGCTAAAGAAGAGAAACTTGGCGATGCCAAACCGGCAAAGGACCTGTTAACGATGGAAGGTATGGATGACGAACTGGCTTATGAGCTAGCGTCCATGGGCGTCATCACGATGGAAGACCTTGCCGAACAGTCCGTTGATGAATTATTGGAAATAGAGGGTATGGAAAAAGAACGAGCCGGTGAGCTGATCATGACGGCACGCATACCCTGGTTTGAATCAGCAGAAGAATCAAGTAACTGAGGATTAAGTCGTAATGCCTGAAATAACGATCAGTGAATTTGCAGCAGATGTGGGTGTACCAGTTGAACGATTACGCGAACAGCTGGTAGAAGCCGGTTTGTCTGAAAAAAATGAAGAGGACGTTATCACTGATTCAGAAAAATCACAGTTGCTGGCTTTTTTAAGAAAGAAACATGGCAAGGATGAAGATTCCGAGCCGCGCAAGATCACGTTAAGGCGTAAAACAGTGAGTGAGTTAAAGGTGCCGGTCTCCAGTCAGGGACGCGCCAAGCCTCGCTCCAAGACGGTCAGCATTGAATTTCGTAAACGTCGTACTTATGCCAAACGAAGTGAAGTTGCGGAAACGCTGAAGCAAGCGGAAGAGGAAGAAGCCAAACGTCTACAGGCAGAGCAGGAGGCGCAGGCAGCAGAAGCGCAAAAGAAGCAGGCTGAGGAAGAAGCCAGAGCTGCTGAACTTGAAGCAAAACAAGCCGCTGAGGCCGAACCAGAAACGATTACTGAAGATGACTCGGTCTGTGCCGCAGAAGTTGCCGAGTCATC
>JAAUYB010066581.1_pt1 | contig 10873 bp, 6 predicted proteins | sample 7278071 | NCBI WGS metagenome assembly JAAUYB01 (sample SAMN14350121, study PRJNA611818) | marine sediment metagenome | isolation source: surface marine sediment (1.8m) | place: French Polynesia: Moorea | collected 2018-08 | reverse complement strand
TTTGTCGAAACACAGGGGGTCGAGCGCCAGCCAGTTGGGATTGGGGGTCAGCAGGAAAACGGGAAGATCGGGATGATGCTCTTTGATCCGGCGCCCCAGACGGTGGGCGGGCATATCGCCCAGACGGGGCATCGTGATCACCATGTCGAACGCTTTGAGGTCCAGTTCCACCAGCGCTTCGCGGGCCGAGGATACCCAGGTCAGATGGGGCGGGCGTGAAAGATTTAGGCCGCGGTATTCCTGGATGATGCGTTGGGCCAGGCGGCCCTCCTCCTCCATGATATAGGCTTCGTAAGGGCTGGACACCAGGAGGATCTGGTTGACCTTGCGGGCCATGAGCTCATGGAAGACCTTGAACGACAGATCGAAGACTTCCGAGCGATTGGTGAATTGATACCGCGTTGGATTTAGGGGGCCATGCTTTGTCGGCATCTTGCCACCGGCTTCGGTATGAATCAGCAATGCATTGCGGACATCGGTTATCGGCAGTTTATACTCGATAACCCGCAAACTGACAAGCACGCAGGTGGTACCGATTGGCCGCGGCGTTTGACGCCCGTCAAGGGACCTGCTAAGGCTTTCAGCCTTGACAGCCGTGCCAAAAGCTCGCTATCGGCCTTAAGCAGACCCCTAGCTACGGCGGTGTTCGTCCCGTACGCCGCACCCTCGAAATTCAAAAGCCGTGCCGCGAAACTTTTCGCAACCATCGGTATTGACATCCGAACGCCGGGCGTCTCAAATTCCCGCAAGGAAAGGATCATTGGATGAAAATCGCACTGGCCCAGATCAATCCCACCGTTGGCGATTTCAGCGGCAATGCCGCCAAAATGGTTAATTTCGCCGCCCAGGCCCGCAAGGCGGGCTGCGATCTGGTGGTTTTCCCCGAGTTGGCCACCTGCGGCTATCCACCCGGCGACCTGCTGGAGCGCCCGGACTTTGTCGACGCCAACCTCGACTGCCTGAACGCGCTGGTCGACACCATCGGCGATATCGGGGTGGTGGTGGGTTACGTTGACCGCAATCCGCACAATGCCGGCAAGCGCCTTTTCAATGCCTTGGCTCTTTTCGAGGGGGGCCGGATTCGGTTTCGGGCCTTCAAGCGTTTGCTGCCGACTTACGACGTTTTCGACGAGCAGCGCCATTTCGAGCCCGGGCAGGCTTGTGAGCTCTACACCTACCAGGGGGTTCGCCTGGCCCTGACGATCTGCGAGGATGCCTGGAACGATCCAGACATTTTTGCGTCACGCATCTATGCCGACGACCCGGTCGAACGCCTGGCGGCCCAGGGCGCGGATGTCCTGATCAACATTTCCGCCTCCCCCTTTCATATCGGCAAACGGGATTTCCGTCTGGCGATGCTGGCCCGACTGGCCCGCAAATACGCCCTGCCGGTGGTGCACGTCAACCAGGTGGGGGGCAACGACAGCCTGGTTTTTGACGGTACCAGCGCCGGGTTCGATGCCACGGGGGGCCTAGTCGCCCGGGCGCGGGATTTCGAAGAGGATCTGGTGGTGATGGACCTGCGCGCCCCGACGGCGGCACCCGAAGCACAGCGGATTCACCCTGTGGCTCCGTCGGACCCGGATGCCGTCCTGGCCGCCCTGGTGACCGGCACGCGCGATTACGTGCACAAGTGCGGCTTCAAGCAGGCCGTGATCGGCCTTAGCGGAGGGATTGATTCGGCCCTCACGGCCGCGGTCGCGGCCCGGGCCCTGGGAGCGGCCAACGTTACGACCGTTTTCATGCCGTCGGTATATACCTCCGCCGACAACTACGAGGATACCGCGCAGTTGGCCCGCAACCTCGGGGTGGCCTATCGTACGATGCCGATCGACACGATTCTGGCGGCTTTCCTGGAGCACCTCGCCCCTGATTTCGATCCGGCCGCCCCCGGCATCACCGAGCAGAATATTCAGGCCCGTATCCGGGGCTCGCTGCTCATGGGTCTTTCCAACCGCTCCGGCGCCCTCGTGCTTTCCACCGGCAACAAGTCCGAACTGGCGGTCGGGTATTGTACGCTTTACGGCGATATGAACGGCGGGCTCGCCGTGATTTCCGACGTGCCCAAAACCCTGGTCTACGAGGTGGCCGCCCGCTTCAACACCGAACGGGAGGTCATCCCCCGCCGCATCCTCGAAAAAGCGCCGTCGGCGGAATTGAAGCCCGACCAGGAAGATCAGGACGATTTGCCGGATTACGCTGTTTTGGACGCCGTTCTGAAGGGCATGGTGGAAGAATTCAAAAGCGCGGAGGCCCTCATCGCGGAGGGCCACGATCCGCAAACCGTGCGGGACATCTTTCGGCGCGTGGCGTTGAACGAGTACAAACGCCATCAGGCCGCCCCCGGGATCAAGGTGACCTCCAAGGCCTTCGGCTCGGGGCGTCGGTATCCGATTGCGAAGCGCTACCGCCCGCCTTCCCAAGACCATCCTTGACGGTCTCGTAAAAAGTCCGCTATCTGCGTTACGCTTCATGACTCGTCATGGCAGCGTACCGTAAGTACGCTTCATTCCTCGGGCATCTGCTGCCGCATCTCGAACTTTTTACGAAACCGTCCGCAATATGACTTTTTACAAGTCCATCATCCTTGAGCAAAGCGGAAATCGATTCGCCGAAAATGGTGTTTGCTGGGTTGGGGACCGGTGGTCGACCGCGGCCCGCCGAGGGCCGGCCGGGCGGCTCAAGCCTTTCTCGGCGCGCGGTAGCGGCTGCCCTGGCGGGTCTGCCGGTCTTCAAAGCGATTATGGATCATCTCGATGGTTTGTTTCTTCTGCAGCGCCCAGGCCGGGGCGATGAGCTCGCGGGGGTGGGGATCGCCGGTAATGCGCTGGATGACCATTTCCGGCGGCAGGCGCTCGATGACGTCGCAGACGAGCTCCGCGTAGGCCGCCTGCGTCAAACAACGGTAGCCGCCCTGGCGGTAGGTGTCGGCCAGGGGGGTGCCCTTGATGACATAGAGCAGGTGCAGCTTGATGCCGTCCAGGCCCAGATCGGCGATCAGGCGTGCGGTGGCCAGCATGTCGCGGCGTGATTCTCCCGGAAGCCCCAGGATGACGTGGGCGCAGATGGCGATGCCCCGGTGGCGCGTGCGTTCGACCGCATCGACAAAACAGCGCACGTCGTGACCCCGGCGGATGGCGCTAAGGGTTCGGTCATGGGCCGACTGCAGACCGTATTCGACCCACACGAGGTGTGTTCGGGCATATCGTTCCAGCAATGCCAGGATCTCGTCGTCAACACAGTCCGGCCGCGTGCCGATGGACAATCCCACGATATCCGCGACGCTCAGCGCTTCGTCGTAGGCGCGCTTCAAAACCGCCGGCGGGGCGTAGGTATTGGAATAGGATTGAAAATAGGCCACGAATTTGCGGGCCTTGAACCGGCGGGCCACCGGTGTTTTGCTGCGTTCGAGCTGCGCCCGGATCGAAAAACCCCGGGCATAGAGGCCGGTGCCGGAACCCCGGGGGTTGCAATAGATACAGCCCCCACGGGCGATGCGGCCGTCGCGGTTGGGACAGTCGAAGCCGGCATCTACCGTGAGTTTGTGGACCCGCTGGCCGAATTTGGCCCGGAAATAGGTATTGAGGTCGTAATAATATTGTCCCACCGGTGACGATCCTTTCCTTGACCTTGCCCGAACGGCGATTATATATAGCCAAATTCCGGATTTTGGAAGTCAAACCGAACGGTTACCATCATGGCGTGCTATTCCCGAAAATTCGACATCATTGTGGTCGGTGCCGGACATGCCGGCTGCGAAGCGGCCTTGGCCACGGCGCGCATGGGCTGCAAGGTGCTGCTGGTGGTGATCGACCTGGACAAGGTGGCGGCCATGCCCTGCTCCCCCTCCATCGGCGGGATGGCCAAAGGCCAGCTCGTCAGGGAGATCGACGCCCTGGGGGGCATGATGGCCCGCGTGACCGATCAGACCGCCATCCAGTACCGCACCCTCAATACCAAAAAGGGTCCCGCCGTCCATTCCACGCGAACCCAGAACGACAAGGCCCGCTATCACAGCGTCATGAAGCAGATTATCGAGCAGACGCCCAATATCGAGCTCAAACAGGCCTTGATCGAACAACTGGTGGTGGAGAACGACCGTGTGGTCGGGGTGGCGGACCAAACCGGATTCGGTTACCAGGCCGGTGCGGTGATCCTGGCCACCGGCACCTTCATGGGCGGATTGGTGCACATTGGTCACAGCGCATTCCAAGCCGGGCGCGCCGGAGAATTTGCAAGCTATGCCCTTCCCGAACAGCTGCGCGCGCTGGGTTTTAAAACGGGCCGCATGAAAACCGGTACCCCCCCGCGCCTGCGGCGCGGGTCCATTGATTTCTCCCGCTTTGCCGTCCAGGCGCAGCAGACCGGTTGCCGGCCGTTCTCGCATTTCCCGCAAGCCCGTTCGATGCCGCAGCTGCCCAGTTATATCGGCCACACCTCCCCCCGGGCCCATGCGATCATGCGGCGCAATCTGGCGCAATCGGCGTTATACGGCGGCAAGATCAAGGGAACGCCGGCGCGTTACTGCCCCTCCTTTGAAGACAAGATCGTCCGTTTCCCGGATCGGGAACGGCATCAGATCATCCTGGAGCCCGAAGGCGTGGAAACGGAAGAAATTTACGCCAGCGGTCTGGGCAACAGCCTGCCGATGGCGCTTCAGCTTCAATTCGTGCAGGCCGTGGATGGACTGGAGGAGGCCGAAATCATGCGCCCGGCGTATGCCATCGAATACGACTACGTCGATCCGATTCAACTCAAATCCACTCTGGAGACCAAGCGCATCGGCGGTTTGTACCTGGCCGGACAGATCAACGGGACCTCCGGCTACGAGGAAGCCGCGGCCCAGGGGCTTTGGGCCGGGATCAACGCGGCCTGCCGCATCCAGCAGCGTCCCGCCTTTGTGCTCCAGCGCTCCCAGGCCTACATGGCCGTGCTGGTGGATGATCTCGTCACCCGGGGGACCCGCGAGCCCTACCGCATGTTTACCTCACGGGCCGAATACCGGCTCATCTTGCGTGAAGACAATGCCGACCTGCGCCTCATGGAGATTGGCCATGAACTGGGCTTGATCGACCGCGACACGATCGATGACCTGCGCGAGCGGCGGCGACAGATTGCCGCTGAAATCGAACGCCTGCAAGGGGTGATCATCAAACCTGCGGTGGAGGTCAACGCCTATCTCGATCAACAGGGCACGGCCGCCCTGGATCAGGGTGTACGGATGGATCAATTGCTCAAGCGCTCCGAGTTGGGATACGACGCCGTGCGTCAGCTGGCACCGCCGCCGGCGGCCCTGCACCCGGAGGCCGAACGCCAGGTTGAAATCGAGATCAAATACGAAGGCTATATTCAGCGGCAGAAACGCGAAGCCGCCCAACTTCAGGACCTGGAAAATGTGTTGATTCCCGAAACCATGGATTTCATGGGCGTACACGGTCTCTCCAACGAATTAAAAGAGAAGCTGGCCGCCGTGCGGCCCGCCACGCTGGCCCAGGCGGCCCGCATTTCCGGTATGACCCCGGCCGCGCTGTCGATCCTGATGATCCTTCTCAAAGCGGCCCGCTGAAGCGGCGCGTCCCCAACCCCGCCCGCGCCGCCGACCTTGGCATCCCCGGGACAAAGCCCGGAGGCCTTCCCCAGTGGGGGGCCCAATTGCCGTGTGGTATCCATTGACATCATCGTATTTTCAATTTATTTTAGGCATTTACAATTGGTAATCTTCTTTGGCCATTTAAAAATGCGGTCATCGGAGGGCGCCGGGTTTTAAAGGCCGTCAACAAAGGAAAAGGGTCTATGGCAGGTGTGGACTACTACAAAATTCTGGGCGTCGATCGCCAGGCTTCGGATACGGAGATCAAGAAGGCCTATCGCCGTTTGGCGATGAAGTTTCATCCGGATCACACCAAGGGTGACAAAGCCGCCGAGGAGAAATTCAAACGGATTAGTGAAGCCTATGCGGTGCTGAGCGACAAAGACAAACGTCGGCAGTATGATCAGTTTGGTGCCGAAGGCTTTCGGCAGCAGTATTCCCAGGAAGATATCTTTCGCAATTTTGATTTCGCCAGTATCTTCCGCGAATTTGGTTTCGGGATGGGGGCGGAACCCGGCCGCCCGGGCGGCATGCGCTTTTCTTTCGGAGGCGATGCGCCCTTTGGGTTTGGTACCGGTGCCCAGCAGAGTTCCCGCGGATCGGATCTGGAATATGAATTGGGGCTGACCTTGCAGGAAGTTGCCGCAGGCACATCGAAGACCCTCGATTTCCAACACAAGGGCCATTCCGAACGCCTGACCGTCAAGATTCCTCCGGGGATGATCAGCGGCAAAAAAATCCGTTTGTCCGGCAAAGGGGCGCCGGGTCCCTATGGCGGCCGGGCCGGAGATCTTTACATCCGCTCACGGCTGCTGCCCGATCCGGTGTTCACCGTGGAAAACTATGATCTCGTGGTTCATCGGGAGATCAAATTGAGTGCCGCCTTGCTGGGAACCACGCTGGCCGTTCCAACGCTTAGCGGCAAATCATTGCATGTCAAAATCCCACCCGGCACCCGGCACGGTACTAAAATGCGGCTTAGCCGACAGGGCTTACCGCACATGAAGAAGTCGGCCCAAGGAGATCTTTTCCTCATCGTGCAGATCGCAATTCCCAAAGATCTTACCCCGGAGCAGCTTTCCCTGGTTAAAAAAATGGCAGAGGCCGGCCTGTAAACGTCCAAAAGCGTTGACAACCCATAGATATTTTTATAGCTTATCAGAAGTAACCATGTATTTTTAATGCAAAAAAATTGGGTCGCGGCCGGGAGACAAAGTGCGCGTCCCCTTTGATTTTGGATGCATGCATAAAAAGAACAAACCGACAAGGCGGCGTGCCATCGATTAGATGATCGACGGTATCGAAAGCGGTATCCACAGACAGCCCGGAGAATGCGGTGCGGTGATGGATGCATCGGTCTTTTTACTTCCATCGCCGTGGAATTCAGACAGACCGGCGTCCGGCCGTTGCGGTCCGGATAACATTGACACACGACTGACCTGAACCATGTCTGAATTCATTCCGGTACTCACCCAGAAAGAGATCGCGAACCGGGTTGTGGAAGTCGCCGATGCCATATCAACCGACTACAGGGACCGCGATTTGATTCTCATCGGCATTCTTAAAGGCGCTTTCGTATTTCTAGCCGATTTGATCCGTCACATCTCCATACCGGTCAAAGTCGATTTTATGTGCGCCTCCAGTTACGGACGCAGTACGTCTTCATCCGGTCGGGTCAAGATCATCAAAGACGTTGATCTGGATCTGAAGAACAAGGATGTGGTGATTGTCGAAGATATCGTGGATACCGGTATCACCCTGACGCATTTGGTGGCGCATTTAAAGTCTTCCGGCGCGGCCTCGGTGCGAATCTGTGCGCTGATCGACAAACAGGAGCGGCGCCAGACGGAAATCGTCGCCGATTACGTCTGCCATTCGGTGGAAAAAGGGTTTCTCGTGGGCTATGGGCTGGACTATGCTGAATTTCATCGTAATCTGCCGGAAGTCTATCATTTGAAATTATAACCTTTGGGGTGTGTCATGATTCTTACCTGCAATAACTGCAGTACCAGTTTTCGACTGGAACAACGCTTACTGAAGTCCGATGGATCGAAAGTCCGGTGCTCGCGATGCAAACATATATGGCGGGCCTACCCGCCCGAAACCGGGGCGGACGAACCCGAGGCTCCGATGGACCGTGAGGCGCCGTCGGACCAAAGCGCGATGGCCGTCGGGGCCCTCGCGGCCGGCGCCGCTGTGACCGCCGCCCTGAGCGCCGACGAGCAGACTTCCGCTGAAGCACCAGCGTCGCCCCCCGACGATCAGGCCGGCCCCCCTGAGTTAAAGCTGGGTTTCGACGATCCACAGGCCGCGGAGCCGGTGCCAGGCGCTGCGGAAAATGACTTGATCCCCGATGAGGTTAATATGGACGAGCTCGATCTTCTGTTCGAAGACGAACCGGTTCCATCGGGGCCCGCCACCGAAGACGACTTTAAGACCGAAGAACTGAATCTGGCCGATCTGGAAAAAATGCTCGAAAGCGAGACGAGCGAAATACCGTCTGCCGAGCCCCCCCCCGCCGCTCCGGTCGCGGAAGGCCTGGATGCCGATCCGGCCGAGACGGATGAAAGCATTATCGAAGATCTCGATCTCGATATGGACAATCTCGAAGATTTGCTGGAGGAGGACTCGGATCTGGGCGGCGGTATCGCGTCGCCGCCCGCGGCGGATACCCCCGGTGGCGAGATCAAATTGGATCTGGCGAGTGAGTTGGACGATCTTCTGGCGGATGACTCCCTGGATCCCGGGGTCGAAGAAACGGAAGAGATCGATTTGCCCGAAATGGATGGCCCCCTCGAAGATGAGGCGGACGCCCAACCCGCCGCTGTTGAGGCCGATGATGGCGACATGAATCTCGAGCTGGCGCCCGGGCTTGACAGCCTTTTCGATGAAGTCGAAGACAAAGACGTGCCCCTGGAGGAAACCGAAGATCTGGATTTGACGGCCCTGGAAGATGAATTGGGTATGCGGGATCAAGCGGCGGTGGAGGCCGACGAAGCGGTTGGCGCCCCCGATCCTGAGCCCGCGGTCGAGGATGATGAGCTGGAAATGACGCTTTCGCTGGACGACGAAGGCGAGGTGCCCGATATGCCCGGCGACGGGGAGGCAACGCTTGATCTGGGGGACTTGGAAGATGTCCTGACGGGAGACGATGCGGACGCGTCCAAGTTGTCCCCGGGTGAAGAACAACCGGAGTTGGTGCTGGAGCTTGATGGCAGTCCCGATGAGCCCGCCGGTTTGGAAGACATGAATCTGGCGTTAGACGACCTTGATCTTGAATCGGCAGGTCAACCACAGGATAGCGACATCAGCGACATCGAGGAGACCCGTGAACTCGATCTGGAAGACCTCGAGGGACTGCTGGGTGATGGTGAGGCCCCATCGGCGGAAGCCTCACCGCCGGAAGTCGAAGACCTCGAGTTGGACTTGGATTTCGACGAAGCGCCGGTCGATGACGATGGCGCCCTGGATGACGCGACCCGCGAGCTGAATCTGGATGATATCGAAAAAATCCTGGAGTCCCAGGATACCGACGCCGCCGCCCCGGCGACGGAAGCGGCGGCGGACGCTGAGCTGGATTTGGATCTGGACCTTGGTGATGGTGCCGAAGATGCCCCCACGCCCGATGCACCGCCGGTGGAAACGGAGGGCGCCGCCCCAGACAGCGATTCGCTGGATTTGACCGAGCTGGAAAAAATGCTGGACGTCGAGGATACCACCGATTCACCAGCGCTGCCGGCCGACGAAGAGGTGGACGACCTGGACCTGGACTTTGATCTGCAGCCCGCTACCGATGAAGGCGCTGAACTCGATTTGGAGTTCGACATGCTCGAGGATGATGCCGAGGAGCCTTCCGCCCTGTTCGATACCTCCGAATCGGAAGATCTCGGGCTTGAACTGGATGTCGAGGCGGCACCGGAACCGCAAAAAGCCGAACCCAAAGAAGATCTCGACTTCGAACTTATGGAGGAAGACAAAGGGGAAGATCTTGATCTGGATATCCTGGACGAGGGTTCGGAAGATTTTGAGCTGGACATCGTCGAAGATCAAGGCGAAGATCTTGATTTAGACCTGCTGGGCGAGGAGACCGCCGCCGAGACCACCACCGAACCGATCGCCGCGGCGGCGGTTGCTGCAGCCGGTGCGACCGGCGCGGCGGCATCGCGCGATTTGACGCAGGAACTCATGGATGAAATGGCGGCCGCGGACACCCAAACCATGGAGGTCCCGCCGGCCGACAGCAAACCCATCAAACCCCCGCCGGTACCCAAAAAGCGTAAATCGAGCAAATCCCTGGTGCTCGTTTTGATCCTGGTCCTTCTAGGGGGCGGAGGATACTTTGCCTACACCCAAACCGGTTTCGATCCGTCTAAATTAAATTTATCGATTCTACGCGAAATCCCCTTTGTGGGCCAGTGGCTGGGCGGGCCGAAGGCGCCCGAGGCCGTTGTGCCGATCGAATCGACCCTCAAGGGCAACTGGATCCAGAATCAAACCGACGGCCGTCTCTACATCATCCAGGGCCGCGTTAAAAACGAGTATTCACAACCGCGCAGCTTCATTCGGGTCACCGGGCGGATTTTCGCCGATGGGCGTCAGTTCAAACGGGCGGCGCAGGCCTATTGCGGCAACATGCCGAGCCAACAGGAACTTGAAATGAAGCCGGTGGCCGAGTTGCAGAGGTTTCTGGGCAATCGCAACGGGAAGGACAATGTCAACGTCAATGTGGCCCCGGGCAAGGAAGTGCCTTTTACGGTCATTTTTGCCGGGCTGCCGGAAGACGTGGAACTGCAGGAATATGCCGTGGAAATATCCGGGTCGCTGCCGGCCACGGGGGCCAAGTCGCAATAAACTTTTCAGCTTGACGACGGAAAACGAAGCTGATAGTTAGCAGTTTTCGTTTTCGGGGGTATTCTTGGCCTAGGGGCTTTGCCGCCGATCGAACTGTGGCGATGTAGCTCAGTTGGTCAGAGCATGCGGCTCATATCCGCAGTGTCCGGGGTTCAATTCCCTGCATCGCCACCAATAGATTATGAAACCCACTGATTTTTCAGTGGGTTTTTCTGTTTATGCAGGTCACTCACGACTGAATATTTGGCTGTTACACACATCTCTTACACACATTGCAGGATTGGTGCGTCGCGATGTGTCAGATCACCAAGTCCCCATCGTATCTTGTTCGTAACCCGTACATCATCCCAATTATTAGGTTTTTCGAAAGAGTACATAAACTCCTTAAGCTGTTTGTCCTTTTGAGCTAATTCGAATATATGAGCTTTCAAT
>JAAUYB010024124.1_pt1 | contig 10875 bp, 19 predicted proteins | sample 7278071 | NCBI WGS metagenome assembly JAAUYB01 (sample SAMN14350121, study PRJNA611818) | marine sediment metagenome | isolation source: surface marine sediment (1.8m) | place: French Polynesia: Moorea | collected 2018-08 | reverse complement strand
GTCTTTCTCCCAGAAACTCCTAGCATTTCCATTTCCGTTCTATATTTCTCCCCCTCTCCTTATTTCCGTGATGGATTCTCGATGCAATCACGACGATGAGGAGAACAACACCACCACTCCGGATACGCGTTTTACGTCAGACGCCCACATCCCTTTTGCGTTCTCGCGTACCTTCCCCACTTTCCGTACTTGCGCCGCGTCACAAACAAGCGGCGACTTCTCGGCTACTTTCGGGTCGAGGACGTGACCGCGGTGCAGCGACGTAATGGGGGAGGCGTGCGCGCGTTTGTCGCATGTGGCACCAGGTGCGAGGAGGCATTGGGGCTGCCCACAAAGGGAGAGGGGGAGAAAAGTTTTTCTTTTCGGAGGGGGGCTTGGGAAGACGGGTAAGAAGTTTGGAAGGCCACTTGAGAGGGGAAGCGAGCGAGCTGGGATGATGCTATCTGATGCCAAGAGCGAAGAGGACATGTGGGGGTCGGCGAGGAAAGTTAATAACTTGTGTCACAAAAAGGAAGTTTCTCCCCCCCACTCACATGATTACCTTAAGCCTCTTCCACGACGACGTCGTCGTCTGCAAGGCTTTGGCACCTGAGAGAGGGACGCTGCAATAATCGCTTTCCCAGGGACCCATTAGAGCACACGACGGCAGATGAACGTTGTCGCTAGAGGCGTGCGTACGACGGTCGTACGCGCGCCAGAACCCGGTCTAGACCTCGTTCTCATCGGTGCCAACGCCACCCTTGGCAAACGAAATAACACAAAAATATGTTGCAAAGGTGCCAGTGGAGAATTCATCATTGTTTGTCGCCGTATTCAGGGAAAACCGCAGACCCCGTTCTTCTAGAATAAGGAGGCAGGCGATGCTCTTCCTCCTCCTTCCCCCCTCGCCCCCTCCCGTCGGTTCCGGTCTTAGTCGTCGTCGACGCCGGAAATGTGCCTTCCCAGGTCCTTCCTTCTCCTCTTTCCTTTCCCCCGATGCATTCCTCCATCTCTTCCTCCACTCCTAACTTCGAGGCCATTTCCCCCCTCCCCGCTTTCCCCTCCCTTCCCCTTTCCCTTTTAAGGAGGGAAGGGGAGCGAAGAAGAGAGTCACGGCGGCGGCGGCGGAGGAGGAGGAGGTGGATTAAATTTTTGATGGGAGGGAGGCTCCTTTCCCCGCCGCCCCTTTTGCCTTTGCCCGCCTTTTTTCGTTTCTCACGGCGCACGCGAGGAATAAGTGGGGGAAAGGAGAAGGGCGAAGAACCTCTCCTGCTATGTGCTACAACTCCACCTCCTCCATTTCCGCCGCAGGAGAAAATTAACCTCCCTTCCACCCACCCACCCACCCCCGTTCGAAGCCGTGGTGGGTCCGTCGGCGAAGGAATTTCTCTCCGCCTACGCTTTTCACCTCCCCCCTCCTCCCTCCCTCCCTCATCCTCATAACCGCCCCCAGTCCTTTGCTCTGAGCGGCGATCCTCCACGTCGAAAAAGAGGTCCCGCATTGGAGAGGCTGCTCGGGAGGAAGAGGTGCAGAACGGAGCATTGCTTTTGCACCTGTCAGGGATGCGTTTCGTCCTCGCATCCGGAGTAGGGAAAGTGGGATGGTAAAAAAAACTCATTTGAGGAGAGGCCGCGGTGAAGCAATAGGACCTCTACTCTAATGAAAGTTGCAGGTACCACCAGTCTATCTCCTCTTCACCTTCCTGGGTTCTTGGCATGTACAGTACGTAGCGACCGGGAAAGATATGTTCCACATTCTGGGGCCGCCCCTACCTAACGTACAGTACTGTACAACGTACAAGAACCGAAAAGATTCGTCGTCCATTTTCTATTCTCTTTTGCCCTTCATCTTTCTGAACGAGCGACGATGCCTTTGCTGGCCTCCCTTTTTTGTGATACTACAGCAAGGAATCTCCGCCTTCTTTCCGGCTCGCATGTCGCACGGGCGAAGGGACGGCGGCCTTCCTCTTCCTCTTCTCCTCCCTATTATGCTCACATGCCACCGCAGCCACAAGCTACTCCTTTATCCCCTTTGGCCCAGGCTGCGCGGCCGAAAGAGGGGGAGGAAGCGGAAGAATGGAGAAAACCCTTCCTTTCCCGATCCATTTATGCAGATCGGGCGGGGAAAGTTGGAAAGGGAAGAGGGGGGGGAGGAAAAGGCAGCAACCGGAAGGGGAAAGAGGACGGAAACGAGGGACAAGGACAGAGGAGGGAGCAGAGGAAGGGGAGAGAGAGAGAGAGAGAATAGAGTTATTCCTCGCGTAAAATAAAGACCCTAAATAAGGGATTGCGGCCATGGCTGCTTTTTTTTGTTTCCCATAGTCATTCGATTTCATTTGCCAACGAATATCAAGAGGTTTATGGCAGACCAATCGACGAGCGGGCGAACAAAATCCTATTCCACTTTCGACATTTTTGAATTTCTCCAGCTTCGTATTTTTTCTGGCTTGCTGATTTTTTTTTGTCATCTCTTCCGCGCTCGGATTGGTCGCAGGGAAAGTGCACCGCCGCTCGGTGCAACGTCGGCGGCGATAGATGATGGAACGGAGAAGTGCACAAAGGGGCGAAGGCCGTACAAACGAGGGCGGCGGGCAGGAACGCCGCCGCTGACATGTGCATGCAGCGCGGTGAGCGCATAGTTGTACAGCTAGTGCAGCGTGTCAGGTCGGATCCTCCGCAGAAAAAAATAGCCTCGAAAAAGATGACGTCGAATCCAGAAAGGGGGAGGAGGGGAGGAAGAGGGATGGGAAGAAAATTGTTCTCCGCGGCGGCGCCATCCGCACCCCCCTCCTTCCCCTCTTTGTCCGTGCGGCAGTCATCAAAGGAATTAGGCGCCCGAAGGGGGACCTCCTTTTTTTCGAAAGGCCGCCCATTAACTCTCTCCCCGCGCAGAGCAGCGATGGAGGGGGGAGCGAGGGCCGAATTCTGGTGAATTAATTGCAGAGGCACTGCGACGACGACTGACTAGGACTAGGACTGTACTGCCAGTTAAACGAACCTGGAGGGACGAAGGGAAGAGCTTTAAGCGGCGGCGGTCGAGTGTCGCAGTATTTCCTTTTCCCCCTCTAGCTCATTCAGCGTTTCGCGTCGTCCGCCCTTACTTTCGCTTCCTTCCCCGCCTCGCCACCGCTTACTGCCAACTTCCTTAGCGCTGCGGCCGCCTCCGCAGGCGCCGACGACGACGACGACTTTCTGAGTTTTGTGGTCTCATGCGCCGCGGTCGCATAGCCCGGGAGGAGGAGTCGTTAGGGCTTCTCCGTGTCCCCTTTCTTGTGGCGGAAGCCTTTGTAAATCAAACAGATTCTCTCTGTCCCGTCTGTCGTCCCGCTTCTCTTTCCCGCATCGACTGTCACAGGCCCACAGTTGCTGCGGTGGGGGGGGGAGGCGGGGATTCGCGAATCCCTTGAAGGCCCCCCTTTTCCCATCTGAATATCAGATAGGATCAAGTTGGTGAAAGTCGCCCTAGCAAGTAGCTGCCTGAGCTGGTTACTTCTTTTGCAGCCTTTTTCGCTACTTGGCAAATGCGGCATGAGGAAAAGGAATTCATTTCCTCTCAGCTTTGACTGCTTTAGCGGATATGAGGAAGGGAAATCTCGGACTAACGACATAACGGCTGGCGGGGGTCGGAGTTTAGAAGGGAGGGATTCCATATTTCACAGAAGGGCCATTTACTTTTTTTAGAGGCAGACTCAAGGCGGGAAGAGGGAGCGAAGAGGCAAAACGCGTCGACGTCGGAAGGCCCCTCTCTCGGCACTGCAGCAAAAGTCTTTAAGGTTGTGTCCCTCCCCCCCTCCACAATCTTGTCGACTGCTCGTCCCCTCCGGCCCTCCCTTCGAAGGAAGGCGGCACAGCTATCGAGGGGGGCGAAAAGGAGGCTTTTGGCGTAAGGTGAGGAGGGGAGGGGGACGGACGGACGAACGGAGCTTGCAAACGAAACCATTAGCACGGAAGAGAAGGCAAGCAAGGCGGAGGAGGGGAGCAGTGGCGGCGTGCTGCTCCAGCAAGCTCTTCGTGCCATGGAAGAGGACCCACTATGGTTCAGTCGCCACCTACTTTTTCGCCCTCTGCTCCCTTCTCTTCCCCGTCTGGCCTTCCCAGGGCAGGAGGGGAATTTCTGGGTCCCTCGCAAAAGCGGGAAAAACCTTTCTCCCTTGCACTCTCCTCCTTTGTCTAAAGGTGCCTGCAGGTGCTGCCGTGGCGGCGGCGGCCCGGGTCTCAAACTGACGCGAGGCGGGTGCTCAGGCGGACACTTGCTTTACTAAAAGGTGCCATACCAGGGACCGGGATTTAAAGTGAGACAAAGAGAGGGGAAGAGTTGCACGTCCCTTTCTTCCTCCGCCTTTTCAAGTGTGGATATGAAAGCAATTTGGGGGAAAGAGGGTCAACCTGTTCAAGTTCAAATTTCTTCTTCTTTGGTAGTATACCAGGTATACGGTAGGGGATAGATCAATTTGTGAAAAAAAATTTCTGTGATATTTGTCACACTGAATTTAAAATAACTGTGACTGTAAGAAACCTCGACGCTTCCATTACTTATCCTTGTTTCATTTGCCCCCTTTGCTCTCTACAACGCAAAGGTTTGTGCTTTAAACTACGAAGTAATGAACGTACAGTTTAGCTCATAAGCCAAGAAGTAAGAAGGAGGGAGAAGGAGCAGACGACTGAGCGGGCACTTGGGGATTCCCACCCGTCCTTCCGGACTTTTCCATCAAGTCCTCCTGCCTCCTCACAGAGTCGTTGGCGGAGGCGGAGGCGCACAATAGCAATGAATGCTGCCCTCCCCTTCCTCCTCTTTTTTTGGAGGGCAGTTGCAGCGGCGGCGGCGGCGGCGGCGGCGGTGTCCGAGAAGATCCGCGAGCGGGAGTCCTTTCTTTCATGCGTCTCTTGGGGCCTCCCTCCCTCCCCAGCTCTGCCGACCCTCTTTTCCTAGGAAGAGAGGACCGCCGGGGAGGAGGGGCGCCTCCCTCTCTCTATACTGATTACATTAATGCTATCTGGCAGCCGAGAGGGAAGCCATTGACAATGAGAAGGGGAAGAAGAAGCTGGGGGGAGGGGGGAAGAAGGGCCTCCTCCTCCTCATCCCTGGGAGGGAAGAGCCGCCGCCGTTGGGAACGAGGGAAGAGGGAGAGACGACGAAAACGGGGAGGAGGAGGAGGAGAGGGAGATGAGAAAGGGACCCAGGGAGAGCGAGGATCGAGAGCTTCGGGGAGCTTGGCTGATCAAAGAAAAGGGCCTTCCATTCTTGGGAGACGTTTCCTGCTGCGCTGAGAAAAAACTTTTAATGTCACTAGCCGGGTCTTCTTTTTAAAAAAGTTAGATAAGACCAAGAAGGGAAGCGCGCATGTGCCCCCCCCCCGCTCCTTCCCATGTCATTAAAGTTGCATGCTCTCTTCAATTCCGTCACTCCCCCTCCCTGGCGCTCACTCCCCCTCTTTACTTTCCTTTTTATGACGTCCCTATGGGATACTTTCCAGAGAGAGGAAGGGGGAAGACAAAATGTCGCCAGTTTTTCTCTGTGAGAGAATGGAAACTCCCAACGTCGGAAAAGATGGGAGCCGGATATGCAAGCAAGGGTACACACAAAACAACTGAACTGAATCGTCCTCAACAGCGGGCAACGGTTGGGAAATTTTACGTGGGAGCTGAGGAGTTCGAAGAGGATTATAGACGCTCCCTTCAAATGGCCTGAGCTCGCTCAGTTAGCTTCGTGCAAGGACGACGGAACCGACCAAAATCGCAATCGATCTGCCTTTGTCCCCGCGAAAGGGAATCTGAAATGTCGCCAAAGTGGGGAATCCCTCCTCGGGCATTAAAGAGGGGATGGCTTCTAGGCTAGGAGCATGCTCTCCTCCCCCATGAGAAACCCCCCATCCCCCACTTCCTGCTACAGCGTTCCGCTCTTAGTCCGAGCATCCGGCCGTGGACGAGGAAGAAAAAAAGGCCCGCGGATAAAGCAGGGGGGAAAAAAGAGGAAGGAGGGGAGAGGGAGGGGGGCAATATGATTCATGACAGGGGCTGTTTTCCGCCCGTCCTCACCCGCACAAAAAGACCCTCCCTCCCTCCTCCCATCCCCGCCCCTTCTTTTCATTGTGGTGGTGCTGGAAGAGAAGGAGGAGGAGAGATTGATTGTTCCACTTTTCCTATTTCCCTCCTTTTCTTCCTGTCTAAAGGCACATTGTACGGTAGGCAATAGACGAGAATCTACGCGCGGTTATTGGGATTGGCCCTTTTCTCGCTTCGCCTTCACTATCAGCCATCTCAGTGAAGGAAGATCACGAGGTCGATCGAAAATGCAAAAATCAATGTCCATTTCATTCCTTGTACCTGGCCAATTAAGTGAAAAGTACCGGGTGTCTATAAACCTATACTGTAGCAATGAAATGTGTCACAATCTTTTTGCAAGTATCCTGGCAAAGGCTAGAGACTTGGCGAACAGGGAAGAAAACTGTTGTCACCTTCTAAGGCCGGGCGAGAGAGGTGGTGAGAGGGAAATGGAAGTTACAATAATTCTCCTCTCTTAACGCGTTCCCCCTTCTTCGCCTTTTGGAACCATCTCCTTCTGTACGGTGGTACCCATCGAGGTCGTCGAGAGGGCAATTTGAAAACCCACCACCTTCCTCCCTCTCCTAGCTCCGAATTTCGCTCCTCCTCCTTGTTTCGCCGTGAGCTGCATGTGAATACCTTCTTCCCCCTTTCCCATTCCTCCTCTTCTCTTCCTCCCTCTTCCAAGTTTCTCTCCCCCACTCCCTTCCCAGGGCAGGCAGCAGAGGGAGGAAGGAGAGGAGGAGAAGAAAGTGGGTTGAAGGGAATAGTGGGGGAGGCAAGAGGGGGCAGGGGGGAAGGGAGGGGAGGTGGAAGGAAGGGCGAAATTGTGAGGGCTGTCCCGCCGACCTTCCTTCTCTCCTCCTTTCCCCACTCCTCTTTTTGTAGGGCTGGGTGCCATCCTCCTCCTCGTCTCTATGTCCTTCCATTGTCTTTTCCTTCTGTCTCTTCTTTCTGTTCCATACTCTTCCCTCTTTCCCCCCTTTCTCTTTTCTGACTGTACACTCCCTTCCCTCTCCCCATTGTAAAAGGGGAAAAGAAGAGAGTAGAAAAATAGGACAAAGTGAAGATCAGTCAGCAAACCCAACAAGGCGAAGGCTTCGGTGGCTATGCCTGTGTCTTACCCACGCGTTATCGCTCACTCAAAGTATGATTTCGGTCACGCTATAATGCACTGAAGCATGTGACAATCAATAGTAGGCCCCGCCCCGCCCAGTCGCGCAATGGCAGTTTTGTTTGACGGAGATTAATGACCGGCACTGCCCATTTTTTTCTTGGCGAGGACTCAGAAAAGTCGCGGACAAGTAGAAAAGGCCCCTCTTATTTTCCTTTCCTCCCTACCCACCCCTTGATTCGCCCACGCGCGGGGCCCTCGTTTCAAATCAAGGTGATTGATTGAGGAGGGCGGGCGGGTTGAGTGGTGGAGGAGGGGTAGTAGGGACTGGGGTCCACCTGTCTGTCCTGTCCTCCTGTAGAATGAGGGAAGCCCGATCACGAGCGACCAGCCGACTGACAATCTGGTCCTTTTCGGTACCCTCTCCTTTTGGTATAGCGTACTAGTGGTATCCGCGTTCATTTGTCAATCTCGGAAACGCGCGCACTGAAGGGGCGGGCAAAAAAGGGGCGAGGTGGGGCCGCCTGAAGGAGTAATTGATAGCTCTCCCTCTCCTTTTTGTGGAGGAGCCCATCCTAGTCCCCCGCTTTGAAGGAATGCGACGGTCACGCAAGTGTGGTTTTTCTTTCCCCCCCTTGATTTGCCAGCGTAGCCAATGTGATTCGATAATGCGGAGTATGAAAAACATCGTCGAAGTCTCTTCTCTAACAGAAAGAAACAGGGCTCTTCCGTAATAATTCCCAGAGTAGATAATTGGGTGTCTCTAATGGGCGGATCATGGGCGACAAAAAGGGGACATTTCCCACGGTATCTGGCCATACCCACTGCATTGAGGGGAGGGGAGGGCCGATATGCGTCTGATACGACGGGCCCTTTTTGAGGGCCCCAATGTTTGCAGCATGATGCGGCGAATCGATAAAAAATATTTCACTTACTCAGCTCTCTGAGCGTTCGCGTTCATCTTTAGCGTCTTCCCGAAGAAGACGGCGAGGATGGTGACCATGAGGACCATTTTGACGAGGAAGACGTCTCCGCCGAGGCTGCGCAGGGGCGACGACCGGCGACACAAGGGGCGCGCGGGGGCGGGGGTCGAAGGGGAGGGGCAGGGGGGCGCCGTCATCGTCGCCCGCCGCCGCCGCGGGGGCGGCCGCAGCAGCCGCAGGAGGCCGTCCGCCCCGAAGGCCGCGGCGGCCGCGGCTGTGTCGGCGGCGGCGCCCAAGAGGGTGCCGTCACCGGAGGAGGAGGAGCTGGAGCTCCCAGGGGCTCCTCCTCGTCCGAGAAGAGTCATCTTGGAGCACTTGTGTTTGGGGGCCGCCTCGGTGGTCGGCACAATTAGCCGCCGCCGAAAGGCCGGTCCACTGGGAGGTCTCAAGGGAGAGTCACTCAACTTTTTGCCACCGTCAATTCCACCTCTACGACGCGTTCGTTCGTTCTTTTTCAATACCAAAAATCGTGAGCATTTCGAGAGCGAAAAGAAAAGGTATCTGGCGCTTGGCTTGCGTGTCAAAAGACAGACAGTTATTGCTTGCCGAAAAGAGAAGAAAGCTATACGCAAAAAGATGTGTGCTCGTGTGCTGCGCTGGTTTTTGGAAGCTCACGATTTCGGAGAATTTCCCGGCACAAACCTTGGAAAAATCCGGCAGCCGTGGTCACCTTCACCAAACTCACACCCCTCACTCGTCTTGTAGTGCAAGAAAGGCATTCACCAACGAAGGGTCACTGATCACGGAGCGCGCACAGACGGTTTTCCCCGCGCCCCTGCTGCCCTCGTGAGGCCCCTCTCTCTCTCCCAATCCCGACGTTTCGTCCTCCCGCGGGAAGTCCGTCGTCTTCGCCGTCCCCTCTTTGCTGCCCCCGGTCTCACTGTCGCCTCCTCGCTCCCTCCGTCCGGGCTGAGTAATGAGGGGCGTCCTGGGGAATCCCGGATGCGAAAGGGAGAGCGGGGAAGGTGGAGGGGGCGTCGGTGGAAGACGGCCGCGACCGCGACTTGAGTCTCCTGCAAGAAACACGGACAAACACGTGGTTTTTTCGTCCTTTTTCGTTTAGATTTCTGCAGATCCTGAAGAAATTTATTTGACAAAGTCTACGGTACATTTCAACTAGGTAAAACTAAAATGTACCAATGGACGTGTGATTTTTCTAGCCGTTTTTTGGCAAATCCCTTACTCACCTTGTGTGAGCCACCTCCATCAGACACCTCTCTCCTGTCACCGCCGCATCTCCTCCGACTCCTCAGCTCGCGTCATCCCGAAAATGATGGGCAGGCAGGACAGAGAGAAGGATTCGCCTCCTTCCCCTTTCGCGCCACTTCCCCCCACCTCCTTTTTTTCCGCGAGTGGTGCAAGGAGCGGATCCCGGCCACCCCGGACGGACACCTTTTCGTCCGATACTCAATTTTTCTCCTTCACCGTCGCCTCCGCCAGATAGGCGTCTCTTGAGGCCACCGCCGCCACGGCTTCTTCCTCTTCTCCCTTTCTCGCCCCCTCCTCCTCCAACAGATGGGGGCAGGGGAGGAGGAGGAGGAGGAGACGGTGGCCGCCGAGACCGAGACTTCGACCGAGACCATCGATCACCTCATCTTCATCTCTCACGGCGCTCGGCGGCGGGAGGGGCAAAAAATGAAACGGCGGAGGGCTGCCACCTTTTCCTCGGAAGAAGCGAGCAAGCAGCACCCTCTTCTTCTTGCCCTGGGCGGGGCTCCCTCCGCCGGTTCGGCGGGGCCCTTTCCTCCGGGCCGACACGATACGCACCCGGAGGCGGAAGGAAGTGGCGTTTTGCAAGACACTTGTCCGCTTTTCGATCACGGCTGAGTCTCCGCGGGGGCGACGACCATCTTGTCCGGGATCCCCTCCACTTCCTCTTCTTCCCCCCTTTCCCTTTTCGCTGTCGCCCTTCTTTTTTCTTTCTCTCTGCTCCCTTCCTCCTCCTCTTTTCTGTGGCTCCTCCACTTGGATGGATCCGTGTTTTGTTTCGGGAGGAGAGGGGAAGGGCCCCTTCTGAGCTCGCAGCCTTCCTCTGTGGCTGGCCTGACTGACTGGAGGAGGAAAGGGGGAGGAGAAGGCTTGGGGGAGGGAGGGGGGAGGTTGGTTCGAGGCGACGGAGGGAGGGAGGGAACGGGCCTCTCCCTCTCTCTCCAGAAAGAGAAGGAGAGAGCGCCCCTTCTCCCCCCCCCCCCCCTCCTACATATAGCTCCGTCCGGCTTGAACCAAGCAAGCAAGGGAAGGGGGACCATTCCCCTCCCTCCCTTCTTCTCTCTCCAACGGCCTTTCCCCCTTTCGCTCCGCCCGTGAGCATCCCCTCCCTAGCCTCGATGGTTCCTTCGGGAAAGGCGCGCACCCCTCCCTCCCCCCTTGCTCCTCCGACGAGTCCCCCACCGCAGCTCCCTTCAGGACAAGGCCGTCTCCCCTCCTCCCACCAACACCCCAGGCCTCCTCCCCTCTCCGCCTTCTCCCCAGGCGCGGCCCGGCTCTCCTTCACCCACAGCACCCGACAACGGCGACTTTACAAACGGGGAGAGGGGGCTTTTTTCGGGTGACTTTTGCGCGGGCCGTAGGACCAACAGAGAGAGAGAGAGAGAGAGAGAGGTGCGGCGGCCTCGCGCTCGGGCCGAGCGGAGGAGGAAAGGTGGTGGTGGGGATCAGGGAAAGCGGGAGGAGGAGAGGAGACAAGCAAGGAGGAGGCCTAAGAAGGGAGGGAGCAGGGAGGATGGACGGTCTATGAGGCTAGGAAGAAGGGTTGTG
>JAAUYB010158646.1_pt1 | contig 10876 bp, 7 predicted proteins | sample 7278071 | NCBI WGS metagenome assembly JAAUYB01 (sample SAMN14350121, study PRJNA611818) | marine sediment metagenome | isolation source: surface marine sediment (1.8m) | place: French Polynesia: Moorea | collected 2018-08 | reverse complement strand
CTCGTAGTACTCCTCCCCGTCGTCGTAATACTCGTAGTATTCGCTATCGTCCGCCGCCGCCGCCGCAGTGGACGGACTGTGTGCGTCGCCGCCGGCGAAGGTGTTCTGGCTGTCGTGGAGCGGCGGAGGCTGCCTGTTTAGAGGCACGGCCATGGATAGGGAGGGAGGCGGCAGGGAAGAGTGGGAGGAGATGGGCAATGAATCGTTTCCTGTCCTCCTGCCTCCGTAGGAATCTTGAGGAGGTGCGTACGAGGGGGAAGGAGGGAGGAAGGACGGACGAGGCTTGGACCTGACAAATGAGGGGAAAACATTATCGAGCTCTTCTATTTTTTCCGATTTTTCGTTTCCCATACTTACTTTGCTATAACTTCCTTGCTGGTACTTTCACCTCCACGGTAACGGCTCTCTGGAATTTGGCTCCGCAGTTGCTGACGACGCTTTAGCAGCACCTGCTGCTGCTGCTGTTGGTGATCTCTCTGCTGCCGCGGGAGCTGAGGCCCAAAAGCCGGGGCCGCCGACCGCTCGAACTTGTACGGGTGTTCCGTTCCCGAGCAGAGGGCGGCTGCCGGCAACAGCACGAGGGGCAGGAGGAGCTGCATGTTTCCCGGTGTGTCCTTTCACCCCCACTGCACAACTGCCGCCGCGAACGATCCGATACAGGTACCAGATAGTTTGGTTGTGCGAAGCAAGTATTAATTGCTTCGAGTTTCTCTGGCGAAAATTGAACGCCTCTTTCCTTTTCTCTTTTTCTCCCAGCTACGTAAGAGCAAGCACCGCCACCTCCTCTACTAATTGCTGCCAGCCACCACCACCGGCATGCCTTCACCGAAAAGGGAGAAGACCACCGCCAGGCTTCTGCGCAACCAGGAGATATCTGGAGGTATCTGTTTGCGATGATGACGATTGTGACACGCACAGGACGGGATGCAACGGTCGGCCGGTCACCCCGTTTCCCAACGGCAAACTGTCGGACTCGCGGGAGAGGAGGGGGAGGCGTCCGTCCACTTTCGTTTTCTTCTTTTTCGTCGGCGTGTGGGCATTTAGCGGATCGGACAGGAAGAGGGAAACAGGGGAAAGAGGAACGCAACGGAGGAGGGGGAGAGGTGAGAGCGGGGACGGAGGCGGACGGGCCGTCGTCGACGGACGGACGGCGGGGGAAGGGAGATTTCCCTTTTTTGCCTCCTCCCTTTGTTACGGTAGCCTCTCCGCAACCATGTTCCATGCTGTATCCTTCCACACACAGAGAGACACGCCTGGCGCTTCCATCCTGGTCCTTTACCTCCTCCCTTTGACACCGGACAACACAGGAAGAGAGCGGGAGAAACTTCCCTACGACGCATTGGCGGCGGCGGAGAAGGGAAATGCCGTCTCGAAGGAGGGCCTCCGTTTTCTTAGTACCTCCAGAAGCCAGCCGGGTTTTGCGCCAATCCCTTTGAAAGGATCCCCCGTTCCTTCTCGTACAATAATGTCCCCTTTCTACCAAGGAAAGAACAAAAGGAGAAACGTCGCCTCTCCATCCACTTCCTTCCAGCCAGATGACGGACCATCCAAAGTTGGAGGAAAAGAGAGGCTCAAAAAGAAGTTGCCTACCCTCCAATGAAGAGGATCGACAATGAAAAGGGTTTTTTTCTACCCTGTAATGACAGACTCCCATATGCTCGGATATTGCTTCTCTTTCGGCTCTCTTTTCAAATTGAATTTCTGTCACCAGTATGAAACAGCACGGTATACCGCAGATTCTTGTCACGGGTCCTTAAGCAACCGACGGACCAACAACTTACATGCTGATATGGCGATGAAGAGGGCGTCGAGCCAACTAACCGCAGCCACCACCGCGGCGGCGGCCTCTATCAACAGGTCGATGACACGTGACCACCACTCCCCGAGATGCTGTTGCGCCCAAGGACTATGCCAGGTCGAACGTACCGGCTTTTTACGCGATCTGCTCCCTCCACACCGCTTCATGGGTAACTGAGGAACACTGGAAAGAAATCAGAGAGACAACGCGACCATTTCCAACGCCTCCTCCCACGCGTTTTAAGCCTGAGTTCATCTCGAACTATCCCCGTTCCCCCCTTCTTTCTTTCCGAGTCCCGGTCTCGCACGGGTGGGTCCTCCCCTACTTTTTTGACAGCATCTCTCCCACTTCTCTCTACAGGTTGGAAGTCCGAACCGCGACCGCTGTTCCACTTTAAACGCCGCTTCTGGAACAGAAAATCTGTCAAAATCTGTAACGAGCGAGCCGCAAAAAAAGACGGAAAAGATATCATATTTGACTTGGAACAAGGTCTGCATTTCATAGCTTTCGACTTAGTACAAAAGTAAGTCACAGAGATTATTTTTTACGTCCTCGCGCACTTGGTGTCGGACAGGTTGTTGTACACAGTAACTAATGCAACTAAGCTTGATGATTCGAATGAATGTAAAAAGGCTGCTCAGACAGTCAAGTACATGTGATTGTTGCTCGTAAAAAGCTTTGCAATACAAGGGTTTAAAATACCGAACAAGATCGAGTAGAAACTAAAAACGGTCAAACATTTTTTATCTCTTCCTGCGGCAAGCCCTCTTGTGCTCCTTATGCCAATGTTCTTGCTGGCACTCTGTAGAGCAGTAGGCGGTGTTCCAGCAACACCAGTAGATGGCCTCCGCCTCGCAGTGGAAACACTAGAAGAAAAGGAAAAACATTGTAAAAAAATCGCTACAACCAATTCGAGAGAAACTATTCCAAGCTTGCAATTTTCAATCTTGCACGCCCTCCCTTTCTCCCCCCCTCCCACCCACCTCACGGCTATTTTTCGCCTGAGCTCTCAGACTTTCTCTTTCCCTTCCCTTTTCAATCCCAGAATAAATCACACCAACGTGGATGCTTCGGGTAACGTACGTAGAAATGAAAGTAGACAGTGAGGCAGAAAAAGAAATAATAACACGAACTTACCCACTGCTTTTTCTTGTTTTCCGACAGTTCCTGCTTGTGGTTCTCGACCAGCTCCTCTATCTCCGTGGCGTGGTCGGCCTTCAGCCTCTCCAGGTCCCTCTCCAGACTCCTGGTAGCCACGTTCACCGCCCTCTTCTTCTCCTGGTCGAAGTCCGTCCGCATCTGGCAAGAAGCGTCGTTGAAATCTCCAGAAAAACGAGGCTTGTCTCGAAACTCCTCACCTTTTCTATAAGAATCCTGAATTCCTCTTGCTGGAGACTGCTCTTGTGGTCGGCTTTCCGTTGCGCAGCCGATCCCTTGGTCTGCACTCCGGCGTTGACGAAGCGAGTTTCCTGACAAGACGACGACACCTGGTCTTCGGAGTCCTCCTAAAACAAAGGAAGAGATAAAGTAAAAACTTTCGGATTACTACACAGAAAAGAGTTGGGAAATGAAAGTGAGCAAGGATGGAGGTTTCACAAAAATTAGTCAAGTAATGGACTCCTTCCAAAATTGGATTGCTGGTGGCAGAAGACCCCTGGTGACAAAAATAAGCCAGGAAAAGTTGTCAAAGACTCAAAGTCAACAAGGCATCTGATTCTGCATACTTTCATCTCTCAACAACGGGCGCTCCAAGTCACAACGGTGTGTCAAGCCATGCGAGGACTCCGGGAAAATGAAAGCTAAACAAGTCTACTTCATCGGTACCACACAGTTTGTGAAAGAACTGTTGAGACCCGATGTGGGCCCGTTAAATAAACTCAAACTCAACTGAAACTTACCTTTTTCATCTTCTTTCCCTTTCCCTTCTTGATCTTCTTCTTGTCCACCACGGTGACAGCTTGCGTCTTGGCTGCCTGAGCCGGGGACTGCTTAATCTTGCTCTCTGTCTTGCTCTTGTCTAGCCCAGGCTGTTCGGCCTCGTCATCATCGTCGTCGTCCTCGCTTTCCGCACCGCTCTCCGCCCCTCCCCTCCCCCCGCCCCCGAAGTTTGTGACCCATTGGCTCCTCACGTCTCCGCCAGACGAGGACAAGAGGAAGTGGTTGCCGTACGGCTCGGCGTGGAAGCTCTCGTCGTTCTTGTACTTGGCCAGGTACTCCTGGTGCTTGCGGAGCTCCTCGCAGGCCTTGTTCCACAGGGAGGTCCGCTTGACCTGGAGGGTGTGCACGTTGACGGTGATGGGCTTGACGTGGCCCTTCTCCACCGTGGCCTTTTGGTGGTAGCCGCCGAAGAAACGCACGTCCAGGGTGTCGCCCTTCTTCCTCTTCCCCACCACCTGGCGTGTGGCAAAAAAGTGCGTAGACGTGAAATGACGCAAACGCTCCAATTAAACAACTTACCTTTGCCGGCCAATACGGGAATCCCTTCTGCTTGGCGTACACGAGCTCGTGATAGGGCCGACACGGCTTGCAGAACCAGTACTTTTCTCTTTGCTCGTTGGAATACCTAAAAGACGATTTATGAGGGTACTTGGGAGTCAGGAGCAAGGTTCAGTCGTGTGACTCGTGTGTCGTCTAACCTGTAGCAATCCCGGCACTGTGCCAGTTCTCGCAGATCCGAGGTACAATCGCGCAGCATTTGCCTGGCCGCGTCGGCCAAACTGCTGTGGGCCCCATGGAAGATGACGATGTTATGGACAATAAGCTGAGCGTCTCCACGAAACTCCTCCAGTATCCGATATTGATTATTCATGCATTTCCTCTCCATGTCCTCCAGAGAAATCTGCAAAAGAAGTATGATTACGCTAGATGAGAAAAGCGATCAAGCTAAAAAAAAAATAAAGTTCGCTTTTAAAAAACGGCGTTGGTCCGAACTAGTTTTCGGATTTATTTTTCGACTTTTCATCGGTGCTAACTTTTATTTTGATGTCGTCTTCTTTTGAAGGCGAATTTGGCGTTGCAGGATCTTTTTTCGGGTTCATTTTTATTTCAACAGGGAGATTGCTGACTTCGAGTTTCTTTCCTACTCCAATGGTGCTAGCTGTGTTCTCCGGAAGATTTTGATTGTGTTTAGGACTATGTTCCCCAGACTGCGATACGGTAGCAACAGTGGGTTTGCCCTTTTCAATCTCAACTGTTACTTCAACACTCTTGGCAGTTCCTCCAGAGGTTTTCTCCTCCGTGTCCTCTTTTTGTTTCTCAGGAACCTGGTTTCCTCTTATCCTTCTAGTGTCGTTTACGCTCTTCCCAAGTTTGCTTGCAGTTGTTTTTGCAAGCTGAAGCAAGGGTGCATTACTGTTTTGAAAATCTGGGGGAGAACTTGTTATACGCTTGATGTGTTCTAAAGTCTTGCTTTTCGACTCCTTTGTCACCTGGGCCTGGTCCCTTGTAGCGCTAGTACCTGAATCCATTTTGGGCTCTGGATTGAGTTCTTTGTCTCTTTTGTCAGATAATTTAGAAGAATGAGGTTTCACCCCTTCCGCGCCATCCTCCTTAATAGAGTGCGAAGATTTTGGAGAAACTTTGGAAGTTTCCGGTGTGGCGGGACTTTGTTCTGATGGTTTCTTTGAATGTTCAGGAGGCTTTGAGGACTTTTCGGTAGTTGAAGGAGCTGGATCATCTTGAGCTTTGTTCATTGAAGTAGGCGCTGGACTAGAAGGCGGAGGGCCTCCCCCTCCCCCAGAGGGAGATCCTGCATTTGAAATATAAGCACCTCCACCCCCCATGCTTTTACGGTTTCTTGGCGCTGAATCATTTCTGTGCGATGCTAGTTTCACAACCTTAACGACATCATGAAATTTGCTTTGCGACCTGCCACTTTTACTGCCACCTCGCACGATAGACTTATTCTTTGTTTCATTTTTGCTTGTCAACTTTTTTTGACTGTTAGAAGATTTTGCAACTGGGTCTAAGTTTCTCTTGCGAGAAGCACTTTGAGATTTAACCTCTGTTCCTGATTTGTCAGAACCTTTAGTTACTCCCATCTGCATACTTGGCGAAGCTTTTGAAGCTGACTTCTTGGAAATCGAAGTTTTAGCAACGGGGCCTAAATTTTTCTTGTTAGAAGCATTGCTACGAGCTTTTACCTTTGTTCCAGATTTAATAGAACCTTTGCTTTTTGATAATCTTGGAAAACTTTTTGTAACAGCTGCATGAGACTTGCTTGAAGAAGGCGTTTTTGCAACAGGGCCTAAATTCTTCTTGCTTGAAGCATTACTACGAGCTTTCACCTTTGCCCCTGACTTGATAGAGCTTCTTTTTCTTCCAGAAATCCTTGGAAAACTCTTTGGAGTAGCTGCATGAGACTTGCTTGAAGGTGTTTTTGCAACAGGGCCTAAATTCTTCTTGTCTGAAGCATGACTGCGAGCTTTAACTTGTTTTCCTGATTTAATGGAATCTTGGTTTTTACCTTTTGATATTCTAGGAAAGCTCTTAGGAGCACCTACACGAAAGTTTCTTGAAGTAAGTGATTTGGCCATAGGGCCTAAATTTTTCTTGCTTGATGCATGACTGCGAGCTTTCACTTGTTTTCCTGATTTTATAGAATCCCGGTTTTTTCCTTTTGACATTTTGGGAAAGGTTTTAGTAGCAGCTGCTTGTGATGTGCTTGAAGAAGGTGACTTTGCAACAGGACCCAAATTCTTCTTGCCAGAAGCATTGCTACGAGCCTTTACCTTTGTCCCTGATTTGATAGTACTTGAATTTTTGCTTTTTGACATTCTTGGAATGGTCATGGTAGCAGCTGCTTGTGATTTGCTTGAAGTAGTAGGTGACTTTGCAACAGGACCTAAATTCTTCTTGCCAGAAGCATTGCTACGAGCCTTTACCTTTGTCCCTGATTTAATAGAACCAGATTTTTCTGCTCTTGACATGCCAGGAAAAGCTTTCATTGCCTTGATGGAAGATTTGATCCCATGTGACGGAGGTTTGGCAACAGGGCCTAAATTTTTCTTACCAGAGGCATCAGTTGCTCGCCTAACTTGTGTTTTAATGTAGTCATTCTTCAAGCTAGACAAGCCCGTCTTTGTTGCCCCCAGATCTACTTTAACATTCGTAGGAGGTGGTGGCGACCCAGGAGGACGAACTTTCATCGGCGTGGTTGCAGGAGACTTCCCCTGGGCTGCTACTGAAGGACCGCCACCAGGTTTCTGCTGCACAGCCGGACCCAGCTCTTTTCCAGCTGGCTTGGTGTTACTTGCAGGGGCTGCAGGCTTTTGCTTTATTTCGCTGGCAGCACCTGCAATTTTAGGAGCACCACCCGCAAAACCAACTTTCTTCCCAAGTGGGCCAGTAATTGCCGTTATTTGTGCTGGACTAGTAGTTTTTTTCTGGATTTTAGGTAAATTCGAAGTAGGAGAGGAAGTTGTCTGTGGTCCCAGTAACTTTGTCCCTGTCTGACTTTCGCCTTGGGTTTTGGCCAAACTTTTAGCAGGAGTACTAGTTTTTGCTGTAGACTTTGAAGTTGTTTGTGGTCCCAGTAACTTTGTTCCTATCTGACTTTCGCTTTGGGTTTTGTTCAAACTTTTGGCAGGAGTACTAGATTTTGCTGTAGTTTTTGCTGTAGACTTTGACGGAGTTGTCTTCTTTGTGCTAGCACTTTCCTTTTTACTGGAAATATGTTCCGAAGTTTTCTTCAAACTGTTAAACTTTTCTGACAATTTCTTCGACTTCGCTTTCTCGTCTTTGGTACTGCCTGTAGCTTTGGAATCAAGTTCGCTAGAACGGCTTGAGGGCTTTTTAAAAGAAGCACTTGATTTTTTGGTGCTAGAGACAACAACTTGTCCTTTGTTACCCACAACCATCACGTCATTGTCGCTTTCTTTCTTTGATGATTTACCTTTGGCCGAGGAATCTGAACTCCTCGACGTTTTGCTCTTTTCATTGTTTTCTGAGATCTTTTCTGTAGTTTTGTTTTCTGAGATCTTTTCTGTAGTTTTAGCCGTCGACGATTTTTTCGTTAACGAAGTGGAAGGTTTCTTTGTTTCTGACGAACTTCTCTTGGTGCCGGAGATAGGCTTAGATGTAGCGTCGGATTTTGGTTTCGAAATTTCCTTGGGAGTTGACTTTTTCTCACTGGATTGCGAAGGTTCCTCGGGCGTCTTTTTTTTCTCACTGGATTTCGAAGTCTGGTGGGATTTCGAGGAACCTTTATCTTTCGTCGAATCTTTTTTGCTGGATGACTTGGAAGACTTGCTGCTAGCTTTCAAGGAAGGTAGCGACAGAGCTCTAGACGAAATCTTGTCTTTTCGCTTCTTTTCGAGCTTTTTCACTGTGTCTTTGAGCTTCGATCCTGTCGTTCGCACATGAGTCTTGAGATCGACATGGTCAGATTCAACAACGGAATAATCCTTCCCACGTTCAATTACGGGTCTTTTCTTTCTTTTCTTTTGTGGCTTTTTTCTGGCTTTCTTCTTAGCTTTTCCCTTTCTTTTGGCAGGGGGGTTCTTTTTAGCCTTTTTAGCGGGAGGGCCCCCGTTAGAAAGACTTTGAAGAATTCGCCTAAGATCATCCTGCATTTCCTGAAGAGCCTCTGTAGTTCCCCCACCATGGGCACTTGTCTTGGGCGGAAAATTAGCGGACGATTCTTGCACAATGCGAGGCTTTCGAGCTGAGCTACCCTCCTCCACTCTGAGAACTCCAGAAGAATCGCAGAAAATAGTCACGCTAGATCCACGCTGACCGGCACTTTGGGCAGGGTGCACGATGATCTTGCTGGAGCGACTGGCCGAAGCTGGAGTGCCTGCGCCTTCGATGACCACCTGAAGAGGCTGGCTCTTTCCCCCCTTGCCGACATTGCCGCCGTAAGTGCGCTTACGACCTGCACTATTTGCGCCAATGTTGATATCGATTCCGACCGGTTGCTTCTTGGCTCGTGGTTTTCCCTTTTTCGCTTTTCGAGCTTTTCCACCGCCACCTTTGCGAGCTTGAGGCTTTTTCGCCTTTTTCTTGTGCCACCATGGTCGAACTGTGCGCCTCTTTGCTTCGTTTTTGCCTTTTTTCGCAGCAGCCATGGAATACGCAAATTTTTCAGTTTTTTCACTTTCACGACAGTACGACACCCAATGCCTCCCATAAAAACGAATACTTTTTTAAATAAAAAAATAAGCCAAATGTTACTAAAACAAATTGTTAAACCACTAGCCGTTCAGCCAAAATGCCAAAAATACCTTTACACATACATACAGCGGGAATGTTCGGTCTTCACGAAATGGAATGACTATAGCTAATTTATTGCCGTGTACCTGACTTTTGAGGAGGAAGCTTGCTCTCCAGGCGTCGTCCTTTTCCTGCCTCTTCAGAATCGTAGCCTCGTCCCCGTCCTGACCGTCCCCGCCGCTGTTTCCCCCTTCGTCCTCCGTCTTGGTGGCAGCGGCGTCAGAGCCACCGCCAACGCCGCCGCCAGGGTCCACCACCTTCTTCTGCTTGTCGACAATCTGCGGGGGCTCCCGGTGCAGGATGCGCTCCGGCAGGCGGTTCCTCAGCTTGTTGCAGAGGATCCTCAGGAGGTGGTTGAGGTCCTTGCGGGCCTTTTTGCTTGAGCCTGGCCCGGTGGCGTTGGCCGCCTCGAGCGCCGCCCTCTGCGACGCCTTGCAGTACAGGCAGAACCACTCTGTGCGGTCCCTCTCGTCCTCCTCATGCGCCTCCTCCTCTTCCTCTTCCTCGTCGCCCTCCCTGAGCCCCGCCGCGGCCGCCACCTCCGCCTTGAGGCAGCTTTCGTGGTAGACCCGCTGGCACCCCTCGCAGAGGAGCACCTCCCCGCCGGCGTGACAGTGGAAGCAGTACCAGTCGTGGCGCTCCCTAGGCAGCATGTCGCTGGTGGGCAGTCGGTAGGCGCGCTCCTCGATGCCGGACTTGTGCCCCTTGGTGCCCACCTTCTTCTCCAGCTTGATGAGGTTGTCCTCCACGGCGGAGTCCAAAAGGCGCTGGGTAGCATCTGAAAGGCACAAGGACAGAGCATGAGCATATGTGTCTGCTATGGTGTCATGTATTCGTCCGGACTCACCTTTCTTGACCTGGTAGAACCTGTTCATGTATCTCGACATGCGCACGATGGCCGGGATCTGCTTCTGCTGTCGCACGGCCACGATGGCGTCCCACAGCTGCTGCGCCCGGGCAGGGTCAGACACCCGCCGGGTCTCCCGGTTGTACCAGGCCTCCCCGGGGCCCGGCTTGGTGGCCGGGCCGGCGGTGGAGGCGGGCGGCGCGGGGTCCACGGGGGGCACGTCGGACGAGGGACCAGCCTCAGAACTCATGGTCTCGCACTCTCTGTGTGTTCCTTGGGAGAGTCTGGTGGGCAACCCGGGCTCTCTCGGGGTCTAGTCCGGGTCCCGGCGCGGCGGGATCCCGGAGCGGATTTCAGCAATTAATTTGCCAAATTGTTTTTTCTTCTTCTCCGCTCTCGCCGCCCAGAGGCCCAGACCGACCGACTCCTCTTTCTTCCACTTTGTAGTGGCAGCTTTTTGTTATTGCACGGTGTGACCTTTTTGTTCATCAACAAAAGATCAGTTTTTGAGAAATAAAACACCAAAATTGTTCCTCATTTCAAAAGGAAAGGACCTACGTAAAAACAAACTTACAACAATATGTTTGGACATTGACAAAAAGCTTCAGGACAAATTAATGAAGCTATGTTTTCAAAAATCTTTTTTTCGGTTTACTACGTTGAAAGCGTCTATTACGATATTTCTCTTTCTTTGTCGTGCTACAGTTGTAGCGTCTGCGCGCGGCTTCAGCGGGGAAGGCGGCAATGGCGGCCAAAGCGCTGGAAAGGAAAGGAAGGCGTTGAAATATTTATTATATTTGTACCTACTACAAATCGTTGGCTATCAGCACAATTGTCTTTTTGGGTCGTATCGACTGTCCTTCGAAGAAAATGTCTTGAATTTATTCGTTCTTGACGCTATTTTTCTGGCCAGTCTGTTTCCAAGCCGCAGAAGGCGGCCCGCAAATGAAGGTGGCAACGCTACAGGAAAAGGAGAAAACTCGAGAGCGAGAGAGAAGAGAGAGAAAGAGAAAGAGGAG
>JAAUYB010220311.1_pt1 | contig 10877 bp, 9 predicted proteins | sample 7278071 | NCBI WGS metagenome assembly JAAUYB01 (sample SAMN14350121, study PRJNA611818) | marine sediment metagenome | isolation source: surface marine sediment (1.8m) | place: French Polynesia: Moorea | collected 2018-08 | reverse complement strand
TTCTAAGATTAATGTTGAGTCTCTTTTACCAGAAGATGAATTTAGAGCAGCAATTGAGAAGATTTTGCGAAAAAACGATCGATTTTCATCGGATGAAGATATTAATAATAAAGTCGATAAATTTGTGACTGATGCTAAGGATAGATTAGTTTTGCTTGTGGAACCACAACCAGGGTTATTTGGTTTTGAACTTAGGTCTTTTCAGGAGTTTTTTGCTGCTGTCTATTTATTTAAAAATGGCGATAGATTTAAAAATTTAAGGGAAAAAATTTCTGCAAAAGATTCAGAACATTGGCGATATGTTTCTTTGTTTTTAGTAGGTAGAATTGTTAGAGCATTAGGAGATGATTCTGAGAAAATATTGAGAGAAGTTTGTCGCCCCCTAGACCGACCTGGAGAAAATAAAAATGACAATCAAAATCATTTTTTAAGACCTGGTGCTTGGTTTGCTTTAGAGGTAGTAGCTGATGGTTCTTTGAGTAAATCCCAATATCGTAATTTCCAATATGATTTAATTGAGTATGGTTTAGAAGTTCTAGATACAGGACTTACAGATGACCAAATATCTCAGCTAATTTATTGCACAGAACAGCTATCTCAAGCAGATAAAGACGATCTTTTACGGAAAACTTTAGAAAGTAAATTTAACGGTAAAAATTTTCCAGAGAGTTGCTGGGAAAATGCCTTGCGTATTTATGGCGAACATTTTCCACAAGAAGATTTTCTCAAAGAAAAACTAGATGAACTTTTTGAGACTGAAGAAAATAATCTAATTTTATCTGCTTTCAAGGTTGCTTTATTCGCTTCATTAGATATATCTGATCCTCAATGGATGGCAAAACGTTTAGAAAATTATTGGTTATATTCTATAGAGAATAAATATATAGTACTTGATTTTATTCCTGATAACAATAATGAACTATTAAGGTACTGGTCACTTTCTGAAAGTCAATCTAAAAAACTAGCAGAGATAATTATTAAGAATTGGGAAGATTATTCAGATGGCTTTTATTTTGATTACTCAGAAAAACTAAACTGGGAATTTACAAAACCTCAAGCTTTAGTATATCAGTTGGTTTTATTGTTCAAAATTATGCAAATAATAACTGATGGTGGTAAATATTTTAACAATATTGAAATTGATTTTTCATCAAAAAAAATTGAATTGACAGAAACTTTATATACTTCAGATATTCCTAGTGAAAGAATAGATAGTATTGTTAAATTATTACAAAATAATGATTTAATTTTACCAGTCAAACTAGCCCTTTGGATAGTTTTTTGGTTATTTAATGAACCAGAGAAGCAGAATATAGAATTATTTAGGAATTTTCTTAAAGATAATTCACCCTTACCAGACTACTTTTATGAATTATTGTCTTATTCAGGTCTAGACTATTCTTGGCCTCTCTTAACATTAGCTATCAAGGCAAATGTTAATCAACAAGGTACATTTATAAATTTTTTAGATTATTTGGATGCTTCTACTCAAATATCTATTGCTAAAGAAATAAAAAAAGGAATTAAAGAATTTTTAGATAAAGCTGACGATCGAGAAAAGCAACGATTTATTTTTGCTTTACAAACATCCGTGGGATTAGATGAGTTTTTTCCTCAATTAATTTCTACTGCTAGAAAAATAGGAGTTCAACTAGATGAATTAGTAGGAGCATATATAAGCTGTTTCTTACCTTCCAATCAACTTGAATATTCTTCAGAGCAGCTACGAAAAATGCTAACTACTGTTAAACAAGCAATAGAAAACAGAGAAAAGCGATATAACTATTTATGGAAAATATTTATATTTAAAGGTACTTGGTCATATTCTTCAGAAATTATAGACTATGCACGTCAAATTCTTGAATTATTTCTTGAGAAGTATTCTGAGTCTTACTCTTTTCCTCCAGCTAGTTTAGGAATAAATTTATTCCTAAAGCTACTTGAATATGATACTAATATCTTAGATTTAGCACCTAATTTGTTTACAACATTGCCACTAGATCAGGTAATCAAAATAGACATATACTTTTATAATTTTTTTAATCAATTTGATGAACAATATATTTCTCAATTTACACTGTTGTTGTCTCATAGCGATAAATTAGTTCGTATTGGCAGTGCATTAATTTTAAAAGTAATAAGAGATAAATATCATCTTTCAAGGGAAATACAAACAAAATTGTTCTCGAATATTAGGATAGATTTCGCTTTAGGAAAAGAATTTATTGACAAAGAAGATACAAAAGATCGTCTCATTGGCATAAAACTTTTATCTTTATCAGATTATCCTATTGAACAGAAGCAATATCAAAATTTAATTTTGAATAATTTACAAAACCCAAAAACAGAAGCAGAAGAAGAAGCTTGGAATAACTTTCTCAAGAAAATTCCCATGGATTCAGAAAAACATTCTATGTGGTGTACATTTCTAGAAGAAATTTTGAAGAAACCTGCTGTTTATAGTAGTTCAGTATTAAGTATAGCAATGGAACGATACTGTGAACTTTTTGGTAAGACTGAATTTTATCGCCCAGAGCCAATACCATTCTAGAAAATCATACTTTCAGCAAATAGGTTACTAGCTGAACTAGGATTATTTTTGAGCAAGATAATCACAAATTTCATTAATGTCTTTAATTGCATCCTCAGAAAATTGATACCTTGCCATTATTCTAATCCATACTCATTCTTTAATCTAACTTGTAACTGCTCAAAAACTAATTCACCATCAGTCACATTTCCTGCCAAAATTTGCTCAGTTGCACTATCAATTTTTTGACGTAATTCTTCTAAGTGACTGTCAACTTCATTATCCTCTTCAGCTAAAATAATAATTTCCACTTTTTGACCTGCTGCAAATGGCAAATCCGATAAAACTAACTGCTGAGGATTATCAATTATTACATATTTTTTGTAAGCATTCATAAATATTTATCCTAACGTTTACAAAATTATTGCTCATTTATTAACCAATACAATAGACCTCTCCGAAAAAGATATATATTTTTTGGAGGATTAGGGAACAGGGAACAGGGAACGGGGAACGGGGAACAGGTAAGATATTTTCACGAAAAATGCATGAAAAATTATTTTTTATGGTGACTTTTTCTTTCTTTAGCCGATCTAACTCAAAGGTTTATTTATTTTCTGGAGATGTCTAATTTAGAAAATCATACTTTCAGCGAATAAAAATTTCGGTAGTCCTGCATAAAAGTACCGATAAAATATTTTAACTCTAATTACTTCTGACTTCTGACTTCTGACTTCTGACTTCCTACTCCAACTCCCGCCTTCCCTCCAACGCTCGCGCCAATGTTACCTCATCCGCATATTCTAAATCTCCTCCCATCGGCAAACCAAAAGCAATGCGCGTCACCTTTGTAAAAGGTCTCAACAACTGACCAATATATAAAGTAGTAGTCTCTCCTTCCACACTCGGACTAATAGCAATAATAACTTCCTGAATATTTCCCTGACTGACTCGCCGTACCAACGGTTGAATAGTCAACTGTTCCGGTCCAATACCATCCATCGGCGAAATGACTCCCCCCAAAACGTGATATTCACCTTTATATTCTCGTGTTTTTTCCAAAGCAATTAGATCGCGGGAGTCAGAGACAACACAAATAACCTCTTTGTCTCGCTGAGGGTTACGACAAATTTCACAAACAGGTTCAGCAGATAAATGGAAACATTTCTCACATAAACCCACTTTTTTCCTCGCATCAACTAAAGCTTGAGCCAAAGCTTGAATCTCCTCTTCTGGGCGTTTAATAATATGTAGTGCGAGACGTTGTGCTGTTTTCGGACCAACACCAGGCAAACGTTGTAATTGTTCAATTAATCGTGCTAAAGGTCGAGTATAAATTTTGAACTTCCTCCGATTCAGTTATCAGTTATAGCAGGGAACAGGGAACAGGGAACAGGGAACAGTATGAAGTCAATAATCTCCGGAGATGACTTGACTTTGAGCAACAAATAATTCTTGAATACCTGCTTCTGCTAAATCTAAAATTTGATTCAGTTGAGTACGACTAAAACTACCTGTTTCTGCTGTTCCTTGAATTTCAATCAACGCAGGTTTATTATTCATCACTACATTACAATCAATATCTGCTGCGACATCTTCAGTGTAATTCAAATCTAAATAAGGTTCCCCCTCCAATAAACCTACTGACACAGCAGCAACTTGATGTACAATAGGCGATCGCTCTAACTCTCCTTTGTCTATTAATTTGCCAATAGCATTTGCCATTGCCACAAACCCCCCAGTAATAGAAGTAGTGCGAGTACCTGCATCAGCTTGCAAAACATCAGCATCTACTATTATGGTACGTTCCCCTAATAAATTCATATCTAGAGAAGCTCTCAAACTACGTCCGATCAACCTTTGAATTTCTTGAGTTCGCCCAGATAATTTCATAAATTCTCGTTGTTGACGTTGGGGAGTTGCACCAGGTAACATTCTATATTCTGCGGTTAACCAACCCTGACCTGTATCTGCCAAAAATTTCGGTACTCCTGGTTGAATAGTGACAGTACAAAGTACCTTAGTTTCGCCACACTTAGTTAAAACAGAACTGGTGGCAAATTTAGTGTAATCTAACTCAAAACTGATAGGTCGTAATTGGTTTGCTTGTCTACCATCAGGACGTTGCCAAGACATAATATTTTTAATGGATAATGGATAATGGATAATGAATAATATAATAATTGATAATTAGGACTTGCTGATTAAATCTCAAAGCATTTATAGATAAAGGTTTTAGCATTTTTAGGTTTGAAATATTTTGGTTTTCAGCTCTTTATGCTCAAAAAGTTAGCATTTTGGTTAAGAGTTGAGCCAAAAATTACTCCCCTACTCCCCTACTCATTAAAAAAAGACTTTTTCAGCAAACTCTAATTAATAATTACCTCTACTTAAAAGGGAAATAATTCAACCAAGTGGAGAAATCTTATTTCTTTTTTATCTTGAAATAGAAGGCTTTAAACCTAGATTCAATTAATTATTAATTTGTCATTTCAGTTATGCAGTTATCAGTACATCTAATTAATAATGGATTATTGATAATTACCTTTGCTTAAAACAGAAATAATTCAACCAAGTGGGCAAATCTTATTTCTTTTTTCTTTGTCAAAGGAAAGGCTTTAAACCTAGATTCGATTAATTATGGAATTTGTCATTTTGTCATTTCAGTTATCAGGTATCAGTACCTCTAATTAATAATGGATAATTAATAATTACTTCTACTTAAAACAGAAATAATTCAACCAAGTGGGCAAATCTTATTTCTTTTTTCTTTGTCAAAGGAAAGGCTTTAAACCTAGATTCGATTAATTATCAATTGGTAAAGTTTAGATAATCTAAAAATTGAATATTGATAAATAATAACTAACTACTGAGAATTAACTTTCTCCAAGATTTGTTGTTGAACTTGGGTTACTGATTTTTCCCCATCAATAGTAAGTAATGTTTTGCGATATTGATAATATTCCAAAATTGGAATAGTACGCTCATAAAATAAATCTACCCGACGCTGCATAATTTCTGGATTATCATCAGTACGCCCTCGCTCTAAACATCTACTCATAAATTTTTCCTCAGACACTTTTAAATAAATTGCCCAATCTAATTTTTGCCCCAAGTCATCTAACAAAAAATGTAATTCCTCTGCTTGAAAAGCTGTTCTAGGATAACCATCCATTAACCAACCCTCACTAACATCAGACTCTAAAAGTCGTTGACGCACAAACTGAATCATTGTCCGGTCTGGTACTAAATCTCCCTTTTCCACATAAGGTTTTGCCACTTGGCCTAATGTTGTTTGAGTAGCGATCGCCTCCCTGAGTATATTGCCAATAGAAATCAAAGGAATCTGTAGATACTGACATAGTAATTCTGCTTGAGTTCCTTTTCCCGCACCCGGACCACCTAAAATTATTAGTTTTGCCACAATATATAATAAACATTTCTATATATATGTATCTTGTATAGTAATCCCAAAGAGATTTGGGAGAAAGTCAGTTTTTATTAATCTTCTCCACACTTCCCACCCTTCCCACACTCCCCACACTCCCCACACTCCCCACACTCTACTACCTCAAACTTGGACATACATATAGTGTTAATTTTGCCTTATAATCAAAAAAAGCACTATATATTGTAAAATGAATATTGTCCAAGGGCAAGCTTTCAGTCCAGCTTAATAGTTGGAAAAATCAGTATAGTACCAAAAATCAATTTCTCAATTTTAATTTTCATAATGGTTGCACAATTACAAACCCCCGCTCTAAACGTCCTTAGTGATTTACCTTATACTATTCCTGGTCTAGTGCAGGTATTCACAAGTGGTCAACGTAATTTCTTTACTGATGTTATGGCTCAAGCTTTGAGGATAGCTGGCCAAGGTACATCTGTATTGATTGTACAATTTCTCAAAGGGGGACTTAAGCAAGGACACGATAAACCAACGCAATTAGGGCAAAATCTTGATTGGGTTCGCTGTGGTGTTCCTGGTTGTATTGATACGTCGGATATAGATGAAAGTCAAAAAAATTCGCTACTTGATTTGTGGCGCTATACTCAAACAGTCGTAGCTGAAGGGAGATATGAGTTAGTAGTTCTTGATGAATTAAGTTTAGCAGTTAATTTTGGTTTAATTCCTGAGAATGAGGTATTAGATTTTCTAGAAAAGCGCCCTCATAATTTAGATGTAATTTTGACTGGACCAAATATGCCTGAAGAAATTTTGCAGATGGCAGACCAAATTACAGAAATTCGTCGTAGTCATAGACCTTAACGAAGTCAGAAGTCAGAAGTCAGAAGTTGTTTTTGTAATCGGGATTATAGGAACGCTCCAAATACATTTCGCCTTAAGAAGCGTGGTTGAGTAACCCAATTATTTTGATAACTCAAAATGAACTAGGAATTATTAATAAATTTTCCCTAATTTAATTCCGTAGGGGTTTGGTTTCCAAACCCTGTCTAGACTTCTATCAAAGAATGTTCAGGTTATTTTTCGAGAGTTACTAAATTAACATCACAAGAATTAAAAGGTGGCGATCGCTACTAAATATGCCACAAGAAAGTTTTTAGGAAACAACAGAAAATTTCCAGTCTAAAAATTTAATCTAATACTACTAGACCGACATAACTAAAATGGTTAAATAAGCGTAGGTTGGGTTGAGGAACGAAACCCAAAAATGCTAAGGTTTTGTTTGTTTTTGTTAGGTTTCACTTCGTTCTACAAGAGCCTAAATTTTAGGTGTATCATGGCATTAGGTTAAAGTAAACTTTTAGGAATAGTAGAATAAATATAATAAATATAATAAATCATCGCAATTTTTGGTTATTTAAACAGCAAAAAATCTTACCAGAGTTATCGTCAAATGAAAACTTTATTGAAGTGGACGGTTGCAGAATATCATCATCTTATTAATACGGGAATATTAGTTAACCGACAGACAGAACTTTTGCATGGAGAAATAGTAGAAATGTCACCGGAAAGTCCGATACATACTCAAATTACAGAAACTACTGTTGAATATTTACGCTCTCTGCTAAAAGGGTTAGCTTATATTCGGGAAGCACATCCTATTACTCTTTCTAATTCTGAACCTCAACCTGATATTGCTATTGTACGTCCACCCAGAAATAATTATCGTCAACGTCATCCATATCCTGAAGATATTTTTTGGCTGATAGAAGTTGCTAATACAACTTTAGCTTATGATTTAGGGGAAAAAAAGCAAGCTTATGCACAAGCTGGAATTTTAGAATATTGGGTAGTAGATGTAGAAAATCAGCAAATTTATGTTTTTCGACATCCTAAAACAGATAATTATGAGTCGGAAGTTATTTTTCGGCAAGGAAAAATTAACCCCTTAGCATTTCCAGATATTTCTGTTTCAGTTAGTCGTTTTTTTACAGAAAATTAGCCACATAAAAATTTTCTGTTAAGACTAGCGATCGCCTGATTTATTCAAAAGGCAATTGATACCATAAATCATTTTTATTTTCACTTTTAGGTGTATCTTGAAAGATTAGTGGAAAAATTCCTTCTACAATAAGAGGCATTGCTAATAACAAAAATAATAATAATAATAAAAGCATTTGTGCTGGTGGTATTTTCTTAAATATATTGTTAGTTGAAGTGTCTATAAGTTCGTCTTTTAAAGTATCTATATCGGCTTGATTGTAATTCCCAGGAATGGTAACAGCTATTCGTGGCTTCCCCAAAAATTTAGTACCCCTAAAACTGACATTTTCAACTGTTATATCGAGATTTTGTTCAGCAATTTTCTTATTTAATTCCCCTGATTGAAAAAGTTCTTCTAGTTTTTCCAGTCCTGATTTAGAACCTTCTAAAATTAATTTAAGACTACCTAGTTCAATCCCAGAACAATCAAGATCCCCATCAGTTAACTTTCGTAAAAGATCAATAATAGCTTTTAATTTTTCTATTGATTTTTTTTCAACACTACCAGAAATTGCAAATGCAGTTCTTTCTTCCTTGACTATTATTTTTTCGTTTAACGAAAGTGTCTCACATATTTGATTATAACTATCAGGCCGAATAGTCTTTTTTTGAAAAAATCTATTTATTGTACTGGGAGATAATTGGGTTATCTTTGCAAGTTCAATATTTGAATAAATTTTTAGTTCTTGTTTAGCTTTTTCAGCTTTTTCGATCAATTCATCATCTGCTTCAATATAAGTCCGTTTTTTAATCGGAGTTCTTTTACCTTGGCTTCCGTCGGTCATAGTTAGATTAATTATATTTTGAGAATAACCTCAATCTCAACTAATTATGGTGTATTATTCCATATTTTATTCCTCCTCTTCTTTTATTATAAAATATAAGTCACCACCAGTTAATTGTCGTAAAATATCAACAATAGATTTTAATTTTTCTATCAATTTTTTATCAATACTTCCAGTAATTTTAAAGTCAACAGTTTCTTCCTCTATTACTATTTTTTCGTTTAACGAAAGTGTTTCACATATTTGATTATAACTATCAGGCCGAATTGGCTGTTTTTGAAAAAATCTATTTATTGTACTGGGAGATAATTCGGTTTTTATTGCAAGTTGAATTTTTGAATAAATTTTTAGTTTTTGCATAGCTTTTTCCGCTCTTTCTATCAAGTCATCATTTGCTTGAATATAAACCCGTTTTCTATTCGGAGGTTTTTGACCTTGGCCTGTACTGCTCATAATAAGGTTATAGAACTAGGGGTATTTTAAAATAACTACAGTGTTTTATGTAACTAATAGTTTCTTAAGCTCAGATCAAGCAGAGTATATAACCCAAAAAACTTGATTTGTATTACTATTACACTTTTTTCATCTTCAATATTTGATAAGCCAAAATTTTTTAGGGTTATTTTTTCTTATTTTTTGGCGACTACTGTAGGAAAGCCAGGATTAATTACTTAGAAAGTTAGAAGTTGAGCATAAAACAATCACAAGACCATCACAAGACCATCACAAGGCAATCATAAGACCATCAGCACAAAACCTTTACACAGTCAACATTCCAGGAGTTTGAGTAAAAAATTCATTTATTGCAATGCAAGATAGTTGAGTTATTTCTCCAAGTTTTGTTTTTGAAGATATTTCTAGTCTTACGATAGCTTTTTATGCTTTTTTTATACCTTATAAAAAAGCCATAGTTAATTATCTACCCGGTCATAATTTGAATTAAAAACAATCAAAAAACACTTACAAAACAACATTTAAACAATTAAATTTTCAGAACTTTTAAGCCATACTAAAAATACAAACCTTATTCGACAAAAAGAAAATTATGAAGAATGAAAAAGTGGAAAAACTGGTAATTACACAGACTTCCAATCCAACAGAAAACCAAAATATTCAGGTTTTACCTGAGCCTAATAGCGATAGCCTAGCAAATATTATTTTGGCAATATCTGTTCTAATTACAGCGATCGCTAAATTAGTTGAGGTATCTGTTCCAGTAATGAAAAAGAAGAATAAATAAGTTCTTCAATTAACAGCCTAATCAAAAATCCCGCTACTCCTTTGACAAGAGAGTGCGGGATAAAAGGCACAAATTGTGGTATACATTAATCTATGATGAGGCATTTTTTACCTAAAATTCCTCACCTACTTTTTCTCCATCAATTTCTGACTACTTTCAACCATATTAATAAACTCACTCCGATAACCTTCTAAATCCAAACCCTTCGACTCATTTGCCAACTTCAACACTTTACTAAAACTAGCATCACCTTTATATTCCGAATGTCGCAAAATCATCCCATACTTAGCAACAGCCGCCGCAAACTTAAAATCATTTGAAGCATCATCCAAACTCACTCCCCTATCAACAACTGGCTGTTTTATCAACTCAGAAATTGTACCCTTTGGCTCCTTATAACGCAACTTCACTAACATTAATTCATCACTATTATAAGCTGCCTCGTCAACTTGATTATCTTGATATCTCAACTCATCAACTCCCGGCAAATTCACATTACTTTCTACTCCGACCGGAATAATTTCATAAAGTGCCGTAACCGAATGTCCTGCACCTAACTCTCCCGCATCTTTTTTATCATCATTAAAATCTTGAGAAAGTAAAAGTCGATTTTCATAACCAATCAAACGATAAGCTTGTACTTTTGCCGGATTAAATTCCACTTGAATTTTCACATCTTTAGCAATAGTTAGTAGAGTTCCTCCCATCTCTGTCACTAACACTTTTTTCGCTTCCAACAGATTGTCAATATAAGCATAATTCCCATTTCCCTTATCAGCTAATTGTTCCATCTTGGCATCTTTAAAATTACCTGTACCAAAGCCAAGCACCGTCAGAAAAATTCCTTCATCTCGATAATTTTCGATCGTTCTG
>JAAUYB010152535.1_pt1 | contig 10877 bp, 12 predicted proteins | sample 7278071 | NCBI WGS metagenome assembly JAAUYB01 (sample SAMN14350121, study PRJNA611818) | marine sediment metagenome | isolation source: surface marine sediment (1.8m) | place: French Polynesia: Moorea | collected 2018-08 | reverse complement strand
CTTTTTGATGGTAAATAGCGCCGTACGGTGCGCAGCGTTTTAAGATTTTATTCACAATCTGTCAAGCCAATTAGCTACTACTGTTCCCGCAAAAGATATTTCTTTCATGAGGCCGGCCTCCTCCTCCCCTCTCCGGATCCCCAAAGAAGCCCCGTAGTTCTCCCACAGGGACCTGCAAAACCGCCCTCGACTGAAATGTTTCTTTTTAGCAAAAAAAAATCTATTTTATTTTCTCCCTGGTTGCTGCTATCCACACGGCGTGGTCCGCCGCGCTGACCACCTGCATGACGACGTTGCTGTAGGGTCGGCACTCCTCCGCCGTCTCATTGATCTGTAGCGTAGTAGTTGGCAGGTGCGGTTTCTTCAACAGTTGAGCAAAGCATGACCTTCAAGAAGGGGTGGCTGCAGGACGTCGGCAGAACCTCTTGGGGCCTGACGGCTAGCAGGTTTTTATTTCGTTATGGGAAAGTCAAATAGCTAGGACTTTGTTCAGTGCCCACAAACTCCCGAGTTGATCCCGACCAGTGTGACGTTCCTCCCGGAGCCGTCCGCCGCCTCCTCGCTCACCACGATGCCGTCGCCGCTGTCGCCCTAAAATTAGATTTTGGCGCTTTGTTTTGTCAAACAATGTTAGGCGAGTGTTGGTAGGGGCCGCATCTTTACGCCAGTAGAGACCCACCAAAACTATGCCAACTGCCATTTTCCCTATCTTTCAGTCTACACCCCTTCAAACACCAACAGTTACGGAGCCTATTTTGTGTTAACTCAGACTCACCCAATTTATGCCAACATCTTCATCCACACCCTTTTCTACACCAACTGGGGCTTTTTCCATACTATTCCATGCTCCATATTAGAAATGGAAATGGGTAGCATCTTATTGGCGTTGTGAAGGGAGTGGCAGTTGGCGTAAACTATACGCCTCGTGTTGGTATACCGCACACCCCCTCTGCCTAAGGTCCGACGGGAGGAAGAACGCCGTGTAGTCGCAGGCATTCTCGAGATCGAGACGAGAATAGCGCCTCTCGCACGCTAAGGTTTCGCCAAAGGGGAGAAATATTACAACTTAAAAAAATTAAAAAGACGCTATGCTCACATATGTAGGTCTGATTCACCAGCCCAAAGCCCACTATTGCGAGTCGGCCGTCCAACTTCTTAGTCTCGTCGAGGAAGTCCTCTCTGTTCGTCCGGATCTTCTTGTCGAAAATCCTGTCTACGGCCCTGGCGTAGGGGCGGCGCGGGATGGGGATGCTCAGGATCAGAATGGCGATGTCGAAATCTGTCGAAATATTTTTTTAAGGAAGATAAGCTTTAACGCTGATAATCATCGAAGGAAAGTTTCTTTCCAATTTTAGTGCAGTATTGAACCTAGCCGGCGGCGTCAGCCTATACGACTTTGTGTATTTGGGAGTCAGAAGTGCGGCCCCCCTTGTTTTTTTAAAGGAATCGTTGCTTGAACGTCCTCACCATCTCTTAGGTCGTCCGCGTCCTTGTCGTGGAACTTTGGGTGGACGACGGAGCGCGCAATGTTGGACTTGAGCCAGGTGTGCTCCTTCCCTTGGCACCAGTCGTACACGCCGGCAACGGCGAAAATGTTGGGATCCCATCAGCGTTTGGCACAAATTAGTTTTTTTACAAATTAAATTTAGAAATGTTAATTACATCTTCGAACTTCTTGCGGAAGTATCCGGGCCGGTTCTTGTTCGGGAGCACCATGGAGTGGGCCACGGTCACCACCACCCTTAAAAAAGACATTCAAATAAAGTAAAAGCGATTTTGAACTTAGTTTTTCTGTCAAATCGTGTGCTTTGTTGATAAGAGTGTGCCGGCGGACACGAGGACCGGGCGGCCGCTCCTCGCCCGCCGCCGCTCCCCCTCCCTCCAGATGACGACGTGGTGTGGGAACCGGGTTGATCCCGGCGGGTCCACCGCCCCCATGTAGATCCGGCGGCCGCCGCTCCCCTCGATGGCGGTGGCCGCCTCCGCCACGTGAGGATAAGATATGAAGTAATCAAGCAGGGCGAGGAAACTTATTCGTGTTTGACAGGTCATGATGTGGCGGCCTCTTTAAAAGGCGGTGCATTAAGAGGTATTTTTTTCATTATTCGATTTATTGTATCAGATTTTTGCTAGGGATGTTCCCAAAATTTCGACGAAACAGGTGCAGGATCAGAATCCAAATTCCACCTCTCCCGTTGATTGGCGCCGCCTCGCTGGCCCGTTTCCCCATGGTCCTGACCCACTCCTGGTGGTCGCCGACGCTCGCGAAGGCGCTGGCCAGGTTGCTGTACTGCTTGCACAGAATCGTGTCGCCCAACTATATAAGACACCAACTCCCAATAAAAAAAATGTCCCCGCCGATCTTTTTTTCCCCAATTTTTTTTTACCTCCAAGGTTGGCAAGCACGGCGTCGACGCTATGTCTTCATAGAAGGCGGCTGCAAAGAGGCAAAGTGAAATGTGCGGAATCTTGTTTTCTTTGTTTTGCGAAAAACACTTGAAGCACTGAAGACGCCGATCAAAGTTGCCTTAACTCTCAGGCCCAGACCGTTTGGGTGCAATACCAGTCCTCCTCCACTGTCCCCCTGACAAAGCATAAGAATGGATTGAGTGTCTTTTTGGGCAGCGCCTTCATATTTCAAAAGTGAAACTTTAAACTTTTGCACAGGTGCCTTTAGAAATACCTGGCAGGCTCTAGCGTGTCCGTTGGCAGGTAGAGTGTAGAAGGCAGCGCCGCAGGTAAAGTTGTGCAAATGCTGCGAAGAGTATCTTCTCTCGCATTCTGTGGAAATGCAGGCACGTGAAAACACTAATGTATTTGTGTGTCCAAGATGCCAGGCGTCTTACGTGCCCCGGTCTCATCAAATTCCCCCATTCCCGCTAGGACCAAACTCTTACGATGCACCCTCTGTTCCTTCCTGATTACTTCAAGGAATTTCCCTGGGTCCTCAGCAAGTTTCCTCTTGTACAGGGATTTGATTGGCCTCACAAAGTTATTTGTCTCAAAGGAGCGGACCAGGAAGCCCATGCCAATGTCATTTTCTTTTTGTGTTTTTGTGGAATGTTTAAGGAATATTTCCTCAAAAAATATATTATTGCTCACTACTATTTTCAATGAAAAAGGGATGTTCCTCGTCAGGAATTTTGAAGTCATGATGGTAGAAGAATCGGGAAATTTTAGACTTTTGTCTAGTTTCTTCTGCATAAAAGAATCTTTTAGAACTTCAAGAGTGGATTCAACTTTTCTCATCACCTTCAGATTTGCACCTGTTGTAAAGACCACCATACACAAATATTTTTTGGTTGGAAGAGGGGTCCTGATATTCCCACAGGGCATTGTCTTGGTTGAAGAAACAGTGCGCAGCAGTGATAAAGCTTCTACACAAAATGAAAGTGTTTCCAGTCATCGGGTGGGAAAGTATCCCTCTTCTGTCAGACATACTTTGAAGTTAGCAGTGTTGCTCCACATAAGTTAGTAATGGTCCCATTATCATTTTCCCGTACTATTTGCAGGTGGTATGGAAACTTTTTTGAGCCAGGAGGGTCTATCAATCCCTGGTAGATTCTTTCCTGGCAGTACAAATGAGTTAGGCCCGCAAGAACCAGGAAAAGTGACTCTCGAAGTGACATTCTTCAAAGGCCGGTATAATTGCAATTGAATTTATCCATGCTGTTTGCATTGCAAAAATATGGCGGCGGGCTTTTTGTAGCAGCTCTTATGTGTGTACATGCCTTTTTATATAATAATTTAGTTTTTTTATTGATTTCAATCTCGTGAACTTCACAACAGAACAGGATGTAGAGGAGCATCAAACTTCCACTGCAATATTGGATTGCGTGGAATTCATGCTTGGGCGTCGATGCCTCGCTGGCCCTCTTTGCTGTGGCCCTGATCCATTCGTCGTGGTCGCCCACGCTCACGAAAGCGCTGACAGCGTTGCTGTGGGCCCCACACACTATTGTCTCATTCATCTACTAGGAGGACAGGAGAAAAAATGATCAAAAATCATCAACCAATATTTATCCAAGCCTTTTTACCTCCAATATTGACAGACACGGTGACTTCATTATCTCAATCTTGAAAAAAGCTGTGAAACATTGTGGTTGTGTTAGAACCTTTCCCTGAATGGTTCTCTTTTGAGAAGAATCACTTGCTGGTGGCGCTGTAAATTCCGACCAAAACTGTCTTCTTCCTGAAGCTAAATCCGCCCAGATGCAAAACCAATCCTCCTCCACTGTCTCCCTGAAACAAGGTTAAAATTCAGGCCACAAAGAAGGAAAAGAAAGTCATTCATTATAACTTCCATTTTTGCATTGAACAACATGAGTTCGTGATGTGTACCATACTAGTTGCTGAAAAGGTAAATTACCTGGCACGCCCTGCTGACATTGTTTGAAGGCAGTGTGTAAAATGCTGAGCCGCAGGTAATGTTTAGCACAAGCTGCGAGGAGTACCTTCTCTCACATTCTATGCAAAACATATGTATGTACTTGTTGTCAAGTCTTTCTTTGTGGCAAAATGTCATGTGTCTCACGCCAACGTGTCTCGTCATGTTCCCCCATCCCCGTCAGGACAAGACTCCTCTGCCCCATCTTCTGCTTCCTCTTGATCCCTTCCAAGAACTCATCTGGGTCTTCTGCCACTTTTTTCTTGTACAGGGAGGAGATTGGCCTCACAAAACTGTTTGTGGAGAAGGACCAGGCCATGAAGCCCATGCCGATGTCATTGCCTTTTGGTGCTAACCAAGTGGCAAGTTGCTCTTTTCAAAAACTTCTGGACATTAAACTCACTGCTGTGTTTCATGTCAAATCGTTGTTCCTCATTGGGAATACTGAAGTTGTGGTGGTAGAGAAACCGAGAAATCCTAGATTTTTGTGTTGTCTTTTCTGGGAAAAAAGAACTTATGAAAAACCTGATGTTGCACTGATTTTTCTTCTCACCCTCAGGTTGGCACCTGTTGTAGAGGCCACCATACACAAAAATCTTTGGGTTAGATGTGGGGTCCTGGTATCTCCACAAGGCATTTGTTTGGTCAAAGAAACAGTGTGCAGCAGTAATAAAGCTTCTACAATATGTATGTGTAGTATGAAAAAAGATTATTCATCCATGAAACATTTTTGTACTTGGACGTTAACAATGTTGCTCCACATATGTTAGTGATTGTCCCATCTCCACTTTCCCGAACAATTTGCAGGTGGTAGGGAAACTTCTTTGAGCCAGGAAAGTCTGTCAATCCCTGGTATATTCTTTCCCGACCGTACACTTGAGAAAGCCTGGCAAGAACCAATATTATTGATGCTTCGGGAGACATTGTTAAAAGGCGGCAAGATGAATGGGAGAAAAGGAACATCAACTATTGACCAAAAAGCCGAGCAAGCTAGGTGTCAAAACGGGAGCGCTGGGGAGAAAAGTGCAGTTCAAGTATATTTCTCGGTCCAATTCATGAGAGCAATTTTATGGCAATTTAAGTCTTTAAGGGGTTCTACCATTTTCGTTCGAAATGGCGAAAAAACCGGCACACCAAAATCCGTTAGTGGACCGTACATAGGTGCTCAAGTTGGTCTCCGATTTTGAGGTCTAGGGGGGGTCTTTATTGTCAGACCCCCTACTCGAGCACCTATGGGACCGTATATTATTTCCATAACTTTTGGACCGCCAGCATGGCAACCACAAGACAGAGACTTTCTTCTGGCCTCGCCTCTGGCAGAAGACCTCCCGACGCGGCCAGCAGGGTCCTCCTCCTTGTGGCCTCTATCCACTCCGCGTGGTCCGCCGCGCTCACGTGAGCGTTGGCGTAGTTGCTGTAGGGTGTGCAGGTCGCAGTCTCGTTACGCTACGGAGGTGGAGCCATATTTTTTAAAAAATAGGGTTGTTACATATTTGTGTCATGTGTCTTTCTGGCAAACTATTTTACCTTCAGGTAGGGCAAACAATGAGTCGAAGTTTTCACAGTGTAGTAACCTGAGTAGCAGGCAAATGGCGTAATTAGTCGGTGTAAGAGGGACCTCATAGTTTCAGAACATACTTGTGGCGCCAAAGATGCCAACGAAAACTGTTTTCTTGTTGATTCCAAGTAAACCCTCCGTATGCAGGACCAGTCCGCCGCCGCTGTCTCCCTGCACAGTGGCTTTAGTTTCTGAAATATTAAAGAGGGTTTATTTAACGTTCTTTCTCACGTCGCAGGCTCTGGACATGCCGTTGGTCGGCAGGGTGTAGAAAACGGCGCCGCAGGTGAAGTTCAGGACGTAGTGGCGTGAATACCGGCGCTTACAGCCTGTAGAAAGAAAAGTGCTCTTGTTGAAACAGACGACCAAAAAAAAATAGTCATCAGTCAGTCACTCTTCTTCTCCTCTTCGTCTGTGTGCCCCATCCCCGCCAGCACCAGACTCGTGCGCTCCTTCTTGAGTCCTTTCAAGAACTCGTCTTGGTCAGCTGAGGTCGCATGGTCGTACAGCGACGAGACGGGCCTCACGTGGGCGCTCTTGGTGAAGGGCTGCTCTAGAATTCCCAGGCCGATGTCGACGCCTTCAATGTGCAAGGAAAAACAGCAGTCTTTGAAATCCTTTTTTCGCTTCTCTTCTCACTTGCATCCTCTGGGTCGTAGGGGCCGACCTTGCCTGAGCGCCTGAACCTTTCGTGGTAGTGGAACCGGGACGTCCTGGACTTTTGGCGAGTCTTCTCTGCCTTGGATATTTCCTACGTCATGTGCTTTTTTGCGACTCCATCGCGACGTCTCACCGTCCAGGCTGCACCTGTCGTACAGGCCGCCGAGGACGAAGCACCTGGGGTCCTTGGCGGGGTCGTGGTACCTCCACGGAACGGCAGGGACAAGGTCCTCGCGGCGGGTGAAGAAGCAGTGCGCGGCTGTCACGTAACTCCTACACGCAAAGCTCCATACCTCAAATTACACTTCCCGATCCATAATGTACCCACTTTGAAGTCAGCAAAGTCGCCCCGCAAAAGCAGCTGAGGGTTCCGTTCCGCCTCTCGTGGGCGATCTGCAGGTGGTAGGGGAACTCCTTGGACCTGGGAGGGTCTATCAAGCCTTGGTAGATTCTGGATTGAGTTGGGCCAGTCGCAGAGGCCAAGAATATCCATAGCAGCATCATGCTTCTGTGTGTTTTGCCTTTGATGTAAGGCACATTTTCCTTAATATTTATTCCGCTGGCTATACTGAACATTGTTTTTGCATAATTAGGATTTTTCTGTCCTTTAAAAAGTAAACTAGAGTACACTTCTTTAGTAGTATATTTCAGTTGTAATCCAGACCAGGATTTGGCACATGATCTGGTTTGAAGTGTCTGACGGCAAAACATTGGTGGCTCCGGATGCCTCGAAACGGTCCCTCTGGTCTTTTATCCACCTGGTACCCAAAAAAGATTGTCTTGATCATTTTTAAAAATACCTTTTTACAAGAGTTGGGAAATGAAAATGAATGAAAATGGATGTCTTGATCATTTTTAAAAATAACTTTTTACAAGAGTTGGGAAATGAAAGTGAATGAAAATGGATAATTCTGAAAATTATCCAAGTAGAGGAATCCAAAAACTGAATGATTTGCTGGTGCCCCATGATCTCTGGAGATGAAAGGATTCAGGAACAGCATCAAGGTCAAAAAGGCAGCATTTGGACGGACACTGTCATCTTCCAACCATATGTGTGCCTAAGTCTCAACGGAGGCAATCCTGCTGTCCAAGCTGTCAGTCATGGGAATAACATCATGTACATATGCATTTGTAACTTAAGTTTTGGCTTGTTTTACATCAACCCGTTATAGACTAAACTTTTTACGAACATGTTTACGGAAGAAATGTACTACCCTAAGGTTGCAGACTCCTCATATTTTTTGACATGATGTTGAAATAACTCCTTACTCTGCGTGGTCTCCCACGCTAATGACCTGTAGAAGCACGTTATTGTACGGCTCGCACTCCCCCTCCTCACGCAGCTGGAAAAAAGGTTCCAGGGTTTGTTTCTGAATTGAGGTAAGAAGCTAAATTATGTATTTTTTTCCTCCAACGCTTTCAGCGGGCAGGTCCCTGGTTCATAGAGGCTCTCATCCAACCGAACTAGATTTGGGGGGAAAACTGTTTGCTTTGACCCTTTTGCTTTTGATTTTTAAGAGAATGTCACAGTATCCCGAGTAGACCCCAGCCAAGATGGTGGCCTGTCCTTTGCCCTTGTGAACGACCAGCCCTGCGCCACTGTCGCCCTTTTCAAGTAGGAAGCATCAATGGCGAGGTTACTGCTTTCTTTTTCAAGTCACACTGTGCCCAAACACAAAGAGTGCGCACTTTTCGCAGTTTTGAAGCAATTTCGTGCTGCATTTCAGTGCTAATTTGCAGTAAGTTTTTATAATTTCAAAAATCCTTAAAATTGTGCCTTTCGGTGGCGTGGTATCTAGAATTCTTGATACACTTGGTGTATTATTTTTCTCTTACTCTGCACGTCACGGAACGCTTGTTCTTGGGCAATACGTAGAGCCTTTTTCCCAGAGTGCAATTGGTGGTGAAGCAGTGTGAATAGCGTCTCTCACAAGCTGTTATAAAATTTGGGCTGGAGTGAACTCTACATTTTACAAGCTGCTTTTATATACAAAGGTATGTCTTGTTTGCAAATCCCATCCCTGCCATGGCAATAAACTTGATCCCTTTGGTGAGGGCAATCTCAAGGTCATTTGGGCTGTCTTTGGCCCCCGCCTTCAGCATTCCAGTGACAGGAGTTACAAAGGCTGTTCCTTGGAAAGGACTTTCCAGGAAGCCCACACCAATGTCATAGTCTGCAGCTCAGAAGAAGAAACTGAAACACATTTTTATTTGGTAAAATGTTTGGCTTGCCATAGTCAATGCCATCAATAGTGCCATCCGTGAAAAGGTCCTGGTACTTCCAGAGTCTGACTTTTGACTTTTGACGAGTCTTTTCTGTTTCAAAACAGTTTTTTTCTTTGAAAATGGAGAAAGGTGGAAAGATTTGCTTGCCATGGGAAAGGCACCAGTTGTACATGCCACCAATTACAAAAATTTTTTCATCAAGTACGGGAATGTTGTAGATCAGCTTGTTGGTTGACTCTTCATCTTTAAAGAAGCAGTGTGCTGATGTCAGGAAGGTGCTTGATTAAAAACGTATTTGACATTTTTACTCAAAAATGTTCTTTTATTGACTCTCACTGGAGAGAAATCAGGGTGGCGCCACAGACAATGTCTACAACTTTCCCACTCTCCTCCACCTCTGCAATCTGCAGGTGGTATGGGAAGGTCTTGGACTCTGGAGGGTCAATTTGGCCTTGGTAGATCCTCTCCAATGCCTTACTGCTGCTTCTGCGGGCTTCTGCGGACAAACCAAATAGGAATAGAAGCCTGATACATCCTTTGTTCATGGCCTTCTCTTTGTCGGCAAAAGTAAAAAGTGACCTAAAAATTTATTTTTACAGTTAGGACACTTTTAGAAAAATAGTTCTGTTCCTTGCACTTACTGCAAGTACTACGTTTTTTATTCCTGCACGCCTGTGGAAAGCCAAAATCATTTTGGCAAGAACTTCCACGCTTACAGTGTATGGCAATATTAATTTGCCATGTCAAGGAAAGCATTAACTTTGAACTTGCAGCATTGAAAACTATGATTCAATTGCCTGATAGAATTATTGCTTTGCATTTCTTGGTTATTTCTCACTAGAGGAGGATTACTGTCTGTCGTTTAAACGGTTTTTTTGCAAGAACTTTCATGCAAAGTGCAAACTATAACTTAATGGACTCTGGAGGGTCAATCTCCCCGTGATATATCTTTTGTTTCCTTTCCTCATAGCGAGCCATCACAAAACAAACAAAAACATGAAAGGCACACAAATAATTTTTGCATCCATTATTAAATTAAATTACGGCTACGACACATGAACAAAAGAAATAACATTTAGCTTGTCTGTTCAAGAATACAGAAAGTAGAAGTTTATTTTTCAATATTATATGGTCCTTCTTTTGGCTTGCAATTTAAATTGCCCAAAAATGCGGCTGGCATGAACTACGCGCTTCTACCACGGTCAGGTATTTATTGTCCCTCGTTCCAAAGTCAGCAAAAGTAAGACAAATGATGTGACGTCCCAGCGAATGTTGGCCGCGTCGGATACCTCGTAGGTGTCTCTCGTCTCCCTTATCCACCTACACAGTGTAAGAAGCGAGAGCTCTCGGCGCCATATTCAAAGGCAATGAGCAACTTGGTGGTGGTTTTTCTTGTCACCCCTTGTGGTCTCCCACGGAGAGGACCTGCATGAGGACGTTGGAGTACGACTTGCACTCGCCTTTATCATGGTCCTGCATATGGGGAAAATGGAAAATTTAAAGTACAGAATATGTGGGAAATGGCAAGTATTTTCCTCCAGTCTCGGCAGCGAGCAGGTCCCGTTGGCGGGAGAGAAGCCCCGCTCCAGAATCGCTGGTCGGACAAAAAAAGGAATTCGGCAAATTAGTGACTGAAATAGGGCAAAATACGGGAAAATATTTTCTTTAAAAAAAGAACACCGGCTCCTGTGTAAATTCCCGCCAGGTGAAAGGTCTGCTGCCCCTGCTGGCCCCTGTGAATGACCAGCCCGCCGCCGCTGTCGCCCTGCTTAGATGTTCGGGGATAACTTCAAAAAAATCGATGCTTTTGACTTTTCGATCGACGAAATCTTTGCCATGCACGCTGTGGAGTGCTTGTTCTTGGGCAAGACGAAGAAGAGCGAGTCCAGGGTGCACTGCATGACGCCATAGCGGGAGTGCCTCCTCTCGCAAGCTAGGAGATTTTTGTAGTTTTTTTCTGTTCATGTTTTTACCTGCGGCCGTAGGCCGGCAGGTCATGTACTGATGGCAGTTGTTGGGGTTGTTGTTGTTGTTGTTGTTGTTGTT
>JAAUYB010059433.1_pt1 | contig 10878 bp, 8 predicted proteins | sample 7278071 | NCBI WGS metagenome assembly JAAUYB01 (sample SAMN14350121, study PRJNA611818) | marine sediment metagenome | isolation source: surface marine sediment (1.8m) | place: French Polynesia: Moorea | collected 2018-08 | reverse complement strand
ACCAGCAACTACTACTCCTACTACCACCACCGCACCAGCACCAGCAACTACAACTACTATTACGACCATTACAGCAGCAGCAGCAACAACTCCTACTACCACCACCACTACTACTACTACTAGTCACCGTCGTCGTCCGCTCCACACCTTATCCCCACCATCTCTTCCGCCCATACTTCTGCCTCGAAACCCTTTCGACTTGGATAGTAGCGGCTCACCACCTAGCACCATGACCTCACCAGAAGACGACGTTACTTTACGATCAATGGCGAGAGATGCTGCCCGCGTTGCTCTTCTTACACCAAGATTTGTTAACCCTCTCCGCTACTTTGCGCCACCTCTGTTGCCTCGCCGAATTCCACCTGGAATTCCACCGCGAACAACTACAACACCACCAACAACAACGACAACCGCTACGAGCACAACTTCCACAACCACCACAACTACAACTACAACAACAAATCTGAGCAGAGGAAGGGCAGGCGCAACTTTTACAGAGGAAAGGGACGAAGGAACAGGCCCACAGAGGAGGATGAGCCATAGAGGGAAAATTACGTTCGACAAATCACGGCGCCTGACCTTTGAATCAGACGCTTCCTCGTCATCAAGCTCTACAACAGATGTAACGGAAGCTGAAAATGAAGGTTTTATTGAAGATTGGGATATGGGCAAGACAGCAACAACATCAGAGAGCAGGTAGGTGTAGTTAAATTAATAAAAATTGGGATGGTTTCTTCCAGGATGAAATACGATCTATACTGAATGAATAAGTAGTGGAGAGGATGGTTTCTTCCTGGATGAAATTGCAGTGGTTAATAAAATAAAATCAATAAAAAGAAAATGGTTTTTTCCAGGATGAATGATAAAGTATAAAGTAAAAATGGTTTCTTCCAGCATGAATGTTACCGTAGTTAATTACAGAATGAATAATAGAGGGTGGTTTCTTCCAGCATGCAAAATAAACGAGGGAGGCATAAAGAATAACTAAGACAATAAATAGGACGGTCACGCCAGCTTCTTCCAATATTTTAAACCCAATACTCTATTTTTTCCAGAGAAATGCTTCGTGCTGGTCTGGGGCTCGATCTTGTGCACCGTCATGTCCGCGAAAGTTTAAACTCTCTCGTTGACGTCGCCTTAGACATTGCGAGTGAAAGAGAGGTTTGTTACTCATTTTAAAATTAAAAGTACGTCTTTTTTTAAAAGAAATTCATTTCAGACAGCAGCGGCGGGCTTGAAAGACGCAACGCAAGACAACTCTACAAACACTTCTCTCTCTAACATTATTAATCAATTTATAAGCCCTGACAGTGCCGTAACTGAGAGAGGGGGAGATGAGAAAGATGCAGAAAAGGAGAAAAGTGCAGAGGCTGCTGGGCAGTCGCAAGAAGTAGTAGAGGTTGAAGGCCTAGGAGAAGCCGTAGGAGGCTCAGTAGAAGGGGAGGAGGAGACAGAAGAGACACAAGAGGAAGGTGAAGAGGAAGAGACAGAAGTACAAAAAGGCGAGACAGAGAAAGGCGAGAAAGAGAAAGAGAAAAAGAAGCGGAAACGTCTTAGTCCGTTTGCGGTTATTGTAAAAAGGCGAAAATTTGTTGCTGCCAGTACTCTGACCGCTGCTGCTACTGCTGCTGCCTTTGCAGAGGCAACATCTAATAGACTTACAAAAGCTTTAACGCCGGGTTCAAGCACTTCTAAAACAACCGACGCTGCACAAAAGAAAAAGGCAAAGACAGAGAAAGAAAAAGGACGCGCACAACCCGAAAAACCCGCAAAATCTCAAAAAAATCCACGTGCTGCTGCTGCTGCTGCTGCTGCTGCTGCTACTGCTACTGTAGGGGAAAGAAAGGACAAGAAAAAAAAGAGTAAGAGCACTACGGAAGGACAAGGACCTGCTCCATCTGTTTTGTCGCGCCGAACACAAAGCGGAAGTGCTATAAACACATTACAAAAAATCGATGAGGAGACTGAGGGCCCAGTAACTCGTTCACGATCTGGTCTTGCAATGAAAAAGAAGTCTTGCTGCGAATAATTAATTTGTATTTACAAATAACCAAAAGGATACGTTGATAATATATCTGAGTTCTCATTCACAATTCTTTGACATTTTTCAGAGACAATAGTATTCATAGAATGCTTTTGGACTATTGGGACGCGCTTATGAAATTTTGCTTTGCATGTATGACGAACTTGCGTAATTTTTACGGCGTTCTCATTGCCATTTAGCTTTTCTAATTCCTCTTGCGAAATTTTTGACGATAAAGTCATACCGGCTACTTTTACGTCCACAAACTCCTTTCCAGTTTCAGTTTCATATCTTAGAGAAAAATTCTTACGGCCATTACATTTAAATTCTAGGATTTTCGAGTTTTCGCCAAGTTCATGCTTAAAATCACCAAAAGCAAAACCAAAATTGAGAGGTGGAGCACAATGTTTCGGGCCACTAAATAAAATACTGTCGGTATCAGTATAAAAGGGTTGAAATTGGGAATCTACTAGCTGCATGATTTGTTTGTGCAAGAAAATTCTTGCATTTGCAGTAATAAAAGCTAGAATTGTTGGGTTTGCTTGTCGCTTTTTCAATGGAAAATTATCTTTTAGGCTTACTTGACAAACTGAGTCCATTTCGTTAAATGAAAGAATTTCAGAATATTTTTGGCGAAAGAGGTCTTCTAACTCATCAGCTGATTTTACAAACTTACATTTAATATTATGATTTTTTTGATTAAATTTTCCAAGTGCACTATTAAGTAAAAGTTTAATATGTTGTCTGACGCCCTCGTTGTCGTTGAAATCTTCCACCTCAAGTTCTAAATTTGTATTTGTAAATTCCATTGTTTCATTCAACTGCCGAAGAAATAGAGTCATTTCTGGGATAGAGAGGCTTGGAAGTTTAGATGCCTACAATCAAAATATATTACAATTTCAATTTATTTCTTTACTTTGATTTTGTACTAACCTTGATTTTTAACCAAGCTAGCGTTCTTATGTACTGAGCAAAAGGTCGATCTGTTTTTGAGTAATGATACACTTCGTAATAGCATAAAATCTCATAATTTAACTCTAATGCATAGGATAGCTCATCAGATGTATAAACACCGCACCATGACCTTTCCCTATGCATGATTAAAAATAAGTTCAATTAAAAACTGTAGAACAGAACTTACCAGTCAGCATGGTGACACTTTTTAGCATATTCCTCATCAGCACAGGCTGAGCAGAGTGGAATCGAACATTTCTTTGAGACTGAACTTCGATACATAAGAAACGGATACAGACAATGCTTTGGCGGCAATATTCGGACGTAAAATAATCCATATATCTTTTGACCATCTTGTAATTTAAACGTTTTTGTGTTGTCGTCAAACCATACGTTACGTAAATTTTCGGTAATGATCTGGAAAAGAAGAAGAGAGATATAAAAACACATGCCCTGTCAAGTATTGCGCCTTCTTACCTCATATTCACCGATGGGCAAAATTTGGCTCGCCGTAAATGGGTACAAACTGATGAGGTCAATGTAATAGAAAATTTGATTTTTAAATAGAGTACATTTCCATTTACAGGCAAAAACTTCATTAATACCCCCACGGACAGCTGCTCTGGCATCAAGTCTTGATAAAGGGGGCTCTTTATAGAATTTCTTTGAGAAAAAAATTTTTACTTCCGTATCTACTTTCTTTTGGAATTGCCAATAACATTCCCAAACTATTTCAACATCATGAATCTCAGTTGGATGATTTTTTTCTAACTGTTTTATTTTTTTCTGAAAATTAGCAAAGGCCTCATGAAGAGGGACTTTGAAATAATTTAACTTTTTGTCAGGGTTACGGTTTAATTTACATTGTGTAAGAGGGTGCCCGTGGATAAGGCAGCCATTAAAAAAAAATGCCGTTTTTGTCTCTATACAGTAGGAATCGGGAAAGGTTTCTTTAAATTTTTTCTGACCAAACGGAGACCACGCATCAATGAATGTATGGTTTGGATATTTCCAGCGCAAAAAACTGCAAAATTCCAATTCCTGCCGCGAGCTTGTCATTGGGATAGGAGGGTTCACAGCTTTTAATAGAAGTGGACGAGTAAAATACATCAGTAATTGGAACGCGTACGATGCACGTGTAAATAAAGGCGGGTTAAACGGGAGAATATACTTTAAAGGCTGGTGAGGCTGGTGAAGATTGCCAATTTGTTCTTGCAAAAGCATTTGACAAGCAAAGGCTTCCCTTGTAAAACTGAGAATATTATCAGAAGTACAATATACTCTGAAAAACAGATATTGTTCCAAAGCGCTACGAAAATTCCAAGAACAAGACAGTTTCCTCACAAATTCTTTTTTAAAATTGATCGTTTCAGCACTATCTTCTACATTAAAAAAGTCATCCATACATGGTGGGCTTCCCGTATAGGAAAAATAAGAAGCTTTATTCCATCGGTTTGGAAAAAAGATTGATTTACTGTTTGCAGTAAAAAATTTCTTATCGATGTAGTTTATTGAATTTAAAAATCTCCATCCTACTTCGGGAATTTCAATAAGCATTAAATTAGTATTGCCAACAACTCGTGGTATTATACCATTACTAAGAAAGCATTGCAAAACCTCATTTAAAGTGCCGGTTTTTTCTTCATCATGAGTAATGAATGTGGTGTGACGAATATCCTTACTTAAGAGAAACTCAAAAAGTTTTTCTAAGGCATTCATTTTCTTTTTAATGAAGACCCCTTTGAGTAAGCGCTTTTTAGGTACCTGATTAAAAAAGGTCTCTTGTCCTTTTTGTGCTTGACAGGTTGGCGGAAGATAAGGAAAACTTTTAGGGTCAGTAGAGGCGCTCCCCTCCGAAAACGAAAAAAAGATTGCTTGATAAAACTTTTCCCGCTCTTTTTCATAGAGTAGAGATACACCACTCACGTCAAAAACGTCATTGTCTTGGCAAAAATCGCAAATATTTTGCCCGTAATTTTCAATGCCAAAACAGTCAGGACAATGTGTTTGACATCGCCCTGTAACTTTTAGTTCAAAAAATGCCAATTTTGTGAGTGATTCACTAACTTTTGGTGTCCGAAACAAACATTGGTGAAATTTAGTAGCCTGGTCCCCACAGAATTTGCAAATAGTAACACCGCATACATGAGCTTGTTTAATAGTAGCATGAGAAGAGAAGAATTTTGTACGGTAGATGTACCTATTACACTGTTGACAAAGCCATCCAAAGCGACATACCTTTTGCTTGTGTACTTTCCTACAATTTGTCGTGACTACTCTTAAGTTACAATCGCTACATTTTACTGCTGTTTGAGGATATATGCTTGAAGGACAAAAATAGTTTTCTATTAATTTTGTTTCAAAATATTTAGGTGTTTTAAAAGCCCGTTTACAAACAAAACAAGTCGGAATTTGAGAACAGTTATGCTGAGAACCTCGTCCTTTAAACATTTTTTTACAAAAAAAACAAAATGTACCAAATAAGTTAAAAAATTTATAAATATTTGTAATTATACTAAGATTACATAAATTATTTTCATATTCTTCTCCTATTAAAAACAAAGGACGTCTCCCCTGATCATAAAGCTCAGGCACAGTTAAAAGTAAAGTGCCAGTATACCGATGGAATACAAAAATTTGCATATGAAAATCATACGAACCTGACTTGTCCCAGTAATTAATTGTTTGGTCAACTAATGCCTCATAAATACTTTTGACTGAATCATCATTATCAACTTCAAGCAATTGAAGCTGGGCTAAGAAAGGGCTTGCTTGTTTCAAAATATACTGATGGGCTTGCTTTTTTAAATGTGTGATAGGCGAGTTCCAGTATTCTAACATGCGGAAAGTCGCTACATCTTTCTCATCAACCATTAAAGCGTAATAAAAACTAAATATAAGAGCAAAAACAGCATTACAAAATATTCGTGATCTTCTCTGCACTATATAGGAAGGCACAGGAAAGTACCAAAGACGCGGAAATTTTCCTGAAAAACATGTTTATTTGGAATTAGTGATAAGTATGACGTCGAAAATTCGGACGATTTTTTTCTAGGTCAAGTACATGTCTAGAACTTAGCACTTTAATCTGTATTTTGAAACTGGGATTAAGTTGTAGGGTTTGGTTAGACTTTAAATAATTATACAACATACTAAGAACCCAACGAACAATTTTTTTGGAAGGGGTAGCTAATGAATAGTTACCACTATTCAGACCGTTTAAAATACTTTTATCGACCACTGTAATATATATTTGATTTTGGTTCAAACGGCTTTGGTAAACGTCTTTTAATTGATCTAAAATATGCATAAGGGCGGTTTCTATTACTAATTCTAGGTCAAAAATTAGGGGAGGAGATGCTATATTAGAAGTTATCCATACATTAAAAATATGATCACTCAGCCGATATTTTGAAAATCGCTTGTGAGCGGTAGCTTTTACATGAACTTTGTAAAATTCATCTTCATATACAATTGTACCTTTAGAATAGATTGGATGTGGAATATGCAAGTCTTGGTCATTTTCTGGTTCAGCAGCGTGATCTTCTCCGTCACCTTCTGCGTCAGCATCATAGTTAGCTTCGTTAATTATTGATAGTGGAGAAGGTGTGGTGGGAGAAGGAGAATTTTCTCGATGAGAAGCGATGTTACTTTCGCCCTCTTCGTTAGAGGATTTTTGATCTTGATCTAGTCTGGGGCGTTTTGCTCTTTTACTGTGACGTGTAAATAGAGTGCGTAGATGGTTTTGTATGTCAGCCCTGGTTCGTAAATTTGAGGTCGACATGTTACTAGATTTTTTTTGCCGCGACAATGTTAACGTCTGTGACGTCTTTCTTTTCGTAAGGCTTGACCTTGACCTTGACATACATGTTAAAGCAACTGTTAAACATTTTCCCTTTCCCTTTCACACTTTAAACAAATTATATATTTTTGCAAAATATATTAGGTGGCCCAATTGCTTGTTCTTTGGCCCCGAACGCATCATATGGAGTGAACATGTATGGCGTGGTGATTTTTATTGATTATACAAGACAAAAAGAAAGCAAGCCGTCACTGCCGTCCCAACCAAACAACTCTCTCTATAGGGAAGGTGCAAAGGGAATAAGGAGGGATACTGTAAGCAGCTTATTCACTTACAAAAGTCTTGCGTTGTAACCGTGTAAGCAGTTAGTGTACTTACCAAAATTACAAAAATCTTGCAGCTAGGCGCTAGACTGTAAGCAGCATAGTACTTACAAAATATTCGATTTTTTGCTAAACAACAAAATGGTGGCATTGAAGAGCGTACTTTTGAAAGGGGTAATTAACCAAACTTTGACATACCCTCTCAGTCTTGTGCTCCCGATTCGTGAAGGTGAGTGGCACATAAGTCTTGCGAGTGTGTCTTTGCAGTATCACTCGAAAGCGCAGCACCCAGCACCTATTCCGCGTACGATCCTCAAGGTTACTTCTAACTACGTTACAACACAAGACGTGAATTCAAGAAATGAAGTAATTGCTAGTCCAGCAATTTTAAGTGTGTTTCGAATCGGCGGAGAGCATGATGCTTGCACTACTATTGGATTCCGCAACCGTGACTTCTTTACGGTTAATTCAGCAGAGCCTAACTTGAAGATTAATTTGCAAACAGTGAACACAAATGAGTATACTACTGGTGCGGACGTCTTTTTGCTGGTAGTACTTAAAAGAGTGCGATAATAAGTCATGAGAAACCATTCTCTGCTTCGTGATCTCATGGAAACTGAATACTCCTTCCTTTTGAAGCTTTATAGTGAATTTGATGGCAAGAAGAACCGAAAAACATTGCAGCGAGCCTCTAACCAGCAAATTTGGGTTGTTATTAGAATACTCTTCTGTATATCAGTCGGCCACATTCCCCTAACAAGAGCTAATTTTAATCGGTTAGTCCAAAGTAAGAGACGAAATAATTTGAGAAGTCTGAAAAACCGCATGAGGTACTTGAGAAAAAGTGGTCGAACAAAACAGCTCCAGTTCGCGACACAATTTGCCGCTATATTTCACTATCTCTTTTATGATATCTTCAATAAAATGTAGCCCAATGTCGCTGAATCAGATCTACAAGCACGTCTTTTTGGAATATTCTGAATATCAACGGCTCTTAGAACTAAAGAAAAAGAATGAGTTATTACAACAAAAGATAAATCAGTTACAAAAAGAACTTACGGAAGAAAAAAGGATGAAGCAAGATGGAAGTGGTCTTGACACTAACTTATCTGCACGCCTTGCGAGGAAAGATCAAGAACTCGAAACTCCCCAACCGGGAATTTTAAACAGTATTACGTTTCCTCCTAGTGCTCGCCTTCAAGAAGAAGAAAAGAACAAAACTTTAGAGGAGAAATGGTATTATCTTGGCATGCCGTCTGAGCGCAAAGGTGATGAGGGGAAGTGAGCTGGCAGCTTTTATTACACGTATTCCACAGATCCAAAAATATTTTGTGGGAATAAGTTCTATTGATCAAATTTTGCCATTGCCAACGGACAGTTTTACAATAGTTAATACGGAGTAAGTATATTTATTCAGAAAGTTACCACCGTATAGTAATAGTAGGTTTCTTTTCAGCCGAGCAGATGGACCTGGCATTCATTGGTTTGTTGTTTTGCGCACTGAGAGAAGAAAATTTGAACTATTTGATAGCTTAGGTCAGAATGAACAAAAAGTAAAACATACTTTACGATCTTTTCATGGTACATGTGAATTTAATGAAACTCCCGTGCAGTCTAAAGACAGTAGGACATGTGGTCAATTTTGTCTCTTTTTTATTATATTGAGATACTTTAACTTTGACCTTGAATTTTCTGAGCTAGTAAACGATTTATTTTGTCAAAGTATTTCTAAAAATGAAGCCATGGTAAAAGACTTTCTCCAATCTATGTCTTAGTTGAATTAAAAATGGCAGCTTCTTCAAAAAACTTAATTTTAAATCCAACAAAACTTGTACAAGAAGTTGAGGTTCCACCTGATTTTATTAAAATTCATTGTCCCAGTCGCATGGTAGTAAGTGGCCCTTCAATGGTAGGAAAATCCCGCTTTGCCCTAAACTTAGTAAAGTATAGAGACATAATATATACGCACAAATTTGACCGAATCCTTTATGCTTTACCTGAGAGCAGTATTCATTTGCACCAAAACTTTTTAAAAGATCTTGAGGAAGCATGTAATTTTATTGAAATTATAGAAGGATTGCCAAATATTAATGCTTTAGATTTGGCTGTTGAGCAATCGTCTCATAAGTTGCTTATTATGGACGATCTGATGACCAAAGTGTTTAATAGCAGTGAAATTTTAGAGTTAGTAACAAGCACCTCTCATCATAGCAACATATCCGTAGTTATAATTTGTCAGAGTATTTTTCTTCCCGCAAAGCATAGACTTACTTTGGTGCGAAACTGCAGCGAAAAAGTCATTTTTCATGATAAAATTGATCATAACCAACTTGCAGTACTCAGTCGGCATATTTCATCCAATAACCCTAATTTACTAAAAGAATGCTTTGACTTTATTTTTCAAAATACTTTAAAACATGATTTAAAATATGTGTTGCTTGATGCGTCGGCTCTTTCCGACCTTCCATATAATGCTTGTATACGAACGTTTATTTTTCCCGACAAAGATGGCAAAGTACGACCAGTGTTTTTTTCTACGACCTAAATAAACTCATAAACCACTAGCGCTCTTATCGCTCATCGTTCTTTATTTGTTATCATTCTATGTGTCGGTGCGGGTTCGACTGTTTAGTAACTCGCCAGATAATAATTCATTGCAGATACGAATACGAACCTCAACAGTATTTATATTACTGGAAAGATTAGGATCACGATTTGTGGCAAGGCGCGTCATAAATTCTAAAACAAAAACGCCACAGTCATAAGCATTTGTTTGCTGTTGTACGCTCACGGTTTTTAACGAAAAGAGTGATATGTCCAACGGATAAGAACATTTTATATGTTCTGAAATCTGCTCTCTCTTCAGAAAAGAAAATATGTTTCTGAAAAAATGATAAAACATTAAAGATGAAAATGACAAGACATGTGATAATACTTACTGAATTTTCTTTAGTGGTATCTTAACTCGCTCTACGCTGTTAAAACTTAAAATAGTTTTTTGCGTAATTTGTAGAGAAACTAATGACCAGTGACGTTCTTCTGAATTTCGCAATTTAAACAAAATAGGAAAAAATATATGTCGCTTGTTGTCGCAATAGCTCTGAAATATATATATATATATATATATATATATATATATATATATTATGCAAAAAAGGATGCCTACAACTCCAGAAACCTGTTAAGTAATTAACCCTACCTCAATCCAAGGGGGTCTATTTGACGGCACCGTCGGCAAATATGGCGGAAATACCAAAATATCATTGTAATTTCTTAGCAACAAAGTTCCATATGCGCGAATAACCTCATCGTTAATTTTACGACCGTACGTCAGAGTACGGAGATCGTACCACGCAAGATTAACGACGGTACTTTGTACCTAAGGTACAAGCAACAATTCTACACATACATGTATAGCTAATAGTATGTAAAAAGAACTTACCAAATGTTTGATTAAGATTGAATCAAAGTGATCTAAAAGACATGTACTATATCCGGTATATCGCTGTTTAACAAGAATACAATTTCCATATTGACATGAGATTGGAGATTTGGAATGTTTCAAATTAGTATTTTTGTCTTTTGCTGAGGATTCTGCTCTAATAGGTTTGCCCCATCGTGCCGAAAGAACATTATACTTTTTATGAATAAAGTTAAGCTCTTGTGTCGTATATAAACCTCGCTCATTGTCTCGAATACCTTTTATATCGTTTAAAAAGGCTTTTTCCTGCTCTTGTTTTAGATAAAGCCATGACTTTTTAAAGAAAGAAAGACTT
>JAAUYB010163014.1_pt1 | contig 10879 bp, 20 predicted proteins | sample 7278071 | NCBI WGS metagenome assembly JAAUYB01 (sample SAMN14350121, study PRJNA611818) | marine sediment metagenome | isolation source: surface marine sediment (1.8m) | place: French Polynesia: Moorea | collected 2018-08 | reverse complement strand
TTTGCGTGCAGGGCGGCCTCGGCATCCCCATCGTGACCCTGCTGCTGGAGGGCGGCAAGGACGCCATCCGCATCGTGAAGGACCGCCTGGCGGAGGGGATCCCCTGCGTGGCGGTGGAGGGGTCGGGCAGGGCCGCCGACATCATCAGCTACGCGTACAAGAACGCAGTCAAGAACTCGGCGACGTAATAACAAGACGGATTTGTCAAATTGAACAATGTGTCGAAAATCATGCAATGCAAAAATGTGCGCAGGAACTCCTACACCCTGAAGGAGGGCCACGTCGCTCATCTTTTGCACATGCTGACCGAGGCCTTCGGCGGGTTCTACAAGGAGGACATCGCCGAGCGGGACAAGAACATGAAGATCTTCCTCAACTGGACCATGGAGTGCGTCCGCCACTCCGACATCATCACCATCTTCGACATCAGGAGGGAGACTCACCTGGACAAGAAGATCCTATCCGCCCTGCTCAAGAGCCACCACATGCCGCTACACCAGCAACTCTTCCTGGTAACTGGGATTTGACATCTTTAAACATTTGGTGTACTCTTATAATGTACTGGTACTTTATTTGCAGGCCATGGCTTGGGACCGCGTGGACCTTGTCGAGGAGAAGCTGATGGTGCGCGACGCCATGTCCCGGGCGAGCGAGACGCTGAACGAGACGATGAAGCACGCGCTGCAGAAGGACAGGGTCAAGTTCATCGAGCTCATGATCATGAACGGCTTCGTCATGAGCAAGTTCCTCACGGTGGAGACGCTCGCCGCCCTCTACAACGACGCCGTCGGCCGCTTCAAGGAGCTCCCCGAGCAGCTTCGGAGGCTGACGGGCTACAGCGGCGGGGCGATCCGCCTGAGGGACATCCACAAGATGCTGGTGGTGACGCTGAAGGAGCACCGAATGAGAAACTACGAGCTCGACCACCACCCGGGGGCGGTCGTCAGGAGGCAGAACGTGAAGAAGGGGGAGGAGGGGAGGGCGCTGCTCGACTTGCAGAGGAATAGGTTCGAGGTACGGTCTTGTCGTTGTTATTGTCGTTATTGCTGCTGCTGTTGTTGTTGCTGCTGCTGCTGTTACTGCTTTTGTTATTGCTGCTGTTGCTGCTGTTGCTGCTGCTGCTGTTACTGCTTCTGTTGTTGTTGCTGTTGCTGCTGTTGCTTCTGTTGTTTTTATTGCTACTGCATGCATGTAAATTTCGATCTCCCCATTTAGGAGCCCTACGTTGAGCTGTTCATCTGGGCCGTGTTGACGAACCGCCCGACCCTGATCGACTTCCTGTGGCACCGTTGCGGCGAGCCCGCCCTCATGGCCGTGGTGGCCGCGGCGATTTACTCCAAGCTGGTCTGGCTCTACAAGGGGGACAACGCGCACACCCACAAGGTGCTCGCAAAGAGAAAGACGCTGTTCCAGGACAGGGCAAACAAGGTGGAACAAAAAAGATAACTATACGATCTAAATTGATGATGGGGAAAATAGCTATCCCCTTTTGATCCGGAATTTTGCGTCATATTCACACCGAGAATGCTTGAAGGCGAATCTCACCACCATGTGAACAAAGAGGGAGTAGAAATTACCCCATATACAGTTGCACGTACAAAACCTCAAAAGGAAAAGAGATAGCGAAAACTTCGGAAATTGAGGAAATCGAAAGGCCTCATTGTGCAAAGAGCACGGAAGAGAGAAGCACACATCCACGATATGTCTGACCCTGGGAAGAGCCTAAGGCAGACTAGGAGCATGGAGGCCTCCGTCCAGACCGACCTCGCCTCCTTGGACGAGGCCGACGCCATCAAGATCAACCCCATGATCGTCAACCTGTCCAACCGGGAGCAGCATAGGAGGAGGAAGGAGGCGGAGGCGGCGTACTCCAAGCTGCCGGACGGGTACAGGAAGCCGTCGGCGCTGGCGGAGACGCCCACAGCACCCGTGGCCAAGAAGGTGCTAAAGCCGGCCATAGAGGAGGATTGCTACGATACCGGATTTAAGCACAGAGGCATGCAAGACAAGAATTGAACTTCAGATTCGAGATTTTTTATTTAATTAATTTTTGAGCCAATTTTAGGCATGTGCTTGATCCTTGAGCACGACCGCTTCCGCCAGGACCTCCACCTGTCCGACCGCCGCGGCTCCGAGATGGACACCAAGGCTGCGCAGGAGTGCTTCTCCGAGATGGGGTTCGACATCTTCATCAAGAAGAACCTGAGGTACTCGGAGATATCAAGGCTGCTGGAGGAGATCGCGGGGATGGACCACTCAAGGTTCGACTGCTTCGCCCTCGTGCTGCTAAGGTTGGTAAAAGAAATACTCTACATTTAAAACAGGAAAAAAAACAATTTTCGTCAAATGTTTTTCTAGCCACGGCAACGAAGGGACTGTGTACGCGTACGACTCCGCCTTCCCTACCCAGCGGCTGTGGGAGCCCTTCACCGCGGACAAGTGCCCCTCGCTGATCGGGAAGCCCAAGATGCTCTTCCTTCAGGCCTGCCAGGGCGCGCAGATGGACCCGGGCGTCAGGGTGACCCCCGCCGCCGCGACGGCCACCGACTCCTTCGCCTCCTACAAGGTGCCTGCGCACGCGGACTTCCTGATCGCCCACTCCACCGTGGCCGGGTTCTACTCCTGGCGAAACACGGCGGCGGGATCCTGGTACATCCAGAGCCTGGCCAGGGCGCTGAGGGCGGAGAGGGGCCACAGGGACCTGCTGTCCATCCTGACGCTGGTGAACCTGACGGTGGCCAGGGAGTACGAGAGCAGCAGCAGCAGGCCGGAGTTCAACGACAAGAAGCAGACACCTTTCGTCTTCTCGACGCTCACCAGGAAGTTATACCTGGAGCCGAAGAAGATGAAGGGAACTTGATCTAGAAAACGGATTTATTTTCATTTTTCTGTTTTGAATAAAAAAATCAAATAATTGGCAGTTTGTTTGCGCGAATAAATATTGGGGAGGAAAGGAAACATAAAAATCCCCCATTGTTTTCACGGTCGCTTCTATCTGTGCGACAGAAAATGTAAGCTTTTTTTCGCTGCGGTATTTTATTTGTCTGTGGCTTACCTCTGACCGTGAAATGCTCTTCCCCCAGCTTGTTGAGCTGGCCTCCGAGACAAACCTGGACCAGGCCGTATCCCTACTGGAGAAGAGGAACAACAGGTTCGGGGGGAGGAACCTCATGCAGCTGGCGCACATAGGACACCTGAGGAACTTCATAGCTAGTAAAACAAAAGAATATTGTTCAAAAGAAGGAAAAACTAATTTAGTAGTTTGCGAATTCTTTTTTTTAAAGATCCAACCTGCCAGCTGGTCCTGCGCTCCTCCTGGAAGCGCGGCTTCACCAAGCTCCCTTGGTACACGTGCCTCCTCGGCTTCTTCCTCCCCTTCTTGGTCTGGACTCCCCTGGTCCGCTTCGTGCGCGGCCTGGGCGACGACGGCGGGGAGCTCACGCCCAGGCAGAAGATATACGTCTTCTACAGGTCGCCCATAGTGAAGTACACCGGTGAGGGGAGAAATCCGCCAAATGTGCGCTTTTGGGGCTATTTTTTAATGTCTTGCCGTCTTTTTCAGGCACCTGCGTTAGTCTCCTGCTCTTCATGCTGCTCTACTCATACGTCGCTTTGTTCAGCTTCCGGTAATTGGAAGCTGCGGGGGCGAAATGCCACCACCAATCCTCTACTTACGGTTATGTTTCTCTCAGGTGGGAGTACCAGATCCCCGAGCTGGTCGTTTACGGCTGGTTCCTGGTGATGATGGTGGACGAGCTCCGTGAGGTGCTGGTGGAGCCGTCGAGGGTCCTCAGGTCGAAGTTCTCCGACTACTTCCAGTCCGTGTGGAACAAGTTCGACCTGCTGATCGTCCTCGTCGCCGGGACCGCCTTCGCGTTGAAGAACTTCCGCTCGACGTTCGAGGCGGCCAGGGTCCTGTTCGCGCTCAACTGCGCCCTGTTCTACATGAGGATATTCAGGATATACCACGCCAGCAAGAGCCTGGGGCCCAAGCTGGTCATCTTCCACAGGATGGTGAGGGATATATATTTTTGTCATTTACCATGTACTGTAGCAAATGCCAGCGAATCTTCTTTTCTCGTTTTCCCACAGATTCCTGAAATTGTTACTTTCCTGTTCCTCCTCGTTGTGTTCATCCTGGCATACGGAGTTGCAGCACAGGTGACGAAATTTGACCCAATAATTGTCAAGCTTCGGACAGTACAATTTTCGGGTTGTTTTTTTTTTCAGGCTCTGTTGGACCCCTACCGGCAATTCAGCTGGAGCAAGCTCGGCCCTCTCCTCTTCGAGATCCTCTTCATGCCCTACTGGCAGATGTACGGGGAGCTCGGACTGGACCAGTATGTCTTTGTTTTTCCTCATTTGGAAATGGAAAGCAATAGATTTATTGTCTAGGCTAGAGGTTAAGGACACCCCTGAGTGCTCTGAGCCGCACACCCGCAGCAAGTTCACCTTCTCCGGCAGCGGAGGGGTGGCAGACGTGGGGCAGGCCGAGTACTGCTACCCGAAAGACCTGGTATTAAAACTTGTCTCTTTCTCCCGGATTTTTTTTTTTTTTTACAAAAGACCATCTACGTACAGGAGGACATCAACCACTACAACTACGTGACCCCCGCCCTCCTGGCCATCTACCTCCTGATCGGCAACGTGATGCTGCTCAACCTGCTCATCGCCATCTTCACCTCCGTCTTTGAGGAGGTGCACGAGAACTCCAACGACGTCTGGAGGTGGGAGATGTACCGGCTGGTGGACGAGTACGACAAGAAGCCGGGCCTCCCGCCGCCGCTCGTCATCGTCGAGGACTTCTACAAGCTCTTCAAGGCCATCTGGAAGAGGACCTGCAGGAGCAGGAAGGAAAACCGTGAGAATGAAATACAGGAAAGTTTTTCTCTGAGCGCAGTTGAATATTTTTTTTTCCAGTGGACTCTTACATGCAAGACACGTTGGCGACCCTGCGGGTGTTCGAGAGGGATCTCATGTCCACCTTCATGGAAAAGGAGAAGAGCAAGGCGGAGCAGAGTCTGGAAAGGAGGATAGACCTGTTGGAGAAAAAGTAATAATGAAAGCCTCGTTGTTGTCGTTGTCGTTGCTGCTGCTTCTATTGCTGTTGCTACTGCTGTTGATGTTCCTGTAGATTATTGTGACAATCCTTTGCTGACAGTGACGAAAATTGTACCGCCGCTGCTGTTTATTTGATTGGACCAGACTCAACTGATCTCCATTTCTACCTCAATCAGGACCGACCAGCTCCTTGAACTTTTCGAGGAGGCCCCCAACGAGGGCGACGCTTGGGGCGCCACCATCGACGCGGAGGAGAAGGTCTACACAACCACGTCCACCGAGGAGGAAGAGGAGGAGGACGAAGATGCCTTCGACGGCAGCGGGGGGCATCGAGGGAAGGCGGCGCAGTTCAAGTCAAGGAGGAGGAAGAACAACAACAGGACGGCCAAGAGGAAGGGGAGGGGGAGCTTCAAGGTACGTGATGATTGAATTCAGCCAAGGAAAGGCAATTAAATATCACTGAACGAAAGAATGTTCTTGGATCCTTTCGATCGGTTAGTTTCCCGGTCTCTATCTCATAGTAAGGGGGAAAATAATGTACCAGTATTCAGAGTAGAAGGGCAACTAAACGAAATTTCTTCACCAACTGTAGAAATTTGCAGAAAAATCGAGTATCAAAGGATTACAAACGTATTTGTCACAAGCACAGAGCTACCGAAGCGTGAAAAATTCAGTGACAGGCTTTGATCAATAAAAAACTTTTTTTTTTGCCTTAGCCCACTTTCGAGAAGGTGAACCCCAAGTCCGCGCGCATCTCCACCGCGCGCGCCTCGCGCGCCTCCCGCAGGATGGAGGCGGACATCGTGGACATTAAGGAGCAGATGGAGAGGCTGGAGGAGCAGAGGAGGATGGACGCCAATCAGATGGAGGGGATCTACAAGTGAGAGGGAAACTGCTGCGGCTGCAACAACAAGCACCTTTGCAGATGCAAATAGCAACAAATGCAGTGAAGAAACGGCAACCGCAACTAAAGAAAATGCACGAAATATTAGCAACAGCAGCAGCAACAACGATAGAAAAGATAACAATAGTGCTAGCAACAACAACAGCTATAAAAAAATCAGCAAAGACGAACGGTAGTATACAATATTACCAGCATCAGCAACTAGTCGATTTCAATAAGAGCAACAGAGCCGTAAAGAAGAACTGATTTTTTCTTGTTCCCCTCCCCTTTACAGGTTGCTCAAGGAGAATCTCAGGCGATGATTTTGAATAGGACGACTGACAGACTTCATCTCACAAAAAATGGATGATGGAAAGCCAAAGTGACAAGAAATAAAAACCTGTTTTACGACCAATCAACAACCAATTGATCCCCTTTCCTGTTTTCGGTATGTATGCGCTCACTTGATGCACCTTCCGCAATGCAGCAACAACAACAGCCTGGAAAAAAGCAGTTTGACCACAGCTGCAAGTAGGAAGATAATTTACTCGCGCAGAGTTGAACACGTACTACAATCGATTATAGGCGAGAGGAAAACTATTCCTTCCTCTGCACTCTTTGTACACGCATTTCCCCCCGATCCATGCGCACATGCCCCACCCATTCGTTCCCCATGCTCTTCTTCTTCGTTCCTCCTTTCTCTTTCATCGCCCTTGCCCTCCTTTCCGGGATTCGAACTGGGCTACAGAACACCCTGCAAAAAAATCCGCATTCCACAACCCGCAATTCCGCTCAAAAGTGGTGCGGCAAAACGCTTTTTGTAAACAAAAATTCTTTTACTGCAGTTTCGGGTGAATTTGTTATGGCTACCACCAGAAAAGGATCATCGTTTCCTTAGCAACGGTCATCGTTGGATGGATGCTTGCTTGGCTTCCCTCCTGCCTCTTGTATTAACGGACGGACATGCCGCCGCCGCTCCTCTCGCATCTCCCTCCTCCACCTACTGCGTCGCAAAACCAGGGCTCCAATGTGACTTCATGGGCTGAAATGCATAACCAGCAGCAAGTTTCTCGAAGCAAATGTGTTCCCTTTTTTGCACCATATCATGCCTGTACAGAAAAGGAGAATGTTTTTTCAAAGGCGCACTAACAAATACATTTTAAGAGAAGATCATCACAAGTATGAAGTCCTGCCTGTTTTCTATCACTTGACTATTTAGCGCTTTTTTTTACCCCCTTTTGCTCTCTTTTGTGTCTTTGGCGGAGGCCAAATGGGGAAGAAGCTGCCGCAGCTTTTTTCAAGGCAGCTGTCGAAAGAGGAGGAACAGGAAAGGCAGGAAAGAACGACGCCAGGAAAAGAAGAAGCTTTCAGGAAAGGCAACATCCTCCTCATCAAGGGAGAGTCCATCGGGGTCAAGTTCGTCTTGGTCCTCCGCCTCTCTGGCCACAGGGAGGGCCTCAGGGGCCTCTGGTCCTCAGCCATTGTCACCAGGAAATAGCAGCACACGACTCGTCATGGAGGTAGGCCAGCTAAAGAGAGCCTGGAATTGGCCGCAATCTCAAGAGACCTTGTCCAGGAAGCCACACCTGCTCTTATGTGCTAATAATTTCGTGTTCCCCTGCAGGTTGGTCGCCTGGAGGTGCTGTGCAAGCAGCTCTACGAGTCGACGGACGCCGCCGCCCGGTCCGAGGCCGAGAAGGCCCTCGTCTCCTTCCAGAACAACCCCGACGCCCTGGGCACCTGCCAGGCGCTCCTGGAGAGGGCGGACACGCCATACTCGCAGCTCCTGGCCACCACCACGCTCACAAAGTTGGCCTCCCGCCTGGGGGGGAGCGGCGGCGGAGGGGCCTCTTCTTCGTCCTCCTCTTCCTCTTCGTCCTCCGCCGCCCCCGTTGGCGGACTGGGCCTGGCGGAGAGGGCAGACATCAGGAACTACGTCCTCAACTACCTTTACACCCGGCCCAAGCTGACCGGGTTCGTGGTGCAGGGCCTGGTGACGCTGTTCGCGCGCATCACCAAGCTGGGCTGGTTCGACACCAAGGACGAGCAGTACGTGTTCCGCAACGTCATCTCGGACGTCACCCGCTTCCTGCAGGGCAGCGCCGACCACTGCATGATCGGGGTGCAGCTGCTGAGCCAGCTCACCTGCGAGATGAACCAGATCTCTGAGGCGGACGCCAACCGCTCGCTGACCAAGCACCGCAAGATCGCCTCCTCCTTCCGCGACACGCAGCTCTTCGAGATCTTCCAGCTGGCCTGCCAGCTGCTCCGCACCGCCTACGACAACAGGAAGAGCCTGGACTTTGGCGACGCCTCCCAGCACGAGCTGCTCAAGCAGCTGCTGCGGCTGGCGCACAACTGCCTCACCTTCGACTTCATCGGCACCTCCACCGACGAGTCCTCCGACGACCTCTGCACAGTGCAGATCCCCACCAGCTGGCGACCGGCCTTCCTAGAGTTCTCCACTCTGACCCTCTTCTTCGACCTCTACGCCGCCCTCCCCGCCACCCTGTCCGCCCTGGCCCTCTCCTGCCTGGTGCAGATCGCCTCCGTGCGCCGCTCCCTCTTCAACAACGCCGAAAGGGGGAAGTTCCTCAACCAGCTGGTGTCCGGCGTGAGGGAGATCCTCCAGAGCCCCAGCGGAGGGTGCCTCAACGAGCCCAACAACTACCACGAGTTCTGCCGGCTGCTGGCGCGCCTAAAGTCCAACTACCAGCTGGGAGAGCTCGTGATGGTGGACAACTACGCGGAGTCCATCCGCCTCATGGCAAAGTTCACGGTGGAGTCGCTCCGCATGTGGCAGTTCGCCCCCAACTCCATTCACTACCTGCTGTCCCTGTGGCAGCGCATGGTGGCCTCCGTCCCCTACGTCAAGGCCACGGAGCCTCACCTCCTCGAGACGTACACGCCGGAGGTCACGCAGGCCTACGTCACGTCGAGGCTCGAGTCCGTGGCGGTGGTGCTGAGGGACGGGCTGGAGGACCCCCTCGACGACCACGGCATGGTCAGCCAGCAGCTGGAGCAGCTCTCGGTCATAGGGAGGTGCGAGTACGGCAAGACCTGCCAGCTGCTGGTGCAGCTGTTCGACTCCGCCGCGCAGTCCTACCAGGAGATGGTCTCCAGCGCCATGGGCACGGCCAAGCTGGACCTGGCGGTGCAGGAGGGGAGGCTCACCTGGCTCGTCTTCATCATCGGCGCCGCCGTCGGGGGCAGGGTCTCGTTCAACAGCAACGACGAGCACGACGCCATGGACGGGGAGCTCGTGTGCAGGGTGCTCCAGCTCATGAACCTCACAGACGCAAGGCTCGCACAGGTCAGTATGTTGCTTTCCCATTGTACTGTATGTGCTTTATAGAAACACATTTCATTCATTTCCAGAACGGCTGTCAGAAACTTGAGCTTGCCCTGCTGAGCTTCTTCGAGCAGTTCCGAAAGATCTACGTCGGCGACCAGGTGCAGAAGACGTCCAAGGTTTACAGGAGACTCTCGGAGGTTCTCGGGCTCAACGACGAGGCCATGGTACTCTCGGTCATAATAAGGAAAATGTGAGTTTTGACGTTTGTGCAAGAAGTGTTGGCATTTTTGCTGATCGTTTCCATTCTCTCATCGTAGCATCACAAACCTGAAGTACTGGGGCGGCTCCGAGCAGATAATCTCCAAGACTCTCCAGCTCCTTTCGGACCTGAGCGTTGGCTACGGCACCGTGCGCAAGCTGGTCAAGCTGGAGGAGGTCAACTTCCTCCTGTCCCACCACACGGCCGAGCACTACCCGTTCCTAGGAGTCAACGTGGACATCACGGAGATGCGCTGCCGATCAATGTTCTACACATCGCTAGGTGAGACTTCTTTGTTTGTATTTGAATTATTTGTGCCGCAACAGTTGTCTTTCATTTCAAAACAGGTCGGTTGCTGATGGTTGACCTGGGCGAGGACGAGGACAAGTTCGACGCGTTCATGCTCCCCCTGACCCAGAGCTTCGAGTCCCTCGGCCAGGTGCTGATGAACAGCGCCAACAGCGGCTACAACTCGGAGGAGGTGCGCAAGACCGTCATCGGGCTGGCCAGGGACCTCAGAGGCATCGCGTTCGCCTTCAACACGAAGGTCTCCTACATGATGCTCTTCGAGTGGATTTACCCAAAGTACACGCCGATTCTACAGCGGGCGGTGGAGATTTGGTACAACGATCCACAGGTATGGATGGGTTTGAAGAGGGATCCGATTGGCCAGGCTCTTCAGAAGCAACTTTTTCAGGTCACCACTCCCGTGCTCAAGCTCTTCGCGGAGCTGGTCCAGAACCGATCTCAGAGGCTTCAGTTCGACGTCTCCTCCCCCAACGGCATCCTGCTCTTCAGAGAAGCCAGCAAGATCATATGCACTTACGGTAAAGATCATCCTGGTTCAGGAGATTTTGCCACTCTTTACGTTTTCCCATCCCCTTCCAGGAAGCCGCATCCTCTCCGTGACCGTTCCCAAGGACCAGCAGTACCCCCTGAAGCTGAAGGGCGTGAGCGTTTGCTTCTCCATGCTGAAGGCGGCACTCTGCGGCAGCTACGTCAACTTTGGCGTCTTCCGCCTGTACGGGGACGAGGCGCTAGACAACGCGCTAAACACATTCGTCAAGCTGCTCCTGTCCATTCCGCAGTCGGACCTGCTGGTGAGAAAGAAAGAAAAACCGTAGATATTTGCACGTTTTTTCAATGCAATTCATCTCCGATCTCCAGGACTACCCCAAGCTGTCCCAGACGTACTACGTGCTGCTGGAGTGCCTGGCTCAGGACCACATGGCGTTCCTGGCCACCATGGAGCCGCAGGTCTTCCTCTACATCCTCTCCTCCATCTCGGAGGGGCTCACCGCCCTAGGTGGGAATCTCAATTACTTCACAGGTGCGGTGGTGGCGGTCGGGGCGCCTTGGGTTGGGGTTGGGTGTACTTTTT
>JAAUYB010030293.1_pt1 | contig 10881 bp, 16 predicted proteins | sample 7278071 | NCBI WGS metagenome assembly JAAUYB01 (sample SAMN14350121, study PRJNA611818) | marine sediment metagenome | isolation source: surface marine sediment (1.8m) | place: French Polynesia: Moorea | collected 2018-08 | reverse complement strand
CCGAATTGGTAGTGGTAACCGACACACGCCAACCAACAACAACAAATTGGCACTGTATCGTCTGGGATCCAAAGGAGACTGAGAGCCGAAATGATCCGAGCCCGCGATCGAGAGGCGCGTGATTTATTTATCATCTCCTCTTTCTCCTTCTCCTCCGTCGTCGTCGCCGCCGCCATGAGATTGATCCCCCCTCTTCTTCTTCCCCCTCTTCTTTCTCCATCGGTATTTTGGCACCTTCCCCCCTTATTCTACAGTACACAGTGTTGTATAGGTAGCAGGCACAGTGCAATGGCTGGCACCGGCGTCGGAGGAGAGGGGATTTTTTCCGCCTCGGGCCAATGTATTTCCACGAGCTGGTTCCAGGGGGGAAAGAAGGGGTTGAGGGGAATGTGTAGGGGAGGGGAGACCTTCCTTCCTTCTTTGGTGGCTGGGTCCCTTTTCCCCTCCCCCGCTATGCGGTTGGCGGCGGCGGCGGCGGCGAAGGTGAGGAGAAAGGGCTGTTGTTGTTGTGCCAAGTCAGTTGGGTCGAGGACGTTGAGAGGATTTCGCCAATGCGACCTCTACTGAAAAATATTCTAAATACATAGCTTCCATTAGTTGCATATTGAGTAAATGCATTTTAGCACAAAGAAGATTCGTTAATGTTTGCCGATTTTCTGTCCGGATTATCCCACCTCCCCCTCGCTCTTCTCTTCCACCTCCGGTTTCCGAAGGGAGAAACTGGAGAAGGGGAAGGGGGCGGAAATTGGCCGATCTCATGACTCCACCTCGTTAGCGAGAGAAGGGGGAGGGCAAGCTCAGCAGGTCTGCAGCATAAAGGCTCCTCCTCCTCCCCCGCCCGTCCCCAATTCCTCCATGCCTCGATTCGGTGGCCGCTGCGGTCCCGTCGAAGAGGCCTTTAGAAAAAGAGAGCAACCCTATTTTTCCCATGCAGGCCCTCCCTTCCTGCCTGCTGCCTCTCCCAATGCGGTGTGCGATGTAGAAAGAGCCCCTTCAAGGCTTCAACCATACACGTTACATGGCGGAATTAAGCCCTTCCCTTCTCCCCCTTTTCATCCACTGGTCCCTCCTCCAGTCCTCCTTCTCAGTGTGTCGCGAGTTCTTTATGTCCTACAGGCAGTTTCCATAAGGGGGAGGAGGGAGGAGGATCGGGGGAGAAGAAGGGGTGGAAAAAAGGGAGAGAAAGGAGGCTTTCACCCCCTCCTCTCAGGTTCAATTTATCAGCTCCTTCCTCTTCCCTCTTCTTCACCTTCCTCCTTCCCCCTCCTCTTCCCCTCACCCCATTCTTTCTGAGTGCCGCAGATAAGAAGAGCAGCCGAGGAAGGAGGAGCTCCCGCAGAAAGAAAGCATAGGCGATGACAATTTCACCCGCGAAAGACACAATTAACCTTTTTTGTATCAATATTATTCGCACTTTCTTATGGCAATTACTCACTTTTGACTCGGAAAGTATTATTGTCGAAAACCGCTCCAGAGTCACTCACGCGGAGAAGAGACAACAAACCGTGGAGAGAAAGGGAAAGAAAGTAAGGGGAAGGAGAAGGGAGGGGGGTATAGGGCTCGGGCGCTCTTTCAATTTAACCTGTAGGAGAGGGGAGAATGACTTATGGGATCATCGCAATGGAAAAAGCTCCTTCTCCTCCTCCTCCTCCTCCCCTACGATCCTCCAGGCTGGAAAAGAGTCGGGGGATCAAGCCGGCCGGCTATAGCTATCGTTGGAAAGCAAGCAAGCAAAGCAGGCTAGGATCGTGGTGCTGTGGGGCGCGGGCGGAGAAGAAGCAATCTCCTTTTTTTTCGGACTGTCGTTAAGTTTTAGGAGAGCTCTGATAGGATCTGCAGATAGAGAAAGGGGAAGAGAGGGCAGGGGGAGAGGCAAGGCGCCTTTTTTGCAAGCACGCCTGGCGAAATGTTTGGAAGAAATGCAAATTGCCCCTCAGGAGGGAAAAGGCAGAGGCAGAGAAAAGCTGCTTCCCTTGGCTTTTCCCCGGCGCAATTAACGGGCGCCTCTCACTGACAGGACAGGTGTGCCGCGTTTCGAGGTACCCTCCTCCACTTCCGTTCAATATTTTTTTGCACACATAAGTAGGTGTGTGTACGTATGTGTGCAAAAGACGCCTCCCTGACACCTGTCTGTCTTTGTCCGTTTTCCTGTGTGAGAGGAGCTACGAAATTGCAATCTTTGTTATTGGCGAGAATTCCCTGTCGAGTTCTATGGCGCGTGAGGGGTCGCAAAAATTGATTTTTGCAAAAATAGCAAGGGAAGGGGGAAAGGAGGGAAATGGGATGGAGGGGGAGATCGTAACTCGTCTTCGCGGTGGGGTCGACTCGAATGGCTCACGTAGTAGTACCCCTCTTTCCCCCTATTTCTAGATCCCTAATAAACGTCGCCCTCCAGAGAAAGCTCCCCCTCTCCTCCTCCTCTTTCCCCTTGTAGCAAATTGCTGTCTGGAGACTCGTTTTCCTGCCGACGACGACGTCGACGAACGAACGAACGAACGAAAAGAGGGGGAAACTTTCATGACGACGTCCCCTTTCCTTTCCCTCCACTTTCGCAGGAAAAAATAGGTTTTGCAAACAATTTCTGCTGCTACCCCTTCCAGAAATAAGAAAGGACTGAAGGATCCCCTCCTCCTCTCCTTCTTCCGGCGCTTGCGACTGAGTGGGAAAGGAGGGGCCATCCGCCAAAAAGTGCTTCCACGGAGACAGATAGATAGGGAAACGAAGGAGAGAAGGATCACGTTGCGAAAAAAAAGAGGAAAGGAAAAGGGGTTTATTGACGTATCGATCCCTCTCCACTACCCGCACCAACTTTGGCTCTTCCTCCCCGCTGGCCTGGGGGAGCGTGGCGGCGGCTAACCCTTCCCCTCTACTTCTTTTACTGCCTGGCAGTTGTTTCAGGACCTTTTCCCCCCTCAACACAGAGGTGGAAATTGGCCATAGACAGACGCGGAGGGAGGGACTCGCTCGCAGGTGGGTCCCTCTGTCTTTTCTCCACGCGAGGCGGAGACCCTCGTCCCGCCCATTCGTTCGTTCCTTTCTTCTCTGGCGCAGGTTCAAGGCTCCCTCCCCCAACTTCTTGTTCCTCCTCTTCTTTCCGCTTTGTTTCCAAGAAAGTTTTCCTCCTCCTCGTCCTCCCCCGTCCTTTACCTCGTTCGCTCTTTGTCCCTTCCCCTTCCCCAAGCTCCACCGAGGCTCCTCTCCCTCCCTCCACCCCTTTTTTGCCAACGCGCGCTCGGCAATAAACTTTTACGATGCCCTCCCCCTTCCCTCCTCCACCGCCTCCGTGTCCTCGCCCTACACTCCAAGCCGCCAGCGTTCCCGACGCCCGCTGTCCGCAACTCTGGAAAAGGGACTCTATATCTCCTCCCGCCGCTTTCTCTAGGCTTGAAAATTCACCTGCGACACAGAAAACGCATCCTTCGCAAATGACTTCTATCTAGGGCATTGGTTTGTACTGCGTTTCGCAACCGGTGAGCAAAAAAAAGTTTTTGCCAGGGACCTAGTCTAGAATGCTATTGCCGTCGACGCCGACCTCTTCATCAGAGCGGCGGCGGCGGCGGCGCTGGGCAGAGGGGAGAAGGAGGAGGGGATGAGGCAATTTTCGACGAAGGCCGCCGCCGCCGCGACCGCCGGAGGCGGCCAAAGGGAGAAAAGAGAACGCGGCGCCGCCGCCGCCGAGAAACATTTTTTTTTTCGTTCGCGGAAACAGCTCAGCAGGCGACTGCTACTGCGTAGGAAGATACAGAGAACAAGACTTTTCTCTCATAGAAGACTCTAAGCTGCTACGCCGCAGCAGCAGCTTAAAGTCTTCTATGTTTCTCTTTCGTTCCCTTCTTTTCGGCCTCGATTCGGCCTTGGCGTCGGCGTCGGCGGTGCACTATCCCCCCTTCTTTCTCCCTTCACGCTGCACGCACACGACAGAGAAAAGGAGCAAAAAAGCAATCATTTCCCTCGGCCTCAGAGTATCTGGCACAAAACGGCCTCTTTCTCGAAAGTGGTGTGCGGGGATCGAGGAGTGTAAGGCTTCTCTCTCTTTTTTCGAAAGCCCGCCCAGGTCGAAAATTCGGCGAAGCGTAACGGACGGAAGAGGTGGGGAGGAAGGGAGGGAGGTCGGGGTTGGACACGCGAGAAAAAAAGTTGGTCTTTTCTTCTTCTTTTTCGCGCGCACCCTTGGCTCCAGCCGTTGTCGTCGTCGTCCGACCGCCCCGCCGACCGTCCGTCAGGTGCGTGCAAAAGTGCACTACTGCCGACGCCGACTCCTCGGTGGCTCCAAAGAGGGACAGCGGCCGAGACGTCACTGGAACAAGAGGAGAGGACGCTGGACTCATTTTTTTTCTTTCGCTGAGGGACGTCTGTCCGTCTCCCTTCTCCTTTTCCACCGCATTTGCTATTTCCGACGCACAAAGTCCAAAGCTCCTCTTCTGATTGAATGTTGGTGCTTCAAAGCAGACGGTCGGGTTTTTCGGCAAAGGCGAAGGCGCAGAAGAGGAGGGAATCCGCATTAAAATTCTCATCGTGCACTTTGTCTTCGCTCCTCCTCCTCCTCCTCCTCCTGCTTCCACATTCAAAAGTCCCTGATTCTATCCATTCTTTTCTTCTTTCCCTGCATTCAACCCCATCCATTCTCTTAACCTTCCCTCCACTCCTTCTTCCGTTCTGTCTCCTTTCTATTCGAAAGCAACTTGCATATTCTTCTTCCATCCACCCGAAAATTTCCTCCTCCACCTACTACTACATCCGCTTTCCCGACATTTTGCGACTCCTCTCTCGTACAATTCTTTTTCTTCAGTCAGTCGTTCCTATACCTCAAAAAGAGGAAGAAAAAGGAGATCCCCCTCTTCGATCGCCGCCATCTGCCTCCGGTACTTCTCCTTTCCATACTCCGACTTCTAGGTTCTCCCCCCAAAATGGTATCCGGAAAAAGGGAAAGAAATGGAAAGAGGGAGAAAGATTGTTTTCTCTTCCTCCCTTGCTCCCCCCTGCATTCTCTCTCTGCCAATTTTTGCCATCTGATTGCCCTTCCAGCCTCCGTGGAGGACAGTGGAAGAGGGGGGAGCTGATTGTGGAGAAAAATATCAGTGGAAAAGAGGGGGCGAATGGCCAGTTGTTCTCGCGACTGATTGGCCAATTGTGCCATGTCCATCCGCCCCCCTCTCTTTGGCGAATGAAGGACACGCGCAGACGTTTTGGAGGATTCGGGGAAAGGGAGGCAATTAAGAGGGATCCTCGCTGTGTGTGTCCAGATCCTCTCAAACCGACCCCCCCGTCTCCTTCTGTCCGCCCGCCCGCCCCTCAAAAAGTCGTCTTGATTACCCATGACTCAGCAAGTAAGCAAGTAAAAATTGGTGGAGACCTAAGAGAGGGGGCAAATGGTCTTTTCCCTCTCTAATCCAGCACCGCAGTCTTCTTTCCTTCCACTGAATGACAAAGTGAGATCCCCTCTCCCCATTTTCCTACCTTGAAAAGGAGGGGAGGGGGAGCACAATGGAAGGAGAGAGGAGAGAGCGAAGGTCTCCCCCGAAATGAAAAGTTCCCTTTGCTCGCTCAAAAAGATGCACCTTTCGTTTCTTTTCCCCTCATTTTCTTCTCCTTCTGCACTGCCAAAAATCCTCCGCCCCATTAATTCCGCGGAGCAAATCTCTCCTTTTGAGGGAGAATGAGTGAGTGAAGAGGGGGGAGAGAAAGATGAAAAGTTGGTCTCCCCCAACTCCCTTTTCCCTCATATTCTTTGCTCGGCGCGATGGTGCAGCAATGAAACCTCCTCTCCCCTCCCTCCCTCCCTCTCTAGCTATCCCCTAATGAACTTCGCTGCAGTGCACCCATCCCTCCACACAATCCTCCCCCTCCACTCCACACTCGACAGTCTAAAGGCTCTTCCAATTCCGTCCGTCCGTCCGCATTTCCTCTTTCACACACAACGCCTCCGTTTCCGCGGCCCTCCCAGACTACGTAGTACGTAGAAATACGGCCTTACTGCAACCAACCTACCCTTCATCCCCCGTCGCCCCCTGCTGTTTTAAGTGCAGCGGGTAGAGCGAGGGTAGGGGAGACCAAACGAGAAATCTTACGTGCAGGAAATTCCCCGAAATGCTATCTTTTCCTCCATTGTGCCGGCGATATACGAAAACCGGTTCCCTTTCAATTTGCGAAGCTTCGGAGCATGGAATTTCCTATTCCTTTTTGCCTCCTCCCTTTTTATCGACTCCTCAATGGGAGAATCTCGTGCCAAAATACACCACGGGCGGCGGGCTCCTTCTTCCTGTATTATATCCACCTCTCCTCCAATCTTTTCCTCTCCGCAAAGCCCCCCACCCTCCGTCTGCATTTTCGCAAGCTGGCCCCAACCGGACAGCCGTGGGCGGCCTGCGGGAGGAGGAGGAGGAGGAGGAAGACGGACTCCCATGCACTCGTCTCCTACCCAACTACACTTTGGCAGCGGGGAATGAGGGGAGGCAGCAGCAGCAGAGAAGGGTGTGCGAATTCCCTGTCCGTCCGTCCGCGGAGGAGCGCGAATCGTGTTTTCGCAAGCAGCAGCCATTCGTTCGTAGTTCTTGTGTACACAGCAAGAGAAAGAGAAAACATTGTCCTCCGACTCTCGCACGGTCGAAATGCAGCGGCGCCTTCATCGCCTGCTCGATGAAGCGCGGAAGGGAGACCGACTCGCACTTGTTCTACTAATGCTTGCATGCCTTTCGGCGACGGCCGTCGGGCCTCCTTCGTGTAAGTATACCCCCCTCTCTTGCGTGTCTAGACGCCTTCGCTGCACCGGCAGCAGCCGAAAGTAGGGCGCGCGATCGACTAATCCAAGCGGCAGGAATAATACATTTGCAAAAAAAAAGTTCGCCATCCCTCGACCCTATATTTGCGAAAAGGTCTAACGTCGGATCGATATCCACTCTCCCCTCGTCTCTCCCTCCTCCTCCTCCACTCGACTCGCCAAAAAGCGCCCCCGCTTCTTCCAAGAACTCCATACGCCTGCCTCCCCCGTTCCTCTATCGGCGCACCTAAGAAAAGAGAGAGAAAGGGGAGGAAGAAGAGCGGAGAGAGCAAAAACAGTCTGGAGATAACTCAACAGTGGAGCGGGCGCCGCCGGACGAGAGAGAGAAAGAGAAGCGCCGGGGGGAGAGAAAGGGGGAGGGAAGGGAATAGAGGAGACTCTTTCCCCTTCTCCTTTCCAAGTCAGTCGGGCGTTCGACTGCATGAGCGAGAGACGCCTTCAAGTCGAGACGCACGAGGAGGGGGAGGTCTATGCGCTGTCTTCGCATCACATGTCTCTGTCAATAATGACGGCGGGGGCGGCGCGGCCCCGCTTCCGCACCTACTGCCGAAGTACTGCGAACAAGGAGGAAAAGTGTTGAGGCTTCAAGAAGGGTCCGTCTCCTCCCGCCGAGGAAAGATAGATTGACTAAGTGAGGAGGAGGGAGGGCAAAAAAGAGAAGGAGGAAGAATAGTGACTTGAAGGATTTCCCACATTCCTCTAAATACATTTCCCCGCCTCCTTCCCTGAACGGTGGCACCATGTCCTACGCGCCGAACGTGAACATCTTCCGCGAGCTGCAGGTGCTCCACGACACGGGCTTCCTCACCGGGCTCGTCTCGCCGGAGGAGCACTGGCAACAGGTGAGAAGAGAAAGTGGTGGAGGTCTCCGGGGAGGAAAAAAAGGAATGGGCTTCTGCGTCGGCGAGGGGCAAAGCGATTAAATCGATTAGCGCGGGATCCCCCCCCTCCGCGCGTCCATCCGCGAAAGCGGCCTGAGAGGTCGCCGCCGCTGCCGCCGCTCTTCTGGGATCCGGACCGCGACGGAAATGCACTCACGCCCGAGCGCCTCCAAGCCAAAAAACGAAAGAGGAGGGAGAGGAGATAAGATAAACAGCTTTCTCCTCCTCCTCCTCCTCCGTCGATGTGTTCCGTCTCCTCTCCCTTCTCCCTTTCCCTAATGCACTCTCTTGAGAGGAGGCCGAAAGTGGGTTTCTCCTCCTCCTCCACTTTCTTGTATACCTTTTTTCTTCTTTTCTCCATCTTCTCTCCCTCTCACTCATCTTTTAAGGACAGTGCCCCATCGTACGCGCGCGTCTGTCCTGCGTGTGTCTGTGTGTCATTTAATCGCCTAGTCTCTTTTGCCCCCCCCCCCCCCCCAATTCAATGCATGCCCTGCTCAAGAGAAAAAACACTCGTAATATAAATGAAAATTTCCCGTGATATTCTCTCCTTTCTCTGCTTTACAGTTTGCCGTTACTCGATGTTTCACTGCGGTTTATTGGAGTCGTATAAAAATTTATACGACTGTAAAGCGTAGGGGAAAAGAAGAGCACATGCGGTCGACAGGCAATTTTTTGCCCCGAATTTATCTTGTCCTAAATGACTATTAGCAATTGTGTAAAGGAAGGCACCATAAAAACCCATCGTCTCTAATTGCAGAAGGATTATTCCTGTCTCACTTATTTGTCCATAAGAGACAAAAAGGACAGAAAATATACAAAAGCAATGCGAAACTGAAGAAACTCATTGCTGTTCCGCCCCCGCCTCTCAGTTGCGTCAGGGGCTGTCCTAATGAGCCGGGATCTTCCTCTCTCGTAATGCATGGGTGACAGTTACGCGCACGGCTGACTGCAGGCTCTGATTATGGGCACACACACACATAACGGAAGAAGAAGAGAAAGACAACCGAATGGGCAGGGAGGGGGGAGAGCGGTGCCCAAAAAAAGACGGGGAAGGAAGGAGAGAGCATCGTCGATAAACAACGGACACACACACGGACGATGAGAGTGAGAGTGGGAGGGGGGAGGATTAATGGATTTAGCAGGGGCGGACGGAGACGACGACGACGATCAAAGAAGGGAGGAAGGTCCTTCTCGCTACAGCAATACGTAGCAGTGGAAGCCTGATATCTCGTCTCTAGCTCCGATCCCCTCCTCAGTCGTTAAGGACACATGTACCTACAGGGTGGCAACAGGAGATCGACCGACAGTCTCTGCCAGTCCCTCGACAGCCGGGGACGAAATGTTAATTCCCTCCCTGTGTCGCCGTATAAATTTAGCTGAGTTGCACGTACCGAGTTTCTTTCCCCCTCACTCTCGCCTTTTTTCTAGCAGCGCCATCGTTGCACGGGCTTGGATGGGAAGAGGGAGGGGATAGACAAACAAGAGGAGGAGGAATCAGCGGGAGTAGGGTTTTTTTTTTCGAGCGCATCTTGTTTACACCCAAACGAACTAGCGCACGCTCTATCGCAGCGGTGCCGGGGGGCCCTTGATGATTCCCTTTCAACGGACATGCCTGCGAAAAAAAAAGTCGGCCCGTCCCCCTGGCGGTGGGTAATATATACAAGCAAGCAACCGTCGTTTTCGCTGACGAGTAAACATGCGCCGCTTCACGAAAAAGAAATCCTTGGATATTTTTTTTCGGGCAGGTCCCTGCTGTCAACAAGAAAATCCCTGTCGAAAGTGACTTTGCAACTCTAGTACTGTACTACATCCCCGAAAAAAAGGAAGGGAGGTGCTAAAGAACTACTGGGGCGACACAGACACATCTCCTCCCCTGTATACTACTACTACCCATCGTGTACCAACCGTTTTCTGGCAGGGAGGGAGGGGGAAGGAGAAAAAAACTGTGAAGTCATGTCCTGTCAATATTAGCCTCCCTCCTCCCCAAACGGCCGGGCGGGCACATCCTCCTCTCTCCCCCCTGTTTCCCTTTCTTTCCTTTTCTTTTTTCTCCATCCAATTTGAATGCGAGATGAGCCCCACTACTCCATCCATTCCAGCTGTTCCTCCCCCTGTTTGATCAGCTTCCGGAGCAGCGCGCACCAGGAAACCGAACCGAACTGATCACCCTGACGGAAAATCGCCAAATTCCGGACTAGAGCATTCCCGGAATTTGGCTAACTTTAAAAATACATCACATTCATCTGTATCATGATTTTCCCAACATATATTAAAGTGTAGCACACCTGGACCGTGAAATCACGGGGGGAGGGAAGAAGGGACTTCCTGTGTTTCGCCTTCGTCGGAGGTGCTGGTGCGAAGAAGAGAGGAAAGGGTCCTCCTCCCTTCCCCCCTCCCTAATTTAATTAAGGGAAAATACATGCAGCGGAGCAGGAGGAAGGGAAGGGACGTGAGGGGGAGGGGGATTTTCGTTTAGTCGGCGACGAAAACTCTGCTGGAGCCGAGAGGACTCGAAAGCCGCCGCTGCCGCCTCTTTCTCCTCCCTTCCCTTCTGGAAGATGAAGGAAGGGAAAGTTTTTTTTCACCCACGACGGAAAATCACGCAAAAGTGACAAAAGCAGCGGGAGTTTTCAGCTGGCCCAATCTCCCTTTCCTGAATTTTCAAGGCCCCGCACGCGCGTCTCCCATACTCAGGGGATCTTCAAAAAATATTCCGAAAGTTGGGGAATCCCTCTGTGCTGAGATCGCGTTTCGCAGTCAGAAGCAGGAGGAGCTCCCTGTCCTCCTGCCTCAGAATTAGAATTAGAATATTCACGCCACCCTAAAACCCTCCTCCCCCTTTCTGCCTCAGTCTCATATCCATAAATATTCCCGCGCCCGAAAAGAAAAAGTAGTTCAAGGCTCTTGGGCGAGTGAAAAAAAATCTTGAGAGTCCAACGCGTGCGGCCGTCGTCTCATAAAAAACCCCCCTCCTCCCCTCCTCCACGTCAGGGAAACAAAGTCATGAATATTCCCCGGCAAAAAAAGGAAAGAGGGGGTGAGTGCAAATGCGCTTTTCTCGCCCTCCTCCTTGGATTATTCAGCAGCTTTGCCTCTTCCTCCCCCCCCTTCTCAGTTACGACTGACTGCAGTCGAAAAAGGCGAGGAAAGGGAGAGGGGGAGGGGGTGTAGAAACTCTATCGCCGCTCGTTTCGAGTTAACTGCCTTGGAAAAGGAGTG
>JAAUYB010217296.1_pt1 | contig 10891 bp, 4 predicted proteins | sample 7278071 | NCBI WGS metagenome assembly JAAUYB01 (sample SAMN14350121, study PRJNA611818) | marine sediment metagenome | isolation source: surface marine sediment (1.8m) | place: French Polynesia: Moorea | collected 2018-08 | reverse complement strand
CTTCGGAACAAGGAGGTGACGGTTCCGCCGCATTCGGTTCCTCCCACGCGAACAAACGCCCCCCGCGATCATAAGCACGATTTTGTAACCTCAACGTTTTTTTCCTCACCCGGGTCTGTCCACGGGAGCGCTTGTTCACGCTACTTTTCAGTCCCTCCTCGCGAACAAACGTCCCCCGCGCTCTTAAGCACGGTTTAGTAACTTCAGCGCTTGTTTCCCCACTCAGGTCTATCCAAGGGGCGTTTGTTCACGCTACTTTTCGGTCCCTCCCACGCGAAACCGGGGCGCTTGTTCATGCTACCTTTCGGTTATTTTTTGCCGAGTATGTGGTATAAGTTGGCCTGCCGATCCCCCACGGGTTACCGATTGCGGTTCCCTCATCTTTAGAGGAGTCTTACTCATGAGATTTGCCCTTTTCCTGCTTTTTGTTTCCACCTGGAGCCTTGCCCAGCAACAGGACTTCAGCAATGTCGAGATCGAGACCGTCAAAGTCAGCGACAACATTCATATGCTGGTTGGTCGCGGCGGCAATATCGGTGTGGTTTCCGGCGAAGACGGCGTCTTTATGATCGACGACCAGTTCGCGCCTCTTACCGAAAAGATCAAAAAAGCCGTGAGCGCGATTACCCCCAAGTCCGTTCGCTTCGTGCTCAACACCCATTGGCATTTCGATCACACCGGCGGTAACGAGAATTTCGCCAAGGCCGAAGCCGTGATCGTGGCCCACGAGAATGTGCGCAAGCGCATGAGCAAAGGACAGTTCATGTCTGATTTCAACATGCAGGTCGACCCCGCGCCCAAGATCGCCCTGCCCGTGGTGACCTTTACCAGTGACATGACCTTTCATATGAACGGTGAAGAGATCCACGTCTTCCATGTGCGCCATGCCCACACCGACGGCGACGCCATCGTGCATTTCAAAAACACCAACGCACTGCATATGGGCGACGTCTTTTTTAACGGCTCCTATCCCTATATCGACGTGGGTTCCGGCGGCAGTGTCGCCGGCGCAATCAAAGCCATTGACAAAGTTTTGGGTATGATCGATGACAACACCAAGATCATTCCCGGCCACGGTCCCCTGTCCAACAAGTCGGAATTGCAAATGACGCGGGATATGTTGGCGGGCATCCATGAGGCCGTCAAGAAGATGGTGGATGCGGGCAAGAGCCTGGAAGAGGTTCAAGCCGCCAAACCCACCGCGCCCTGGGACGAGAAATGGGGCAAGGGTTTCATTAACGGCGACCGGATCGCGGGGATTGTGTTCAACAGCATCAAAAACAAGTAATTCGATGATTGAAGCCGGCGGATCGTGCGCGTTCGCCCGATCCGAACCTCCGGTCGCGGCTTATATGTGTTAACCAGCGGTGATTAGTGGTAAAACCCTCCCTGTACCCCCAACTCACGGCCAGGAGGCTGAGATGCTTGAATTGAGACCGTCTTGTGAGCATTGCAACAGGCCGTTGCCGCCGGAAACCACTCGGGCCATGATCTGCTCCTTTGAATGCACCTTCTGCAGGGATTGCGTCACCGAACTCGAAAACGTCTGCCCCAATTGCGGCGGCGGGTTTACGCCCCGACCCGTTCGACCCGCCGTCAATCGCCGGAACGAGAATTACCTGGGAAAATATCCCGGTGGAACGCGCGTGGTGCACAAACCGGTAGATATGGAAGCCCACGGTCGCTTTGCCGCTGGCATCAAGCTGATTTCCCCAGAGAAACGCTAGCTCCGCTTACTCATGGATTCTTCAGCCCGTCGGCCGGTAACTGGATGATGAAGCGCGTGCCCCCGGTATATGACGAATCTATCTTCAAATGCCCGCCGTGTAACACCACGTAGCGGCGAGCAATCACCAGCCCCAGCCCCGTCCCCTGGTCCTTCGTGCTGAAATAGGCTTCGAATACCCTGTGCTTTTCTTCTTCAGGAATCCCGGGCCCCGTGTCCTCCAGCCAGATGTTCACCCAATCCTCATCGCGGAAGGAGCGCACGCGCAGAGTGCCCGACTCCTCCATGGCCTGGATGGCGTTGACCACCAGGTTGTGCAGTGAACGGCGCAGCAGGCGCTCGTCCGCGAAGATCAGGTCACCGGAATCCAGGAAGGTCTCGATCTTCAGATCCGTCAGCGTCTTGCGGTAAGGGTCCAGAATACCGTTCAGCAGGGCGTCCAGGTCGGTCGGCGTTTTCTCCAGTTCCACCGGCCGGGCGTAGTCGCCGAACTCCGTGGCCGTTTTCTTGAGATGCGTCACCTGTTCGCGTATTTCCGTAACGGCCTCTTCCAGGGCCTGACCGAAATCCGGGTGGTCATCGTGATACAGGCGCAACACGTGGTCCAGTTCCAGTTGGATCGGCGTCAAGGGGTTTTTGATCTCGTGCGCCACCCGGCGCGCCATTTCGGACCAGGCCTTGAAGCGGTTTGCGGCCAGGGCGTCGGTGATATCTTCCAAGGCCACAATGGCGTGCAGGTCGCCGGCGCGGGTGGACGGCACCATGATCAGGCGGGCCATCACGTCGTGTTGTTCGCCCTGGTCCATCACGCTCCAGCCCGCCTCGGCATCCTGGCCGTGCTGGAAGGCCGTCTCCAGCGGATGCGCATCCTCGATTTCCTCGACCAGCGTGGCCAGGCTGTCCGGCACCACCTGGCGTTTCAGCAACTCCAGGGCGCGGGCGTTTTGCAAGATCACGCGTCCTTCTTCATCCAAGCCCAACAGGCCGCTGCTCATGGATTTCAGGGTTTCGTCCAACAGCTGTAACTGTTGTTCCAGCTTCATTTGGCCCGCCTGGATGCGTTCCTGCATGGTGTTGAAGGCATCCACCATCTGCTGGAGTTCGTCCTGTCTATCCAATGGAATGGGTTGGTACTGCTTACCCCTGGCGACGCGTGAAGCGCGGCGGGTAATGGCCGAAACCGGTTCCAGGAAGTAGCGCGCCAGTACCCTGGCCAGTAACCCCATCAGGAACATCAGGCCCAACAGCAGGGTAATGGTGAATTCGATACGCTCCAACCAGCGAATGTTTTGCGTGCGCGAAAAGGGGATCATTGTCATGGCCAAAACGCCCTGGCGGTTATTGTCCAGTTCGAAGGGGGTGTAGGTAATGGCCAGGCCGGTGTCGCTGGGCTCGTGGTGATAAGCGGCGCGTTCCAGGATGAGACGCCGGGCCAGCTCATAGGGCAGGCGTCGATACATGAGCCCCTCGCGAAAGACCTCCGGCTGGCTGGTGCGCACCATGGAGCCGTGTTCGTAGAGCGTCAGATCCTCACCCAGCAGGCGGGCGTATTTTTGCAGGCGCAGGTCGCGCGATGAGAAGCCGCGATCGTCGGTCATGATCAAGTCGCGCAGCAGGTTCTTGACGGCCAGGATTTGGGTGCGCGCCATGTCCTGTTGCGCCCGCTCCTGATTGCCTCGGATGGAGGTCAACAGGAAGTAACCCAGCAAGGAGGTGGGCAGGACGCTGCTGACGAAGATGAACCCCGCCAGTTTAACCCCGAACGATCGGTTCCAGCGCGCCAAAAGTCCGCGCCCCGGTCGCTGGGCCAGGCTGATGACCTTCACCATGAGGAAGATGACCAGGAACAAGGCCAGGTAGCGAATGAAGATCATCTTCAGGGGCGTGGCCTTGTGGGTGATGCGGTAGATATAGTTGCGGTCGCGGAAGAAGAACACGGTATTACGGCCTTCCACACGCCAGAACCAGGGCGTTTGGGTGATGTTTTCCCGATCCTCCGCCGTAAGGGGGTTGGGGGTTCGTTGGTTATACAGCGGGGTGGCGTCGTGTTGAAAGACGTCCACGATATAAGCCAGGTAGGGCATGGGCTTCACGCCGCGCTGGTTCTCCAGGAAGCGCAGGTTGCGGATCAGCGACAGGTTGTGGAAGTCGTTGCCTAACACGGCCAGGAAGTGGTAATCGCCGAAAGGGGTGGTGATGGTGCGGCGGAAGGTAAGCCACTCGGGACCGGCCGTGCTGATGCGGTTTTCCGCGCCAAGCGGGATACCTTCCTGGAGACTGATCTGGCGGCTGATCTCACTGATCTGGGTTCCGCCCGGCCGCGTGAGCCTGAGCGCGAAGTCGATCTCGTCCTGGAACAGGCCGCAACGCCGGGCGAACATCTCCATCATGTGGGGATGCGCGGTCTCGCACAGGTCGGTTTCCAGTTCCGGCAGGCGTTGGATGATGCGGCCCATGCGGAAGTAGTTGCGTTCAACCAGCAGCGTGATCTCGTCCAGGACCTGATTGCGGATATAGGTCACTTCCTCCTGCTGCTCCTGGCGGACCAGGTTGGGATAGAAGACCAGCACGATCAACCCTGCCTTCAGGGTAACGGGCAACTGGAAGTCGCGCAGGACCCAAATCAAGGCCATGGTAACGGCGGCCGGCCATTGCTGGGGAAACAGCAACACCGCAATGGGCAGGGCGATGCCCAGCGTGGGTAATTTGTAGATCAGGTGCACGGCGGGGACGCTGTTGAAGAGGATGATCATAAAGGCGAACAGCAGCAGGAAAGCCAGGAACTCCAGACAGGTTCCGGGTGATAAAAAAGCGTCCAAGGGATGCACGAAACTGAAGCTGTTGGCCGATTGCAGGTAACCGGGCACGAACAGGGCAAGGAAGAGGACCAGCACGAACAATACGTGGGAAACGATCGCAATGCGCGGCAGGTAATGGCAAAGGGTCTGTAGGGTCAGCATGACCAGGCTGACCGTTAGAAAGAAGTGGAAGGGCGAGGACAATAAGCCGCCAAGGTGACCGTTGCCGAAGACATAGGAAGCAAAGGTGGTCAAGCTGTCCAAGGATTCCGTGCGGGGAAAAGCCAGGATCGCCAGGTAAATGAGGTAACTGACCAGCACCTGTCCGGCCGTCAGGTCGCGACGCAGAAAGATGAAACCGCCCAGGAAGAGAAACGCGCCCAGGAAGGCCGCCGTGTCCAACAAGACCGATTGGTGCAGTTCGGGGATGAAGCGCAGTTCGAAGGGCGGTTCGGGCAGGCCCAATGAGAGCGATAATTCGGCAAGGAAGACGGAACGATGCCGCTCGGTCAATACCGTGCCGTAGTCCCGGTAGACGGGATAAGCGTTCCCCAGCCAACCGGCCCCGCGTTCGCTCTCGTGATTGGAGTGAAACAGCAGTTCCAGGCAGAGGAACCCGCGCGGGGCGCTTTCGTTGGGAAGCGGAGCCAGGAAGACAAAATACAGGCGACCGTCGCGCCAAACCAACTCGGGCCGATTGGGTAAGACCTCGCGATAGGTGTCGGAGAACCAGTTGCCGGTCCAGGTAACGGGTTGCTGGTTCAGGTTGAAGAGCGTGAGCGAGGCATGGGGCGGCAGATCGAGATCGGACAACAGGTTGGCCGCTTCCGGGTTGCCCAAACGAGGGTTGCGGCTGTCCAAAACGCGAAAGATGCGGGTGAGGTGCTCCTCGGTCAGGTACTGCCGCCAGTCGCCGTCTTGGGAGAAGGGGTCAAGATCCAATTCCTGGGGAAGCGGGGCGGGGCTGACGCGTTGGGTGAGGGAAAGCAGCGCCGGCAGCAGCGACAAAAGCACCGCCAAAACCCAATTTTGCAACGGCCAATCTGCCCTGGCCGTGAAGGCAAACGCCAGGGCAATTAGGGGCACCAGAAAGGAGACGATGGGATGGGGAAAACAGACACCCGCCAGGGCAAGACCGAGCACCACCGCGAACTGCATTACTGAAGATCCTGCAAGACCCAGCGGCTGATAACCATGCGGCCGTCGATGATCTTGAAATGGAAGGCAAAGGTGGCGTCGTATTGACGACCGTCGCGCCGATCGATGAGCACGGACTCCAGGTAGATTTCCAGCCAGGCGTAGTTGGTATCGCTCTGGGAATTGCTGACCTCGATGCTCTGGATCTGGAAGCGTTGCTGCAATTTATCGAAAGCGAACAATACCTTCTGGCGATCCAGGTTGCCGCGATCGTAGAGCAGCGGATTCATATCGGTATGGACCCGGAGCCGCCTGTCCAGCAGGTCGGCCAGCCCGGCGCGATCATTGTCCAGAAAGATTTCCCTCAAGCCGGGCAGCGCCGTGTTGGGGGTGGATTGTAAGAGGAGCAGGATGCACAGGATCATATCGCCGTTGCCGCCTCGCTAAGGCTGTCTTCCCGACCATGTTAGCCGGGGGCGGGTGAATTGGCAATGTCTTTACCGTCACGTAGCGAAACGTAGCGTGAAGATGCCGGACCTCGGCATGACCTGAAGAAGGTACGCTGACCCAAGGAGTTCACTTGACCTTGGAACGATTCCGGGTCCGGTATCTTCGCGCAGGAGGGACCGTGACTCAACGCAAGTAATGGTTGGAAGCCCGGAGGTAAACCGTAGCGTGAAGATGCCGGACCTCGGCATGACCTGAAGAAGGTACGCTGACCCGAGGAGTTCACCAGACTTTGGAACGATTCCGGGTCCGGTATCTTCGCGCAGGAGGGACCGTGACTCAACGCAAGTAATGGTTGGAAGTTCGAAGGCAGGAAACTTGGGATGGGAATTGGGTGGGATTCCCTTCGGAAGGTAGGTTGTGCTTTTCGACTATCTTGGGTTCCTTCGGCACGAAGAAACCCGACCCTTGATATCATCATGGATTAATCACTTCGTATGTACCTGACTCCTTCTTGGGTCTGGTTACGGTCGGGCTTCTTCACGCTACTTTTAAGGAGTCGGGCATGTGCCTCCCGGGGTGATGGTTCCGGTGGTGGATACGGTTGCGGTACCGCCGTTGTTGTCGGCCTGCAATGCGGCTACCGAGGCTTGCGGTATGGACAGGGTTGCCGTATCGAACTGTTCCAGAATGAAGTTGGCTAACGCCGAGGTCAGGGGCGCGTTGCCGGAGGCGTCCAGGCACAGGCTTGCGTTGCTGTCGGTAAAGGCGCGAACGGCCGTATCCGAGGTGGAGGTGATGTCGTTTCCGCTCAGGGTAACGCTCACGGAGCCGCCGCTGTTGGTGGTATCGACGGATCGAACCAGTACTCCCTCGGCGTCCACGCCGATAGTGCTGTCGCTGACGGTGACGCGAAGATCGAAGACCGCGTTCATGGCCGCGCCGTCACCCTCCGCGCTGATTCCCACCGAGCCCGCTGAAGCCGAGCTAATGCCCAGGTTGGTCAGGCTGCCCCGGACATCCTCGCCCTCATTCACAAGCAGGGCAACGCCCGTGTCCGAGAAACCGTCGATGTTCAAATTGCTGATGGAGAAACGGACCGAGCCGGGGCCGTCGATACTTACCGGAATGGTTCCGCCGCTGAGGGTTCCGCCGGAGCCGTCGGTCGTCCCCAGACCCGTGATGGTGAAGACGCCGGTCGTACCGGTATTGGATAGCCCCACGTCACCGCCGTCGGTGCTGTTGACCGTTTGTAGGGTGACGCCCGCCGCGCCGATCGTCGTATCGAAGATTTGTACGGGCGGACCCTGTTGGGTATCGATGGTGTTGGTTCCAGTAGCGGTAAGGGTGCCCGTGCCGCCGGACAGGAGCCCGAAACCGGTGGTGGTGTCGATGTCCAGCCCTCCGCTGAAGTCCAGCGTGGCGGGCGCGGCGCCCCCGAAATTGACCGCCGTGCCGGTCCCGGTATTCAGGGTGACGCTGCCGTTGAAGCTGAAACTGCCCTCCGATGCCGTACTCACATCGATGCCGTCGTCGTCATTGCCGCTTACGGTTACCGAGCCGTTGAAGGTATAGATGCCGTCCGCGTTCTCCATCTGGATGCCGGAGCCGGCGCTTGCGGTCAGCACGGAACCGACCTCGAATGTAGCCGTGCTCGCATCGCCCAAATCGGCAAGGACCAGTTCCTCGGTGCTGCTTTGATCAAGGGTCCCCGCGAAATCCAGGGTCACGGTGTTGCTGAGCAGGCCCAAAACCTCGCCTTCCACATTCTCGATTGTGCCGCCGTCGATATCGATCGTGCCGCTCGAAGCGGCAATCCCCAAGCCGACCTGGGTACCGGGTCCGGCATCGATATCCAGTTGCGTGATTGAGGCGGTACCCAGAATATCGGTAATGTCGAAGATCGCCCCGCCGACGCCGACCGTATCGATATCCACACCCGCAAAGGTGAGATCGTTGTGGATGTCGAAGATGAACAGCCCGGCGAAATCGGCGTTGTCGATATCCACCGCGCCCTGAAAATCGGTAGAACCGCCGGGCGTGCCGCTGTTTTCGCCGTTCAACTCGATCCCGGCATCCAGGACGGTATCGATGGTGACCGTATCCTGGAACACAACGGTTCCTTCGGCGCCGCGAATATCGATGCCGTCGTCACCGCCGTCGGTGACGGTCACCGGCATCTCGAAGGTGACCGTACCGGTGGCCGTATCTATATTGATGCCGTCATCGCCGATCAAGCTCACATCCACCAGCCCGCCGAAAGTAGCATCGATATCGGTATCGAAAAGCAAGACCCCGTCACCGAGCATATCCGTGATGGTAACATCCTCGGTTACGTTGAAGGCGCCCCCGGTAACAGTATCCACCACAATCCCGGCGTTACAACTGGTGACCGTCACGCTTTCCAAGGTGACGCCGGCGGCGCCGATGGTTATGTCATCAAGCACGAAACCCTCGCCGAAGAAATTGTCGATGGTATTGCCGGTCCCGGTAATGGAGACCGTGCCCCCGTCAAAAGCCAGGAAGCCGAGACCGTCGGGCGTGTTCACCTGGATGCCGTTGAAATCGAAGGTCGAGCCGAAGTTACCGGCCAGGACTATTGAATCGAACATGTCGTTGACGATCAGGTTGTCGATGGTCGCATTCACCAGGCAGGTATCGAAGATCAAGCCGCCGAATCCGGTGGGCAGCCCCGGCCCGTTGACGGTGATATCGGTCAGGGTCAGGTCGCCGGTCTGCCCCAGGAAGACCAGGCCGTCGCTGATATCGTTTTGAACTTCCACGATGATATCGCTGATCTCGGTCGTTCCGCCGGCGCGCTTGAAGACCTTGCGCGTCTTCTCGGTTCCGCGTTGCTCGCTGTAGGAAACCCGCCGCTTCATGGGCACCATGGCGCCGTCACTCGCGAAGATCCCGGCCGATGCCTGGGGCTCCAACTGGAGGCCGGTCACCAGGTTGTCGTCGTCCAGGGTCACCACATCGCCGGCGAGGTTGGTCAGTCGGGGCCGTGCGCCGGCAGCGATGATGGTGATGGCCGCGCCCGGTCCCATGCCGTCTACATCCACCGCCAGTCCCGCTTGTTCGCCGATCAGTTCCCCCCCGGCGGTCAACGTAATACCCGCATCCTGGCCGTTGGTCGTGCCGTCGCCCGCAAAGACGAAGACGGTGTGACCCGTCAGGGCCGCCGCCTCGGCATCGGCGAGCGTGTTGAAGGGATCGGCTTGGGACCCGTCCTCGGTGCCGGAGGCGTTGGTATTGTCGGTGAACCACACCACCTTCTCATAGGTGAAGGTAACGACCGCCGTATCCATGCCCATCAGGTCGTCCTCGATATCGTAGGTGAAGGTATCGGTGCCGCCCAGGGTCGGCGCGGTCATGGCGCCCGGGCCCGGCGTGGTGTAGGTGAAGCTGCCGTCGGCATTGACCGTGATCGAGCCGCCCTGGTCGGTGGCGAAGGTACCCGTATCGGCCGTAATGGTTCCGTCATCGGTGTCGTTGGCCAGCAGCCCTAAACTTGCCGGAACGGAAACCGTGGTGTGGCCGTAGACGGCATAGCTGTCGTCCATGGCCATGGGCAACGGACTGACCGTGATGGTGACCGTGGCGACATCGGAAACGCCGCCCAGGTCATCGGTGACCGTGTACTGGAAACTGGTGGCACCGGTAAACGCGCCCGGATCATAGAAGACGGTGCCGTCAGCATTGACCACGGTGCTGCCCTCGCCGCCGCCCACATCCGTGGTGATGATGACCGAGGCCGGATCGATGGTTCCGTCTGAATCCGTATCACCCGTCAGCACGGAGATCGTGGTGGTCGTGCCCTCGGACAAGGCGACCGCTTCGTCATCCGCAACCGGCGGATCGTTGATGAAGACGAACACCGTGGCGCTGTTGGAGGTCGCGCCGTCGTTATCATCCACGGTATAGGTGAAACTGTCCGCGCCGATATTGCCCGTGCCGGCGGTGTAGCGTACCGAACCGCCGCCGATCGCGGCCGTGGTTCCCAGCGCGCCGTCGGCCGGAACCACCGAGCCGGTATCGATCGTACCGTCCGAATCGCTGTCATTACCGGTGACATCGATATCGGCGAAGCTGTCCTTCTGAACGATGAAGGGACTGAGCAGCGAACCGTCATCGGCCGCCGTGGGCGCCGCGTTGGGGTTGATGGTCAGGCTGACCGTGGCCGGCGCGGAATCCACGCTGCCGTCATTGGCCGTGTAGGTGAAGCTGTCGGGCAACGTATTAATGCCGTTGTGCGTATAGGTCACCTCGGCCGTGGTAGCGCCCGTGGAAACAACAGCGCCCAAACTACCGGATGACGGGCCGGTCTCGATGGCGAAGGTAAGATTCTCCACATCCACATCGGCGCCGGAGAGGGTAATCACCATGCTGTCGTTTTGATCCACCGTTTCGGCAACCGCATCGGCCGTGGGTGCGTCATTGACGCCGTTGACCGTGACCGTAACCGTCGCGCTGTCGGTGTCGCCGTCAGCGTCCTCGGCCGTATAGTTAAAGGTGTCGGTCGTGGATTCACCTTCGTCCAGCGCCTGGAAGGCGGCCACGCCCGCGGGATCGAAGTTGAAGGTTCCGTTACCGTTATCACCGATCGCGGCGCCTGCCGTGCTGGTTGCGTCCACGGATAGAACGGCAAGGCCGCCGTCCGGGGCCATATCGTTGTTCAGCACATCGCCGCTGTCCGCCGCACTGTCCTCATTCGTGCTGAAACCGTCGGCGGCGGCCATAACCGGGTCATCGAGGCCGGTGACCGTAACGGTGACAGTTG
>JAAUYB010065444.1_pt1 | contig 10891 bp, 6 predicted proteins | sample 7278071 | NCBI WGS metagenome assembly JAAUYB01 (sample SAMN14350121, study PRJNA611818) | marine sediment metagenome | isolation source: surface marine sediment (1.8m) | place: French Polynesia: Moorea | collected 2018-08 | reverse complement strand
GGGCTCTATGTTTTGGTGGGTGGGGGTGTGTGCGGGCTGGGTGCTGTTGGGGGCGGGGTATTGCGGGGGGTGGCCGGCGGGCTCGCGGGCTCGGGCTCAGCCCGCATCCATCCCTAAATTTAATTAAAATTTCAAAATCAAAAGTGAAATTGATTTTCCTCTTCCTGGAGCCGATCACGATCTCCGCCTCCGCGATGTCCCCCAACCCGGTCTGGCGTCAGAAGACTATGTCGGGATTCCTGCAGGAGGTGTGGCTCATGTATGATACAAGGGCGTTTCCGCGGAAGAGGCCAACGAGGTCCTGGCTGTGGACGAAGGGCGATTCGAGCCAAACGCTGAGTCGGGCAACGCCCTCGGCGCTGGAGTCTACGTCTACGAGTGAGTCCTTTTGACTAAAGGGATCGTTAGAAAGGCTTACAGACCGCGAGAAAAAGGGTTTTGGAACTAATCCTTCCAAACAAACAGTAATTTTGAAGAAAAAATAATGTACTTTTTTATATTTTTGTACAGCCAGTCAAGAATCGATACATTCAGGTTTTGTAAAAAAATCTTATTTTTGGTGCCCAAAAATGTATATTTTAGTACCACTGTGGTATCAAGTATTCTTACAGGCCTTAACCGGCTCAGGAAAGGTCACACAAGTAATTAGAATAATAATCTATGTAGGTTCACCACAAAAATATTTCTACTAACAAAGGAGTAGTGAAAAAATCCTCTTTCTATGTCGGAACGCCTTTCTGACGATCTCTGTAGAATCAGTGTCTCCTTCCTTCCCCGGACATAAGAGATTCCCACAAAGATACTAACTACTGTACATGTTGCATAGCAATGATAGTACGAACCCCCTCACACATAGAGTCCGTCTGTTCGCAGCACGATCGAGGATGCCCGCGCTGGCGGCAAGCCAGTGGTGTTCCGCCTGCTGGTGTACCCGGGGGAGACGGCAGAGGTCGAGCGCACGGAGGAGCTCAAGACCTGGAACCGGGATAACGGGTCCGCGCGCCTGGCACAGGACTCGGGACTGGCCAAAGACAAGGGGGAGCTGTTCTGCGTCAAGAGTCCTGCGCAGGCCAGGATCCTGGGGGTGGTCAGGGGGTGGAGCAGGCTGAGCGACGGAGCCAAGGAGGAGACCGCCAACTGCTGCTCTCAGCGCAGGTAAGGCCCGCCTTGGGGAGGGCAACCGAATTAATCAATGAATACTTTCGTAACTGAAATGCAAGCAAACGCTATAGAAGGGAAGTTCTCGCTAAATTCGTTTGTGTGCAAACTCGGTTCCTTTCAGTCCCCACACCCTGACCAAAGAGGAGGAGGAGGAGGATCTCGAGGAGTTCGTGGAGGACCTGGGCCTCAAGTACCACAGGATGAAGGCTGCCAACGAATGGTTCATGAAGGTACAGTCAGGCCTCGTTAACAGAGACCTATTCAACAGTCGGGCTACAGGGTGTAGTACCGCCGTTTCCCTCTTTTCGCAGGACTTGAACTACCCAAACCGAGTCTACCTCGACTACCGAGGGAGCGTCGACCGCGAGTTCGAATCCTACTGGACCCGGTCGCGCGACAACTGCCTGGAGAACATGAGGAGCGGCCGTCTGCTGGCCATGGACGAAGGCGGGGCGCTGACGACCGTGGACGCCTGGGCGGGCGGCGACGGCGGCGAAGGCGATCGCGGACACAAGTGGACGCTGCTGTGGAACGGGGCGCTGTTCAACAAGAGGTTCCGCAGGCTGGTCAACATTCCCCAAGTCGAACAGGTCCACACTTTTAATTTCCCCCCATTGAAAGAATATTCACAAACTCTTTAACTTTTTTTCGTCAGAACACTTGGAACGGAAAAAGCTTCGTCCGGTTCGAGCGCGTGGACTTCCTAGACCCGGAGGAAGAGTCGGAGTCAGAGGGCGACAACGAGGAAGAGTGGGAGGAGGAAGAGTCGGAGTATGAGGAGGACGTCGAAGTCGACGACTTCTACTGCTACAGTTATGCGAGCAACGGTTTCTAGTGACGGTTTTCTCTGAAGCTACAAGCTGGATGGCAAGTGTGTAAGGTTTTGTACGATACAAAAAACTGTGTTTGCTACCTTTTTTTAAATTTCTTTTCTCATTCCCTTGTCCGCTATCCCTATTTCGTTTATGTGTACCGGTGCTTGTTTACTTAAATGTGGCGTTTTCAAAGTAATATCGCTCATTTGTACTTATGTCGTAAAAATACAAGTTTCGTTGACTCACCGAACACGACGAATACGGCGGGGACGTGCAGCTGGTCGATCTCGTTGCACTTGCGGAAGTGGTCCTGGAGGCCGTGGGACGGGGAGGCGATCTCGTAAATCTGGGAAAAAAAAGATTGTTTCGATATTGAATTTTTTTGGGAATACTGTACCGATAACTATGAATGATATTGATACCTGAATGCCCAGCCTGGGCGTATAGCAGCAGAGGAAGACGAGGATGATGCAGAGGAGGATCCCGGTTGACTTCTCCCTGCGGCTCTGGAACTTCTTCTCGGAGTGGCTCCTGTGGCCGTTCTGCTGCTGCGAACTGTTCCCGGCGGTGGAGGACAGTCGGCGGGCGGAGGGCGGGCAGACGGAGAGGCCGCGGACGGTTGCGCTGCTCTGGGATCTTTAGAGAGATAGAAGAGCAATTATAATTAGATTAGTATTTTTGAAAGTTACACACGCTTTTGAGTCACACCTGGGCATCGAGATCCCCCCGCCGGCCGAGAGGTTTCCGCTCAGGGACCTCCTCAGCGGTCCTCCGCCTCCGCGGCGGGGAGGAGACGAAGAGGAGAGGCTGGATATTGCAAAGGAAATAGCATTCATAGCGTCTTGGGCCTCTTGGCCTTCTCGCCTTCACATCCCAATTGTCACGCATTGGCTCCTTCTTGTTGCACGCGCGACGCGAAAAGTGCATTTCCGAGGGGGATCCGGTCCAAGCGTATACGTACAGTACAGGCGGGTGTCAATTTGCGCCTTCGCAAAAGGGGAATTCTCTCTGGGACGGAGAGGAAGTGTGAGAGTGACTGGAGAGAACTCAGAGTATAAGCTTGCAACTAACAGTGCTCGAAATAAGATCCAATAAAGTGAACAATGATACTCACAAAAGAGGTTTTTTTCAAGGGCTATCGCTTCTTCCCTTCACCATCTACCTATAACGTCAGTAGCAAAAAAATGCGAAATACAAGACACATTTCTCATAAAACCTTTTCTACTTGTGCCAAGCCCCCTCCCTTTGATCTGAACCATAAAGTGCTCTAACTTGTGAGGAACCCCGCAAGAATAGAAAGTTCAATCCTTTTCCCCTTCCCTCCCTCGGGATATGGGGTGGAATTGAGGCCTCATTCGCCGCGACGAAGTTTTCTCTAGGAAAAGTCGAGAAAAGGCGAAGGAGGCCTTTTGGGGTCTTGAGGGGGGGGGAGGAGAGAAAGGAAAGATTCCCGAGAAATGGACGGGCGGAAAGTGCTTGGAGAAGAGTGAACGTCGCTCAATCCCCCCCGAGTTGAGCAAAAGTCCTGGGTTCAAGCTCAGAAGGTCGGTCCAATCTGACTTTTGGAGGGATTCTTTCGGTGTCGGAGGAAGCTCGATCCTTGAAATGTTTTTTGGCTTGCTGCTCTGTAATGCAGCACCGCGTAACCAACCCATTTTCCTTAAGCTTTTTCGCTTACAAAGAATTTTCTCTTCTCTAAAATCGCCGACTTTGAAGTTGAACCGGAGTAAAGACCGTAAAGTGCGAAAATTCCCCTTACCCTCCGTTTCTCGTCCGCGGAGACAGGAGGTGCTCCTGCTCAGGTTCCTGGAGCTGCTGCTGTTGCTGCTGCTGTTGCTGCTGCTGCTTTAGTCGCTGCTGGTCCGTCGTGGTTCCCTGCGTTTTGCCGGTCTTCTTCTCGACGCTATTGACCACAAATGCGTAGCTGTGGCTCCTCTGAAAATGGGCCAAAGAATTTTTTTTGTCTTTTTCATCGACGCATCAAATGTTTTTCTGGGTTGTTGGCACCTGATACGCTGACAGCTCCTTGTTACTTCCAGAAGGATACCATTGCTGCTGCTCCTGCTGCTGCTGTCTCTTCCTCGACTTTGTTTTGGCCTGCGCCCCCGCCGGCGCGGCAGAGACCGCGGCCGCCGATGACGAGAAGGACGAGTTGGACTGCATGGGGCGGAGGAAGGAGGACCCTCCGCCCCCGCCTCCCTCTCGCCTCCCTCCGCCTCCCCCGCCGCCCCCAACGACCGTCTTGGTGGTGGCGTTGGAGCTGCGGCCGAAATGTCTGAAAGATACGGAGAAAGAAGATGCAATCAAGTTGGCCAAGGTCGTCATTGTTGACACAGTACAAACTATTGCCATATTGGATTATTTACCTCTGGTTGAGCTGGGCCGATTTCCTAACGAAGAAAACAAAAAAAAATCTATAATACTGCAGTCACAACTTTAGGATTCCCTAGCTTGAGTGAGCATACCTGATCTTTGCGTAGATGTTGTAGTTGAGTAGTGAAAGGGCGAGGAGAGGGAGGACTCCGATGACGGCGCACTCGTAGTAGCTGTTGAAGATCACGTAGCCGGCGTCCTCGTTCAGGGCCGTAGTCCTGGAAGAAATTTCCTCGTTTTTTCAAACATTATTACATCAGGTATTTCAAAAGCATACCAGTACTGCGGGACGGTGGCTGCCGACCCGTTCAGGCCGCCCTCCTCCTCGACGTAGATTATTTCGAATTCCAGAAACTTGGAGATGTTGACCTTTAAAGAGAATGGCGTAGTAAAAAAACCCAAGCCTTTTCATCATTCCTTCGTTCGTCCTTACGAGCATTTTCTTATTTGATTTGATTGCCCCAACCGTTTGCCAAATTGGATGAAGGGCCCAAAAGTTCCCTTTGTGACCGCGGTCAAGCATTATCATGGGACGGCATTCTCATTCACTCCATAGCTCGGGAAAGTTCTACGGTTCTATTTTGACGCTTCAGGAACTCAAGAAGGAGGACAGAAATCAACTTTTACTTTTCTATCCTCCGTTAGTGCTTTCTAAAGTGAGATCTTGTTTTTACTCTCCCTGAGTCAAGGGGGAGGGGGAAAGAAAGAAGTACTACCACCACCAAAAGGGGGAAAGAAAGGGGTCCTTTTGGGTCGCCTCGTTACGGTGGCTGGTTGCCTGCCAGGCCGGTCGAGCCCCTCTTCGTTCCTCAGCGCAAAGAAAAGGAAGGGCGGACGGCCGCCAAGCCACAACAAAGGAGAAACGGAAGGAAGCAAGGCCTTTTGAAAAAGTTTGGTTCGAAGACCATTCTGGTCCTGTTGGTCAAGCATGTCCGTACATTCCTTGCGAATTATTTGAATATTTTTACCCTTTTTCATTTCCCCATTCACAACATATAGGTGTACCAAACACTTTCTTCGTAAGTATCCGGAAAAATCTCACCATGACGGAGAGGAGCAGCACGAGCATCAGGTAGAACGCCGGGCTTGGCTTGTACTTGAGCGGGTGGCAGATGGCGTGGTACCGCTCTGCGGCCACCGCCACCACCATGTAGACGCAGGCGGTGGAGACCACGTTCTTGGCGGGGTGCCACAGGTGGGGGAAGGAGAGGCGGTACCAGGTCGGCTCGGGGTTGCCTGATTCGAGGAGGAACAAAATTATTTCAATAAAAGGGCTTCCTTTCCTCTGCTGGAAGCCCATTTCCCTTGTATTATTTGAGATTGCGCTTTTTTGGCTTTCATAGATCAAGAAAAGGAAGAAACCTGGGAACAAAATGCTGCAGCGACACAAAGCATAGCTGCTATTTCTTGCGGCATTTCTCCCATGCAATAATACGGCGCATATACAGCAAGCATGGAGGAAGAGAAAGAACAGGGGGGGCAAAGAGAAAGAGAAGAGCCCCATTTTGCGGTCTTGTTTACTCAAGTCAAGACTACTGTGTATGTGGGGTCGGGTATACACGATAACGGAGAGAGCCAGGAGGCTTGGCATTGGTAAGAAGAGCGCCAGAGTACAGTGCGCAGTACTGTACATGGTTTCTTGGCCTTTCGTCGAATGCAGTACGCAATATCGCTCAAAAGCAAAATCCGCCTCCGCTTTCTTGCTCACCCATCCCTGAGAGGTAGGCGGAGTCCATGAGGGAGAACAGCAGCTGGAGCGTATCCACGGAGACCTAGAGAAAAAGGTCAAATCAAATATACTCTACTGAAATGTCCTCTCGAATTTCCTCACCAATCCAATCAGGAGCTTGTTGAACGACGAGTTTGAGGAGCTTCCCCCTCCTCCCCCTCCCCCTCCTCCTCCGCTGTCAAAGGTCCTGAGTACGACGACGGTGAGGGAGTTGCCCAGGAGGCCGATCGAGCACACTAGAGCCAGGGCGACGCCCTCGATCCTAGAAATGGCAAAAAGGGTTTTTTTTTCTCTTCGCACACAGGGACCCAGGGAAACCCTAGTTTTTTCATCCGCGAGGCCGCACTTTTTCGCAAGTACTGGCTAGCTGTATCAGGTTGCCCTTTCGTGAATTTGATTAGGACGTAATCAGACATGACGGGGGCTTTTATCTTTGGAGGATCAAGGATGCAGAGCCCTGTAGTGCTGCGTCTTGAAGTCAAGACCGGTCGTCGTCACTTACCAGTATCGGGTTCCGTCCAGGAGTGGCATGATGTCCTCCAGCCTCTCGTGGCAGGCGGCCGAGTAGGGATCTGACAAAAAAAAGTCTTGTTTTTGACTCTGCTCAAAGTTTGGCGAATTCTCCGTTACCTGGATGAGTGGTGTCGTGCTCCATCTCCTCGCCCTGCGGAGAGAGAAAAAGAACACAAGTGGTTTGTTGATCGGAATTCTTGGTTCAGAAATAGGCCCACTACAGATGGCAAGCATTGGTTTTGCGAAAAAGTATTTTTGGGCTTTTTCGTTTCCTTGGACGAACGAACACACTGTCACATGTACGCCATTTCGTATGACATCCACTGTAGATTAAAAAATCTAAAAACAAAAAAAAACAAAAAAAGAAATTCGGTGAAGAGTGTATGAAATTGCCTAGAATCGATAAACAAAATAAATATATTAAACCTGTGATCGATAGTCAACCAATCAGGATTTAATAAAACCGGACAAACAAATGGTAGAGCGGAAATCAAATGCCATCCTTCCTGCATCTGTATGCTGTATTACGTACGTCTCTTGTTTGAGAGCGGGACAGAATAAGTGTTATCACCCCCAAAATGGGACCTCAAAACCCCAAAACTCACTTTCTTCATATTTCAAAGCTACGCAGCAAAAAGGCTTCCCTATACAGGTCATACCCATCCTCGCACTGCGTCTTATTCACCCTGCAGACAACGACTTTGTTTATCCCCAATTTGCCAGGGAAAACAGGAGGGTAGGGAGGGTACGGCCGGAGAGAGCAAAGGCGAGAAAGCTTATTTTTGCTGCAGCATCGGCGGGGGAGGTTTTTCTGGAGGGAGACAAGAGGCTTCTTCATGCTAAGGGGGCACAACAACAGCCATAAGATGTTTTGCCACCAAAGAGACCGAAGAAAGAGCCAAGGGATGTCAAGAATTAGGATGGAAAGGAGAGATGGAGCACCCGACGGGATCCTTCCCCCCTCCGCCCTATCCAACCCACCGACAGACCGCCCGCCCATCCGTCTGACCATTCATTAATCTACCACCAATCCCAAAGTTTTGTTCCACTGTTTAAGGAGTGCTTGCACCTTGCGAAATCCGACTACGAATCAACGTACGGCGCGAAAGAAGAGGTCCTACAGTATTTCCAGCCTTTGCGTGTAAAGTGCAGCCCAGTCTTAAGCTCCTAATCTTGTTGCGACCGGAGGGGATCGAGAGATGGGGTGGGGCTGGGCCTGGTGCCTGGCGACAGCTTGTACTGAATGGTGTTGTAAGAAGGAGGAGGGAGGAAGAGGAAAGGCCCCATGCGCCCGACCGATAATTAGGGAGGGGAGAGCCGGCGGCTTTCTCTTTCTCGACCACAAATGCGCCGAGAGAAAAAGGAGGAAAAAAGAGTGAAAATACCTCTATAGCACCCTCCTACCTCGCAGTAGACGTGTGCCCCGATTGAAATAAGTCCCAATGGCTTCATGGGGCCTGACTCCGCAACCTGATGTAACATCCTCAGCCCCGCTTTTCCAATTAGTGCTTTCCTCTTCCCGGGAAAAAAGAATGCCTGCGCTGGGCAGGAGGACAACACAGCTCGGCTACTCCACACTTCATAACGACCTACGATGTAACATTACATCAGATTAGGCGCCAAAGGTTAGCGCCAAGATTGCTGGTCGATAAATAACTTCTGTGCCTTGCCGAGCAAGTGTGCGTGTTTTATCTCTTCCGAGATGCCATTGTTCAAGAGCTACTCTTTGCCGTTGTGCACGGATACGAATATCTACGAGGAATGCTGTTTTCATTTGAGCAATATCACAAGAGTTCCCATATGTAGCCACCCCCACAGTGTAAGGCAAGATAAACTTTCTCCCCCATAAATTTCGACACTTTTTGCTGCGTAGTTTCAGGTGTTTTACGCACTTCTCCGCGTATCCCTCTCCTTCTTTATGGAGCTGGTATAAAGCGAATGTTGGCTCATTCCCCAGCGAGAAAAAGGGGGAAAGGACCGTATAAACATTCGGTGCACGCAATCGGGAGTGTGAAATGCTGTTCAGAGAAACCATAATTGATGTCGCTAAAGAACTGCCACCTTTCAATCTTTCGTTTCGTTGCAACGACTTTTTTTTTGGGGGGGGAGAAGGAAACTGCACTTTTGCGCTTGTAAGGCAGGAGAGCCGAGTTAGACAGCGGCGGCAAAGAACGAGCTACTACCCGATCCTCCCCTACTTCCCCACATACTGCCAAAAGACTAAGGAGGGGAAGGAAGGGGGCCATTACAAACACTGACCGATCCTCCTCCTTCCCTCTAAACGACCGGCCGCCAAGCCAAGCCAAGGAGTCAGACAACAACAAACACTAAACAACGAGGAAGCTCCTCCCGGGAATACCGTGTTCCCAGATCGCACAAGGGAGGGAGGGAAAGAGGATGGAAATTTTCAGAATCGCGTGTGGTTCTCTGCAGGACAAAAGACTTTCCAGGAATAAGTACAGCGATTGAAGAATAAAATACTTTTCTGGACAAAGACATGTCCAGGAATTAGTACAACTCTTAAAAAATGGATAGCAGCAGTGCAGCAAGAGGTTCCTTTAAAGTTGGTACTTCAACATGAGATGTGCACTGTTGCGTTAAGTTAAGTAGGCTAGTCTAGAGTTACGTCCTCCTTGAAGTTTGATTTATGTCCCAGGCTATCATACAAGGGCTACAGAAATTTCCTTTATTTTTCGTACGAACTCACGTATTCTCGTTGCGTCGTCAAGTTGGGCGTCGGGGGAGGGTCGCTTCCGAAGAGGAGATCGGTGATCTTCTGCTCCTCCTCGCGGCTGAGGGGCGGCAGCGGCGGCGGCGGCGGCGGCGGCGGCGGCGGCAGACCTAAAGTGTTGACGTAAAGTGATGAAAAATGTGCACTGTTGTGAGAGGGACTGCACTTTACTCTACTTCAAAGCATACTTTTCTATACACCGTTCAAAACGGACTTTAGGATAAGGTTTGGGAGCCTCCTTTTCTGCAAGGGTTTCTTAAATCAGAACTGCATTGTAGTACATGCGCAAGTTCAAACGAATGTTCTGCCCACAAAAGGGGATGATGCATTGAGGCCGGCAATTCATTGCGAGCCATGCAAAAGAACGCGCTTTCCTTTTGTTCTCTACAGTACCAACTTACCTGATGTTGCTGGGGCCTCTACGCTGGGGGCCGGAGATCTCGTGAAGAGGTAGAGCGTGACAGAATTCCCTTTAAAGAGAGACAGAAGAGCGTGAGGCGATTTTTAAAACTTTAGGAAAGATCGGCGAAGCTAAAGCTTTTTTGGGCAAAACTTCTTTCTCTCCCTCCTTAAAGTCTTACTTGTTTTGATAAAGCTTTCTTTTCCAATGAATCACTCTTTGCAAACAGAAACACCTCGACCACAGCTCATTTTTCAACTTCGTGAAGTCAACAAAATGTTTCTAGAAAGTTTGGAGTCCGAATAAACGGCAGGATTATTTTTTTCGCCCATCATCTTATACGAACAAGGTAGGTGATATGTAGTACTCCCCCACCCTCAAGTGTAGTCGTTTTCTGGCAGTAGCACAAATGGGGAAAGCATAATGGCGATATATCATCGGGGGTTGGCCCGAGCCACAATGGAATCTCTGACTTGTAAGCCGAGAGCGGGAGAAGGAGGGAGACTATATACCGCCGCCCGCAAGTCGGTAAGTGGATATGGGCGCCATCGTCACTGTGTGGAGGCATTGTGTATGTGCTGCACTCGGCGCCGCCGCAATCCTATGACATTCGTCGCCCGGTGCACATACACCCATGGGAAACAGACAGGAAATCTGCTAGACGCTCACCCGGTATTCCCAGAAGACAGAGCAGTACAAAGGCCTGAAAAATACGCAGTTTATTACGTGGATGACTCTTGGGACTTTTTTTTAATAAATAAAACGACTCGCCTGAGCCCTTATTTTGGACTTGTAGTTCACGTTGGCCGCCCACCACCGGCAGCAGGAGAGAGAGGAGGAGGAGTTGGAGGAGGAGGAAGAGGGCGACCGGGGAGGGGAAGACTTTGAGGCCGAGCGGCGGTGGCGGTTGATTCTGAGGCGGGGGGCGTTTGTCAAACTAGCGGGATTCTTTTTGCCCTTCCGCCGCCTCCTCTTGTTCCCCGCACAGGATTTGTCCTTCAAGCAATAAACAAGAGGATTATGCGCACGTTCACACATAGCATTGTACAAAAGAAGCATATTTGTTCAGACAAAAAGTTGCAACCTTTTCCGCCAAGCGTTCCTTGAGCAAATTACATGTTTACTGCAGATTTTTGTAATGGAAAAAATTTCTTGTGTCACATTTAATG
>JAAUYB010195841.1_pt1 | contig 10897 bp, 8 predicted proteins | sample 7278071 | NCBI WGS metagenome assembly JAAUYB01 (sample SAMN14350121, study PRJNA611818) | marine sediment metagenome | isolation source: surface marine sediment (1.8m) | place: French Polynesia: Moorea | collected 2018-08 | reverse complement strand
GGGCCACCTTTCTGCCCCAGGTCTGGGAGCAGATCCCGCAACCGGAAAGCTTCCTCAGCGCCCTGTGCCGCAAAGCCGGCCTGCGGCCAGACACCTGGCAGCGGGAGAACCTCGTCATCCATACCTACGCGGTACAGTACTTCGATGAAAAACCCTAGCCGGGCCGTGGAACGCCTGGTGGTGGCCACGGGGGTGGCCTCGGTGGCCGCCCAGCTGATCACCATTCGGGAATGCCTGGCCGCCTTTCAGGGCAACGAGTTCGTGATCGCCCTGATCCTGTTTGGCTGGCTGGCCTGGGGGGGAATCGGGACCCTGGCCGCACGCTTGGTCACAAGCAGCGCCCGTCCGGCGCGCTTGACCGTCCTGGCCCAATTATCGATCTGGCTGGCCGGTCTGGCCGTGGTCCAACTGGCCGCTTTTCGCCTGCTGCGGGATGTGGTCTTCCTCCCGGGGGCCTCGGTCGGTTTCTATCCCACCCTGGCCTATATCGGTTTGACGATTGCCCCCTACAGTTTCCTGGTGGGATTTCTGCTGCCCTACAGCCTGTATGTGCTGCGTGGTTCCATCCAGCCCGGCTATCCCGGCGCGCGGATCTATATTCTGGATAACCTGGGCGATGTCAGCGGCGCGGCGCTGTTCGCTTTCGTGCTGGTTAACTGGGCAACACCTTTTCAGGCCGTGGTCCTGGCCGGACTGCCGCTGATGGCCGTCGCGGCGGGGTTACCCGGCGATAAGCGCCGCGCCCCTTACGGCCGGTGGCTTGCCGCCGGACTGGTCCTGGCCGTGATGGTCATGGGGGTGGCGCTGGAGCGCGATACCCTGAGGCCGCTGAGCGGCCGCCTGGCCTATTATGAAGAATCGCGTTTCGGCCGCATCGTCGTGGTCCAACAGGCGGAGCAGGCCACCCTGTTCAAGGACGGGGTGCCGGTCTTCGACACCCAGAACGTGGCCCTGGCCGAAGAGACCGTGCATTACCCCCTGATCCAGCTGGACCGGCCGTCAACGATCCTCCTCATCTCGGGCGAGGGCGGCATGCTGCGCGAGTTGGCCAAATACCGGCCCGGGCGCGTCGATTACGTCGAACTGGATCCGGCCATGACCAGTGCCCAGTTTCGTTTCGGCCTGCTGGCGCCGATACCGGGGCTCAATCTCAGCCACCGTGACGGGCGCGCCTTTCTTGCCGCCGTCGAGCGAACCTACGATGCCATCCTCGTCTGCCTGCCCGAACCGGACACCTTTCAGGTCAACCGGTTTTTCACGGACGAGTTCTTCGGCCTGGTGCGCGCGCGTCTGAGCGCCGGCGGCGTCTTCAGCTTCTCCATGGCAGGTTACGACAACTACCTGGCCGCCCCCCAGCAGCGCAAGCTGGCCATGCTCTACCACACGGCCGCACGCCATTTCGAAACTGTCCAACTGCTTCCCGGTCAGCGCATTTTCTTCATTTGCCGCCAGGGTCCCGTGGATCTCGACATGCCCGCCCGGTTGGCGCGCCGCGGCATCACCTCCCGCTACATCCGGGGCTATTACGATGGCAACCTGACCGCCGAGCGGATTGCCCAGCTCAACGCGCTGGTAAAGCTGCCGGCCGCCCCCAACACCGATTTTCGACCCCGTCTGATGAGGATCATGTTCGACCAGTGGTTCGCCCGTTTCGAGACTTCACCCGTCCCTTTTTTTGCCCTTTTGGCCGTGGCCCTGAGCGTTTATCTGCTACGCACGACCCGGGCCGCGTTCGTCCTGTTTTCGACCGGCTTTATGACCATGGGCAGTGAGATCCTGGTCATTTTTGCCTTCCAGGTATTGTTTGGTTATATTTATTTTCAGATCGGCCTGATCGTGACGGTATTTCTGGCCGGCCTGCTCCCCGGCGCTTGGCTGGGGGCGCGCATGGCATCCCATGCCCGACGGGTTCTGGCCGCCGGCGATCTCCTCTTGATTGTGTGCCTGGTTGGTTTCAGCCTCGCCCTGGCGACCCTGGGAATGCGTTTACCAGCGGCGTTTTTTCTGGTATTCGGCTTTCTGGTGGCCTTGGTCTGCGGGTTTCAATTTCCCGTGGCCCTGGCCATCGAGGGCGGCCATGGCCGGGCCGTCAGCCGCACCTTCGCAGCCGATCTACTGGGCGCGGCGGCCGGGACCCTGGTTACCAGCGTCGTATTGATACCCTATGCGGGGTTATACTGGACGGCGGCCGCATTGATCGGGTTGAAGCTGATCAGTCTGGCCGTAGTGGGCGTGAGGCGCGTTAAGCGATGACCATCAACCGTAGACGGTTTCTGTATTACAGCAGTGTGGCCCTCGGCGGCAGTGTCTGCCTGGGGCTGCCCATGTGCTTCGCCGGCAACCCGCTGGTCGCGGCCGGGCCGGATGACATCCGGGGGCGGGTTTTGCGGGGCGATGCCCCGAAGCGTCGCTGGAAATGGTCGCGGGAAGCCCTGCACTATCGTCGTCTCGAAGATGACCGCACCCAGTGCCTGATCTGTCCCAACCGCTGCACCCTGTCGCCGGGGGACCGCAGCGTCTGCCGCTCCAAGGTCAACCTGGAGGGCACACTCTACACGCTGGCCTACGGCAATCCCTGTGCGGTGCACAACGACCCCGTGGAGAAAAAGCCGCTCTACCATTTCCGGCCCCAGACCAAAGTCTTCTCGCTGGCCACCACCGGGTGCAACTTCCGCTGCTTGAACTGCCAGAACTGGGAGATTTCCCAGGCCCGCCCCGAGGATGTGCGCTTTATCGAACTCTTTCCGGCGGAAGCCGTGGATGCGGCTGCCGCGCGCGGATCCGTGGCCATTGCCTATACCTATTCCGAGGCCATTACCTACTACGAATACATGCGCGACACGGCCCGTCTGGCCCGGGCCCGGGGCCTCCAGAATCTTCTGATCTCCAACGGCTATATCAACCGGGAGGCGTTGGAAGATCTCTGCGACGTCCTGGACGGGGCCAACATCAACCTCAAGGCCTTCTCCGACGGCATCTACCGCAAGCTCAACGGCGGCACCCTGCAACCGGTACTGGAGACTTTCAAAACCCTTCACCGCCGCGGGGTGCACTTCGAAATCACCACCCTGGTGGTGCCGGGCTACGTGGACGACGATGCGATGACACGCGCGATGTGCGACTGGATCCTGGACAAGCTCGGTCCGGATCACCCCCTGCACTTCACGCGCTTCGTTCCCCGCTACAAGCTGAACCGCCTGCCGCCGACGCCGGTCTCGACCTTAGAGCGCTGCCGGGAGATCGCCCTCAAGGCCGGTCTGCACTATGTCTACGTGGGCAACGTGCCCCTGCATGCGGCCAATCACACCTATTGCCATCAATGTGGCCGCCGGGTGGTGGAACGCCTGGGCTACCATATTCCCGGCTATCATCTGGAAGACGGGGCCTGCAAGTTTTGCGGGACCGCGATTCCCGGGCGCTGGGATGCCTGAGCCGACCGCCGGTCAAGATACCCATCAGCGGATTCTGCGCTTCGTCAGCCGGGCCAACTGGGTGGTCTTCATTGTCTTTCTGCTGATCAGCCCGGCGGTGCCGATCACAGGATTCGCCCTGGGGGTCGTCTGCGGGGGACTTCTGGTTACCGGCAACTTTCATCTAGCCTATCGATCCCTCAACCGGTCTTTTCAAGGCGGCCGTCCGCCGGCCTTTCCCGTGGTGATGGCCAAGCACTACCTGCGTTTCCTGGTCACCGGCGTGATCATCTTCGTGCTGATCAGCAACGGCATCGGCAGCCCCCTGGGGCTCCTGCTGGGATTGTCGGTCGTGGTGGTGAGTCTGCTGGCGGCCTCCATCGTCGAGGCCCGGCGGATGATGCGGGAAAAATCGCAGGGTTAAGAGCCTACCGGCAGAGAGGGCTGGCCTGGCTTGCGTAGGAACGGCCGTTTACGCGGGCGCCCTGATCGGTTTCCTCGATCGGCCAGAAGAACTCGCGCCCATCGCTGGCCGACAGCACGAGGATCGCACGCCCTGCCAGATCGGCGACCAGCGCCCATTGGCCCTGGTGAGCATCGCCGCTGGTGCTAGATGCGGATGCCCCGGCAATCGAGACGAAGGTTTCGCTGTGGCTCTCAAACCCGTAGGTTCCGTCCCTGCAGAAATCCATCGTGGTTTGCGAGGCGGATGCGCCGGAGCCCCCGCCTCCGGCACCGCCGGGGCTGTAGTCACTGTGGCTGCTGCCGCCGCTAAGACGCAGACCCGCCAGTTGCGCGCGCCAGTCCTGCGCCTGCGGCCGGCGCCAGCTTAGCGAGCCCACGACGGCACCCACGGACGTTTGCAAACGGTCGGCGTCGGCCGGGCGGCCCAGGCCCACCACGGCCGCGGCGTTGCCGTGATCTCCCGTGCGCAGCGAGGCCAGCAGCAACGCCGGGCCCTCCGCCGTCAGCGCCGTGAAGCGCGCATCGAAACCATCGGGGGCGGTCTGCCGGCTTTCCTCGCCGATGACTTCGATACCCTGCTCGGCCAGCACCTCGCCGACGCGCGCCACCAACTCGTCGACGGTCGCCTGCGAAGCGCCCCAGATGCCCAGGCGGGTGCCCGCCTTGGGTGAGGCCAGGATGATGCCCCACAGATCGGGGTCGTAGGCCCCGGAGAACCCCCCGGGTACCGTCAAGGCGATCCCCACCTCCGGCGATGCGATGGTCAGGCCGCCCGTGATGGTGCGCTCCGGGGTGATTTTGACGCTGCTTCCCGCTTCGGCGACGACCGGCGGGAGGAGGAACGGGATCATCGAGGCCACGATGATCAGCCCGCAAGACCATTTCCCGAAGTTCGACTCATGGCTTGCCACGTTTCGCATCCGAAGCTCCTCTCCCGGCGCCGGCTGTATTCCGGAATACCCGTCGGCAGGCCGCAGTGATTTTCAAGCGATGTTCAGCATCCGCCGCCGCGCAAACAGCAAGCGTCCTTAGAAGGGTGTGTAACGGAATACCCGCCCCTTGCCCTCTGTGCCCCCGAGCTGTGACCGGCCGGTATAGCCGACGCTGAAGGCCGCGGCCCCGGCCGGCAGTTCGAATTCACGGCTGAAGCGGTTGTCCATGACGCGGCCTTGGATGGCCCTCTGGGGGCGCGCGAAAAACGGAAAGTAGTCGATGACGATGCCCTCTTGGTCGAGATAGAAAAGGGTCATGGAGAGCCGGTCGATGTCCCGATAGCGGATGTCCCAGGTCCCGGTCACCTTCAGCTTGCCGTCCTTGACGTGAAACGAATAATTGATGGTCATGTTGCGGGTGACGAAGGTTCCGCTGTGGGGGCCGCCGGGTTGGAGCATGACGCGGTTGCCTTTGGGTACGATCAGCCCCTTGCGCGATGAGCCGGTGCTCTGGCAGCCTGTCGCCATACCCCACAGCAAGACGGCCACGAGCGCAAAACCTAAACCCCCTTTCACGTAGCGCCCCAGGCAGGCTCTGGAGGCCAAAGGCTTTCGATGGGATTCCATATTGCCTCCTTAGGACAAAGATCGATTGGAGATATGTAACCTGTCTTCTAAAACGGTGTAAAAGCTTTAATGGATGGGTCCTCGCCTACGGCGGGCAGGCGCGCATCGGCCGGCGGTTATTTTCCTATGGTGTTTTCGTCAGAGGCAGTGGTGGATCGTGCGACGGATCGTCGGCCGGATCTCTTTCGGTGGTAATTTAAGAACGATTCATCGCTTGACAAGATTTTCCATGGTCCCCTGGCTGCCGTGGAGAATCCGCGGCGGGCGGGCTAACTGGTTGGATCCGGGACCCGCACAGTGATGTCGTCCGGGGATGACGCGCGGGTCCCGTCCACGTTGCATCAAGGCAGCTCGTTGACCCACGCACCCCCACGCATCCATTTCTCGTGCATTTTTTTGAGTTCGCCACTGCCCTCCAGGGTGATCAGAAAATTTTGCACCCAGTTGATCAGCAAGGTATCCTCGGTCATGGCGATCCCCAAGGGTTCGAAGGTCAGCGGCGACTTGCCGGCCGCCAGGGCCTTGTCCTGAAAACGATAGGCGGTCAGGGCGCAAAAGGGATAATCGGCCACCATGACATCCGCCTTGCCGTTTAAGATCAGCTCAATGGCGTCGTCATAGGAATCGGTTAGCACGAGTTGGGCTTTGGGCATCAGTGTTTCGGCAAATTTCTGGCTGGTCGATTGTTTGAGCGCGGTCACGGTGACCGAGGGTGCGTTCAAGCCTTCATTCGCCTGCATGTCGGCATAGCGCGCGGCTTTGGCCAGCAGTCCTTTGCCGGAAACGAAATAGGGCCCCACGAAAGCAATCCGGGTGTTGCGACTCGGGGTGGCCGTCATGCCGGAGACCACCATGTCGACCTTGCCCTTTTCCAGCGCCGGAAGAAGATCAGCGAAGTCCATCGTGTCGAACTTGATCTTGACCCCCATGGCCTCGGCCATGTGTGTGGCCAGATCGATATCCAGCCCGATCAGCGTGCCCTGCTTGTTGGTGGCGTTCATGGGCGGCTGCTGGCCGGTGGTGCCCACCACCAGTTCACCGCGTTTGAGGATGCGCTTCAGGGTGGCACCGGCCGATGCGGCCGTGGTCAATATCAGCGATAGCAAAAACACGAGCGACAGGAACCAAACGCATCTCTTCATGGCATTTCTCCTCTGGGAATTTACTTTGAAATCAGCATTCCAGTCATGATACCGGGTCCAGGGCAGTTCTAACGGACCGGCGCCATTTATTCAAGCGTGTTGTCACTTGGCGTCTATCCAGAAGATGGGCGATTTCGGTTCATACCCCCGGCCTGCGGCGGGATGCACATCGGGCGGCGCACCTGCCAGTAAAACGTTCCGATTGAAAACCCATTCGATATCGCAATCGGGGTCGGTATCGGTATCGGCATATCTCCAATATTCAACGGCCATACGCACGGGACTGTTCGATACCGATACCGATCGCGACGCGGGTACCGATGTTTTGCGGAACCCATTTCTATTGCCACGATCTTGTTGATGGCCGTTGCTCAAAGAAAAGAACGGGTCTCAATTAGGACTACAAGGGGGGGGTGGGAGTGTCTGTGGCGCGCGCGGCGGCACCGGCATCCAGAACCTCCCGAACTGTCCGGCCCAGCTCGTGGACCGAAAGGGGTTTGGTCAAATACGCCCGGATTCCGATCTCCCGGGCCCGAAGTTCGGTCAGCAGGGAACTGAAACCCGTACACAGGATGACCGGGATGTCTTGGCGGATGTCGAACAGGCTCAGCGCCAGGCGGTCGCCGGTGAGGTTGGGCATGGTCATGTCGCTAATGACCAGGTCGAAATCATGGGGGCGGGCCCGGAATACTTCCAGGGCCTCGACCGAGCTCGTGCGCGTGGTCACCCGGTAGCCGAGACGCTCGAGCATCTGACGCCCCATCTCCGTGAGCATCACTTCATCATCGACGAAGAGAATATGTTCCCGACCCGTGACCAGTGCTTGGACTTCTTCGACCGGCGGCCGCGAGGGCGCCTCGGCACAGGGTAGCAAGATGTGAAAGCGGCTGCCCTTGCCGACTTCGCTCTCGACCTGGACGGCGCCGCCATGGGAGTGCACGATTCCGTGAACCACCGACAATCCCATGCCCGTGCCCTTTCCCGGCGCCTTGGTGGTGAAGAACGGGTCGAAGATGCGCTGGATGACCTCGTCGGTCATGCCCGTGCCGGTATCCGCCACCGTGAGACGCAGATATGGGCCGGGTTCCAGATGATGGATCCGTCCGGCGGCTTCGGCGTCGATGGTCTGTTCGCTGAGCCGGATTTCCAGAATGCCGCCGCTTGTCTCCATGGCATGGGCCGCGTTGGCGCAGAGATTGAGCAGGACTTGCTGAATCTGGGTGGCGTCCATGCGCACAACACCCTGGGGCGCCTCCATCCGCTTGCGGATTTCAATACTGGCCGGCAGGCTGGCGCGGATCAGGGCCAGGCTTTCCGCCACCAGCGGTTCCAATCGCTGGGTTTTCTGCAGACCGATATCCTGGCGGCTGAAAGTCAGGATCTGCCTGACGAGTTCCCGGGCGCGCTGGCTGGCCTTGAGGACCTGGTCCAGGTTGTCGCGCACGGGATTCGACGCGGGGATGTCCATGAGCGCCATTTCGACAAAGCCCATGATCGCCGCCAGCACGTTGTTGAAGTCATGGGCGATGCCGCCGGCCAGGGTGCCGATGGCTTCCATCTTCTGGGCCTGGAATAAATCGGCCTGGAGCTTCTTCTTCTCGGTTTCGAATTCAATTCGCTCGCTGACGTCCATCACGGTCGTGATCAACAGGCGCTGGGCGGCCAGAGGGACGAGCACCAGGGTGACGTATTTTGTGGTGCCGTTTGTGGTGCGCAGCGGGATGTTGGCCCATTCCAGGCGTCCCTTCGCGGTTTGCGCTGCGGGGTTCGCCGTGTGGGCGAGCGCCGCCGTCAGGTCCGGACGCTCCAGGGCCTGGTGGACAAACTGCTCGAGGGTCGCCGTGGCGTCGAGGGGCTGGCCATAGATTTCGGCGAAACGTGAATTGGCGTAGATCAGGCGGCCATCCTCCATGCGGCTGACCAGCAGCCCCACGGGCAGACTCCCGGCCACCGCTTCGATGAACGTATTGCGCTCCTTAAGCGTGGTCAGCGCACGGTTGCGCTCACCCATGATTTCATCGAAGTCGTTTTTGATCAGGTCGATGGCGTCGAAGACGGGGCGCAGGCCGTGATCCGCTTTGATATCGATGGGCCGTCGGGCGGCCTCCGTTTCCCAGCTGACCTGCCCCAGGTAGTGCAGGAGTTCTTCGACGTGACGGGGCACTTCGGTTGAATCGGGAAGATCGCAGCAACGGGTTGGGGACGGGGGAAGGTCCGCTGCGGGTGCCCGTTCGCAATGCGCCTGGCGGACGTAGTCCAGCGCCGCCTGGCGGTTACTGACGACCCCCACCTTGAAATCCACGAAGTGTCGCGCCACATTGATGGCCGCCCGAATATGGGGGCGGGCCCCATAGAACACGTAGGCCCGGAAAGGGTGGTCCTGATGCCAGGTGCGAATGTGATCGTAATAGCGGCGTCGGGCTTTGAGCGTGGCCCGTTTCAGCTCGGTGACATCGGCAATATAGAAGTACTGCCCGTCCTCGAGGTCGCATTGGGGAAAGATTTCGGCATGCCGTTCGAAAATCGGGGCCACATGGTGATCCTCCAGCGCGCCGGTGGAGGTCACCAGCAGCAGTCCCCTCGCGGGATTCTCAAACCGGATGGTGTAGTGGTCGTCGAGAACGAATTCCCAGCGGTGGTCGCCGGTCTGCGATTCGGTGTCGGCGGGCGCGATTTCCAAGGGGACCGTCTCGTCGGCGATCGGGGCCGTTGCCAGAAGGCGCCGGGCCAGACCAACGGCCGCCGCATAGGATGCGGCGATATGGATTTTAAAGGGATAGATCCGCAGCCGGCTGGCGAGTTTGATGCTCAGCCGGTAAAATGGGGATACATTGAAAAAAATGATGCCGGCCAGACGTTCGTTATGCGTAAAATGGCGGATAAAATGTCGGCGGATTTCCGCGGAGGACGAACGCGTAAAGGCCAGGTTGGAGACGTGCACGAAGGTGCGCTCCGCCCCCAATTGATGCGTCATGGCGTTTTGCATGGTCTGCAGCACGTGCTGCACATCCTGCAGATGGGGTGTGCCCGACGGTTCGCTGAGCAGAATGCGCTCGCCGATAATCACGAAATCGTGGCCATAATCGGCATGCGATCCGCGGTAGCGCCAGACAGGATCCCGGTGGACGGGCAGCCCCAGTTCCGGGCAGGTGTCGGCCAGTTGCGCGATGGAACGAATGCTGGCGGTTGATGGCATGGCGGCTGGCTTGGCTCTCCTGGGCTGCGGCGCGAGCGCGCCTTAATGGCGCATAGCGCTCAAGGCTTGTTCCCCAAAATACCGGTTGGTGGTAAACCTGTCAAAAACTGCCTCTTATGGGCCGTTTCGAAGAACCGTCCCGGTTTGGGGACGAGACCCGCGTGAGTGCCCCGATCCGCAGGGGCCGGCCGGATCCTACCCGGCAAATCTCGGCCGGTGAAATTGTCGCCGCAAGACTAACGTGTGCAGGGGGCCTTAGAGGGGCTCGAAGCCAAACCGTTGTCCACCCACGGACAACTCGCCCATGATCCCGCCCAGAGTATGCAGGAAAACCGCGATGCCGTTCACATAGCGGCTTTTGGCCTGGGCGCCGGTTTGGGGGGTGATTGTGGCGCCGGCCGTGATGCTGCCTGTGCCGGCCTGGGCATCGGCGGCAGCCGTGATGATGACCGCCTGAACCGAGGCGTCGAATTCGAAGCTGCCGCTGGTGAAATCATCGTAAGCGGTTTTATCCCGGAAGAAAATAATCTGCCGGAACGTCTTGATACCTACTTGAAAACCGACCGAGCCCTCGATGATCGATGTCTTGCCGGTTACCTGCCCATGGCGGTAGACCTGTCCCGGGCCATAGCCGACACCGAAGATAAACCCGCCTTTGGCCACGGTCGGAAATACGGCATACCCGTAACTGTCGTCGAAGAAAGGCTGAACCGCCGGCGATGATTGGAATACGGCAATGGCGGTGCCGTAGTCCTGGGCCGGGGGCAGGGTGCTGCCGACAGCCGCTAGGGGCAGCAAGACCACGACAAGGAAACAGACAATTGAACGCATGGCTAAACACTCCTTTTGGCGATGGTGATGCCCTTTGGGGAATGGTCGGGATAACGGCGTGCCCGCCGGGCGGTCCCGAGTGCTGATCGAAGACCAACGCCACCGAATATAGCGGTGAAGCGCTGTAAAACGCAAGGGTTGAATGGTCTGCCGGCAGGTTATCGCGGCGGCTTGAGCCTGTGGCGTCAGGATGGCATTTGGCGCACTTCGGATGCGGGCCGGCTGCCTTGATCCCGCCGTGAACGGGAAAGGCGGAACAAGGCCACGGCCAGGATGGGCACCACCAGGGCCAGG
>JAAUYB010079102.1_pt1 | contig 10899 bp, 6 predicted proteins | sample 7278071 | NCBI WGS metagenome assembly JAAUYB01 (sample SAMN14350121, study PRJNA611818) | marine sediment metagenome | isolation source: surface marine sediment (1.8m) | place: French Polynesia: Moorea | collected 2018-08 | reverse complement strand
TTCGAACGATATCTGTCCGTCCGCCGCAATGCGTCCGACCCCCTTTTCCCTCTTTCCTTCCCCTTCCAACCCCCGGCGGGGTTCAAAAATTTCTTCCAGCCTCAAACTCCACAGCAGCAAGTCGGTGTGCTGTACACACACATACACAAATCGGGGCTGGGGACCTTGACGAACTGCCAAAAAGTCTCGTTGCATCACAAGAAGAAAATGCGGAGGTCGGTTGAAGAGAGAGAAGACAGGAAATGCGCACGTTCGAATCGGGGCAATATATTCTTTGGTCTCTCGTACTTCCATTTCCCTTGAGAAACTTTTTTTCCTGTCCTACCTTTCTTTCTTGGCTTCATCCTCGATTAGCCTCTGCTGCTTGTGTTGCAGTTGTTGCTGTTGCTTCCCCACCGCCGCCGCCGCCGTTTTGGACCTGAGGAGGTCGGTCGGCTTGGCAGGTAACTCAGGTTTAGGCCCAGGCGTCGGCTTCCTCAACAACGGGCCTGAAAAAATAAAAGCTTGTGGCAGATTTTTTTTTCAAGGGCCGCCTCGGTGATGATTGAGCGACGCTAGGGAAAATGACGGTTGGCTTTCTTCGATCCCCAACGGCCGCGGAGCTGCAAAGACATAGTATATCGCACGGAGGAGGAGATCTTACCGGGCGAAGGCATCTTGAAACGGACGGTGTGGGGAGGAAACCGTCTCCTCCTCTACTTAATGATCACAACTGGCGTATAATTTAACTGTCACTTCATGCCGCTCGTCGAACCGCCGCAAAAAATAATGGTGTGCACTGCACTTGACGTTCTTCTTCTTCGTTTTCGCCTTGCGAACCTCCGCCGGAGACACGCCCTCTTCGCAAAACCATTTCAAAAAACAGAATCACATCGCGTGCAGACCGTAAGTCGCCGGTGGTGCTTACACTCTCACTGGTTCACTTCGCTCCAGTTCGGGAACAAACGGTCGGAGTGCAATAGCGTGATGGTGGTGGTTGGCATGCACCCTCAAAGCGCCCGCCGCCAACTGCCTATCTGGTGGTGGTACTTCTCTCGACACCCTCCCTCCTCCTCCCCCTCCCTTTGCAAGCATCGCTGGCCGGCATTTCTTTCGTTACGTTCTCTCCCTCTCTCTCGTGTGTGTGTGCATGAACCACCCCCTTCCATTTAAAGGGGGAGGCAGGTAGGTAGGATACATTCGATCTGCAGCGCTCTCTCGCCCTCCTCTATCCGCCGCTCTATTCTATGGCTTCCCTCCCCTTCCCCTCCTCTTTCACCCCTTGATCCAGTGTCCACCACCACCGCCTCCTCCTCCTTCTACGGTCGGACGGACCGTCCGCCATCGCACGTCAAAGTTAGCCCGACTGCCGCAGTCGGTGCATGCCTGCATGGTCCTCCTCCGTCCCCTGCTCAATTCTCCATCCCCATGCCTCTTCCCGCCTTGGTTGCTCGCGCTCAGAAAGAATGGGCGGAGGATGGAACGGAGGGGTAGGAGGCAAGGTCGGTTTGCGATTGCGACGCCGGTCGGTCGCTCGGTCGCCGCTCTCTCCTATGCAAAGATGAGGAAGGGGAGGAAAAGAATTCCATCGGGGCAATTTACACGATTTCAATCCGCGGCGGCATGCCACTATGGGTCGAACCTTCCTTTTCCGTCCGCCCATTTTCGCGGGTCTGGGATCGCCTCTTACCCATTGCGCGCGGAAATAAATGGGATGGGAAGAAGTGAAAGCGTGAGAAGCAAACTCCATGATAAAATTGCAGATTGTATCAAAGGCATAAATCTTTATTGCACGATCAATAATGTTCACACTATATGATTTTCTTCTCCGGCTGCGGGCTGCTCTCGGCCTGGCTGTGGGGAGCCTTTGACCCCAGCTCCTCCTCCGAAGTCTTTTCCTCCTCCGTCTGGTCAAACACTATCTTGGTCCTAAGCGAGAGCGCCACCGATCGGATCGCCTTGTGTGACTCGAAGGGATTGTGCACCTTGTAGTACCCGTCCAGCCGCTCGTCCATCAGCCCGCGGATCTTGAACTTCCTCCTCCCTATGAACTCGCCGATGACGTTGTCGTACACTCGAATCTGCAAAACCAGGTCGCGGTCGTTGAGATTTTTCACGCGAAAGATCTTGCCCTCGTTAAAAATCCAGGACACGTCTGCCGCAGCCGCGTCAAGGGACTTTTTCTCCAGGATCTTCTTGTCGTTAGCGTCGTCGCAAATGTCTGCAAACACTGTGGGGCGGATGGTCTCCTTGGCGTGCATGATGCCGATGAAGAGGCATACTGCGCCTGGCACCACGGGCGGGACTTCGTTGGCGGTGGAGTTGGAGGCGAGCGCCGCAGCGTCGGAGAGGGAGCGCGGCCTCGCCTCGCTCAGAGAGGTCCACTCGAACTTGAGGTGGAGGCGGCCCTGGTAGATCTGGCAGTTATACCAGCCCTCCATCTCCTTCCTGGCGCGGATGCGACTTATCTTCTCGGTGATCCTTCCGAGGAGGTCGTCCGAAGTGCTGACGCCCAGGCTGATGTCCTTGTCGTAGATCTCCAGTTTCACCAGGGCCTTGTGGTAGTACTCAACCACGAACTCGCAAGAAAAGTTCCACTCCGGATCTAGAGTACGGCTCTCGACTTCGCTCTGGTAGCTCTCCTTCCCCACCGAGACCGTCACGTACGGATCGGCTGTGCACTTCTTAGGGAGGATCTCGGAGCAGGAGAACTTGTTTGGCTTGCACGGGTTGAGATTCTTGGACTCGGAGTAGTGTTTGAAGCCGAGGTCGGTCGGCCTCAAATTCTCCGCCTTAACGACCGTTACTCTGACGACCCCCTCCGGATCCGGCATGACGACGGAGGCGTCGTCAGGATCCGTTACCGTCAGGCCCATGTCCTGCAGTTTCTCTTTGAGCTTCTGCGGTACTTGCACAGGGATGGTGAGGCGGTTGGGCAGCACGAAGCGCTGGATGATCTGGCTGTCGATCATGCCCTTGATGAGAGAGTCCAGCCCGGGGAGATCGACCACCTTGGCCGCGTCCGCCGTCTGCCAGTCCACGATGGGGGACTCGAGGAAAAACAGCTGGATCCCCTCCACCAGCGGCAGGGTGTCCTTTAGGTTCTTGAACACGATCCTCACCTTGACGTTACTGACACTGAACTTTTGTAGGGTGACCGGGATGGAGATGTTCAAGCTTTCCTGGGAGTACGTGATGGTGATGTTGGCGTTGCCGTCGTAGGCAATCTCCACGTCGATGATCATGTGTTTCTCGTCATAGTCGATGCATTCAATGTTAATTATCCTGAGCGGTTTATCGCCAATATTAAAGTCGTGGATTTCCAAGGTTCTGAGAGGGGACTTTTCCAGCTTGTGCTTGACCTTCGGCCAGACGTCGTGCAGCACCTTGAACTTGGCAAAGGCTCTGAAGTTTAGCCAGACGGTGCGCACGATCCTGTTCAGCCAGTCCAGCGAGGGCTTCAGGTTATTCTTGCAGAAGTCCTCCACTCGGTCGGCATCGAAGACGACACCCTCGCTGTTGTCCTTCTTGACAAAGTCAAAGTGTTCGTCCTCCATGTGGTCCTTATCCTCTGAGCCCGCCATGTCGCCGCCCAGCTCCACGATCTTCCTCGTCTCCAGCTCCCGCAGCTTGGCCCGCTGCAGCTGGAAGATCTGCTTGCTCACGCCCAGCAGCAGCACCATGTGGATGAAGAAGAGCCAGTTGAGGAGCTGGAAGCCGTAGTGGATGGCGATGATGGCGGAGAGGTTGAAGATCTTCTCCAGGATGTGGAACGTCTCCGGCTTGAGGTCGTCTAGGAAGGGCTCGGCGTACGGCCACACGGACACCGTCACCTCGTCCATCAGGCGGTACGGGTGCAGGTACTTGTACAGGAAGGTGGACCATTTCATATCTGCGGCCGACCGAACACACTTTTTTCAAGAATTAAAATAAATCCAATTCTTTCCCAAAAATAATTTTAAAAAATCAAAATTTAATTATTATTTTTTTAAAAAAAGTATGGGACACAACCTTCAGTACAAAAGTAGAAATAGGTTTGGCCGAGGACCGGGCCCGCTCAACGACACAAACCGAGGCAAATCGTTTATCGCTTTAACCACGAAAGAAAATGGTAGCATTTCTACAAAGCACCGTATGCGACAGCGTCTCGCAATAGGATACTATCGCAAATGCAAAAAATGACAGCCAGAAAATTTCCTTTGCGGGCTTAAACATTTCGAGCTCGTGTCTAGCTCTAATATTTTGTCGCATTTCGAATTTCGCACAAATCAAAACCAAAAAAATGTGTAAAAACTATTTTGTGACTGTTTATTTCCCACATGCAAAAATGCCATATTTTCAAAATATTAATTAAAAAGCATTTGATATTCAGATTGCGGGAAACTCCAAAACTGCGCACACGAAAACTTTTCCGATTTCCATTCTAACATTCTTCCTGCTCAAGCTCCCGACGATTTCTGCCAGTTTTCCTAAAACCGCACACTATAAGCCCCATTCGTATTGTAACAGTGATCGAGGGCCATCGAGCAATCGCGCATACCTGACCCAATTAGCAAATTAGTACTCTACACGATCCTTCTTACCCCCTCCTCCGCCTGAAGCCATATCGCCGGATCGATCTCAATTCCACCACCGCTGAAGCAGGTCACCGCCTCCTCATCGATGCTATCACTCCCTCTCTCTCGCACAGAATAGCCGTGTTGGATGGAAAGAGACTGAGGAAAGAGCTTCGCGACTGGAGCCTAATCAAGTGGGAGAGTCGGAGGGGCACTAAAAGGGAAAAGAGGAAGCACACAGACAGATAAGAAGAGAGCGCTAGGACAACACTTGCGTTGTGTGTAGTACAGGCACTTCTACATACCTATCTTCCTTTCCCCTTTCTCCCGCGCGCCGACACTGACCGACCCCCCTCCCCCTCTTTTCCCTCATCTCAGCACACAGGGAAAATCTTTTGCTGGAGGCCGGCCAAGCAAAAATTGTGTCTTCCTCTTCCTCCTTTTCGGCTTTCGGCATTCGGAGGCGGCACCTCTTTTCGCGTTCCTCGCAGCTCGGATTGCTCCTCCTTCCTTCTCCCCGCATTTCCCTTCCCCGTCCTTTCAAAAACGGGCGAAAAAATAGGGCGGAAGGAGAGGAAAAGCTCTTTTCCGGGAAAGTAGCGCAAGTCCGTCCTTCTCAACGGAAGGGGGCGTTAAGGAAAAGAGACATCATGTCAGTTTGCACATGTCTTTACGGATGTGCTAGGTAGCATATATCCAGGTGGCAGGCAGGTGGAGCCAGCCAGAAAGACGTTTAGCGCTGAATGCGAAGCTTTTGGAGAGATAAAACAAGCACTTTCCTCCGTGGCCGTAGCCACAGAGAAGTTTTGACACACTCCCAGCCCAGAATGCTTAATGGAATCGAGCGGCGCCCCCGCGGGGAGAGTTTTTCCAAACCCTCCACTCCCCAACTTTTTTTTGCCCGTCTGCGGTCCGAGTCTTGAGAAAACGTTTTTGTACTGCGTTGAGAAAAAGCAGAGCAAAAAAGTCCTCCAAAAAAGCAGACACTCAGAGCTACACCTAAAGGCGACTTGTAACAGAAGGAGAGAGACACTTTAGCTCCGCTTGCCCCTCCTTTGCATGACGGAGCACCTTTTTTCCAGCCTTGTGTCTCTCTTTTTATCAGGGCCAATTTGTTAGCGCCGGTCGGTCGGTTTGTGCGGGAATCGATTAGATGCCGCCTCTCGCCTCCCCCTGTTTTTGTACCCGCGCGGCGCCCCGCGGTCAAGGGATATGTGTGGAGTGACGCAACTATGGCGCAGAGCCCCCAACCCTTTTTTGAAGTTCTTGAGCAAAGGGTTCGTTCTTCCCGTTGTACTGTATTCTGCGGCGTCAAAATCGCCATTCGTTCCGTTCCCCGTCCGGCGACTGACGAACCCTTCCTTTTCCTTTGTTGTTGCCGGACGAAATGCGGAGGTTGAATAAATGGGGGTGATGCCGTAAGTGTTGGAAAGGGGGGAATTACAAGAAGGTGGGCGGGCGGATTTTGATGCAAAGGAAGCCGAGAAGACAAAGGAAAAAAACGGACTCGCTCATTTCTCATCAAGTCCCCTGAAAAGGGAGGGGGTAGGGGAGTAGGGGCAGAATTGTGCAATAGCGCATGTTCACATATGGTAATAAAATCGAGGTGCAGGCACTCTCGGTTTCCCACACTCCTCTCCTAAAAGTGTCCACTTTGATGTGCACGAACTGCGCTGCTCATATTTCCAACATGTGGGGAAAGGAGAGGAGAAGGCGGCGGCGGCATGAGCACAAAAGTAGTCAAGGAAAGGGGGAGGACGGAAAGGGGGATGGATGGGAGATGCGATTTGAGCGGACAGACAAGAAGGAAGTGAATTCGCTCCCAGTTTGGACAAGGGGAAAGCTGAGAGGGGATTTCGCTTTCAACGAAAGAAAGAATATCCTCCAAGACATTCGGGCATGGACATAAACGAGTTTTTGAGGAAATTAGCAGTTCCTTTTCTCTCCTTGATGCTCAGCCAAGGGTCCGAAATTGGCCAAAACAAACGAACAGGGGCGAAAAGCATTTGTTCATCACCTGGACCGGTCGAGTGCAAACCTGAGATCGAAATCAGCTCATTCCCAACTACCCCTCCTTTCCCTCTCGTTCTGAACATTGGCTATTTCCGCAAGCTTATTTTATCGCCTTTTCCTCCCTTGTGTGTGTGGGAAAGGTGAAATCGTGTCGGCTAAGGAAGGCTGATTCTTTATGCGACATGCCTCCCTCCTCCCCCTCCCCTGATGAGGCCCCCGGCGGGAGTTATGAAAGGACCCTTTGTGCTTTGCCAAATCGTAAAGAAGGGTCTGAGCCGAGCCGCCGCTTGCCAGGTACCTAACCGAGGTGGAGGGGTCTGACTCAGGGGGGGAGGGGAGGGTGGTGTTTGCAATTGACGGAGGGTGTGTTTTTAACGAATACGCACGAGAGGATTGGGTAGGGATGTATGGCGGTCTGAGAGGTTTTTTTTGCTGACGGGTCGTTGTTGAGACTGCGAATTTGCCAATTTCCTACGTCCGTTCATTTCCCATATATTGTCTCTTTATGCTTGAGTCATCTATGGACAAACCAAATCAACACTTTTCATTGTTCTCTGACTCGTTAATTCCTTCTACGCATTTCCTCAAGCCACCCCCTCCCCCTTTTTATAGCCCAGGTGTGTGGAGGAGGGGGAGGCTTTTTCTCTCTCTGGCCAAGGGGTAGTTTTCACTGGGTTCCCCTTTCCCTTTCCACCCCTCCGTCTAAACGACCACGGACTAGGAAGAAAGTGCCACAGGTGGAGGAAGGGCGACGAAATAAAAAAAGTAGTAGTGGGATTTAGATGGGAACGGAGGAGCGGTGAGGGGATAAAAATGGAAATTTATGCGCATCCAGAAAGAAAGGAGTCATGAAACATAGTATCTTTATTTGGGAAGGGGGTTATTTATTTCAACAGCTCACATCTCGAGAAAAAATCCTGGGAGGAAAGGGAGAGGGTGAGCGCTTCCCCTTTATCTCAAAGCACGTGGCCGAGGACTGTCCCGAAAAAGTCAGACATTTCTTCCCCTCCCTCTGCTCCGCCCCCTTTCCCCCATTGCCCTAAAGGAGAAAACTGAGGGGGAGGGGATATGGAAAAGAGGGAGGGTTGGGGTTTGCTTGCATGGCCATAACACCGCTCCCTCTGATTAAGGCAACTGGGACACGTGAAGTGAATTTACATTCATTGCTTGCGATGCTCAACCCCCTTTCTTGTGTGAGATTCTTCGCTTTCCGGGTCAAATGCCTGCGGGACGCAAGCAAATAAGAGGTGGGGGAGGCTCCGTCGACGGCGGGGGGTTGTTGTTGTTGGAGAAGGGGAAAAGTGGTGGTTGCCTGCTTGTTCGCTTACTGGGTTCACGATCGGAAGATAAAACTCTTGCGCGATCATTGAAAATAATTACATTCAATGAACAAAGAAGGAAAAGGTGAAAAGGAACTAAAGTTTTTTTTGCATTTTGTTGAGGGTTTTTGTGTGGAATCAAGGTGATTTTTGCCACGTGTGCCACATTTCGAGACTTGACACATGTGTGTCGGTCCCTCTTCTCTTTCTGCCCGCTCGACCATAGGAGACGATTTTCTCCCTTTCCCATTTTCCCTTTGCATTTAACCGCCTCCTTCTCCCCCTCCCCCTCCCCCACCTCCGTGGGTGGTGCCTTGTTGCTCTGCCGCACGGAGGAGGGACGGGGAGAGATTTTTCCAACCCTCATTGATCTTGCTCGCGCTTCTTTGAGGGGAAACTGAGGGGTGGAAAAAAATCACCGCCCCTTTCACTTTCCCGCCGCCGAGAAGAGAGGGACGGAGAAAACAAGACGAAGGGTTCGCAGGGAGATTCAACATCTGTCTTGCTCACTCTCCTCCCTATGAATGCCCTGGCGGAAGGCGGACGCCCCCTTCCCTCATCATCTTCATGCCTTTAGTCTAAACTTTTCCTTCTTTCCCTCCCAGTGCAAAAAAAGTTTTCCTTTATTTATTTCCCCCTCCCATCCCCGGGGCAGTTTTAAAGAGGGAGGGGAAGGCCATATTCGTCCGCCTTATGACTCTCCACAGAGCTCTTCTTCAAAGAGTTTTTTACTCCCCTCCCCTCCCTCCGCTTCCCAAATACGAACAATCTCCAATTTCCCCTAACTCACCTCAGCTCCCCTCCCCTCCCTTTCCGGGATTCAAATTTATTGCGGGGCACAAAAAAGACGAGTTTAAGGGGAAAAGGAGAGAGGGGCGGCGGAGATGCGCCACTTCCACACCTGCTGCCCTAACAGGAAAGATTGAATTGGAGCACATGCAGTTAAGGGAGGAATCATGAGACCTATTTCCCCCCATCTCTTTCCCTTGCGTCCGTTTCCCAAATGGCTGCGTAATTTTGGCGTGAAAATGTTTCATTTCATGACGCCTATCGAATGGTATAAGAACGTTGGCATCAAAAAACCAGAGTTTTGATCCAGATGTCACTTCATTTCCCCCGCACCACGCCACAAAAATACATTGTCGAATCGAAGCTCCATGGTCGACCAAAGCAAAAGTCGAGTGTTTTGAGGGAAGCCCTTTTATTTCCATCAAGGAGGGTTTGCACGCATTTTCACTACAGGACACAACAGAGTTACATTACACGATTAAGTTTTCCTTCTTGTTTCGCTTGTGCCTGCGACTGTGCAGACAATTTCAAGATGGCTTCTTCACCTCTGGACCCAGTTGACCGCAAACGTGTCGTAGCTCAACACATCTGAGAGAGGAAAGACATTGCTGTTCTCTTTAGGTATTTAGGTATGTATTTCGTGCTTGATTTGATGGGACAATTAAAATTATCACCGAAAGGATACGTCAACAAACATTGATAAAAGTATCTGCACTGATCACTGTACAGTTGTTTTCGAGCAACAGATCAATCTCTCCATGTCCTCCAGAGCCCCGTCGCCTCCCCCGATCACGGTCGTCCCTCCACTCCCACCGTCGTCAAAGAGGGTCCCGGTGTACGCTGAAAGAGCAAGAGAAGGTTGATCGCCACTCACAGAAGCTCTCAAGAGTTATTTGGCACTTTGTGTTAAAAAGGCAAAATGCAGACGGCTTCCTCCTCATCCACATTCCGTTGTATTACAAGGCCCGTATAGGCGACATTGCTGTTCTCTTCGCCCCAAAATCAAAGGAAGAATATCTGTCAATAGGGCAATAGATGTACATGGATGATGGAGAAATCATGCTAGTTTTTACCGAATATCTACTCCAGGAGAATGGAATAGGGAAGAAAGTGAGCTGTGAGCAGAGGGTATGCTTGTTCATCAAGAATCTCCAAGTTTGTTTCTTCCTTCACATATTTGAGGACATGGTGCAGATAGTCGGTTTGAAATGTGACTGTGTCGCATATTGTTAATCCTTGTTGATATTTCCTCATTGCCCCACGCCCGCCTGCAAAATGTATTTCCTACTCTAATGAGCGTGGCATGATTTCTTTTTGGAATCTCATTTGAATTTGGAGCGGATGGTCCAGATGTTGTAGTTTCGATTAGAAAATCCGATTCTTCCTTTTCAAACCTTGTATACCGAACGGACTGTGTATGGCAATCCCCGAGTTGTTGCCCCGTCACTATGCGATAATGCCAATCCAGCTCCCCATAAAAGGGGAGGGAAATTTGATTACTGCTGCGAAAGAGGAAAAGGGGGATATTTTTTGTGAGTGTGTGGTGGTACAAAAAAAGCTCTTTGTCGATAGATCCGGAAAAGGTACGAATGTTTCTTCTTTCCTTTTTCTTTTTTCCGATCCATTACACGGCCACTTAGCGGCGAGCCCCTCTCCCCAAAAAAGTGGTGGGAAGTGGGGAAACTCCTCCAGAATGCAGTGGGGGGGCCTGCCATCTTGCCTGGAGACAAGGCCCGTCATCCGAAATGTCAATATTCCAATAAGTTGGACAATGGCTCTCATTTTCCTTCTTGGAACAGTGTCCCCTGCTAGATGGTACGTCAGGGATTCGGCCAGGAGGGGGTGGGTGGGTAAACATCACTTTTAGGCCCTGCCCGGTCTGACACATATGACAAAATGATACCGATTTTCTGTCCGCTGGACAATGCCCACCACCACTTGAAGAAGAAGAAGAGACACTTCAGACAATGCGCCACTCCTAAAGTTCCTAGTTTTTACCTAGTCACGAAGAAGTCTGGTACGTTGTTGACTTTTCCCGGCCAGCCATGGTAAACTACGTCAAGACCTGCCTGGTGCTCCTCCTCTTCTCCGTCCTCCTCTTCTACGCCTACAACAGCATCAACAAGTTCAATGAGAAGAAGATCGCCGTCAGCACCTACAGGGACTTTGGCGACTCGGACAAGGAGCTGCGATACCCTTCCGTCACCGTCTGCTCGGGATTCAGGAAGGGAATAGAAACGCCA
>JAAUYB010072584.1_pt1 | contig 10899 bp, 10 predicted proteins | sample 7278071 | NCBI WGS metagenome assembly JAAUYB01 (sample SAMN14350121, study PRJNA611818) | marine sediment metagenome | isolation source: surface marine sediment (1.8m) | place: French Polynesia: Moorea | collected 2018-08 | reverse complement strand
GAAAAGTTATCTTCAAAAGGTTGTATCCAAAGAAAACTTTTCTACAGAAAGGTTGTATCCAGAGAAAACTTTTCTTTTAAATGGGTGCATCCAGACAAAACTTTTCTTCAAAATTGGTGCATCCAGAAAAAAATTTCAAAATGGGTGCATTCACAAAAACTTTTGCTGCAAAATTGATGGATCAAGACAATTTTTACATCAAATTGGGTGCATCAAGTCCCTTTCTTTTTACAGAATTTAGAATTTTTTTAAAAAAGTCTCTCTTCATGTCATAAAGGTTTATCTTTTGATGTGATTCAGTCAGTCTGAAAACTTCCCAGTCAAAACTACAGTAAGTCTGAACTCTGAAGCAAATGCCGCAGATCAGTGAAAGGATCCCTTTCTTGTTACCTACCAACTGAGCTCAAAATTAGAATTCTACCTGATATCCTCCCAGCATATTTTGTGGTTGCCCGCTATTTTTATTTTAGATTTTCCCCCCATTTCCCCCCTTCCTCGTGTCTCAAAAATATTTTTTTAATCTGCTGCTTAGTCTTTGTTTTAAGAAATATTAATGTGCTCCTACTATTATCACAACTTTGAACTTAGTTAAGCTACCCAGCAACCAAAACTTTCGTCAAAACCTGCTGCAGACCTTTGGAACAGAATCTGTTCTTGTTTTAGGAGCATTGTCCTCAACCTTACCCACCATAAACCAGCAAGCAAAAGCTCCGCTTCTGTTTTGGCAAAATGTCGTTGATGCATTGGCACTACTCTTTTAAGCTCCTGGCTATATCTGACAGCCTCCATTTTTGGACATTGAGTGGAGGAGAAAGGGATTCTACATTTAAGAAATGGCTCTTTGGGAATATAATCAAAAACTTATGTTGTGTCAGCAAAAGTAAACGATATTGATTTTGCCCATTGCACTGCAAGACTTTTATTGAAGTGGGTCATCAGTATGGAACATCAAATTCTCTGGTCGACCAAAATTTTCTTGGTCGATTAAATTGTAATTTTGCAGTCAGTTATTCGATTAACTGCCTCTTACTACGTATATAAATGATCCTTTTTTACTATACTTCTCCATTTTTTGAGCCAAAAAATCATTTTGTCCGTCTCAATCATAAGCAAAAAATAGAGAAAAAGTTTGATTTCATCCACAAAAACTTTTTAAAAAAATCCTAAATATTTTGTATTTTTTACAACATAACAATCATTCGACTAATTTTGCCAGTTTAAGTTAGTAGTCAGTTAATCGAATCTTTTGCAGCAAACACTAGTGGAATACAATGATCGAATTTTTGAACTATAATCTATATATCTTGTCACCAATCCTTCATGTCCCAAGAACAAAATGTCATATGGCTTTCCCCATGGACAATGTTAGGAAATCTGCCTACCATGATCTGTATTTTTTGATGAAGGAGAAAACTTATAAATTTTGCCACCTAGCAAATATATGTTGACATGGTCAAAACGAATTACTGCAACTGCGGCTAAGGCTTGTTTGGCAGGGGAGGGCAGGAGAGGAAGTAAGAAAAGAGGAAAACAGAGGCAAAGCCTTTGTATATTGTCTTTATGTATCTTTGACCTCTCAACAATTATCCACTAGACTAAATACAACTGGGATTGTTCCAGACTTCCATTAGTAACAGTTTTCAAAGAAACCTTTAGCTTCAAAGCTATGATATTGCCCACATCAATAGAGGCGGGGAGAAAATAAACGAAAAATATTTAAATAACAACAGAAAAAATAAAAACCCACCAAGGAAACAATATCATTATTTTTTCTCCTTTTTGTAGCGGACCAGCGGAGGGAAAGAGCGGCAGGGAAAAATATTTTTGAATCAGGGAATAGACAGCATTACATATTTCTTGACCGAATAAATATGAATATTGTTTGATGGGCTTACTTTTTCACGCTGCCCACGTTGTCCATTTTTGCTAAATTGGTAACCAATATCTGAAAGCCAAATCCACAAAAAGCTCCCTTTTGCTGCTATACCCAGAACAGACAAAATAGATTTTTCGAGCCCATGAGACAATGCAAAGTCATGCATGATAGCTCGTTATGACGAACAGTCACAAACTTGTCCTGCCGCTGCCAATGTTGTTTCAAAATGTTCCCCCAAAGTGATGGAAGGCTTCTCAAATACTAGAAATGTGAGGTTCGCACCATGTGCGTGCCACCGCCATGAGTTAGACAAAGAAACTCAAACAGCTCCTGGGCACGCAACCCAAAGAAAGCTGATCCAAAACTGCGACAAACGCGTTTTTGCTGTGTTCCTCTTTACTCACTTTGACCTAGATGGACTCTCTTCATCCACGGGTAAATCTGAGGCGGGTTTCCCCCCTTGGAATCCCCTCCCGATTTAGAAGAGACCTTGTTGTTATTGCCTTCCCCCGACGATCGCCCTCCTCCTCTGCCGCCGCCGCTTCCGCCGCTGCCGCCGCCGCTACCAGAACCAGAATTGTCACTTTGATTATTGTCCGTTCTCGTCTTTGGCGAAGAGGAGGAAGAGGCCGCGGGGGAGGAGACCAGGGGAGGAGTCACACTGTCTCCACCGCCTCCCCCTCCCCCGTCAGGAAGGTGCCCTTGAAGATGGTGGTGCTGAGAATGGTGGTGGTGGCCCATGTTGCCCACAGCAGATGCTTTTGAGTTTGCTCCGGGTGAGGGCGAGGAGGAAGAGGTATTTGATGCTGCGGCCGCCGCGGCCGCTGCGGCCGCGGCCGCCGCCGCAACAGCCGCTGCGTGGCAGTCTCCCACGTCTGACGCTGTTGTCGCCGCCGCCGCGGCATGACTCAGGTCCTGCGGCGAGCTGCCGCTGTTGGTTGGCGCCTCTGCTCCACAGCTTTGCTGTTGCGACGAGGATGGGCTGGGATTTGCACTCCCTCTTTGGCCTGGCGAACTGTTGAAGTCGTTGTTAATACTGTTTGAGGTTGCTGCTGCTCCCGCCGCGTTCACTCCTGCCGCCGATCCGCCACCACCTCCTCCTCCCATCATGAGCGAATATTGGCCGTACTGAGAGTGCGCGGCCAGGTTCGGGGAGTAGCAGCTTGGGTAGTTCATTCCGTAGTAGTCCTGCTGCTGCTGTGCCGCCGCCGCGACTGTGGCGCCAGGTGCCCCTGCTGGAGCGCCACCGCCACCACCACCACCACCACCACCACCTGAGTTCTGTCCCGCCGTTGCCTGATCCGAGGAGGCGGAGGCGTAGCATTGCGCCAGGGTGTTGACGAACTGGTAGGAGCTCATGGCGGCGATACCCTGATCCATGAGTGCACTGATTTGCAACAAGACCGCTTACTTGGCCTTCTTCTGCTCCCTAGTTCACTTTTCTCCCCAAGTCTTCTTCTTTTTTGTTCTATTATTTATGTCCCTCAGCCGCCACCGCACCAGATTATTTTTCCAGCATGACACCCCAAGTGAGCAAACATGATCTCCCTTGAATCCTCGGGGGAGGGATGAGGAGGGGAGGGGAAAGAAAGACAGAGAGCGGCGAGATGGGGAGATCTTTTTCTCACTCACACTGCCCAGTTTCTCCAAGACAAGGATTTCCTTTTTATTGCCATTGGCTGGTCAATATATATCGCCCTCTCTCTCCTCTGTCACGGCAATCAATCGACTTGTGATTCAGTCCATGTTGAATGAGGGCCGCCTATGGAGGGAAATAGAGAGCCGCTCTCTTTCTATGTATGAGGTCGTGTATGATGTGTGGTACTACTTCAGTGAAAGAGGAGAAGCTATTATGAGGATCGAAGTGAGAGGGAGGAAGGAAGGGGAGGGGGCGCAAGTCGACGGGCGATCGAGGACTGAAGAAAGAAAGAAAAGAGAGGAACAAGTCGTAACTCAAGCCCTTCTTCCCCTCCGTGTGTGAGGGCGGCGGCGGCGGCGGCGGCGGATTCGACATCGACGGCGGCCACCGGTCTGTGTGTGGCTCCGGGTTCTCCGCCGCCTCCGCCTCCATCAGCTGAAGGCACACGACCGGCGGCGGCGGCGGCGGCGGCGGCGGAGGGAGGGACAGGCAGCATTTCACATACGCACTCACTCTGCAAGCACGCACGCACTCACCAAGCAAGCACGCAGGCAGGCTGGCACCTAGCAGTATATATAGCCTCCCTCCCTCCTGTGCTATCTTCTTCCCCTCCTCACGACTCTAAATCAGTACACTCTCGCCCTGTAGCCGGCGATTCGCGGCGCCATCGCCCGTTCGAAAGAGAAAGCTTACTCGAAGCAATGGGTAGGCAGGAGGAGGAGAGAGAGAACGGAGGGAGAAGAAGTTGAATGGTGGGGGAAGGCAGATTTCGTGCCTCCTTCGTTCTTAACTTCTTATGCAGGACAAAGAGGAGGAGGGACTACGACGAAGAGCAGCAGCAGCCAAGGTGCTTGCTTTGGTACGTAGTAGGTGTGTGGGCTTGAAGCATACACATGGGTGTATGCATACGTGGGCACGGGGAGGGGTACTGTTACCCCCCCTCCTGAAGTGCAAATTCCGAATTCCCCCTCCTTCAGGACACTTTTTGACCCCCCCTTGTCCCGAGAAATTTTTTACCCCCTACCCGTCCTAGTCCCCGGAAATTTCCCCCCATGTTCTCGGTGAAAATCCACCAACATATGCCTCAAAACGGTTGTTAAAGTTTAGTTTTTTTTAAAAATATTTTTTTCCCGAAAAACCCGATTAGCCCCCTCTCTTCCCCCCTCCTGGAGCAGAAAGTGCTTCCCCCCCTGGAGCAAAAATCCGAATTCCCCCCCTCCTGCCGACCTATCCCCCCTCCTGCCACCCACAACCTTGGCCAAGTATGGATGTACCACTGTACCTAAGTGCGTGTATTGTGCATGATAAATGCGATCCAGCCATACCTGAGTGACCAAGAGCGTCGTGGTGCACAAAAAGTTGTTTGACTCCAAATTATTATACTCAATAGCGTAATGACATATAAATTTCTTTTAAAAAGTCCGACCCTAGTTTTGCGATATGCGGCATATCTCGTTTATTCCACCTAGCATGGCGACTTCACATCTGAAAATGGAAAGAAGATCCATTATGCATCACAAAAATCTGTAGTTAGGCATTACAAAATGACACGAGTGGCTCAGCCAAACCTGCCCCCCTAACGGCGGGGGAAAAATTATATGGAAAAACCTAGGGTTTTTCGGGAAAAGGTATTGTTTAGAAGACCTTTAGCAAATTTACGCAAATGCAACATATTTCCATGATTTAAGCATTTTTCCAAAGAATTTTTTCTTTTGAGATCCTGTTGCTGCTGAACAAGTTCAGGGTACAGACGCACATGGGAGTAAAGAGGAGAAAAAGACATGGCACAAAAAAACTGTAATAAGAGTAACAGAGCTGTTTTATGCCACACGTTTTATTTTGTAGGATGGCAGCAAGACCAGCAACAAGAGCAGTAGCAATAATATCAACAGCAGCAGTAGCAGTAGCAACAACAACAACTTTTTGAAGGTGGGCAGATTTGGCTGAGCCACCCGTTACAATGGAATATCATAGACCCATGTATGTTGGAGAAACAACTACATAGACTGCCCTTCTTTCCTTCTCTCTCCTAATGCCTCCTGTGCACATATGAATACTTTGCTACCTTCGTTCGTCGCCGCACCGCCGCTCCCAGCGGCTGCTGCTCCTAGACTTGATCCCCTCTCTGATTTCGCTGGCGTCACATGTGTGCACTGCGCTGGTTCTGTCCCCCCTATGCTTACACAGAGCAAAGATGGGGAGGCAAAGCGTAAGGGGGGCATGGTGATGCATACTGACTGGCTAAAGGAAGGCGACCAAGCAAAACTGTCCTTCTCCTCCTTCTCCCCCCTTCCCCCTTTCGGAATCGAATGGTCGTTCGTGGTCGATGTGTTTAAAGTACTCCAACGTGAACCCGTACAGGACAAAACACCTGAGCCGATGGACGAGACCATCAACTTGCTATGGGATGGCATAAACTGACCGATTGAGATTAGAGGACAGTCGTCTCTAGAAGTTCCTTGCAAATCCATAGATAGACACGCCTTCAAAAACATACGATGTGATTCATTCCTTGACTTCATCCACTACGTACTGTACATATTATCACGTATGAAACATCAGACAACAAAGAACTATTTTCTTGGGCAGGGCACACTCTCAGCAGTACACAGTACTGTACCTATAGCTTCTGAGGATGGGGAAACACAGTATTACATTCTGAACCACAAGGTCACACGCGTTTCACCTTGGTGGGAAAGAGAAATCTTGAACAATATTGTCCACTTTGCAAGGTGACATTGACTCAAAAGCCTATTTGGGCGAAGGGAAAGGTAGTCAGATAAAAAAACCTGTAAAGGAAAGGAAAAGACTCTGTTCCTTTCTGTGTAAAAGTAAGAGAACAGACAAACAAACTTTGTTGATCACTATACTGGTGATCATTTTTCAGCCAATATTTCGATCAGTACCCAGAGTCGAAGGTGGACTTAGTTTTCTAAAAACATTCTTCTGCGTGGAAAAACATACAATGATAGTGAAAATACTGTAGATTGGAACCAGTCTCCAAAACTCCTTTCAGAAGCAGAAGGAAACAAAGACTGAAGACAATGCTTAGAAATATTAACTTAGAAAGGCTACAAAAAAATCATACCACAGTTTTGTGAGTACTTCTTTCGCAAGTATTTGTTTTGCTTGCTTATGCTTGCCGTAATTTTTGAAACGATCTTGGTTGTCCAATAATCATCATTGGGCATCCATTGGGTGTCTATTTCCCAGTCATCTGAACCTATTGTACGCAAAGAAAAACAATCTCAGATATCCGTAAGAACAACAACATAATTTAACGTAAACGTAATTTACGAAAACGTAATTTAATCATGTCCTTTCCTTCTCTCCCACAACTAAAACTTTTGAAAACCCCTCCCCACAAACTTACCAAAAAAGGAAATTGCTTTTTAAATATTTTTCCGCGTGGAGTCTTTTTTTACCAGCTCTCTCCTTTCCTGTTTTAAAACGAAGAATCGCCGTTTGGGGCAAGGAGGCAAGGATGGGGGAAAGGGGGGCGACCGACCCAAGGAGGAGATATTCCGTTCCTGTTGGGAGACAGGAGGAGAGAGAGAAAGGAGACTGCTGCAGGCAGTCTCTGCTTCCCTCCCCTCTCCCTCCCTCTCCCTCGTCCACCTATGAGTTTGAGAGAGGTGGGGAACTTGTGAGGGAAAGAACGCAGACGAGAGGAGAGACATCTCCGGCGGCGGCGACCGGACGGAGGAGGAGGAGGAAGAGGAAGGCAGCTTGACGTCACCCAGGAATTGGCCAGGCCATACGGGGATATATGCACGATGGACTGCAGAGGTGGCAGAGATCGTTCATACGTAGCAAACGTACGTACCAAGGACGGTCAAAATTTCGATTAAAGCCCATTGCTTTTCAACTAATGAATATACGGTACCATTAACGATGCCAAGTTCGCATATGTGCAGAGAGAGCTGGTTTCCTCTCTCGTGCTCATAGAAAGCCACAGCAGCAACAGCTCTAGCCCATCTCGTGTGCGGAAAGTGACCTCTCGGCTTCAGGCACATGGGTACGTGCGATGGACAATCATCTTTTTCGAATGTTAAAAGAAGGTAATGGGCATAGGCCGAGAATTTCTTTACTTACTCTCTGCGAATAGTATTAAACTGGTACAGAAATACGGCATTGTGTAACCTACCAAAATTCAACGGATTACACGAGGCTTAGTAAGATATGATATTTATGCAGTCAACTTGGCGTGAAGAAGCAAACGGTTGTTTTGCTTATCCCTCCTTGTTGTCTTTGGTTTGTCCATTCCGGAAAAACTATTACTCGTAAATTGTTTTTTCAACCTGACGGGAATGTAGAATTCGGAGGTAGATTCTTAATGTGCGCACTTCAGTCTTGTTCGAATTGCTTCTGACTCTTGGATTCCTTCTTTGCCTTCATCCTTCGGTTCTGAAACCAGATCTTGATTTGCCTTTCGGTGAGGCCCAGGGAGTGTGCGATCTCGATGCGCCTCCGCCGCGTTAGATAACGATTGTAGTGGAATTCCTTTTCCAGCTCCAGCGTCTGGAATCGGGTGTACGTCTGACGGGTTCTCTTGGCAGCGGCCGCAGCGGCAGCGGCAGCGGAGGGAATTGGATGACAAAAGTCTAAAAAGAAAATTAGAAAAAAACCGATATGTACTCAAGGCGTTTTGATATGTAACTGGGTGATGTTGAAAATTGGCAATAGTAAGTCACTCCTACCTATTCCAGGTGTTCCAAACGGAGTTGGCACCCAGTGGTTGAAGAAGCCTCCGCTGCTGCTTCTTCCTCCGTCGAATTCTGCTCCCCCCTCTCCCCCTCCCCCTCCGATGGGACCACCGTGCATGACATGAGGTACTTCACCCTGAGGATTGTTGTACATGTTAGCTCCATGATGATGTTGTTGGGGGCCGAGGCCGCTCGACGCTGGACTGTCCGTTGGAATCTCCGACATAGATAGTTGTTGTTGCTGCTGTTGATGGTGGTATAGGTGCAGTTGGCGTTGGTCGAAGGGCTGATGATGTTGCTGCTGTGGGAAGAGCGAGGCGGCTTCTTCGGTGTGATTTAGCTGATGGGCAGGTCGGGTAGTGGACCATTCGGATGAGGGGCCACCAACGTATCTACCATTTCCACTAACAGGAGAGAGGATGGAGGAGGATGCGTTTCCCGCCGCATGTGGTATCGTCTCCTCCCCCTCCCCCTCCCCCTCCATCCTCTTGTCCCCATCTCCAAGTGCTTCGTCCTCTGCCTCGATTCGCCGTCTGTCCCTCTGGCTATTCTCCTCTTCCTCATTCGATACCTCGTTCTGCGTTTGGGCCTCGCTGTCAAGCTCTCTTCCGCTCGATTCGACTCCGACCAGATCCGATGTCCGCGCCCCAGGAACTGCTAGATGGAGCGGGATGGGCCGAGGCGGCCCCGGAGGTTGGGGAGGAGATTGCTCGAACGAAGGGGCTTCGGAGGTCCTGAATTCGTCCTGCTGCTGTGGCTGTTGGGTGGGATACGATGATGGAGGGAGCTGACAAGAGGACCTAGTAGAAGTGATGTCCTGTGCGTCGCAGGCGGGGGATCTTCGCAAACCATTGTAGTTCACTGTAGGAGAGGAGGAGGAGGAAGAGGGAGGGAGGGGAGAACCCGACAAAGGCCAATGAAAGGCTGAGTGGAGCGAAGGATGCTGTGTAGGATGAGGGGAGGAAAGAGAGGAGGAGGACGACTGGATGTCCGGAGTGAGAGGGGGAGCAGGAGGAAGAGGAGGGAAGAAACGCTTGGAGGAGGCAATGGAACTTGTGTCTTCTCGATCGGTGAGGAAAGGAGGACCTTGTTGATGCTGGAGATGATGAGTTCCGTCCAAGAACGGGGAAGAGGAAGATGCTGCGACTGGAATACTCATGTCTGAGAGGGAGTCGTCGCACCTCTCGTCTCCACTCCTCCCTCCCTCCCTCACTTCGACTTTTGCTTCCCCCTCACTCACTTCTCCCCCGCTTTGATCCTTGTCTCTCTCACTTAATGACCTGCAGTAGCCGCCATCGCTTCCCCTCCTCTCACACACGTTTGACTTGACTCTGACCACCTTCTGCCTCTTCTCGTTCGAGCTGCAAACTGTTTTTTTCTTGTCCCTTCCCGGTCCCCCTCCCTGCCCCCCGCTGCAGCCAGTTTGCTTGCAGCCAGCGTTTACACCGAGTGCCATCACTTAATGGACGTTTCGTCCGGTGTCCGCCTCCGCCTCCGTCTCCGCCTCGTTCGGTCGCTGCAAGGGGGAGGAGGAGGCGAAGCGAAATGCAAGTTGCGCTGGTTGCAGCCAGATCCACCGTGCGACCATCACGCTCCCCCTGTGCAGGGGAAGAGGGCGACCGTGGGGTGGGGGAGGAAAGGGAGGGGCGAACCAACGAACCAACGACGAGTGAAAGATGATCGAAACAGCCAAGGAGGGAAGAAGATCCATCCTAGCAAGCCATGAGAAGAGGCATCATGAGGAGCGGGATTTTTGTCGCATGGCCTCCAGTTGCTTTGAAATCAATTTGTTCTCTCTCTTTAATGCTCTCGTCCACCGTCCTTCGAGGAAAATGTCTAGCCCACGCAAGCCCCAGCTCCTTTCTCCTGTTTTGCATACATGGAGATAAGCTGCTCTTTTCCTTTCACCAAACTGTCGCCTCCTTCTTCCTGTCGTCCCCGCTGCACTCGGAATTTGAAGAAGGGAAGGGCCATAAACGGTCAAGGCAGAAGCGAGTTTCTATGCAGCACTCTACATTTACCGGTAGATCAGATTCAACAGAAGATCGAAGGAACGACAAAACAAAAAAGGAAAAATCGCGTTTCGTGCTATACAGAAGTGGCAATCCAGAAGTCCTTAAGTATTGGCACAGAGTGTGTCTGAAAAAGGATAAGCGACGGAGGTCTTCATGAAGGGAAAAAACTATTCCATTGCTTGCGTTTGCCTATCATCGATTTTCTTCCTTCCTCAGAAAGATTCTCGAACGCGAGAAGTGAGACCGCTCCATCATTGCTTGCCCATGCATTCCCTTCCAATGGGCGAAACAGAAAAAAAGCCTCTTGTCTCGTTCTCTCCCCTTTTTGGTCGTCTGCGTTCGGAGGCGACGATTAACGACGACGACTTCCCCTCAATCAATAAAGCAGTTTGCGGGAAAGGAGAAGAGGGGAGAGGAAGGAGGGGAGATCAAGTGGAGCAGGGAGAAAAGAGGAGAAACAAGAAAGGGATCCTTTCACTGATCTGCGGCGTTTGCTTCAGAGTTCAGACTTAACTTTGACTGGGATGTTATCAGACTTAGGCTGAATCACATGAAAAGAGATACCTTTATGACATGAAGAGAGACTTTAAAAAACAGAATAATTCTTTTTCTAAATTTAGTAAAAGAAAGGGACTTGATGCACCCATTTTGAAGTAAAGTTTT